>Ga0209156_10002748_pt1 | contig 13653 bp, 9 predicted proteins | sample GraSoiAngelo_124_FD_185881 | JGI IMG/M metagenome (GOLD analysis project Ga0209156, IMG submission 185881) | Grasslands soil microbial communities from the Angelo Coastal Reserve, California, USA - 14_0927_05_20cm (SPAdes) (version 2) | ecosystem: Environmental > Terrestrial > Soil > Grasslands ...
GTTCTTGTGCGTGTCATAGTAGCGCTGCAGCTCGGCCTCCGACACCGGCGCGAGCGAATCGGGGACGTCCTCCGGTCGTACCGCGAGCACCGCGACCGTCACCGATTCGTGCTGATCGCGCCAGATGCGCCACAGCTTGGCGTCCGAGACGTAGACGTCCGCGGTCAGGTACTCCTGCAGCTTGCGCTGCGGCAGGTAGTCGCGGTACAGCTGCTCGATCTGGCTGGTGAACTCGGGGCCGGCACTCGACAGGTAGCGCTGCCACTTGGTGATGTCGAACTGACCGTTGGTCTGAAACGTGGCCTCCTGCAGCACCTGCTGCAGGATCTGGGGGGGCGGCCCACTGCGCGCCGCCCGGATGATCTCCTGGTCCGAGACCGCGATGCCGAGACGTCGGTAGGCGCGCTCGAGCAGGATGTTGTGAATGAACTGATCGGCGACCTGGTTCTGGATCTGCTGCTCATCCTCGCGGCTCAAACGCCCGCCTCCCTGCTGGCGCCGGTACTGCTCGAGGGCCGCCTGGTACTGCAGCTGGAACGGCTGCGAGCGCACCACCTCGCCGTTCACTTTGAGCACCACGTCCTTGCCGCCGCCCAGGATGTCGGTGACCTGGCCGATGGCAAGCCAGGCCACGAAAGATATGGCCAGGACGTAGAACACTGGCTTCACGATCACGCGCATCGAGCGCATCATAGGGACTGAAACTCCGGGTAGACCACGGCGAAGGGGGTTAAGTCTAAAAACGACAACGTGAAAACTCAAGCGACTCGAGCTGTTTCCGATTGACAGTCCGCCCGAGCAAACACTATCTTCGTCCAATTCCCACAACCACTTAGGCCGTGGCCTACACCAGCGAGATCGAAAAACTCGAAAAGCGGTGGCTCGAGAACCCGAAGGGGCGGAACTTTGCCCCCTTGGCAGACGCCTATCGTAAGGCGGGAGAACTAGATAGGGCACTCGACCTCTGCAAGGCCGGTCTCGAGCTGCACCCCGACTATGTCAGCGCCCACATCGTGTTCGGGCGCTGCCTCATGGATCAGAAGAACGACCCGGGCGCCTCCGAGGTGTTCCGCAAGGTGCTGGCGCTCGACCCGGAAAACGTGCTGGCGCTCAAGATCCTGGCCGAGATCGCCGACCGCGGCCATCGCTACGACGAAGCAGTCGATTGGCTGACCCGGCTGCTCTCCGCCGACCCGATGAACGGCGACGCGGCGGAAGCCTTGACGCGCGCCCGGGGGCGGGCGGCGCATGCCGCCGCGCGCCCGAGCTCCCCACCGGCAGCGGCTCCGGTCCTCGCCGGCGGGCCCGAGCCGGTGGTGCGGCTCGTGCCCGACCCGGAACCCGCCCATTCGTCCACCGCGAAGCCGGTTCCGCATCCGCCGCCCCCCCTGCCCCCGCCCCCCCCTCCTGCGCCGGCTCCGCCGCGTAGGGACTTCGTGGTCGAGCACGAGTCGGAAACCCGCGTCGCGGACGCCGTCCCCCGCAAGTCCGCTCCCCCACCCGGCGAGATCGAGACCTACGATGGCACGCTCGATTTCAACTCGGTGGCTCACGACGCGGCCAAAGCGGACGGGCTCGAAGTGGCGGAAGAGGTCGAGCTCAAGCCGCAGGACCTCGTGGTCGAGGGACTGGCGCACACGCAGTACGAAAGCGTCCCGTTCGAACAACCGCCCGGGGTCTCCGAGTCCGAGTCCGAAGCCGAGCTGCCGACGATCGACTTGCCGTTGATCATGCCTGACGACGTGGCCGCGGAGCCGGCGGGCCCCGCTCCGGCAGCCCAGTGGGCGCCCGCTGCTCCCGTTGGAGGTGGCGCCGTTCCCGCGACGCCGGCCGCGGTGACGCTGTCCGACGACGACGGCGCGGCCGACACGGCGGCGCTGTCGCGCGCCGAGCCGGTCGTCACCGAGACGATGGCGGAGCTGTATCTGCGCCAGGGACACCCGGACGAAGCGCTGCGCGTTTACGAGGCGTTGCTTGCCAAGCGCCCGGGGGACCGGCGGTTGCGGGCGCGGGTCGCCGGGCTGTCCTCGGGCGACCCCGGGGCGCGAGGCGGGGACACGGGCGAGTCGGTGCAGACCTTTCTGCGGAGGATCCTGGCGGGTCGCCCGCCCGCTCGCGGGCAGGACGCCGCGCCCGATCCGGAGCCCTTACCGGCGCCGGAGTCGCCGGGGTCCCCACTCGAGGGCGCGTTCGCCATCGCGCCGCTCGAGTTCGAGCCGGAGCCCGAGATCCTCGCGCCCGGCGAAGCCAGCCGGCCCGCGGACGACAGCATCACGCTCGATGCCGTGTTCGGCGAGGAAAGCCCGCGCAGCGCTGCGGCACCGGAAGCGAGGGCGGCGCCGCCCGTGGACCCGGCGCCCGCGCCCGCCCCCCCGACTCCCCCCCCGCCTGGAGGGTTTTCGTTCGATCAGTTCTTCAGCCCGCCGTCCGCACCGCCGGGCGGCGCCACGCCGCCGGCGGAAGGCAACGCGGCGCCGTCAGGTCCGGTCCGCGGCTCGGGCTCGAAGATGCGGCCCCCGATGGAGGACGAGGGCGACCTCGATCAGTTCCAGGCCTGGCTCCGGGGCCTCAAGTCCTAGTGCACATCGCCGTGTTGAACGGCCCGAACCTGAATCTGCTGGGCGAGCGCGAGCCGGAGCTGTACGGACGCACGACGCTGGCGGAGATCGAGGCGCGCACGCGGGAGCGGGCGCGCGCGCTCGGCATCGACGTATCCTGGACCCAGACGAATCACGAGGGCGAGCTGGTCGACGCGATCCAGCGGTTGAAGGGCAAGGCGGACGGGCTCGTCATCAACGCCGCGGCGTACACGCATACGAGCCTTGCCGTGCGCGATGCGCTGCTCGCGGTGCGCGTGCCGTTCGTCGAAGTGCACCTGTCGAACCTGTTCGCCCGCGAGCCCGAGCGGCGGCGCTCGATGCTGGCCGATGCCGCGGTGGGCATGGTGACGGGGTTCGGGGCCGAGAGCTATCGGCTGGGACTCGAGGGCCTGGTCGGCTATCTCCAGGCCCGCCATGGCACCTGACCGGCGGCGCTGGCGGCAGGAGGCCCTCGTGCGGGCGCTCGACGCCGATGGCCTGGACGGGCTACTGGTCACGTCGCGCGCCAACATCCGCTACCTCACCGGCTTCTCCGGGTCGGCCGCGCTGGTGGCCGTGACGCGCGGCGACGTCCTGCTCGTGACGGATTTTCGCTACGACGAGCAGGCGCGGGTCGAAGCGGGGGCGGTGGCGCGCGTCGAGGTCGAAGGCACGAGCGTGTGGGATCGTTTCTTCCGCGAGCTCGCGACCCTGGGGCCTCTCAGCGAGATCGGCTACGAAGCCCACGCGCTCACGGTGCACGACGCCCGTCGGTTCGCGGAGGGGGGGAAGCCCTGGCGCTGGCGACCGGTCACCGAGTTGGTGGAGCGGCTGCGCGCGGCGAAGGACGTGGGCGAGGTCGCGGCGATTCGCGCGGCTGCGCTGCTCGCCGGGGAGGCCCTGCGCGGCACGCTCGCCCAGGTGCATGCGGGCATGACCGAGCTGGCGATCGCCGGCCTGCTCGAAGGGGCGCTGCGCCAGCTCGGGAGCGAGGGACACCCCTTTGCCACCATCGTGGCGTCGGGGCCACGCAGCGCGCTCCCGCACGCGCGCTCGAGCGGGCGCGTCGTGGCGATGGGGGAGTGGCTGCTGCTAGACTTCGGGGCTCAGGTGGACGGTTACTGCGCGGATATCACGCGCACGGTGGTCGTGGGAGCGCGGGCCAGCGAGCGCCAGCGCGCGCTGTACGGGGTCGTGTACGAGGCGCAGCGGCGGGCGCGTGGCGGCGTGCGCGCCGGGATGAGCGGGCGGGACGCCGACGCCCTGGCGCGGGAGCCGATCACCGCCCGCGGTCTGGGGGAGGCGTTCGGGCATTCGCTCGGCCACGGCCTGGGGCTCGAGGTGCACGAAGCCCCGCGCCTCTCGAAAACCAACGGCGACCCGTTGCCCGGCGGCGCCGTGGTCACCGTGGAGCCCGGTGTGTACCTGGCCGGAGAGGGCGGCGTGCGGATCGAGGACGATGTGCACCTGCCCCCGGACGGCGGCGCGGCGGAGCTCCTGTCCGACGGGCTGACGGACCTGGTAGAGGTCGTGTAACTTTGGTGCCCATGAACCTCGACATCATCTCCCGGCTGGTGCAGATCCTGAAGGATGCGCCGGAGGTCGGAGCGATCGAGGTCCGCCGGGGTTTGTTCGGGTCATGGTCGGCGGTGCGGCTGACCAGGGCGGGGCACCAGACGAATGCCGGTGGTCAGCACGTCGTAGTGGCGCAGCCGCCCGTCGCGGAGACGGCGCCCCCCTCCGCAGCAGCCCAGCGGGCGCCCGGTGCTCCGGGGGGCGCCGTCTCCGCTCCGCCGTCGCAGCTGCTCGAGATCAAGTCGCCCATGGTGGGCACGTTTTACAGCGCGCCGGAGCCGGGCGCCGCGCCCTACGTCAAGGCGGGCAGTCGCGTGGCGCCGCGGCAGGTGGTGTGCATCATCGAAGCGATGAAAATCATGAACGAAATCGAGTCCGAGGTCGCGGGTGTGGTGCGGGAGGTGTTGGTGGAGAGCTCCCAGCCCGTCGAGTTCGGACAGGCCCTTTTCCGAGTCGATCCCCATGCCTGAAGCACCCCAAGGCGGCCAGCCGACCTTCAACTTCAAGGCGGCGATCACGCTCATGGTCCAGCGCAACGCGTCGGACCTGCTGCTGAAAGTGGGCCGACCGGCGACGATCCGGGTGAACGGCGAGCTGTTGTCGCTGGAGAGTGCGCCGCTCAAGCCCGAGGAGCTGAAGTCGTTGGCCGAGCAGATCATGACCCCGCGTCAGGTGAAGGAGTTCGCCGAGCACAAGGAGGCGGACTTCGCGATCGGCGTCCCGGGGGTGGGGCGGTTCCGGACCAACGTCTACCAGCAGCGCGGCACGGTGGCGTTCGCGTTCCGGGCGATTCCCTACGAGGTGAAGACCATTCGCGATCTGAACCTGCCCCCGGTGCTGGAGGAGATCGGGCTGCGGCCGCGCGGCCTGGTGCTGGTGACGGGGGTGACGGGGTCGGGCAAGTCGACGGCGCTGGCGGCGATGATCAACCACATCAACACCAACCGCCGCGTGAACATCATCACGATCGAGGATCCGATCGAGTTCCTGCATCGCGACAACCTCGCCAACATCTCACAGCGCGAGGTGGGGAACGACACGCTGTCGTTCAACGCGGCGCTGCGCCATGTGCTGCGCCAGGCGCCGGACGTGATCCTGATCGGCGAAATCCGCGACATGGAGACGCTCGACACGGCGCTCAAGGCGGCCGACACCGGGCACCTGGTATTCTCGACGCTCCACACCACGGACGCGACCCAGACGATCAACCGGGTGATCTCGTTCTTCCCGCCGCACCAGCACGACGAGGTGCGGCACCTGCTCTCGACGGCGCTGCAGGCGATCGTGTCGCTGCGGCTGGTGCCCCGCAAGGACGGCAAGGGTCGCGTGCCGGCGTCGGAAGTGCTGATCAACACGGCGGCGGTGCAGGAGAACATGCGCGACCTGACCAAGTCGCTCTCCATTCCCGACCTGATCGCGCAGGGCTCCGTGCAGTACGGCATGCAGAGCTTCGACCAATCGCTGTTCCACTGGTACCAGCAAGGCATGGTGAGCTACGAGAGCGCGATCTTCTACGCCACGAACCCGAGCGAGTTCGCGCTGAAGGTATCTGGGGTCGACTCGGGGCAGAGCCAGTCGTTTGGCGGGACCACGACCGCGGCGGGCATGCGCGGCGACATCACGCCCTGATGTTCAAGAAGGTGCTGATCGCCAACCGCGGGGAGATCGCCCTGCGGGTGATTCGTGCGTGCAAGGAGCTGGCCATCGAGACGGTGGCCGTGTACTCCGAGGCGGATCGCGACAGCCTCCACACGCGCTTCGCCGACGACGACGTGTGCATCGGGCGGGCGCCGGCGCGCGACAGCTATCTCAACATTCCGCGCATCATCGCCGCGGCCGAGATCACGGGAGCGGACGCCTTGCATCCCGGCTACGGTTTTCTCGCCGAGAACGCCGAGTTCGCCGACATCGTCCGCACGTCGAACATCACCTTCGTCGGCCCGACGGGGGAGCAGATCCGCCAGATGGGCGACAAGGCGGCGGCGCGCAAGCTCGCCCAGCGGCTCAAGGTACCCACCGTGCCCGGGTCGCCCGGGCCGCTGGAGGACGCGGACGCCGGTCTCAAGCTCGCCGAGAAGCTCGGCTTCCCGGTAATCATCAAGGCGGCCGCGGGCGGGGGCGGGAAGGGGATGCGGGTGGCGCAGGACGGGGAGCAATTCCCGCAGGCGTTCTCGCTGGCCAAGCAGGAGGCGCTGGCGGCGTTCGGCTCCGACGAGGTGTACCTCGAGAAGTACCTCGCTCGCCCGCGGCACATCGAGATCCAGATCATGGGCGACACGCACGGCCGGATCATGCATCTGTGCGAGCGGGACTGCTCGGTGCAACGGCGCCACCAGAAGCTGATCGAGGAAGCGCCGAGCCCGGTGGTGGACGCGACGCTGCGCCAGGACATCGGCGACTCGGCGGTGCGGCTCGCCGAAGCGATCGGCTACGTGGGGGCGGGGACGATCGAGTTCCTGCTCGACGAGGACGGCTCGTTCTACTTCATGGAGATGAATACGCGCATCCAGGTGGAGCACCCCGTCACCGAAATGTGCACCAACTTCGATCTCGTGAAGGAGCAGATCCGGGTCGCCGCGGGCGAGCCGTTGTCGTTCGTGATGAACGGCAACCGGCTGCGGGGGCACGCCATCGAGTGCCGCGTGAATGCGGAAGATCCGGCGCGCAATTTTCAGCCCAGTCCCGGGACGATCACGGCGTATCACCCGCCCGGCGGACCGGGCGTGCGGGTCGACACCCACATCTATGCGGGATACACGGTGCCGCCGTTCTACGACTCGCTGCTCGCGAAGGTCATCGTGCACGGCAACAGCCGGGCGGAGGCGCTGGCGCGCATGCGCCAGGCGCTCGACTCGTTTATCATTGAAGGCGTGACCACGACCATTCCCTTTCTCAGTCGGGTCATGCGTCATCCCGACTTCGTCGCGGGACGCGTGGACACGAAGTTCCTCGAGCGCGAGCCCCAGCTGCTGCAGCCGCCCGCATGAAGATCGACGTCCATTTCACGCCACTCGGCCTCGGCGCGGCAGATCTCGCCGGCCGGGGCGTCGTCGTCATCGACGTCCTGCGCGCCACCACCACGATCATCACGGCCCTGGCGAACGGCGCCAAGGCGGTCATCCCCGCCGCCACGTCCGAGGAAGCGGTCCGCCTCGCCTCGAACCTCGAGAAGGACGGCGTGCTCCTCGCGGGCGAGCGCCGCAGCGTGAAGATCGAAGGGTTCGCGCTGGGGAACTCGCCGCGCGAGATGGTGCCCGCCGCCGTGGCGGGGAAAACCATCGTGCTCGCCACCACGAACGGCACGCCCGCCCTGGTGGCGGCGCAGGGCGGTGAGCCGGTGCTCGTGGGCGCGCCCGTCAACTTCAAGGCCCTGGTCGAGCGCGTCCGCGCGCTGCTGCTCGAGCCGCGCGATCTGGTGATCATCTGCGCCGGCCGCGAGAAACAGTTCGCCATCGAAGACGCGTACACGGCGGGGCGCGTGATCAAGGCCGCCAAGAAGGGTCTCCGCAAGGTGGCCCTGAACGACGCCGCCCGCGCCGCCCTCGCCCTCACGGACGAGCTCGCCGGCTGGGCGGAGGCGCTGGAGGGTTCCGAAGCGGCGCACCAGCTGAGCGACGTGGACCTGGACGGCGACGTCGACTTTGCCGCCCGGCCCGACCGGTTCGGCGTCGTCCCGACCTACGCGGACCGCCGCATCACATGAACGCGAAGGCGCGCCAGGAGCTGATCGGTATCGGCGCCCTCGTCGTCGGGCTGTTCCTCGGACTCACGCTGCTGCGCCTCCCCGTCACGGGGAGCTGGGGCGACCACATCGGCTCGCTCCTGTGGCGGACCCTCGGCGCCGGCTCGGCGGTGCTGCCGTTGCTCGGCATCGGATGGGCGCTCGCCGCGTTCCAGCGACTGGGCAGTCTCTCGTCGGGACGGACGGCCGCGCTCGGCGTGGGACTCGTCCTGCTGCTGCCCTACGGCATCGGGACCGTCACGGGCGCCCGCTTTCCGTTGGACTATGCCCTGTGGAGCCCCACCCAGCGGCTCGTGGGCGTGGCGCCCGCGCTGGTGGCGCACGGCATCCATGAGGCGGTCGGGACGGCGGGCGGGGCCCTGGTCGGCCTGTTCGCGCTGTCGGCGCTCGGGATCCTCACCGTCGGCTGGCATCCGCTCGTCGCGCTAAGAACCCGGGAGACAGCCGGTATAAAGGCCCGGGGAAAGGCCGGGGAAGGGGGAAGAGCGAAGGAGCAACCGGAGGTCACGAAACCAGAGGCGCCGGTTCGGATTTCCCCTTCTCCGCAAGCGCGGAAGCCAAAGCCGCCACCGCCAGCTCGACCGGCCCTTATCCCGGCCGGTGCTTTGATTCCCCCCATCGACTTGTTAACCCCCGCCCCTCCGGAGGACGGTGAGGCCGGGCTCGTACAGATCGAGCAGATGGGCCAGAAGCTGATCGAGACGCTGCAGACGTTTCGCGTGGAAGGCTCGATCGCCGGCCGCACGGTCGGGCCGGTGGTGACGCAGTACGAGGTGGCGCCCGGCCCGGGTGTGAAGGTGGGGCGGATCGCGGCCCTGGCCGACGATCTGGCCCTCGCGATGCGGGCGCCGTCGCTGCGGATCGTGGCGCCCATCCCGGGCAAGGCCGCGGTCGGGATCGAAGTGCCCAATCCGATCCCCCGCATGGTGCACGTGCGCGAGCTGATCGAGGGCGTCGACTACCAGCGGGCGAGCCGCGCCCTGCCGTTGGGTTTGGGGAAGAATCTCGAGGGCGAGCCGGTGATCGCGGACCTCGCCAAGATGCCGCACCTCCTGATCGCCGGCGTGACGGGCTCCGGGAAGTCGGTTTGCATCAACACGATCATTACGAGCCTGATCTACACGCACCCACCGGAGCGGCTGAAGCTGCTCATGATCGACCCGAAGATGGTCGAGCTCTCGATGTACGAGAAGCTGCCGCATCTGGGTCTGGCGGTCGTGACCAATCACCACAAGGCCGCGAGCGTGCTCAAATGGGCGGTGTGGGAGATGGAGCGGCGCTACCGGCTGCTGCACGCGAACCACGCGCGCAACATCGTCGACTTCAACAAGAAGGTCGATGACAAAAAGCCGCTCAAGGGGCCGCGCGAGACCCTGGCTACGCAGGCCGGAATCCAGAAAGAGCTGCCGCTGGACGGCGAGTACACGGGCGGGGTCGTGCCGTACATCGTGTTGATCGTGGACGAGCTCGCGGACTTGATGCTGACGGTGCAGGGCGAAATCGAAACGCCCCTCGCCACGCTGGCGCAAAAGGCCCGCGCGATCGGCATCCACCTGGTACTGGCGACGCAGCGCCCCTCCGTCAACGTGATCACCGGCCTCATCAAGGCGAACTTCCCCTGCCGGGTCGCGTTCCGCGTGTCGGCCAAAGTGGACAGCCGCACGATCCTCGACCAGAACGGGGCGGAAACGCTGCTCGGCAACGGCGACATGCTGTTCCTGCCGCCCGGTAAGAGCGAGCCGCTGCGCGTGCAGGGCGCGTTCATCTCCACGGAGGAGACCGAGCGCCTGATGGACTGGTACAAAGCCCACGCCCGCAGTGCCGTGACCGCCGCGGGCGCGAGCATCGACGAGCAGGTGGCGGCGCTCGAGGAGGCGGAAAAAGCGGGAGAAGACGGTCGAGGGACGGGGGAAGAGGGCACGCCGGGCGAGCGGGACTCTCTGTTCCGCCAAGCGGCTGAGGTGTGCATCCAGAATCAGCTCGGCTCGACGTCGCTGCTGCAGCGGCGTATGAGCATCGGCTATGGGCGCGCCGCCCGCATCATCGATCAGCTCGAGCTGGCCGGCATTCTCGGCCCCGCCAACGGGTCCAAACCGCGCGATGTGCTGGTCGGGCTGGACGAGTTAGACGAGATCTGTCGCGCTTAGTACGGTCCGTTCTGAAACCCCCAGAAGCCGAAAAAACCCCAAAACGACTTGCGTCGACCGCGCCGGTGATTTACTATCGCAGCGGTGCTGACGGGGCGGGGACGCAACGAACCCGTGTCACGATGACACGAACAGCCCGCCACGCACCAGCGCAGTTCACCATCGCTGATCAGAGCAAACCCGTCGAAAGACGGTGACGCAGAGTCACGGGACTACGGCGACGCGACGTCGCTAGGTCCGCCGGGCCGCCAGCGAAATGACCCTAGGGTCCCCGCGGGCGGCTGCTTTTTTTGCCCTCCTGAGACCGCGACGTGACGTGAAAGGAACGACAGGCTCATGCCGTTCGGGTTCAAGCTGTCGCATCGTCTTTCGTTGACCAAAGCGGGCGCCGGTACGTTCGCCGGGCCCCGCCGCGTCGTTCCTTCCCCCGCTTCATCCGCCTCCGCGGAGCAGAACCCATGACCTTCATGCACAAGCTGTCGTGCCGGCTGGCACGCCTCAAAGATCGCGTGGCCTTCGCTCCCGCCGCGGCGCTCGCCGCGGCGGCGGTGTTCGGCTGCGAGCGCCCCGTCGCGATCACGGACACGGGCTCGCAACTCGCCCAGTTGCTCATCGCCCCTCAAGTCGTCACGCTGCAGCAAAACCAGACGCAGGACTTCACGACCGTCGGCCTCACGGCTACGGGCGATACGGCGCTGATCGCCGTCTCGTGGAGTGTGACCGGCGGCGCGATCGACACGAGCAGTAATGGCAGGAAGCACTACGGCCACTACCGGGCGACGAGCTGCGGCGACTACACGGTGACCGCGACGAGCATCCCCGGAGCGATGCGGGCGGCGGCGAGCGTCAGCGTAGTGTGCCCGGGCGCGGTCCCGGTCGACACGGTCGTCGTGAGCCCTGCGACGGCCCGCGTGTTCGTGGGAGGAACGGCGCAGCTCGGCGCGACGGCCCAGGATTCGACGGGCAATCCGCTCAGCGGCCGAATCATCACGTGGACGAGCAGCAACGGCAGTGTGGCGAGCGTGAACGGCAGCGGGCTGGTGACCGGCGTTTCCGCCGGGACGGCGACGATCACGGCGACGAGCGGTGGCAAGAGCGGGAGCGCCGCGGTGACGGTCGTGGTCGTGCCCGTGGCGACGGTGAGCGTGAGCCCGGCGACGGCGAGTGTGGCCGTGGGGAGCTCCGTGCCGCTGAGCGCGACGCCCAGGGATTCGGCGGGGAAGGCGCTCAATGGGCGGGTCGTGAGCTGGGCGACGAGTGACGTCGCCGTGGCCACGGTGAGCTCGAGTGGCGTGGTGACGGGCGTTGCCGCGGGTGCGGCGACGATCACCGCGACCAGCGAAGGCAAGAGCGGCACGGCGGCCATCACGGTCACGGCCGCCCCACCGCCCGGGAGCTGCGCCAATGTGTGCCACTACGTCGATGCGGCGGCCGGCAACGACGCCAATGCGGGAACCAGCGCGGCTCCCTGGCGCACCTTGCAGCATGCGGCGGACGTGACGAGCCCCGGAGACACCGTGATCGTAAATGACGGTGTGTACACGGGCGGCGGCAACGTCGTGACCATCAGCCGCAGCGGAACCGCCGCCGGCTGGCTGGTATTCCGGGCGGCGCACCTGTGGGGCGCCGTGATCGACGGCCAGAACAACAGCTCCACCGTCGGGATCGAGATCAACGGGAACTACGTCCGGGTCGAGGCCTTCGAGGTGCGCAACACCAGTCGCTACGGCATCGACGCCTACGGTGGGTCGGAGAGTGTCGGGGGGAACCACGATGTCGACGTGGTGCGGAACCACATCCACGACATCGGCCACATCTGCACCGGGGACGTGGGCGGGATCGTGGGCGTAGACGCCTACTCCGACAACCTCGTCATCGAGCGGAACGTCATTCACGACGTGGGACGGCTGGGACCGGGCGAGCAGGGTTGCGTGGAGCCGAACGCCAACTGGCAGAACCACGACCACGGCGTCTATCACGGCATCGGCAACAACGTCGTGATCCGCAACAACGTGTTCTACAACTTCACCCACGGCTGGGCGATCCAGCGCTACAACGGCAACGGCGCGGTGACGACTGGTCTGACCATCGTGAACAACACGTTCGCGTTCCCGAATCCCTGGCGCGACGGGCACATCATCATCGCCACGGGCGTGACCAACCTGGTGATCGCGAACAACATCTTCTACCAGCCGACCACCGCCGGCGTGTGGCTCGACACGGGCGGCCTGACGAACGCCACGGTGTCAAACAACATTGCATTCGGCGCGGTGGCGAGCACGGGCTCCGGCGCGACCCTCTCGGCCAACCTTAACAACACCGATCCGTGAACGTCGGCGGGCTGGATTTCCGCGTGGTGGCAGGGAGCCCCGCGATCGGGGCGGGTCTGCCGCTGAGCAGCGTCAGCAACGACATCAACGGGGCCGCGCGTCCCGCGACCGGCGGGTATACGATCGGAGCATACGAGTTCAAGTGATGTAACGGGGGCCGCCAGTGGTCGGTTGGGACCGGCGGCCCTTTTTGTTGCCTCTAAACCACCTGTATCAGGAGTGCAACACTATGCCCTTTCTCTTCAAGCTTGCTCATCGCGTGGCGCGCCTGCGAAGCCGCGCCCTCCTCCTCGCCGCGGCGGCCACGCTGGGCGCCTGCGAGGCCGACGATCCCTCCCTCAATGACCCCACCCACCCGAGCTTTTTGACCAGTACAGGCGCCCCCGCCGGGGTCACGGACCTCGCCGCGACCGCCATGACCGACAGCTCCGCCACCCTGACGTTCACCGAAGTGGACGACGGCACGGGCGCGGCGGCGAGTTACGACGTACGCAGCGTCGCCGGAGCGTCGATCACGTGGGGCGCGTCGGCGCCGAGCGTGACTCGGGGGACCTGCGCGACGCCCGTGGCGGGTACGACGATCGGCGCGAAGCGCGGCTGCACGGTGGTGGGGCTGTCGCCGAGCGCGACCTACAGTTTCCAGCTGGTGGCGTATCGCGGCACGCTGCGCGTGAATGCCGTATTTGGGCCGCTGTCGAACACCGCGAGCGGCAAGACGGCGGTGAGGGGGAGCGTTCCCGCGCCGGTGGCGTCTATGGTCCTCAGCCCGGCGACGGTGAGCGTGGCGGCGGGGAGCACCGTGCAGCTGACGGCGACGCCGCGGGACTCGGCCGGCACCGCGCTCAGCGGCCGGACAGTGAGTTGGGCCTCGAGCAACGGGGGCGTCGCCACGGTGAGCGGGGCGGGCGTGGTGACGGGCGTAACGGCGGGTGCGGCGACGGTCACGGCCACGAGTGAGGGCAAGAGTGGGACGGCGACGGTGACCGTCACGGCCCCGCCCACGACGGTGACGAATCCCGGCACCGTAACCGATTTGCGGGTGGCGAGCGTGGCGGATACGGGCGTGACGCTGGCGTTCACGGAGGTGACGAACGGCAGCGGCGGCGCGGCGAGCTACGACGTTCGCGTGGTGCCGGGTACTTCGCTCACCTGGGGCGCCTCGGCGCCGAGCGTGAGCCGGGGGACGTGCGCGACTCCGGTGGCGGGCACGACCGTGGGCGCGCAGCGCTCGTGCACGGTGCTGGGCCTGGCGCGGAGCACCGCGTACAGCTTCCAGCTCG
>Ga0209156_10002749_pt1 | contig 13653 bp, 10 predicted proteins | sample GraSoiAngelo_124_FD_185881 | JGI IMG/M metagenome (GOLD analysis project Ga0209156, IMG submission 185881) | Grasslands soil microbial communities from the Angelo Coastal Reserve, California, USA - 14_0927_05_20cm (SPAdes) (version 2) | ecosystem: Environmental > Terrestrial > Soil > Grasslands...
GACCGCAAAGTAGCCCCCGCTTTCGGTGTCCCAGAAAAGTGCGTCCATCTGACGCTGCAATTTGAGCGCAAATTTTAGCCAATGGGTTTCGAACGACGCTTCATAAAGATCAAGCATGCCTTGAATGACGAAGGCATAATCATCGGCGAATCCCTCAATTTCGCCGCGGCCTTCGCGATAACTACGGAACAAAATCTCACGCGACTCATCATAAAGATAGGCGCGAATAAATTCCGCTGCCCGCGTCGCGGTTTCCAGATAAGAGACGTTATCCAATACCTGGGCGGCACGCGCGAAAGCAGAAATCATCAAACCATTCCAAGCCGCGATGATTTTGTCGTCCAGATGCGGACGAGGACGTTTATTGCGAATCGAAAATAATTTTTGCCGGCCCTGCGCCAGCAATCGTGCGACTGAGTCCCCCTCTTTATCGTCCACAGGCGGGACGCCTGTGCTACGGAATCGCGCTGTCTCGGCGATCGAATGTCGCTCGATCAAAATGTTTTTGCCGACAAACTCACCATGAGGATCGGCTCCGGCGGGAGCATTTCCGTTTTCTTCAACGCCGTAATGAAATGAAAACACCCGCGCGTCTTCACCAAGCGCATCGTCGATTTCCTGTTTCGTCCAAACGTAAAATGCACCTTCCGCGTTTTTTCTGTGACCGGAATCGGCGATCCCGGCTGCAAGTGGGCTGTCCGCGTCTTCGGCCGAATAGAATCCGCCCTCCGGCGAAGTCATATCCCGCCGGACGTAATCAAGAATGTCACGCGCAGTTGCTGCGAATTCCGTATCGCCAGTGATTTGAAAAGCATCGAGATAAGCTCTCGCCAACTGCGCCTGGTCATACAGCATTTTCTCGAAATGCGGCACGTGCCAGTGCGCGTCGACGGAATACCGATGAAATCCACCGCCGATGTGATCGTGCATTCCACCAGACGCCATCTTTCGCAATGTCAGCAAGACCATTTCCAAGGCGTGCTGCCCGGAATCCGAATCCGGATTGCGTGCGTGGAGCCGCGTCAAAAAATTGAGCGTGACGGGGCGTGGAAATTTTGGCGCGCTACCAAAGCCGCCCTCGCGTGCATCAAAAGTCCGCGCGAATTGCTGGTAAGCCGATTCCAAAATGGCGGCATCGATTCTTCCGGCTGACGTTTGGTCTTTGGCGGCTTCGCGCAGCGCATCGACGATGTTCGCTCCCTGGTTCGAAATTTTTTCGCGATCGTCTTTCCAGGTTTCTGCGATCCGTTGTAAAACTCTCTTGAAAGCGGGCTGACCAAATCGGTCTTCTGGTGGGAAATACGTTCCGCCGACAAACGGTTCCAGATGCGGCGTAAGCCAAACGCTCATGGGCCAGCCGCCGCCGCCGGTTGTCGCCTGGACGAAAGTCATGTAAACGCGATCCACATCGGGCCGCTCTTCGCGATCGACTTTAATGTTCACAAACTCGCGATTCATGATTTCGGCCGTGGCAGCATCTTCGAAGGACTCATGCGCCATGACGTGGCACCAGTGACAGGTGGAATAACCGATTGAGAGAAAAATCGGTTTGTCTTCCCGCCGCGCCTTCTCGAACGCCTCCTTTCCCCAGGGAAACCATTCCACCGGGTTCTGCGCGTGCTGCAGAAGGTAGGGCGACTTCTCGTTAGCGAGTCGGTTCGCGCGCTTCTCCACGGCGATGTTGTCCAATGCCACCCATCACTTTCTTGTCATTCCCAGCGAAGTCGAGGAATCTCTTACCTTCTGTCTGAGCAGAAATTAGAGATGTCTCGACTTCGCTCGACATGACAAGGAATGGACGTAGCGCACCTTATTTTGCTTTTCCTCGCTATCGGCGTCATTGCGTTCCTCTATTCCTGCGTCGGTCACGCCGGTGCGTCCGGCTATATCGCCGTGATGACGCTGTTCGGGCTCGCAACCACAACCATTCGGCCAACCGCGTTGGTATTGAACATCCTGGTTGCGATCATCGCGTCTTTTCAGTTTTGGCGAGCCGGACATTTCTCATGGAAACTATTTTGGCCGTTCGCGCTCCTCTCAATTCCGGCGGCCTACTTCGGTGGTTATCTCCAGTTACCAGCTGGAATTTTAAGAATCATCATCGGACTCGTGCTGCTCTTCTCCGCCGTCCGATTGTTTTTTCGTCGTGGCGATCCTCCGGCAGTCGTCCCCCCACCCTTGCCCACCGCGCTCGCGGTTGGTTCGGGTATCGGATTTCTCTCCGGCCTAACCGGCACCGGAGGAGGGATTTTTCTCACACCTCTTTTACTTTTTTCCAAGTGGGCGAAAACAAAACAGGCGTCGGCTGTCTCTGCGTTGTTTATTTTGGTAAATTCAATTGCGGGCCTGACCGGGTTTATTAGTGCCAGACAATCCATCCCGGCATTGGCAGTTATTCTTTCCGCCGCCGCAATCATCGGCGGCGCGATTGGTTCGCATTTAGGAAGCCGTAAGTTTCCGGTTCGGACCATTTCGATCTTGCTCGCAACTGTCCTTGTCATCGCAGGCTGCAAATTAATTTTCACGCGCTGAATTAACTGGAATACAGACTTTTCAGTCTGTGCGCCCAGCAGAGATTCTCTCTGCTCTCTCTTCGCAGCGGGTTCGGAAGTTCGCTCGGCGTACAAGGGAACTTGACTGCGTTTCGGCTGCCCACGCCAGCACTGCCTCTGTAGTGGCACCCGTGTCGGGTGCTTGGCTTTGCAGCCGACACGGCTGCCGCTACAGCGGGTCCAATCGAGGGGCATTCTTCGGTGACCAGGGATTTTTCTTAAAATCGACCGCAATGATCGCATCGCGGTAACGCAGCAAAACTTTCCGAAACTGCGCCAGGTCGAGCGCCTGAAATTCATTTGGTAGATCCTCCAAATTTCGTAATGCCAGCTCGAACAATCGCGTGGCCGGTGGCAAACGCCGGCTATGTTTGGGATGCGATGGTTGCTCGAAATTTTTCTGCAAATGAACGAACGCGCCCGCTGCCTGAATCAGCGCCTGGTAAAAACGCGCCAGCTCCGCGTTTTTTTCCACCAGCCAAAGTTGTTCGAGCACATCGTGCGCTTCGTAATATTTTTGCGCATTCCACAATTGAAAAAATGCGCTGTAATAATTTTGCGACGCCCCCTCCGTGGACCCAGACTCAAGCGAACGCACAAAATCCGAAATCCGCTCGCGTTTATTCATTGGAGGCATAACTTCGGTAAAGCAAAGAAATGGGCAATCGCTTGAGATGACACGATGACGCCGTTGCTCGTCGCTCTCCTGCTCGTGATCGTCGCAGGATTAGTCGTCTGCTCCGCTCTTTTCTCCGGCTTGGAGACCGCCCTCTTCGCTCTCCGCCGCCATCAGCTACGCCGTCTCGAATCCAATTATCCCGCGCTTGCCGGGTTTGTGCAAAAGTTTCGCGAAAATCCGCGCCGTGTCCTCGCGGTCATTCTCCTTGGGTCCGCGTTCGTGAATGTTTTTCTCATCGTCATTTGTCTGGCTTTGCTCTGGGAAACACCCCGTGCCACCCCGTTACCACCATGGCTGATTGCTGTCTCGCTCTTCGCCATCATCGTTTTTTTCTGTGATTTGCTTCCCAAGCTTGTCGCACTTTCGGCGCCTTATCGCCTTTCAACCCTCGGCGTTTTCACTTTGCGCGCGTTAATGCCGCTGCTCGAAACCGTCGGGAGCACCTTGGAAATAATCAGCGCCGCCATCGTCGAGCTGGTCACGCCCCGGCACATTCGCACTCGCCCGCATTTGTCCGATGAAGAACTCGAAACCCTGGTTCAGATCGGTGCCGAGCAAGGCACGCTCCAGGAAGCCGAAGGCGAGATGATCCAGGAAGTGTTCAAGTTGGGCGACAAAACTGCGAAAGACGTTCTCACGCCGCGCGTCGACATGTTTGCCCTACCCGATAATCTCACAAATGAAGACGCGATTGCGCAATTGAAAACGCGACGGCATCGTCGCGTCCCGGTCTATGCCGATTCCCCCGACAACATCCTCGGCATTATCGAAGTAAAATCGTTCCTCCTCCATCCGGACCCGCATTACACCGAGACGATGGTGCCGCCGTCCTTCGTGACCGAAACAATGCGCGCGCTCGATTTGCTCCGCAGTTTTCTGACGCGGCAACAAGGCATGGCCATCGTGGTGGATGAATTTGGCGGCACTGAAGGCATCGTCACCATCTCCGATATTATCGAAGACATTCTCAGCGACGCCGCTCCCCTCGGTGACACCGACCTCGACATCGAACCACTGGCGGAAGGTCGCTATCTCGTGAATGGCAAAGCGCGCCTCGATGATTTGAGCGAGCGACTGGGATTCGATTTCGATGCTTCCGGCATCAACACCATCGGTGGCTACGTCTTTAACCAACTCGGCCGTGTTCCCGAAGTCGGCACGGAATTGGAAACGCCGCGCCTGAAAATCACCGTCCGCCGCGTCAATCGCCGGCGAATCGAGGAATTGCTTCTCGAGAAAACGGTTTGCGCGGAATGTGATAGCGATAACGGAGAACTTCCATGATCTGGCTTCTGGTCGCGCTTTGTTGGATCATTTCATTTCTCTTCGCCGGAATCGAAGCGGGCCTTCTCGCGCTTGATCCGGTCCGGCTGCGGCATCGCGCCAACAGCGGTGATCACGGCGCGCGCCGACTGCAAGAAATGCTCAAGGAGTCCGACCAATTGCTCGTCACCGTCCTGCTCGTGACGAATGCCGCGGACATCACTGCCCTCATTATTCTGACCCACGAACTCGTCCTGCGTTTGGGTTGGATCGGCTACCCGATTGCCGTTGCCATCGCGCTGCCGGTTTATCTTTTCCTCCTCGGCGTTCTGCCGAAATCATTGTTCCGCCGCTTTCCATTGCGCGCGGTCGCGCGGCTTTCCGGTTTGCTCGAGCTGACCACAAAGTTGTTGTGGCCATTGCACGCCATCGGCGCATTCATCGAACGCACCGTTTTTGCACGCGCTAAAAATCCGCCACGTCTCTTCGCCGGACGTGAAGAGTTAAAAATGATCGCCGTCCAAAGCGAAGAAAGCGGCGCGCTCAGCTCCACCGAACGGGCGATGATTCATAACGTCGTCGACTTCACCTCCGTCAAAGTACGCGATGTCATGGTCCCCTTTGAAAAAACCTTGTCGTTTAATCCGGATGATTCTCCAAAAGAAGTTTTGGAAACGAGCGGGAAATCCGGAATCGATCGATTCCCCATTTTTGCCGACAACGCTGAGCCCCTCGGTCTAATTAACGTTTACGATATTCTTTTCGACACCGAACTATCGCGTCCGCTTCGCCACTACATGCGCCGAATCATTACCGCTTCGGAAAACGAGTCCGCTTATCGGGTAGTTCGCCGTCTCCGCGCCGCGCGCATCGGCCTGGCTGCGGTTGTCGATAGTCGCCAAAAATCCACCGGCATTGTCGCGTTAGAAGATCTCGTCCGCCAGCTCGTGCAAGGCTGAGCGATTTATTTGTAGTGCCGGGCTTGTCACCCGCATTTCCGGAGGGACGCGCGAACGCGCGTCCCTCCGTCAGACGCGCCTGGGAACGAAACGAACCATCCTATCCTCGAAATCCGCGGTTCCACCGTCATTCCTTCTCTTCCAAAAACTGCGCGGCCGCGATGAGTGCGACGTGGGTGAAGGCTTGCGGGAAATTTCCAAGCAATCGTTTTTCGCGCGGATCGTATTCCTCCGACAACAAACCGAGATCGTTCTGTAACGCCAGCAGGCGCTCGAAAAATTCGTGCGCTTCTTCTTTGCGTCCTAGCCAATTCAGACAAATGGCGAACCAGAAGGAGCACGGCAAAAACACGCCTTCGTCTCCGGGCAAACCATCCACGTTTTCCTCCTGCGGCCGATAACGCAGAACGAAACCTTGCACCAGCAGATCCCGCTCGATCGCAGCGATGGTATTGCGTACACGTTCGTCTTCGATCGGCAGGAACCCGATCATCGGCATCATCAGCAAACTGGCGTCGAGCGCGTCGCTTTCGTAGTACTGGGTAAACGCTTTCACTTTCGGGTTGTAGCCGCGCTCGCAGACTTCGCGATGGATTTGATCGCGGATTTTTTTCCAGCGCTCTAGCTCGCCGTCCGCGGGCAGCCCAGCCTCTTCGATCAATTGCACGCCACGATGAAACGCCAGCCACGCCATCATTTTCGAGTGCGTGAAATGTTTGCGTCCGCCGCGCACTTCCCATATTCCTTCGTCCGGCTCCTGCCAATGCGATTCGAGAAATTTCAGCAGCGCTTTTTGTAACGCCCAATCCGTCTCTTCGATTTTGATGCCGGCCCGTTGCGCGTGATAAAGCGAACTCATCACTTCACCATAAACGTCGAGCTGAAATTGATTCGAGGCGGCATTGCCGACTCGGACCGGCCTGGAATTTTCATAGCCGGCCAGCCATTCGATTTCAAATTCCGGCAAACGCCGTTCGCCGTGCATGCCGTAGAGAATCTGCATCTGCGCCGGGCTACCCGCGATCGCGCGCAAGAGCCAGCCTCGCCACGAACGCCCTTCTTCTACAAAACCTGCGCGGGTCAGCGCGAAAAGGGTGAACGTCGCATCGCGCAGCCAGCAGTAGCGATAATCCCAATTGCGCACGCCGCCGATTTTTTCCGGCAACGAAGTTGTCGCTGCCGCCACGATTCCCCCAGTGGGCGCGTAGGTCAGACCTTTGAGGATGATGAGCGAGCGCACCACAGCGTCCTTCCATTTCCCTTTGTGTTCGCAGTATCCGGCCCAGTCCTTCCAATATTTTTCGGTGTCGCGCAGGGCATGCTCGGGATGGATGGCGCGCGGAGGTTTCTGATGCGACTGATACCAAGTTAAAACAAACGGCGCTCTCTCGCCTTGCGCGATTTCAAATTCCGCCACCGTTGTTAAATCTTCCCCGCGTGTTTCAATCGGCGTGCGTAGGACCAGCGCGTTCGGGCCCGCGATTGCTTCCAATCCGTCGCCGCATTTCCGCACCCACGGCACCACGTCGCCGTAATCGAAGCGAATGATCAGTTCCATGCGCAGTGCAACTTTTCCGCGCACACCCTCGACAATGCGCACGATGTCTGGATTAGCTCCACGTGGCGGCATGAAATCGATCAACCGCACCGTGCCTTCCTTAGTCTCGAATGTGGTTTCGAGAATTAAGGTGTGACCCCGATATTTTCGTGTCACTTCTGGCGATTCATCAACCGGCCCGATCAACCAGCGGCCATTTTTAGGTTCGCCTAGCAACGCCGCAAAACACGAGCCGGAATCAAATCGGGGAAAACAGAGCCAATCAACCGACCCGTTACGGCCGACCAGTGCCGCCGTCTGTGTATCGCTAAGGAATCCGTAGTCTTCGATTTTCACTTGAAATTGCTTCAAATTGTAGGGCGTTTCTGTGAAACGCCGCTTCCTTTTAATGGCGTCTATGTAGCCGCGGCTCTATGAGCCGCGTAACGAAGATACGCAAGCGCACGAGCTAACCCGCCTCACAGAGGCGCGGCTACAGATTCGACCAGCTGTTCAATCCCATCGGTTGTTAATCGAAACACTCGCCAATCATCCAACGAAACCGCCCCTAGCTTCTTGTAAAACTCAATCGCCGGCTCGTTCCAAGTCAGGACTGCCCATTCCATCCGCCCGCAACGGTGGTCGCGGGCGATCTTTGCCAGATGGACCAGCAAAGCGCGACCATAACCGCGACCACGCATTCCCGGTTTCACAAACAAATCTTCCAAATAAAGCCCAGGTCGGCCGAGCCAGGTGGAGAAGTTAAAGAAATAAACCGCGAACCCAACGGGTTCGGTATTTTCAAATGCAATCACCACCTTCGCCGCCGACTCCGCGCCAAAAAGCACTTCATGCAAACCTTCCTCCGTGGCGACAACGTCATTGGGCGCGCGCTCGTAGGTCGCCAGATCACGGATCAATTGTAGAATGATTGGGATGTCCGCGATGGTGGCATCGCGAATTTCAAAATTTCTTTTGTTCATTTCTTTAAATCAGAGCGAGAGCGTCTATCGGCCAGAACTGCGGAAGATGTCCAACCTTTTAAGATAGCTGATGTAGCTGCCGCCGTCACTGGCGGCAGTTTCCGCGTAGCGGTCCCGAACGCTTTCGGGGCAGCTACAACATTGCTCGTGCTTCTACGCATAATCGCGTCCTCACGCCAAAAAATTGTAGGGCGTTTCCGTGAAGCCCCAAAGCATTCGGGGGCGACCTAATGAGGCACGCCATCGAAAACTTGCGCTCGTTCGCGTCTTGACAAAGCGAGCAAGCGAAGTCAATCGAGTACGGTGCCCTTGAATCGAAATCCGTTTTGCCTCAGCACGCGGCTGCTGCTGGCTGTCATCACGTCGTTCACGGGCATGATTGCGATGTCGGCGCGCGCCCAAGAACTGCCGTCCCTCATCAACGTCGTTGATTATTCCAAATTGCTCCCACTTCTGCCCGATGCTCCCGCGGGTTGGACAGCCGATAAACCGGAAGGCTCAACTACAGACGTTGGTGGATTTAAATTGACCAACGTGCATCGCGATTATCGCAAAGGAGAAAGCGATAAGGCGCCGACGACCGCGATCAGCATTCTCGATTCTGCGGCTAACCCTGATTATGTGGAAGCAACGACGGCGGCGTGGAATTTCACCACCACCTCGACCGACGGCTATTCCAAAGCCGTGACGGTCGATGGCAATCCCGGGTTCGAGACTTTCGAGAACGAAGGCAAACACGGCACCCTCTGGATCATGGTGGCGAAGCGCTATTTTCTGCAAATCGAAACCCAAGGGCAGGACCCGGCAGCACTTCAGGAATGGGCCAAGCGCGTTGACGCAAAAAAGCTCGCAACGATTAAGTGACATGCCGGAGGCATGTCATCCTGAGCGAAACGAAGGATCTCTCAAATCACGAGGCGCTCTGCTTTCAATTCAGCACTCAGCATTTACCTCTTCCTTCTCAGGCCTCACCAATCACCTCTCCAGCCCCTCTCCCGCCATTGGCACGAAACGAACCGGTAGGACAGCGCTCTGCTCTAATCGCCCATCCTTCTTTTCCAGAAGATAAAGTTCCTGCGCGAACTTCGCTCCGACCGGAATGATCATGCGCCCGCCTTCTTTCAGTTGATCGATCAATGCCGACGGCACACGCTCGGGCGCGCAAGTTACAATGACGGCATCGAACGGCGCCTGCTCGGGCCAGCCTTTGTAACCGTCGCCGGCTTTCACGTGCACATTCTTGTAACCGAGACGCTGTAATGTCGCTTCGGCATTTTTTGCCAGCGGCTCGATAATTTCGATCGAATAAACCTCGGCCACTAGCTCCGCCAGAATTGCGGCTTGATAACCAGAACCCGTCCCGATCTCCAGGACGTGATCAGTCGGTTTCGGCCGCAACTTTTCAGTCATGAATGCCACGATGAACGGCTGCGAAATGGTCTGATCATAACCGATCGGCAGCGGGCGATCCGTGTAACTTTCCGCCCGAAATTCTGCCGGCACGAATTCCTCCCGCGGCACTTTGCGCATCGCCGCCAGCACCCGCTCCTCCACCACACCGCGCATGATGATCTGCTCCTTCACCATACGCTCACGCTGCGCCGGGAAATCAGCAACCTGAGTCTGCGCCGGGTGACAGCTTGCGCAGATTAGCACTGCCGCAATCAAGGAGAGTCGCATGATCAATAATAATACGCAGCGTGATCGGGAAAAGACGCTGCTTCTCATGCAGCGTTCACTTCTGTTTCCGGGTAGCGCGCGCGTCTCGCGTGCAAACGCCAGTCCGGCTTGGACTTTCGGCGTCTCGCCCAAACAATCTCTCCGCAAAAAGTGCACGATGACGAGACGTCATCGCCAACATGCGAGACACGTGCGCTACCTGAACACTGCAGCGACGTCTGCCGACGGCAATTTGTTTTCGACAAGCTGTCGAAAATCACAGGCAAGCTGCCTGCACTCCCAAATCGCAAGCGTCCCGCCAAACAGAGAACCATGCGAAATTCTCCGTGTCCTTCGTGTCCTTCATGGTTAATTTCACCGCCCAATAGATGGAAGAAGAACGCAAAACTCCTGAGATGCGCGCGCAGATGACCGAGATCGAACGTCTGCGTCATTCGACGGCGCATGTGCTGGCGACGGCGATTTTGAAGATTTGGCCGGAGGCGCAGTTCGCGGCCGGACCGCCAGTCGATAATGGCTTTTATTACGATGTTGATCTACCGCACCGCATCTCGCCGGAGGATTTCGAGAAGATCGAGGCCGAGATGAAGAAAGAGATCAAAGCGAACCATTCGTTCGAACGGATGGAAGTTTCGCGCGACGAAGCGCTCGAGCTTGGTAAGAAAGGACGGCTCGCGGCGCTGACCGATCGCGGCCAGCCGAGCAAGTTTAAGCTCGATATCATCGAAAACATTCCCGCTGACGAAAAAATCTCGCTCTATCGCAACGGCGACTTCATCGATCTCTGCGCCGGCCCGCACGTGATGCGCACCGGAAACATCGGCGCGTTCAAGCTCACCAGCGTCGCCAGCGCTTACTATAAAGGCGACGAGAAGAAACCACAGCTCCAGCGCATTTACGGCACCGCCTTCAAGACAAAGAAGGAACTCGATGACTACTTCGCCATGCTTGAGGAAGCGAAGAAACGCGATCATCGCAAGCTGGGGCGCGAGCTAGAGATTTTCGTTTTGGACGATGACGTCGGTCCTGGCTTGCCGATGTGGTTACCACGCGGCGCCGCCATCATCGAAGAACTCGAGAAGCTCGCAAAAGAAACTGAGTTCGCCGCCGGTTATCAACGCGTCCGCACTCCGCACATTGCCCGCGAAACGCTTTACAAAAAGAGCGGTCACCTTCCCTACTACGCCGAGTCGATGTTTCCGCCCATGGCGCTGGAAGATAGGCTTCCTAGCCTGTCTCGGCCGACAGGCTTCCAGCCTGTCGAAGAAAGCGATCGGCAAGATGCCGATCGGCCGAGTCAGGCTGGAAGCCCAACTTCCGATCGCTATTACCTTAAGGCGATGAACTGCCCGCATCATCACAAGTTGTTTGCGGCGGTGCCACGCAGCTATCGCGATCTGCCGCTGCGGCTGGCTGAGTACGGGACCTGTTATCGCTACGAACAGAGCGGCGAGCTGTTTGGATTGATGCGCGTGCGCTCGATGCAGATGAACGACGCGCATCTTTACATGACGCCGGAGCAGTTCGAAGCCGAGTTCAATGCCGTCAACGAGATGTATCTGAACTATTTCAAGCTCTTCGGGATCGAGAAATATCTGATGCGTTTCTCGACGCATGATCCGTCCAAGCTCGGACAAAAATTTGTCGATGAACCGGAGCTTTGGAAACAAACTGAGGCGATGACGCGCAACGTGCTGAAGAATTCCGGAATCAACTTTGTCGAAGTCCCGAATGAAGCGGCCTTTTACGGGCCGAAGATCGATGTCCAGGCCTGGAGCGCGATTGGACGCGAGTTTTCCATTGCGACCAACCAGGTCGATTTCGCGCAACCGCGGCGATTCGATCTTCGCTACAAAGATCGTGACAACGTCGATAAGGTCCCCCTCTGCATTCATCGCGCCCCGCTCGGCACGCACGAGCGATTCGTCGGGTTCTTGATCGAGCATTACGCCGGCAACTTCCCTCTATGGTTATCACCCGAGCAGGTGCGCATCTTAACTATCGGGGATGAACCTCAGCTACTCGACTACTCGGGCGCTATCCTGGATGAGCTGCGCGGTCATCAACTCCGCGCGGAGATCGATGCGTCGACCGATAAGATCAACGGCAAAATTCAGCGCGCCGAGCAAATGAAGGTCCACACCATGTTCGTCATCGGAAAGCGCGACATGGAAGCCGGCGTCATTAGCGTCCGCGTCCACGGCAGAGGCAACCTTGGAGCCAAGTCGCGAGGCGAAGCTATCGCCGATATTCTATCGTCGATCAGAGAACGGCGGTCCTAGGAACACGAAAGGGAAATCCCTGAGAGCCAATTCACCTGAAAAGAATGATGCAGTCACTCTTGAGCCTTAAGAAACACTTTGGGTACGACGCATTCCGGCCCTTGCAGCAGGAAATTATCAACGATGCGTTGAGTGGCCGCGATGTCTTTGCGTTGTTGCCGACCGGCGGCGGGAAGTCGCTTTGTTTTCAGCTGCCGGCACTGTTGCGCGAAGGGGTGACGATCGTGGTGTCGCCGTTAATCGCGCTGATGAAGGATCAAGTCGATGCCCTGCGGACGAGCGGAATCGCGGCGACGTTCTTGAATTCGACGCTCGCCGGCCATGAAGCACGCGAACGATTGCGCGGCCTCGATCGCAACCAATTTTGTTTGCTCTACGTCGCGCCGGAGCGGTTGATGATGGAGAATTTTCTGGAGCGTGCCCTCAACTGGAACATTGCCCAGATCGCGATCGATGAAGCCCATTGTATCAGTGAATGGGGCCACGATTTCCGCCCGGAATATCGCGAACTAAAAAAATTACGGGACGTTTTCCCCGATCTCCCAATCATGGCGCTGACCGCGACTGCCACCGAACGAGTGCGCGGCGACATTATCAAACAATTGAAACTTCGCGATCCGCGTTGTTATGTCGCGAGCTTTAATCGACCGAACCTGACCTATCGGGTAGTGGCGAAGTCGTCGGCCTACCAGCAGGTGCTCGATTTCATCCGCGGCCACCCGAATGAGAGCGGTATTGTTTATTGCGCCAGTCGAAAATCGACTGACGCCCTGGCGGAAAAGCTAACGAAAGATGGGATCAAGGCACTCCCTTATCACGCCGGGATGGAACCTCGGGAACGGACGCGCAACCAGGAAGCATTCTTGCGCGATGATGCGCGCGTCATTACCGCGACGATCGCGTTCGGCATGGGTATCAACAAACCGAACGTGCGCTTTATCATTCACTATGACCTGCCGAAGAACATCGAAGGATATTATCAGGAAACGGGACGCGCGGGCCGCGATGGTCTGCCGAGCGAGTGCGTGCTGCTCTTCAGTGTGGGCGATGTGGTCAAACAGCGGCGCTTCATCGAGGAGAAAAGCGAAAGCGAACAGCGCATCGCCCACCAGCAACTGCGCACCATGATCGCGTACGCAGAAACGCGCCATTGTCGGCGCGCGACATTGCTGCGGTATTTCGGCGAAACCTGGCCGCCGGGTTCTGTAGAGGCAGGCGTGTCGCCTGCCTCGGCTCGTCGTTCTGCAGCCGAGGCTGCCGCCACAGGGCAAGAAATTTCGTGCAATGCGTGCGACAATTGCTTGGAACCACGCGAAACGTTCGACGGCACGATCCCGGCGCAAAAATTTCTCTCCTGCGTGCATCGAGTGCAGGCGAAGCAAGGTTTTGGATTTGGACTCAATCACATCGCGGAAGTGCTGATTGGCGGCGCCACCGAAGCGATCAAAAAGCGCGGACATGATCAGCTCTCGACCTTTGGGATCGGTGCGGATTTGAAACGAGAGCAATGGCAAAGAATCGGCCGGGAACTGTTACGCCTCGGTTTGGTGGAAGCAGCGCCGGGGAAATTTGCGACCTTGAGTGTGACCGACGCCGGAATGATGGCGCTACGAAAACGGACACCGATCACGTTAACTAAGCCGATCGAAACACCGCCGAAGAAGGTCCGCGTCCCACGTGCGGGCGAGATCGAATGCGATGAAGAACTCTTCGAGCGT
>Ga0209156_10002750_pt1 | contig 13650 bp, 11 predicted proteins | sample GraSoiAngelo_124_FD_185881 | JGI IMG/M metagenome (GOLD analysis project Ga0209156, IMG submission 185881) | Grasslands soil microbial communities from the Angelo Coastal Reserve, California, USA - 14_0927_05_20cm (SPAdes) (version 2) | ecosystem: Environmental > Terrestrial > Soil > Grasslands...
AAGCGTGCCCTTCTCAACTTCGGACACACTGTGGGCCACGCGATCGAGCGCGCGGGAAATTACCGGAGATTTCTTCACGGCGAAGCCATCAGTCTGGGAATTGTCGCTGCATGTGCTGTTTCAATTAAAAGGGCTGGATTCCCCCACACACAACGCGATGCGGTGGTCGAGGTTCTGCAACGATTCGATTTGCCGACGTGTTTGCCGAAGAATTTTCCGCGGAACAAAATAATCAGCGCGGTGAAGTTCGACAAAAAGTTCGAAAGCGGAAAAATCCGATTCGTTGTGACGCGGAAGATAGGCGCTGCTCAGGTCGCAGATAATGTAACGCTCGATGATATTCGCGAAGCGATTGCGGAACTGTAGACGCTTCGCTCTGCGAGGCGCGGCGCTGATCATGTTAACACACACCGGCCGGGCCGCCCAGAGGTCGGCGGCTACAGCATGGAAGCTTCATTTGTACGGCGCGAGCCCGGATCTTAACAGAAGGCTGTGACAAAATTTCCCCGAACTCCACGACGACTTGACATAGTCTTTCCACGAAGGCCCATCTATTTCGTAACCTGCTGCACGTACCGACGCCGGCCTTATCTTGCTAATGATCGCGTTCATCAAGCGTTCGTGACATTCAGTAAACGCGCCCACAATGATTTCACGATTGCCGTCGGTCGCTACGTGATTCTCCCTGATCATCTGCACTTTTTTGTAGCGCTACCGGATGACCTTAAACTTGGGGACTGGATTGGCACGCTGAAGCGGGTGCTCGCACGGTCTTTGGAACGCTCCGGACCTGGCGACCCTATCTGGCAGCGCGGATTCTTCGATCATGTCTTGAGAAGTCGAGAGAGCTATTCGGAAAAGTGGAATTACGTCCGCGCAAACCCGGTTCGGGCCGGCTTGGTTACGATCGCGGATGAGTGGCCGTTTCGCGGTGAAATCGTGGATATTTATTATGACTGATCTTGTAGACGCTTCACTCTGTGAAGCGCGACGCTGATTTTCTCAACACACGCGCGCCGCGCCGCCCAAAGGTCGGCGGCTACAGCCCTCGCGCTTTCGAGTAATATTCGACTAATCCATCCGCTACACTGTCGGCGTACTCGCGGAAAATACTTTTGCGCTCCAAGCCGTTGATCTTGCGCGTTCCTTCGTAATCGCCAACCTGAATTCGGGCAAAGGCATCTTTGCTGTTCATTACATAGGGCTCACAATAAACCACCGGACAACGATAGAGCCGCGTGGCGAGCAGATTGCGCGCGTAGACATAACCGCTGGTACCGACTTTTGTTGTGCTGTTAGTGGTCGGATACTGATATGGCGGTAGTTGGGTTTCCCGAGCCATTGCGCCGGCAACGGTGTCCGCAAGCGGCAACTCCTCATCGTAAGCGCGGCTGAGAAGTCGCCGAATCATTTCGAAACGTTCGTCATCGAATTCAAGCTCTTGCTCTAAATAGGAACCGTTCACTAGAAGATGAAGATGGTTGATGTCGGTCAGCGTCGGATTATTCGGATCGCCCCAGCCTTCGGCATTGAAATGCAAACAAAGGACAAGATCGGGATGCAACTTGAAGTTTACCAGAGCTGCTCGGCGGCGAATCTCGCTGTAACGGTAAAATAAGATTTCGCTCTGCCAGCGAATCGTTTGCTCTTTCTCCGGATCGTTTGGATCAAGCCCCTCGATACGGGGCTGTGGCACGCCGTTTTTAATCAGAATTTTCCTGGCCAGTTCTCGAAAATCATCGGGACGTTTGGCCGTGATCGGTTCGTTTCTATCCCGAACAAACGAAACCTTCGCGCCTAATTCGCGTAATCGCGGGGCAAGAAGCCGCGCGACCTTCAAAATCAGGTCACCTTCCTGAACTGGCTGGGTGTTGCCGACTTGAAACCAGCGTTCTTCCATTCTTGCCCATTTGCCACCCAGATGACCCGGGTCGAGCGCAATCCGCAAGCCTGAGAGCGGCTTGTCCGCTTTCGCGTGTGACAAGGAGTTAGCGGGACGCCAAAGACGCGGCACCGGATTGCGCGAGGTGTTATTCTTCGCGAACCGTAAAGTAAAGAATCTTTGCGGGTCGCGATTGGTCAAAATCCGCGCTGTGTCGGTGGTTATTTCAATCAAATCCGGAGCAATTCCGTGCGTGCAGTAAACGTTTTGGATCAGCTCGCTAAATTCATCTTTGGTAATTGTCTCCTGATAGTGTTCGAGTACGCCCCACTTCGGCTTGCTCCCAAGGACGCCGAGGGTGTCCGCCGCTTGTAGCGCAGGCGTAAGGAGCAACAGAAATAATGAGAGATGACGAATGACTAAAACCGAAGCGACGCGAGTAGAGCGCGCCGATATTTTGTCATTCGGGCTTCGGGATTCATTCGTCATTCGTCATTCGGGCTTCGTCATTGTCTCCGCTTTTTTTTGAAATGAAACATCGACCTTTAGAGCCTCTTCAATACGATGACCGCAAAATGCTAACGATCCTTTTTCTTGGCGATATCGTTGGTGAGCCGGGACGCACCGCCGTCATCTCCAGGCTGCCGGAATTAAAAGAGAAACATCGCTTGGACTTCATTATTGTGAACGGCGAAAATGCGGCAGGCGGTCGCGGCATCACTGGAAAAATCACCATCGATCTCTTGCGCGCCGGGGTCTCAGTCATCACCACAGGCGATCATGCATGGGACCAAAAAGAGATTCTTGCGTTCATCGACACCGAGCCGCGTTTGTTGCGCCCCGTAAATTATCCCGATGGCGCTCCTGGCAGCGGGTCGATCGTCCTGGAAACGACGAAGGGAAAAATCGGGGTCATCAACGTACAAGCGCGGACGTTTATGCAGCCGATTTTGGAAAACCCATTTCGCTCGGTCGATGCAGCGGTGGCGAAGATGCGCAACGAGACTGCGAATATCATCGTGGACGTACACGGAGAGACCACGAGTGAAAAGATCGCGATGGGCCGGTTCCTTGATGGAAAAGTTTCTGCGGTCATTGGGACTCATACGCACGTTCAGACCGCCGATGAGCAGATTTTTCCGGGTGGAACGGCTTTCCTCTGCGACGCGGGCATGTGCGGTCCGGTAAACTCCATCCTGGGGCGCGCGGTTGATCCAATCATGAACCGGTTCATCTCGAATCTACCGGCGTCGTTTCCAGTCGCCGGCGGCGAAGTGCGCCTGCGTGGAGCGCTGATCGAAATCGACGAGACTACGGGTCGCGCCGTGCGTATCACACGCGTCGATGAGCCGGGGCCCGGTGCAACTGCTTCATCGGAACCGGAACCAAAGATCGACGTCGAGCAGGCGCCATCTCCAGAACAAACTTGAAACAGTTCCGCTTGCGGCCAACTATTCGCGGTCCGAACTTCGAATTGTTTAAGAACATCAACGTCCAAAAGAAATTATGAAAAAAATCTTTGTCTTTACTTTCATCGCAACTCTGGCGCTTTGTGCTCTGCAGTTATCCGGCGCAGAAGCCCCCAAAGACGCGAAAGAGGCAAACAAGCTTGCCAGAGAAGGGGCAGAGGCTTCCAAGAACCAAGAGTGGGACAAAGCCATTGAACTGCTTCGCAAAGCCACCGATCTCGATCACAAATACGTAGATGAGCTCTCCGCTGTTTATCAACAACGCGGCTACGCTGATGCGACTAACCAGCAATTTCAGGATGCCATCAACGATTACGGCGAAGCCATTAAACTGACTCCGCAAGACGTGCGCGTGTACGAACAACGCGCGGCGGTGGAAATGAAACTCCAGGATTACGATAAGGCGCTTGCCGATTACTCCGAGGTTATCAAACTTAAACCGAACGAAGCTCGATACCTTAATTATCGCGCTTATATTTACGAACTGAAAAAAGACCTTAAGAACTCGATGGCGGATACCGATAAAGTTCTAAAGGTCGACCCGAACAATCCGGAGGCTAAATCGCGAAAAAGCCGATTGTCAGCTTCAGAAACGGCGAACGCTCCATTCACGCCGATTCCTGCGCCCTCCCGAAGACCGTCACCTACGCCGCATCACAAACCTTGAGGCGTTTCGATCAAAGGTGCAGACTGGACGCCCCGGAACAGCAAATTGCAAAGGCTGTTTGGATTTAGAGGCGCGTTTAGGGAAAACGCGTTGCAGCTCTCGAGCGGGGAAAAGAGCCTCCTCGCCATTACATGCCGGTAGGCGAAATAGCGGGTTCCTGCTCTTCCGCTGCGTTTGGTGGTGGGGCGGTAAATCGCCTTTTCCGGCGGTTCGCCGGCAGAGGCGCCAGGGTCATGGTGATATTGCGTCCGGTGATTTTTGGGTCCATTTCCACCTGCGACATTCCCGAGAGATCATCGCGAACTTTCTGCACGAGCTGCATGCCAAATTCCTGATGGGCCATTTCGCGGCCGCGGAATTGCAGTTGCACCCGCACCTTATTTCCCCGATCCAGGAATTCTTCGCCGTGCCGGATTTTGGTCAGATAATCGTGATCGTCGATGTTAACGCGAAACTTAATTTCCTTCAGCTTCGAGCCGGATGGCCTTTTATCCTTGGTCTGTTTGGAGACGTCGTACCGGAACTTTCCAAAGTCGATGATCTTGCAGACCGGGGGGGTGGCGGTTGGGGCGATCTCCACCAGATCGAGACCAAGACCTTGAGCTTTGCGCAAGGCGTCACTTAGCTTCATGACGCCAAGCTGTTCGCCGGTAGACCCCATAATAACCCGGATTTCTCGGGCGCGGATCCGACCGTTTACACGAATTTGTGGTTGCAGATTCGAACTAGCTCCTGGCCGACGGAACGGGAGTGCGCCGCGCCGCCGTATTTCCATTTATCGCAATTCCTGGCGTCACACTCGGCAAACGCCCGGACACTCTAACCTCGCCACGGCTGCGATTCACCGCGACGAGCGCTCGCTAATAATCGCGAGCCGAAGGGAAGTTGTAGGCAACAATTTCGCGCTGGCAAGGTGAATCTCAATGAAGTGTCGATCTTACAACGATCACTTTGCCGGCGGGTCGCCAAAATGCGCCTTGTGCGCCGCGTACGCAGCAGCGTCATCGAGCATCGAATCGAGCGTTGCAGCCAACGGCTCGAGTTTTACAACCCCGGAAAACAGTGCGCGGTCGCCGATTTCGGTGTCAATCAAGAATGCCGGGCGTTGCGTGACCTGAAGGGCATGAAATTCCGCCGTCGAAGCGCGAACGCGCTTTTCGATCTCGGGCGAACGGGCGAGTTCGAGCAGCTTTTTCTTTTCAACGCTGGCAGCCGCCGCACCGGTCTCGGCGGCGATTTCCCATTCACTTACCTTTTTCCCTTCGCGCAGCGCGGCATGAGCCAGCGCTAGCCGAACGCGATCATCAATGAAACCAAAGTCCTTGGCAGCCTCGGCCACGCAATTCGGCGGGAGCCACTCCGGCAAACTGGGATCGTACCAATCCGTGTTGAGCATAAATGGCGAACCCATCATCATTCCGCTGCGCCGATAGAACCATTGCTCCTGTTCCCGCGAAGTTGGCAAGCCATTCGGATCCATCAACGCGATCTTCCACTGAAATTCGACGCGGCCGTCATAACGCTTCTTCAATTCCGCCCACGTTGGCTCAGACCAAAAACACCAGGATGAAACAACGTCGAGATAATCGGTTACAGTGATACGCATGCTTCAAAGTTAAAAGGGTTGAAAAAGTTACAAAGTTAAAAAGTTTGGGCGTTGAAACGTTTAAGCGATGAAGCGGGTGATTCTTGTTGCCGCTTTAACGCTTCAACGCTTTAACGAGTCACGAACCCACGGTAGGCCAACGATGCAATCCTTTTAACGAAGTAACTCTTTTAACTTTTCACTCTGACCGTGGACCTGAATCATATTTTTCTCTTTCTCGCGGTGATTTCACCGCTGGTGGTTCTGGCCCGAGCATGGCGTCCAGAACCGCTTTATCGTGGCTGGCGTATCGCTGCGCTTGTTGTGCTGATTACCTCCGTTGTAGCATGGATTCTCACTCCCCGTGCGGCTGGGTACATCGGCGGATTGGCTTGGATGGCCCTTCTCTTTCTTCCGGCGATCGGCTTACGCAAAATGACAGAGCTGGCCGCTCGAGGAGGCTACAGATCGGCTGCAAGACTCGGCAAAATTCTTCAAATTCTACACCCCAGCGCGGAGCTGCGAGATCAGGTCCAGCTATTTCAGCGTTTGGAATCTCGGCAAAACCACCCCGTTCGTTTCGCATCCGTCCGAGTCGCAGACCGTATTCGGCATAGCCAACTCCGAAGCGCGCCGGCAGTTCTGGTGTTGATTCTGCTCAACGCTGTTGTGTTCCTGGTCGAAATTTCTGTTGGGGATCTGAATGACCCGGAAGTCCTGCATCGAGTCGGCGCATTGGAGTCCTATGCTGTTGTAGCCCAAGTCGAATACTGGCGGCTTTTCACTGCGCTCTTTTTGCACGGGGGTCTTACCCATCTGCTTTTCAACGTTTTCGCACTTTATATTCTTGGCCCGCCGTTAGAACGATCGATAGGCACATTCCGATTCGCTGTCTGCTACTTGACGTCAGGCCTTGCCTCCAGCGCCGGTGTCGTGGGTTTGACGCTATTGGGTTTCGTACAAGTGGCGCAGCTCGTCGGTGCGTCGGGATGCATTATGGGAATCGTCGGAACGTGGGCGGGATTTTTAGTGCGACATCGTCATGCGCCGCAGGCGAAACAACGCCTGGCAAACATCGTAATGATCATAGTGATTCAAGTCGCCTTCGATCTTTCGACACCACAGGTCAGCATGGCTGCGCACCTGTGCGGGTTGATCGCCGGTTTCTTTCTCGGACTCGTCCTCGCGCCACGAGGTGTAGCTGTAGCCACCGACCTCGACAGGAGCCAAGGCAGGGAATGACCGTTCGCCGTCACCATCCGAGCGAGCACGAATTGGATGCTTTCCCGCGCGTCGTTCCGCGTTACGACGCGCGGGAAATCGGTTCCGCTACTTGCCGGAGAAGGTTTTCTCGATTAACTGCGGCTCTGTTTCCGTGCAGTCTCGCATGCCGACTTTTCAAACGTATAACGTGACTCCCATCCTGCCGGCGGCGCTCGAACCGCTGCGCGAGATGAGCTTCAACCTTTGGTGGACATGGGAGCCCGCCGCGCGTCGGCTCTTCCGCCATCTGGATCCCGATCTCTGGAACCGGACAAATCATAATCCCGTCCGCATGCTTCAGCTTTCGCGGCAATCCCGCCTTGAGGAGCTCGCACAGGACAAAGCTTTCCTGCGCGAACTAAAGCAAGTCTTCGAGGAATTCGAAAAATATCTCGGGCGCCACAACACCTACGGAAAGACGGGAGCCGGACGCGTAATTAAGAATCCGATCGCCTATTTCTCGGCTGAATTCGGTTTTCACGAATCGATCCCGAATTATTCCGGGGGTCTTGGTATACTCGCCGGCGACCATTGCAAGTCGGCGAGCGATCTCGACCTCAATTTCGTTGCAATTGGTCTGCTCTATCGACATGGCTATTTCCGGCAGCAAATCGACAAAGACGGCGTTCAAGCAGCGATCAACCTGAATCAAAATTTTTATCATCTCCCAATCCGCGAGGCCCTCCGTAGCAATGGCAAACCGCTCATTTCCGTACCGATTTTGGATCGGCAGGTTTTTGCCAGGCTTTGGGAATTACGCGTGGGGAGGGTAAGTCTTTATCTTCTGGACACCGATATTCCGGAAAATAGCGCGGAGGACCGATTGATCACCGCCGAGCTTTATGGCGGCGATCTTGAGATGCGCATGCGTCAGGAGATCATGCTCGGAATCGGTGGCGTGAAAGCGCTTGCGGCACTCGGCATTCAGCCGGCTGTGTTTCACATGAACGAAGGACACTCGGCGTTTTTGGCACTCGAACGCATTCGTCTCAATGTAGTGGAGAAGAAGCTCGACTTTTATTCAGCCCTTCAGCTGGTAGCGGCGGCCAATGTATTCACCACACATACGCCCGTTCCCGCAGGCAATGACTCGTTCCCGCGCGAGATGATGCGAAAATATTTCGGTAATTTCGCCAAGGAACTAAACATTCCGTTCGACGAGCTGTTCACGTTCGGTCAGACCCGCCTCGATCCAAACGATCCCTTCAGTATGACTATCCTCGCGCTGCGTCTTAGCCGGCACTCCAACGGGGTAAGCAAATTGCATGGCGAAGTCACCCGATCTCTTTGGAAAGATGTCTGGTCCGGCGTGCCCGTCCAGGAAGTGCCGATCACCAGCATCACAAATGGGATTCATACAAAAACCTGGATGGCGCCGGAGTTCGCCGCGCTTTATCGCAAGCACCTCGGTGTGTGGGAGGAACACTTGACCGAGCCGGAATTTTGGCGCGGCGTCATTGATATTCACGATGCTGAACTTTGGGAGACACATCAAAAACTCAAACTCCGCCTGATCAACTTTATCCGCGATCGGGAACGACAACGCCGTGAAAGACTGGGCGAATCCCCGGAATCGATTCGCAAAGTCAATCGCATCCTTGATCCGGAAATTTTGACGGTGGGCTTTGCACGCCGTTTCGCGACTTACAAGCGCGGTACGCTTTTGTTCAGCGACAAGGAGCGATTAAAGCGATTGGTGAATGATACTACTCGGCCTGTGCAATTCATTTTCGCAGGCAAAGCGCACCCACGCGATGAAGCGGGCAAGGCAATCATTCAGGAAGTTTACAAATTCAGCCGCGAAGCCGGGTTGGAAAATCGCATCGTCTTTCTGGAGGACTATGACAGCTACATCGCGCGCCGCCTGGTGCAGGGCGTCGATCTTTGGCTGAATCATCCGTTGCGTCCCCTGGAGGCGAGCGGAACCAGCGGAATGAAGGCTGCTCCGAATGGTGGAATCAATCTGAGCGTCCTCGATGGCTGGTGGCGCGAAGGGTACAACGGCAGCAATGGCTGGGCGATCGGCGCAGAAATCAACAATGGCACCACGGAATTTCAAAATGAAGTGGACGCGAGCAGTCTTTATCAATTATTGGAAAACCAAATCATTCCTCTCTATTACGCAAAACTCGACGGCAAACTCCCTCTTGCCTGGTTGCAGTTAATGCGTGAATCGATCCGAAGCGTCACGCCGGTTTTCAACACGCAGCGAATGGTGAAGGAATACACCGAGCAACTTTATATTCCGGCCGCGAAATCGTACGAAAATTTTTCTCGCGATGGCTGCGGCGCTGCCACGCACCTGAGCCAGTGGAAAACGCAAATCCGCAAGGATTGGGCGGAAGTAAAAATTTCGGATGTTTAGATTGGAAACAAAGATCGACAAAGCATTTTGGTCGGGGAATCGCTGCAAATCACGGCGCGAGTCCATCTCGGCACGGTCGATCCACAACATGTGCGAGTGGAAGCCTACCATGGCGAAGTGGATAACGGTGACATTCGTAATCCTTCGGCGACCGTCCTCAATCAAAACGGTAGCGCGGATGGAGACGGAAATTATGTTTACCAGGGAACGGTCCCTGCGACTGAAAGCGGCACTTACGGCTTTAGCGTGCGCGTCGTGCCCACTCACCCTTGCCTGATGCAAATGCACGAACTACGCCTGATCACGTGGTCGTAAAGTTTCTCGCCGCACACTCGACGTCCGTGGCCTTGCGCGAAGGAATTCTATGCGTCCGCGTCCTTCAACCCGCGTTGCACTACGAGCTCGAACAAATCTCCAAGTCCGAAATCCTGCGAAAACTGAAACAACGCTTCGGCAGCAAAACCATTCGCGACATCCGCTTCCGTGTCGGCTGAAAAACGCACCCGATCCTGCGGTTCTGCTTTACAACGATCCCTTCTTTCTGCTAAGGCTGCGACAGGGGAATACCTGCGAGAAACAAAGCGGGACATGAATCATAATATCTGTGGCGCGAAAAAAGCCTCTAAGTAGAATCCTCGTTTCAGAGAATACTCTCAGTTTAACGGAATGTACATTCCTAATTGACCTTTACGATCGCTATTCCGAGCTATCACCTACGAGAGATTGTAGTGGTCGGCCCCTTCTCCATTATTACAGCCTTCGAGACGTAGACAGCGACTCAGCTAGCTGGGTATATGGTGTAAGCCTGCAATGCAAGGAAAAGATCGAGGTCGATCTTCGGACCCCGCAATTATTTGTCGAAACGGTGTTCCTCGCGTGTTTATTGCCTGGGGATTCGCATATTCCACACGCAGACAATCAGCGAAGAGAACACGGGCGGTGGCTCCCGAATCACACGCCCCAACGAGATTACACGGCGCTTGTTTATCTGAATGACAACTTTACAGGAGGTGAATTGGTTTTTCCGGATCGTGATGTAGTTATCATCCCGAAGCCCGGTTTATTCGTTGGGTTTCCTAGCAATCACAAATTTGTGCATGCAGTCCCCAACGTTCTTTCTGGAAAACGATACTCTCTGCCAGTCTGGTTTACAATGAATTCAGCAAAAGCTATGCAAGTTTGAACTCTTCAATTTTTTCAGAAAGAGGGGGCGACCACTTGCAGGCTGAATGTTGAGGTATCGGTGCTAATCGTTCGCGGCATGGTGGAGCAGAGCGAGATTTGGACTCGTATGTCTGTTGACTAGAGCGGGCGAATTCATAGTGCAGCGTGACGATCCGGTGGCGCAATTGTGTGTGTACCGTGCAGAAGCCGGGCTTCATGAAATAAAGAGAGTAGAGAGGTTGCCGGTGGAAACCAAAGACTGGGATGAAAAGAGAGCTAAGATCGGATTACAAGAAGGATATGGATTATTTTCGTCGCTTACATCCAGACGGCACTCCAGAGCCGACGCACATCTCATTCTGGGACAAGAAGAAGGAACGATAATGGAACTTAGCAAGTGGATAAATTCGAATTACTTGACGCCTGAAGGCATCGCTGATGTTCGTGAATCAGTAAAAGCCAAGCCGACGATGAAATACTGCGTGCTTGATAATTTCTTTCTCCCTGAACGTATAGACGCCATAATAGCTCACCATGCAACGTTGAAATTTGATGAGGCCGCTGACAGGACCGGGCATGATATGGTGATTTTGCCATATGACGGAGCCGTCAAGTGGGCGGATGGTAATGACGTCGGTGCTGAGTTTTATTTCGCTGAAGAAGTCAAAGAGTACTTCTGTTATTTATTGAATCGTCTAAAACCACCCAGGACTAGTGTTGAGTTGAAACTCAGGTGGCACAAACCTCATGCTACTGGCTTCTGGATTCATAGCGATTCAGTATGGCGTTCCATTGTCGCCATCATGTACTTTAACAAGAACTGGAAAGCTTCTGACGGCGGTTTGCTGCAATTATGGCGTCCTGATGAAGCGTCTTACGACAAATCAACGATTTTTGACAACATCAGGTCGGATCAGCGTCTTGATTTCTTAAATGAAAATCAAAGACTGAAGACGAACACGCCAGGAGGCGGCTGGCCAAGCCATTGGCCCCATCAGTCTCGTGACATGATTCTCGTAGATCAAATTGTCCCTGCCTATAATCGGCTCTTCTTGTGTGATCTTGATGCCGATCCGACGTTTCATTCCGTGACGCCGAGTTGTGACAAGATCCGAACTGGATTCGTATATTGGCTGAACAATGAATCTCATCCGAACTTCAAAGGCAAATGATCATGGGAGCTAGCCTACTCGCGTGATTCGGGCAAGTTTCCCTCTTCGTTTACATTCGTGTTCATTCGGGGTTAGGCGTCCGGGTAATAATCGTCTTCCGGACTTATGTTTCGGAATAGTTCATTGCCAGTTACCGGTGTGTCTTCGGAATTGCTCCATCGACGACTAAATCGCTCAGATCAGGACCGTTCGCAGCGTCTCCAAGGAAAGGCGTTACTCCGAAAATTTTTTGCAGTGTTTGTAGAGTAGCGCTGTGCGTGTAGTGGATCGTGTTGAACTAACCGCCACCTTTAGCAAAAGGCGACAGTATGATCATGCCGATGGGGAGGTCGCCGCCCTTGCTTTCGTCCCAAGTAATCAACACGACGCCATTGTGAAAGGCTGCTGATTTCAGAATCATTGGCAAGTTTCGTGCAAGCCAATCGCTGACCCTTATCGCGAACCGAGGCAGTTTTTTACCGCATCTGAAATTTTAAGTCAGGAATCGCATGCGTTTCAAAATTGATCAGGTTCTTAAGTTTCACTGCGGCGCGTTGATTAGGCGACACTAATGCTTGGCGAAATTTGCCTTGGATTCAATGTTGACTAACAGAGCGACTCTTAGGTAACGTCGCTCTCTGCCATGCCAACCGCCTTAACCAAACCTTTTGTCTGCCCTTTGTTGGCATCGGCTGCGACGCTCAACTGCATTACAGCAGCCGCAGCTGTACTTGGACTTGAGGAAGCCATATCGTAGCCAACGTGTGCTTGCAGTATCAAAACTCGGTTAAAATATCCCAGAGGTCGGCATGAAGACGGCTTTGAGGCGTAAAGGAGAAACTCCTCCAGCAAAATCATGCCACAAGTTAATTGCGTATCAAATATATAAGAGTGACTCCGCCCCAGTACGCCCTGCGCCCCGCGAACGAAAGTGGATGGACAATGCATATCAAAAATTTCCGTATCGTTGCCTACCGTTAGTCGTTGCGAATCAGTACGGCTGGGAAATCCTGTCCACCTATCACGTCCGCGCGAGTTGGGATGGCACTTCGAAAGCCAAGGGCTTGTGCGTCGAAAACCTATACGGGGATGGTCCCCTGCACTGTCACTCACACTTCGGCGAGGGGGTGCTAACTTTTCAAATTCCATTCCTTTTCAAGACACCCAATGGCTGGAATTTGATGGTCCGTGGTCCCACAAACAGTTCGAAAGACGGAATCGCAGCTCTAGATGGCATTATTGAAACAGACTGGGCTCATTCAACATTCACGATGAACTGGCGCTTTACGAGAGCATGCACCGTCGAGTTCGCGATCGGAGAACCCATCTGCCTATTCTTTCCAATTCAAAGGGGTGTGCTTGAGATGTTCCGCGGCGAATTTCATATGTTGGAGGCGAATCAGGAATTTGAAAATAAATTTCGAGAATGGTCTTTTAGCAGGGATCGGTTTCTCTCAGGGTTCGAAAAGGGGAAACCGGAGGTAGTAGCACAAGGTTGGCAGAAGGATTACATGCGGACTGCCAAAGACAAAAAACCGCTCGCGCATCCATTCGCAAATGAAACCTCGTGGGCTGCGCAAAAACGTAGGGATGGCAATCATGATGATTCTGCAAACACATAGTTCGATTCTTGGACCAGCATGAGCGGCCATCCTCACAGTTACTATATTCGAACGGACAATATTTTCGGCATGCGGCCTCGATGAAGTCGAAAGAATTGCGTCTGCAGCACGCCTTTCAGTTGCGCACGTACACGGCAAGGCAATTTCGACGGCTGCTCGATTCGGTTCCGTCGCTGGAACCGTGCGACGTCTACGATTTCCGGTACGACATTGCGAAACCGTTCGCGCCGAATAATGAAATGGCTTACAGCGTTTTCGTGTTACGCCGACGCCGCCATCTTAGTTAAACCTAAAAGGAGGCTTGACATTAACGTAGAGGATAAGTCACATCCCGTGTATGACACAAAATACAATACCGCCAGGGCCGCCGCCGCCAGGGCCGCCGCCGCCAGGGCCGCCGCCGCCAGGGCCGCCGCCGCCAGGGCCGCCGCCGCCAGGGCCGCCGCCGCCAGGGCCGCCGCCGCCAGGGCCGCCGCCGCCAG
>Ga0209156_10002753_pt1 | contig 13643 bp, 14 predicted proteins | sample GraSoiAngelo_124_FD_185881 | JGI IMG/M metagenome (GOLD analysis project Ga0209156, IMG submission 185881) | Grasslands soil microbial communities from the Angelo Coastal Reserve, California, USA - 14_0927_05_20cm (SPAdes) (version 2) | ecosystem: Environmental > Terrestrial > Soil > Grasslands...
CTATCCGCTCGGCAACTCGCTCTTTGTGTTCGGGCTGCCGAAGCCGTAGCCGCGCCGGGTCCCCCAGCGGGGTCTCCCTGCGCGACAAAAAGACGCAGTCGCTCCGGGAGACCCCGCTGGTGGACCCTTGGGCCCCCATCCCCTTCCCACAGGGCGAGTTGCGCCAGGTTGGCCCCAGTCGGCCCAAAACTCCCGTTGTAGCGGTACCTGAGGTCGCAAGGGGCCGAAAACCTGCCCGCTATTGCATTTAGGGGGGGGTCATACCCAATATTTTGCGGGATTCTGGGCCAGGGGCGGCCGGAAGGTGGGTTTGCCCTTGGGTCCCCCGGGATCACCTCGGACGCCGTCCCTGGCGGCCACTCCTGCGAGCAAGTATAAGGTCTGCGGGAGCGGGGAGTCGCACTCGAAGAGGAGGTGGGCTCCGCAACTTTCCTTATCAGTTCGGTCATACACAGGCGTAGGTGAGAAGCCAGACGAGCAGGCTACCTAGCAGGCCAACTCCCTAAGGAGGGGTTCTCGTATGAAGCGTCTCACGTTGCTGTTGTTGGGTCTCGCGCTCGGCGTCACCGCGACGGCCAGGGCGCAAGGCCTGACGATGCAGATGTCGAATGGCTGGGCGTTCTCCTTCTCGGGGAACGTGAATGCGTTCTGGGTATTCTCGAAAGCGACGCAGGGTGGTCCAACCAACTCGAGCGTTCGCACCGGCCTCTTGCCGTCTTTTGCCACGTTCGAGGCGCGCGGCAAGGAAGCTGGAATGAACCTGGCGGTGCACTTCGGGTTCGCACCACAGATCCAAAATGGAAACTTGGTCCCAGGGACAGGCGCCGTGCACGACAACTTCGGGAACGGCACGCAGGCCGGCGCACAGATCGATATGCGTCAGGTGTATCTGACCTTCGGCGGTCAGTGGGGCCAGATCCTCGCGGGCCGCGAGCTCGCGCTGTTCGGACGCCAGAACATCTTGAATGACCAGACCCTGTTCGGCGTCGGCGCCGTGGGGGTGGGTGGTGGCGGTGGTGGTGGGACGACGCTGGGCCGGATCGGTTACGGCTACGTCTATCCCAACTTCAACGCGCAGGTGACGTATTCGACCAGGCCGGGCACGCCTGCACAGTTGAGCATCGGTCTCTTCCAACCGAGCGTCGTCGGGGCGAGCCCGTACCTCTACACGAAGATACCCCGAGTGGAAGCCGAACTGACCTGGAACCAGCGGTCCGGCAAGAACAAGTACACGGCGTGGGCCGGTGGTCTCTGGCAAACCACGTCGAACGCGCCCGACACGGGTGGCGCGAGCCTCAGTTCGTTCGGAGGCACCGTCGGCCTGCGTGGCGATTTCCAGGAGTTGTCGGTCGTGGTCAGTGGGTACGTGTCGAAGGGCCTCGGCACTGTCCTGGGATTCAGTGATGTCGCGGGTGGCCCGGTGTCGGCGAACGACTCGACCGGCCGCCCCGGCGACGGTGGTTACGTGCAGTTTGGCTATACGTTCAACAAGAAGACCACGCTGTCCGGGAGCTGGGGCTTCAGTCGGCTGAAGAACGCCAGCTCGGGTGAAGGAGCGGCAGTGAACAACAGCGCCGTGCGTACCCAGTGGACCGCGTACACGGTGGGCATCTACCACCAGTGGACGAAGTCGATGAAGCTCGTGTTCGAGGGCACGCGCGAGCAGCAAGGTGTCGGCGGTGCCTCGCCGGCGCAGACGGACGTCTCAGCCGGGTTCATGCTGTTCTTCTAAGAGAAAAAAGGCGTCGAGCGAGAACGTCTCGCAGAAACGTCACGCAGATACGTCAAGAGGCCGGGAGCGATCCCGGCCTCTTACGTTGGTGCGTGACGTCTTTGTGCTACGCCATCGTGCTACGTCTCTGCTTGACGCCTCTATTTGTAACGGTAGGTAATTCTTCCGCGAGTAAGGTCGTACGGAGAGAGGTCCACCGCCACTCGATCTCCCTGCAGAATCCGGATGTAGTTCTTGCGCATCTTCCCGCTGACGTACGCCAGCACCTCGTGTCCGTTCTCGAGCTGCACGCGGAAGGTGGTGTTGGGAAGCACCTCGGTGATGGTGCCCATCATCTGAATCGCGTCGCCCGCCACGTCCCTGTCGCCTCCTCGTCCTACGCCCGCGCCGCGTGCGGATCCATCGTCTCGTCCCGCGGGGGCTCCCGGCCCCGCTCGATGTACGACGCATGCCGGCCGCAGCTCTGGCAGGTGAGCGTCACGCGCTCCGGCGCGAGCGGCCCGAGCTTGCTCCCCCCGCGTCGCCGGGGTGCGCGCACGATCGACCGCGTCCCGCACGAGGGGCAAACCAGGGGCACATGCTCGCGGTCCGCCGCGATCAGCGCCAGCGCTTCCGGCGCCCGGTATTCCTTTACTCCGCGTCGTCCCACGGCTCTCGTTCGCGCCTCCGACCTGGGAATCTAGTCACCCCAGGAAGGCCTTCCAGCGGAACGATTTCGAGCCTGCTTGACAGCCCTGCCGGGGGGCGTATCTCTCATCCAGCCCGGAGGTTCCGCCAGATGGACCGCCCCAAGTACGAGCCTGTCGCCGAGATCGAGGTGGATGCGGCTCGACCCGACCCTCAGGGCTTCACGCTCACCGGCCAGGGCGCCGATCACGCCGAGTACCAGCTCGACCTGCACTTCGGCATGCCGCTCGACGCCAAGACCCGCAGCGTGCTCGGCGAGCTCTTGTCGCACTCCGATTTGACGATCTCGCGTCGGGCGCCGGGCGGGCTGGTCCAGGCGTTGCGCCAGCGTCGTAACCGCGCGGCACAGCCGTAGTTCCGGCGGAAAATCCTTGACGCTCCCGAGGGGTCGATGTAGCTTGGCGCGACCTTCAGCGCCGGAGCAGCGCGTTCCATGCCCCCCCCAGCTGAGCTCGGCGGGTCGCAGATTTCTTCGCTGCTCGAAGCCCTCCCCGGCATCGCGAGTGTGCTGCGCAGCCCCGTGGCGGACGCCCTGGTCAAGGCGATCCGCGGCGCCGCGGGGTTGGGCGAGTTCACCGTCGACGACGCCGAGGAGCTCATCCGGTACGCGGTGCGCCGCGGCCTGATCGGGCCGGAGGAAGGCGACCGCGTCCTCGCCGACGTCCAGGGCGCGCTCAAGCGCAGGCCCCCCAAGAGCGCGGCCAAGCCCAAACCGGCGCCGAAGAAGAAACCCGCCAAGAAGAAGTCGCGCCGGTGAATTCGCGGCCCTAGACCCGGAACCCCTGCACCAATTCGTGTAGCTTGTCGGCCGCCTGCTGCAGGCTCCCCGCGGCGGCCGCCATCTCCTGGGTCGATGCGCCCTGCTGCTCCGCGGCGGCCGTCACCTGCTCCGCTCCGCTCGCATGCGCCGTCGCGCGCCCCGACACCTGTTGCGCCTGTGCCTGCAGGCGCACCGTCGTTTCGCGGTTCGACTGCGCCGCCATGCGGACCCGCGCCGCCGCCTGCTCCACCAGCTCCACCGCCGCGGCGATCTCGGCGAGACCGTGCGCCGCCCCTTCCGCGACGGACTCGATGCCCCGCACTTTGGCCTGACCGGCCGCCATCGTGGCCGTGACGTCCTCCATTTGCTCGCGGATCAGGCCCGTGGTGCGCGTCACCTCCTCGGCCGCGCGCGCCGATTCGTCGGCCAGCTGGCGGACTTCTTCGGCCACGACGGCGAACCCGCGGCCGTGCTCGCCGGCGCGCGCCGCCTCGATCGCGGCGTTCAAGGCGAGCAGGTTCGTCTGCGACGAAATGCGCTTGATGAGATCGACGAAGTCGTCGATCGAGCTGGAGAGCTCCGTGAGCTGTGCGATCTGCTTGGAGCTGGTCTGAACCACCTCGCGCACGTCCAGCAGCACGCCGCCGGCGGCGGCCACGTCGCCGCGGTGCCGCTCGGCCACCGTGCGGATCTCCTCGCCCAGCTTCGCCGCCCGCTCCGCCGCGTCCGCCATGTCCCCCGTCGCCTTGCCCAGCTGGTCCAGTCCCGTACCCATGGAGCCGAGCGCGGCGCGCTGCTGATCCGCGCCGCTGGAGATCTCCACCATCGCCGTCGACACCTCGCTCGAGGAGGCGGCGAGCTGCTCGCTCACCGCGGACAGATCCCCCGCCGACCCGGCGATCCGGTCCGCCTCGGTGATCACCTCGCCGACGATCCGGCGCAGCCGGTCCCCCATGTGCTGCATCGCGTCGGCGAGCACCCGGAACTCGCGGGGCATGTCGCCGGTCGTGACCGGCCGCAGGTCGCCCGCCCCGAACCGCTCCGCGGCGGTCACGAGGCGCGCGAGCGGGCCCTGCACCGACTGGAGCGTATAGCGCGACAGGAACACGCCCGCGACGACCAGCGCGACCACGAACGCCCAGAGCTTGCGCTCCCGCTCGGCGGCGTCCGCGGTCAGCCGTTCCGCCGCCTTCGCCGCCTTCTGGGCCTGGCGCCGCGACAGATCGCGCACCAGACGAGTCAACTCGGTCGCCTGGGACCGGACTAGAGCGGCCCGGGCCACGGCTTCCTGATCCCGCCCCAGGTCCTTCAACGCGTGGGCGATCGAGTATTCGGTTTGGATCGTGGCGTGCAGCCGCTCGAGGCGGTTGACGGTGAGGCGGTCTTCGGCGGTGAGGCCGCCCAGGGCGTCCAGCCGCCGCTCGTACTGGAACGCGTCTTCGGCGGTCGTCTGAAACTGCCGCCGCGCATCGGCGCCCGGGGATGCGAGATACTGCTCGGCCGCGCGGATCTCCTCGAGCACGCTCGTGACCAGACCGCTCCCCACCTCGGTCGACGCCCGCAGCCCGGCCAGCTCCTCCGCCACGGCGTTGCGCATACGGCGGAGCGTGGCCGCGCCGGCGATCGCCGTGACTACCAGGCCGACCATGAGCAGCACCAGCCCCACCAGAATCCGGTTCCGGATGGTGGCGAGGGGACTCCGCATCACCGCTCCGCCTGGGTCACCAACGCGCCGTCGTGCACCACACCGATCACCACCGTCTTCCCCCGCACGTCGCCGTTGGCGTCGAACGCGATCGTGCCCGTGACGCCCTCGAACTGCCCCCGGCCCGGGCCGACATGCGCGAGATAGTCGCGGACCGCGTCCCGCCCGGCCCCCGCGCGCTCGACCGCCCGCGCCAGCAGCAGCACGGCATCGTACGCCCCGGCCCCACGGTGGTCGGGGCGCAGCCCCGGGAAGGCGCGGGCGTAATCCGCCACGAACGTCGCGTTGCGCTCGTCGCGCCGGTCGGGCAGATAAGCCGAGGAGATCCGCACCCCCTCCGCGAGAGCCCCGTCGGCCTCGATGCCCGTGAGCGCGTCGCCTCCGAGCACCGGCCAGCGCACGCCCAGCGACGCCATCTCCCGGAGCGCGAGCTCCGCCCCCGGCCGCTCGCCGGCGATGAGCAGCACGTCGATCCCCTCCCGCCGCATGCGGGACAGGTACGGCTCGAGCGAGAGCGTCGCCGCGACGTACGGATCCGCTTCCACCACGGCTCCACCCAGTCGCGTGAACTCCGCCGCGAACGTGCCGCGGACCCCGCGCCCGTAGTCATTGTTGATGTAGATGATGCCCGCCCGCCGCGCGCCCAGCCCTTGCCAGGCGAAGCGGGCCAGCTCGGGCCCGTGCTGCAGGTCGCTTGGACACACCCGGAACACCCACGGGCTCAACCCGGACAGATCGGGGCTCGACGCCGAGGGCGAGATCATCGCCACGGGAGTGGCCCCGGCGCCGTACACCCGTGCGGCGGCGATCGTCGTGCCGGACGAGAGGTGCCCCACCACCGCCACGACCGTCGGATCCGCGTACAGCTGCTCCGCCACCCGCACGGCGGTGTCTTCGCTCCCCGAGTCATCGGCGACCCGCAGCTCGAGCGGCCGGCCGCGTACGCCGCGCCTGGCATTGATCTGGTTCACCGCCAGTTGGGCTGCCCGCAGCATGGACGCGCCGCGCGGTTGGGAGAAGGGGCCCGCGAGGCCGATGGTGATCGGCCCCGTGGGGCGGGAGCACGCCGCCAGCGCGACAGCGATGACGAGAGCTGGGGTTCGCAGAGGGCCCTCCAAGTGGCCTCACCCCCTGACCCCCTCTCCGCACGGCGGAGACGGGGAACGGCGGACGGTCATCCGTTCCCCCTCTCCACGTTGTGGAGAGGGGGCCAGGGGGTGAGGTCGATGCGGGGCAAGGTTAAGCGCGCACGGGGTGAATCGCAACATTCCCGCAGGGTTTCCACCCGGTTTTCCAGATGGATGTGGACAAACGCCGTTTGCCAGCGTGCGGCGGGGGCGTAGCTTGGTGCAGATGGAACCGTCGCGCGCCCTGTATCGGTTTGCCGGTGCTCTCGAACCCCTCCTGGTCGCTCCCGATGCCGCCGCCTTCGAGCGGGCGTGGGACGCCGCACATCTCGACCGCCTCGCGTGGGAGGCGCTGGCGCTCGCCCGACGGGCGAACAGTGCGGCGCTCGAGCCCGCCCTCCACGCGGTGGACCGCCGGCTCCTCGCCGTGCTGGAGCGCTGCCGCTCGTTCCTCGATCCGCATCTCGTGACCTTCCGCGTTCCCGAGCTGGAGCGCTGTCAGCACGCGGCCGCCGCGGCGCTCGCCGGGGCGCGCTGGGGCGTGGCCGGGTTGCGCACCGTCATCGCCGATACGGCGGCTCCGCTGGGCCGCCGCTATTTCGCGTTCCTCGCGCTCGCGGAGCGCCATCCGGAAGGCGCCTGGCCGCTGTTCGAGCGCTATCTCGTGACTCCCGGAGCGCACCACGCGTTCGTCGCCGCGGCGGTGGAAGCGGCGCGGTTCTACGTGGGGCACGCCGAAGTGCTGGAGCGCCTGTTTCAGCGCATCCGCGGCGACCAGCTGCTGCGCCGCTTCCTCGGTCCCAAGATTCTCGAGTCGCTGTACGTCCTCGCGGAGGAGCGCACCCTCCCGCTGTTCGAGGAGCTGCTCGTCACGGGCCACACCGACCCCGACGTGGAGCGCTGCGAGGTGACCCGGGCCCTCGTGGCCGTGCGCCGGCTCACGGGACGCGTGGCGCCGAGCTCGAAGTTCGCCGACGGTGACGATCCGGCGGTGCTGCGCACGCTCGACGACGCGGAACGCCAATTCGATCAGCGGCGGGATCGGATCGTGCCGGTGGTGGTCATCTAAGAGCTAGGGACGGGGGACGAGGGACGGAGGACGGGTGGTGTGGCCCCGTCCCTCTTCCCCCGTCCCCCGTCCCGTTCGGGAGATGAACTCCCAGATCTTATCGCGGTACGCCCGCCCGCCGCGGTCGTAGGTCTCGTTGTGCCCCGCGCCGTGGATCAGGACCAGCTCGACCGGTCCCGGGGCAGTTGCAGCGACCTCTCTTCCCATCGCCGTCGGCACGAGGCGGTCGGCATCCCCGTGGAACACGAGCACCGGGCAGCGGATCTGCCTCATGCGCCCGAGGTTGTCGAGTGACAGGCGGACGATAAAGCGCGGCAACAGGGCATACAGCTGGCGCGCCATCGCGGCCGCGCTGGTGAAGGGGGATTCGAGGATCAGGCCGGCGACGGGATGGCGCGCCGCCACCCACGTCGCGGCTGCGGTGCCGAGCGAGCGGCCGTAGACGTAAACGCGGTCCGTGTCGACCCCGGGCCGCGCGACCAAAGCGGCGTAGGCGGCGTCCGCCGCGCCGTACATTGCCGTCTCGGTCGCCCGGCCCGCGCTCCCACCGTAGCCCGGATAGTCGACCACCAGGACGGCCGTTCCGGGCGGCTGAAACTCGCGCACGATGGGCCAGATGGCCGCGATGGTCTCGCCGTTGCCGTAGAACCAGAGGAGGCTAGGGGAGGTTGGGGAGGTTGGAGGAGGTTGGGGGACTTCGGGTTTCAAGTACCACCCCACCAGTCTCGTTCCGTCCGCCGTTGTCACCTCGATCTGCTCGCCGTTCGCTACGCCGACGCGTTTCGGATCCGGGACCGGAGCGCGCGGCGCCGGAAAGGCGAGCCGCTCCTGGAACCGCCACGCGAGCAGCACGAGCAGCGCGTACGCCAGCGCGAGCCCGAGCGCGATCCGGAGAGCGAGCATGCGAAAAAGTAATGTAGGGGCGCAGCATGCTGCGCCCCTACGCGGCGCCACCATTGCACGAGGCGCCCTGACCGCGAATCTTTCGACCCGTGACGACTCAGCTTACCTGTCCCTCGTGCCGCGCGGAAATCCCGTCGGGCTCGGCGTTCTGCCCCGCCTGCGGCACGCCGTCGCCCACGGTCGTCACGACGTCCTCACCCCCTGTCCCCCTCTCCGTTCCGGAGAGGGGGGACATCGGGAGAACGACCGCGGTGCCCGCGCCGGCGCTGGCCGGTGTGCCCACCGCGCAGCGCCTTGCACGCGCGCTCGGGTCCAAGTACGAAGTGCGCCGCCTGGTGGGCCGGGGCGGGTTCGCCGAGGTGTACGAGCTGTGGGACAAGGAGCTCGACCGGCGCCTGGCCTGTAAGGTGCTCCACCCCGAGATCGCGTGGACGCCGGGCATGCTGGCGCGCTTCCGCCAGGAAGCGAAGGCGCTGGCCCGCCTGCAGCATCCGGCGATCCTGCCCATTCACTTCACGGGCGATGGGGAAGGGCTCGTCTATTACATCATGCCGTTCGTCGAAGGCGAGTCGCTCGCCGACGCGCTGCGGCGCCGGGGCACCTATGGCACCGAGGCCGCGCTCACGGTGGCCGAGCCCGTGCTGCAGGCGCTGGCGCATGCCCACGCCCAGGGTCTGGTGCACCGCGACATCAAGCCGGACAACGTGATGCTGGAAGCGAAAACCGGCCGCGCCCTGCTGGTGGACTTCGGGATCGCGAAGCTGCTCGATCCCGGGTCGGGCGAGGGCAGCACCAAGACGGCCACGGGCTTCACCGTCGGGACGGTGCAATACATGAGCCCCGAGCAGGCCCTCGGCCAGCCGAACATCGACGGGCGCAGCGATCTGTACGCGTTCGGCGCCATGCTGTACCAGATGGTGACGGGCACGCCTCCCTACGACGGCGCCTCGAGCGCCGAGATCGTCGGCAAGCACCTCGCCGATCCGGTGCCGGTGGCAAGCGAAGTCAACGCCAAGATCCCGCGCTGGCTGTCGAGCGTGATCGTCAAGTGCCTCGCGAAGAAACCGGAAGACCGCTATCAGAGCGCCGACGAGGTGCTGGCGGCGCTCGCGGCCGGCCGGGCGTCCGGCTCGACCGGGCTGGTCGGAGCCCGCACGCTCGAGCGGCAGGTGCGGCGCTCGGGGGAAATACGCTCCCGCACCGCGCGGCTCGGCTGGTGGGCCGCCGGGGCGCTGGCCGTGCTCGTCGGGGGCGGCGTGGCGCGCCGCGCCGGCTACCTCGGGTCCGGGGTCGCCTTCGTTCACAACGCGCTCGTCGAGCCGGTAGAGATCCTGCGCGACGGCGTCCCGTTGGACACGGTCGGACCCGACGGCACCCGGCGCCTCTGGCTCTCGCGTGGGCGCGACACGGGGTTCGGCTGGCGACTGCTCCGGCCCGGCAACCCTCCGCTGGGCGAGCCGATGGAGGGGCCGCTCGGTCCCTTCACGCGGATCCGGGGACGGCGCGTCGCCCAGGTCGCGGCAGCGGTGGGACGTCAGACCTATTTCGCGCCGCTGATCACCAACACCAGCGCGTCGGACATCACTCTCGAGGTGAACCCGGGGACCGCTGCCGTGGCGCGCTGTGGCTGCCTCGTCCTCCGCGGGGCCGTCCGTTCGCACATCGGCTACTATCGGCTGTACCGCAACTCCACCGTCGCTGCGTACAACAGCGCCCACCCCTACACGGGGCCGCACGTGGACCGGGAGGGCTTCGCGGCGCGCGTGACCCCGCCGGGCGGGGCCGTGGTGCTCGAATTCTAGCGCACGCCCCCGACGCCCAGCTCCTGACCCGGGCCCGCGGCGCCCTGCTGGGGCTGGTCGTCGGCAATCAGCTCGGGGTGCCCACCGAGCGGCTCGGCACCGCCAAGGCGATTCGGGAAGCGTTTCCCCAGGGCGTACGCGATCTCCAGCCGCCCCCCAAGGGGTCGCCCTTCGACGACGACGCGGCTATGACCCTGCTGCTGGCGGAATCGCTGGCGGAGCGAGGCGACCTCGACGCCACCGACGTGGCAGGGCGGTGGGTGAAGTGGATGAAGGTCGACGGGCGCGGCGTGGGCCTGACCACGCAGCGGGCGCTGCGCTTGATCGAGCGCGGTGTCGAGCCGTTCGAGGCCGGCCGCCAGGCGCGCAGCGCGGGGGCCACCGCGTCCAATGGGGCGGTGATGCGGTGCATCCCGGTGGCGCTCCGCTACCACGACAACGTCGACAAGCTCATTCGCGTCTCGACACAGCAGGCAGCCATCACCCACGCCGACGAGCGCTGCACCTGGGGAGCGGCGGCCGTGAATCTCGCGGCGCGCGAGCTGCTCCACGGCAACCAGTATTTCATCGAGGAGGTGCTGCACCGGCTGCAGGGGGCGGCACCGCGCGTGCTGATCGAGGCCATCCGGCGCGTCCTCTGGGAGCAAGAGAGCGACCTCCCCGTGGCCGTGCCCAACGAGTTCGGCTACGTCGTTCACTGTGTCGAGATCGCCTTGTGGTGCGCGGTACACCACCCGTCGCTCGAAGAGGCCCTCATCTTTCTCGTGCAAGCGGGCGGCGACACGGACACCAACGCCGCGGTGGCAGGGGCGCTGCTGGGGGCGCGGCACGGGGAGACCGGCATCCCGCCGCGCTGGCTCGATCAGCTGGGGAGGGGGAGCGCACGCGGCGTGTCGGAGTTGGCGGAAAAGCTGGTCCAAGCCGCCAGCCGCCAGCCGTAAGCGGTTGCAAGTCGCTGACGGCCAGTCGCAAGAACGTCTTACGGCTTGAGGCTTGCGTCCGCTTAGGGCTTACGCCTTGCGGCTGCTCTGGCGTACCGGCTGATCCGGTCCATCACGACGCCGTCGGTGAGGGTGATGGACACCCAGCGGGCCGTCCCGCGCCCTCGCCAGCTGAGCCGCACCACGCGGCGGCCATAGCGCCATTGCCAGGCGCCAGCCCCGAGCACGTGGGGCCTACCGAAGACGCGCGTGAGATCGCGCTTCGTGCGGTCCAGCAGCGCCACGCCGTGCGCGTTGCCGAACCCCGCCGAATCGTACAGCGCGACCATGTCGGCGTCGCTCTCGATGAAGTGGGCGCTCAGATAGAACCGCGCCCCATCGCGGGGATCGCGGATCAGGACGGCACACTCCATGATCTGCGCCGTGCGCGGCGACGTCTGGCAGCGCAGCACGTCGTTGTCCGCGAGCGCCCGCGCCTGCTGCACGAACGCCCGATAGCCGATGCCGGGCGTGAAGCCGCGGTAGGCCGGGGGAGCCGGCGCGGCGGCTTGACCGGCCAGCTGCGCGGGGAGGAGCAGGGCCAGCATGGTGCCCCGAACCGGAATCATGGGCCCAATATAAGGCGCCACAACGCAAACAGGCCCGGAGCGTCGCTCCGGACCCGTTGCAGTTGCGATCCGCGTCGGTCAGACCTTGCGGACGTTCTGCGCTTGCAAGCCCTTCGGACCCTGGGCGACCTCGAATTCGACCGTGTCGCCCTCTGCGAGGCTGCGGAAGCCCTCGGCCTGGATCGCCGTGAAGTGGACGAACACGTCCGGACCCGACTCCTGCGCGATAAAGCCAAAGCCCTTCGCGTCGTTGAACCACTTCACCTTACCCTTTGCCATACCGTTTGAACCTCAGCACTGAGGGGCACTGCCCCGGACATGTTCGACTCTGGTCACCGCGACCAGAGACGGGCTCAAACAAAAACCGCGAGACAAGTGGTCCTCGCGGAGCGCAGACAAACCGGTGACGGTGCCACGTATTGCTTGAACCGGGGCAAAAGGTAGGGTCCGATCGGAACCCTGTCAATAGAAGTAAATGACAGGGCCTACGGCGGTTGCGTTCGCAAGCGCATATTGTCACCATAACGACAGCATAGCGCCACCACCGGCTACGGGCGTTTGGCGGCCTTGGCGCTGTCTTCCCGCACTGGCAACCCGATGGCGAACCGGAAGTCGCGAAACGCTGTGTCGTAGGTTTTCATCCGCTTGCCAAGCTCGACCGCCGTCACATCCGGCGCGGCGGCGGCGTTCTGCTCGCAGGTCGTCGTGTACTTGATCAGCGAGTCCACCTGCGTGACGAGTCGCTTCGCCTTCAGCTGAACGGAATCCTCGTACACCGTGGGACTCATCTGGGGGCGCCCCCGTCTCAGGAAGCCGCGGCTCGAGCCGCACAAGCCGGCGAGAAAGCGACCGGCACGCCGCTGCGCCGCGGAGTCGCGTCCTCCCGCGCGTGTGACGCGGCCCAGGGCGTCTTTGAGCTGCGCGATGCCGCGCGTCGCCGTGCGCAGCCCGTCCAGGAAACGTTTCTGTTCGGGACTGGGCGGTGGCGGTGGGGGGGTGGACTCGGCCCGCGTCGAGTCCGGGAGCGAAGGCGGCGTCTGCGCTCCGAGCGGGAGCGCAGCGAAACAGAGCAACACGGCCAGGCAGCGCATCAGGATCCTCTGGGTGTCACGGGAAGCCCTGGTTATAATGTCACAATGACCGTTCCCGCAACCTCGCGCCAGACCCGTACGTTCGAAGATCGCGCCGACGCCCTGGCGCATTTCTTCCTGCGGGCCGGCGAAGCCCCGCGGCTCCTCGCCTACGACGACGCGGTCGGCTGCCCGCTCGACCAGGCCATCGCCGCGCTGGAGTGGACGGTCGCGGTCGGCATCCTCGCCGCCGACGATCTGATGCACGCCGCGCGCGTGGGCGCCGACAGCGCCGCGGCCGTCGTGGAGCGCAAGGACGGCGATCAGCGGGTGTTTATCTACCTCGGGCCCCGCATGGACGCGCCTCCCGCCGACCCCTACGAAGGGACGCTCCTGTACGACGAACCCGGCGTGCGCGCGTACATCTTTGCGCAGCGCGTGCACGCCATCGCGCACTTCCTCCGCGCCAGTCTCGGACTCGGCGCCGTCATCGCGATGCTCGGCCGGCGCCCGCCCGAGCTGCGCCACGTCCGCCGTTGGCTGCAGGCGGTGTTCGCCGAGCCCGCGGGAGAAACCGGGTCCACGCGCATGCTCGCTGGCTGGTTCGCGACCGCCGGCGCGGGCGTCCTGTTCCTCCCCCACCACGCTGACGAGCCGTACACATACTGTGAAGTGGGAGCTGAAGCAGGCTAGCTAAAGCAGGTTCGGGAGGTTCGGGAGGTTGGGGGAGGTTGCATCGCAGCGGGACAACCTCCCCCAACCTCCCCAACCTCCCGATCCTCCACAACCTGCTTCTCGTGTTGATTCACAACTCCACATCATGTGGACGGGCGCGGCAATGGTAAACACGGGGCTAGGTTACCCTCCACATCCGATGCACACTGAAGTGAGCTAACCCGAAGAAATATCGGCACTTGCGCGTCTAGGAGAGGCCCCTATATTGATGTCACGCGGCTTGAAGGGAAGGGTCGGGACCTGGTGTCTCAGCTACGCCTTCAAGACGGGTCCGAGCGGAAATTCCGGGGAGGCCGCCGACGCAAACAAGGGCTCAGGCGGCCGGCGATCCGGGAGCAGGCTCTCCGGCTCGGATAGATGGGGCCAGTCGCGTGCCCCATCCGCGTCGACGTGGTGCCTCGACGTGCAGTGCGGAAGGTCGGTCCGCGACCCGATCTGACCCGCAGCACTCACATCGGTGAACCTTGCGGCCCGGCCAGGCTGCTTGGGGATGGAAGCCGGAGC
>Ga0209156_10002755_pt1 | contig 13638 bp, 11 predicted proteins | sample GraSoiAngelo_124_FD_185881 | JGI IMG/M metagenome (GOLD analysis project Ga0209156, IMG submission 185881) | Grasslands soil microbial communities from the Angelo Coastal Reserve, California, USA - 14_0927_05_20cm (SPAdes) (version 2) | ecosystem: Environmental > Terrestrial > Soil > Grasslands...
GATTCGCGGCGAGCAACTCCCGTAAGCCGGGCTCATGGATGGTGGGCGTTCCGTCCGAGAGGCTGGCCACGATGTCCGGATCCTTGTCGATCGCCGTCACGGTGTGACCCAGCTGCGCGAGGCAGACCGACGTGACCAACCCCGCGTAACCTGTGCCGAAGATTCCCAAGCTCATGCCCACCGCGACACCTCCTGACTCGCCCGTTCTACCGCGTAGCGCCGACAGCCACGGGGTCGTCCATGGCTGTGATCACGAACCATATGTGACCCCGAACCATAACAGAAAGTTCCCTCCGGACAATCGGCGGTGGGTCCGTGACTCTGTAGGACCTTCGATGACGCACGTATGGGACTTGGTCCTATGAGGTTCCACGCCCTCTTGCTGCCAATCCCAGCACGAAGGGCGTTGGTGCGGCGTGCGGCGCCCGGGTTCGCACGCTGGCGCATCATTGCGAGCGCATTACGAAGCATGTGACGGAGCGTCGACGCGACGCGCTGAGCAATCAACCGGGCGAAGGCTGCAATTCGTGTCCGGTAAAAGCCGGCCCATTCCGGAAATCATTTGGTCAGAGATTTCCCACGCTCGTTCAGCGGACGATCAATCGAAGCCGCGATATTCGTTGAGATTCGGTTTCCGGTATGAGTCTTGCCCCTCAGTCCTGCCATGGCGGTTCCTGTATGGTGACACCTGGCGACGATCAGACGCAGAGCCCACGACGCCGCGGCATCGCGCGGCGATCGCAGCTCGTGCTGTTCTCGCACTGGATCGAGCAGTGGCTGGTGGAGGACCCCGACCTCTCGAGTGCCGAGATCCTGAACCGCATCCGGCGTTCCGGTTATCGAGGCGGTAAGAGTGCGCTCTACGAGCTCGTGAGACGGCTGAGGCTGCTCCGCTGATCCGCTCGATCGCCCTCCGCCGAGAGCAACGGCGACCCACTCACGGCGGCCGACGTAAGGCGAGCGACTGCACTGACAAAGGCCTAAGCGGACATTCCCATCGTCAACCCGATGGCAAAGGAACGACTCGCCTACCCCACCCAGAAGCCGGAAGCTTTGCTTGAGCGCATTGTCAAAGCCTCCTCGAATGAGGGCGACCTTGCGCTCGACTGCTTCATGGGGAGCGGAACGACGGGCGCTGTGGCGGAGAAGTTAAATCGGAGATGGATCGCATGCGACCGTAGCCGATTCGCGCAGGGCGAGGGCCCAGTTGAGCTGCACCCGGAGATGGCCGCTGCCCTGCGAGTACTCCATCGTCTGCCGGGGCGAGGCAGATCGTAAAGCTCATCGGGCTCCCCCCGTTGACACCGCCTCGGTGGCGGCAGCCGGCTCGACCAGCGGCCGTCCCTGTGCGGCACGCTCCGCCGCGGCGTAGAAATACCTGGCCAAACGCTGCGGCGCGTCCGGGACGCTCTTGAACCCTGGGATGCTGTTCATGTCCACGACGTAGGGCTTCCCGTCGCTTTCGATGATGTCCACGCCGTAGAGATCGATGCCGAACGCCTGCCCGCAGCGCCGGACGATCTCGCACAGTTCCGGCGTGGGCGTGAAAGGCTCGCCAAGTCTTTCCGCGTCAGTCTTCCGCGGAAAGACCTTCCTCACGCCGAAGATCCGGCCACCGATCGAGAACATCTTCCGGTCCGGGCCCTGCGGCGGGTGATAACGCTGGGCGAACACGGGCTCTTTGCCGTGCGGCACGCCTGCAAGGTCCGCGGCGCTCTGGACGATCCGGATGCCGTAGCCGTCTGTTCCCTGGTACGGCTTCACGATGAGCGGTCCGGCCTCAAGGAGCGGCGCCAGCGTGTCGGGGTGTGACGTCACGTATGCCGCCGGGGCTGGCACTCCCGCGGCTCGCAGGATATGGGACATAACGATCTTGTCACGCAACGCCAGGGACACCGGATACGGATTCACGATTGCCGCGCCCAGGGCGTGGAGCGCCCCGGCCAGGCTGAGGGCGAGGCCGCTCTGCTGCTTCAGGACGTACAGATCGTGCTCGATGCGTACGTTGGACAGGTCGGTCACTCCTGCCGCCGGGTTCATGACGTCGACGACCGCCCCCAATTCCTCGAGCGCCCGAACGACAAGCGGGATGTAGCTCCTCGTCTGCGGACTGAATGACCGCGCCAGGAATCCGATTCGTAACTTCCTCATCCCCCAAACGTCTCCCGCCGCCGCGGCCGCATTAACCGGGATTTCCGATATGGACCATGTTCGCTTTCCTCTCGCGCTGCTGAGCGAACGACGTGACGCCTCGCGACCCCAATCTGGTCATTCGTGCTCGGCGACAGGGACCGTTCTGGAGGCACCAACGCCGTTGGTTGCGCAAGTTCCACGGGCTTCCCTACGCCTCCCCGCCTCAGAGACACTCCCCGGGTGGCCGGGCTTGCTCCCAATGGGAGCTGTTCGACTCGATCATGTCGGATGCCACGCGAGCTGCGCGATGCGCGCAACGATCTGCCGAAACAGCGGCCGTGTCAAGTGGCCTTCGGCCAGCTGCCGGGTGAAGTACCGGGCATGCCGGATGAGGCGTCCGCCGGTCTTGAAGAGCGGTTGCTGGAGGCTCGTCAGCGACCAGTTCTGGATAGCCAACGGCAGGGCCAGCCGACGGAGCAGGTTGCCGAGGTGTAGGCAATCACTCCCAGGAGCAGGCGGACCTCGTTCGCGCGGAAGCGGTGGCGCGAGCGACGCGTCCAGTGCGTCGCGGCTTTGCCCTCCTTGATCCACTGCTCCGCCGTCCCGCGCCCGTTATAGAAGTGGACGACGGAAAGATTGGTCCCGGTGTTACGCGATTATGAGCTTGGTACGTTCAGCTTCAAATCGAAAATGTGGGCTGAGACGGGGGGCCCGGCCCGCGCGGCGCGGGCGTCAAGAATTCTGGACATTGACGGGGGCGCCGTCGGCGGCGACGCTGTCCGCATGAACCTCGCGGAACTCCTCGTCACCCTGGCACTCCTGGGCCTCACGCTCGCCGGCCTCTTCACCTGCCTCGACCACGGCCAGCGCGCCTATGCGATCGGGGCGGCGCGCGTCGAGTCCCAGCAGAGGGCGCGGATCGCGCTCGAGCGCCTGGCGCACGAGATCAGGGGCGCCGGCGCGGGAGGCGACGCCTTCGACGCGATCTCGGTCGCGGAGCCCGAGCGGATCGTCCTCCAGGCCGACCTCGACGGCGATGGGGCGGCCGCCGGCCGCGGCGAGACGATCGCGTGGCGCCTGGCGGGGGCGGTCCTGCGCCGCGACGCGGGCGGGGGAGCCCAGCCCGTCGTCGAGGGCGTCCTGCGTCTCCGCCTCGAGTACCTCGACTTCGCGGGCCGACCTACACGCGTGCCCGGCAAGGTCAGGACCGTCGTGATCACGCTGACGACCGAGGGCGGGCAGCCGGGCGCCGTCGGCGCGACGACGCTCACGACCCGGGTGGGCCTGCGCAACCGGCCGGGGAGACCGAGCGGCGTGACCGGTGCGATAAAATCGGACGCGGAGCAATGAGCGACGCGCGCCCGTCTCAGGCCACCCACGGTTCACGCCGGGCTCGCGGACCCCGGTAAAATGAGCGACGCGCGCCTGGCTCAGGCCACCCACGGTTCACGCTGGGCTCGCGGACCCCGGTAACCGTGACGAGAACCCGAGCCGGCCGCGTCGCGCTCGTGACGACCGTTCTCGCGGCCGCCGTCGCCTGCGCGACCGTGCCGGTCACGGGCCGGCGCCAGGTCATCCTCCTCTCGGAGGGCGAAGAGCGCCAGATGGGGCTCAGCTCCTACCAGGAGGTGCTCAAGAAGTCGCGCCTCTCGTCCGATGCCGTCGCCACGGAGCAGGTCAGACGGGTCGGCAGGCGGATCGCCGAGGCGACGGGCCGCGCGGACTACCAGTGGGAATTCAACCTCATCGAGGACAAGCAGGCGAACGCCTTCTGCCTGCCCGGGGGCAAGGTGGCGGTATACACCGGTATCCTCCCCCTCACCCGGGACGACGCGGGGCTCGCCGCCGTCCTCGGCCACGAGGTCGCTCATGCGATCGCCCGTCACGGGGGCGAGCGCGTGAGCCAGGGCCTCCTCGTGCAGGTGCCACTCGTCGTGGCCCAGGTGGCCCTCGCGAGGAACGACCCGGCGATGACCCGGCAGGTCACGGCGCTCCTCGGCGCCGGTGCGACCGTTGGGATCCTCCTGCCGTGGAGCCGCACCCAGGAGTCGGAGGCCGACCACCTCGGCCTGATCTACATGGCGAAGGCGGGCTACGACCCCCACGCGGCGCGTGACCTCTGGGTGCGGATGGCCGAGGCTTCCAAGGGCTCCGCCCGGCCTCCGGAGTTCCTCTCGACTCACCCCGCCGAGGCGACCCGGATCAGGCAGATCGAAGCCTGGCTGCCGGAAGCCCTCCAGTACTACCAGCCTCGCTGATCGCCTCCGGTTGGCCCTCTGACCCAATCAGGTGGGTCGGGGTGGGAAATGTACACTACCCGTCGTCCGCCCATGTAGAGCCGGAATCATTCGAAAAATCATGGATTTTTCCTTGACAGGCCCTCTCGAGGGACGCTAATCTCGCCGATTAGGTGGGAGAAAGTGGGATGAAGTGGAAACCCAGCCCCACATACATACATGTTCAGAGGGCGCTATCAGCACGCGATCGATCCGAAGGGGCGCTTGAGCGTGCCCGCAAAGTTCCGGGATGTGCTCGCGCAGTACGACGGTCAGCTGGTCGTCGTGCCGGACGGCGCGTGCCTGGAGGTGCATCCGCTCCAGGAGTGGCAGCGCATGGAGGCGAAGCTTCGCGACCAGTCGCAGTTCAGCGCCGAGGTGCGCGAGATCAGCCGGCTCTACTTCTCGCGCGCGAAGGACGTGACCCTCGACGCGGCCGGACGAATCCTGTTGCCGCCCGACGTGCGGCGAGAGGCCGGCCTCGAGAAAGAGGTCACGCTTGTCGGCGGCGGGCTGCCGAAGTTCGAGGTCTGGGATCGCGCACGCTTCGAGGAATACGAGCGGGCGGGGCAGCCGAAGCTGCCGTCGCTCTTCGACAAGCTGGCAAACTTGGGAGTGTAGCGGTTCACGTTCCGGTACTCGCGGACGAGGTCGCGTTTCTCCTGCGACCGCGCGGAGGAGGATGGATGATCGACGGGACAGTGGGTATGGGCGGGCACGCTGAGGCGCTCCTGGCGTCGAGCGCGTCCGATGTTCTCCTGCTCGGGCTCGACGTGGACGGAGAGGCGCTCGCGCGCGCGGGCGCGCGGCTCGCGCCCTTCGGCGGGCGCGTGCGCCTCGCACACGAGAGCTTCCGCAACCTCGCGCGCGCCGCCGCGGCGCACGGCATCACACGGGCGCGCGCGATCCTCCTCGACCTCGGCGTGTCGTCGTACCAGCTCGAGGAGTCGGCGCGCGGCTTCTCCTTCCTCCGCGCGGCGGAGCCGCTCGACATGCGTCTCGACCCGACGCGGGGCGAGACCGCCGCCACGCTCGTGAACCGGCTCCCGGAGCGCGAGCTCGCGCGCATGCTCTTCGAGTACGGCGAGGAGCCGCACGCGCGGCGAATCGCGCGCGCGATCGTCCAGCGCCGCCCGCTCGCGACGACCGGCGACCTCGTCGCCGCGGTCAAGCGTGCGGTGCCGCGCCGCGCCTGGTCGACGCGCATCCACGTCGCGACGCGCACCTTCCAGGCCCTGCGCATGGCCGTCAACGACGAGCCCGGCGCCCTCCGCCAGGCCCTCGACGAGGCCCCCGCCTTGCTCGCCGCGGGCGGCAGGCTCGGGGTCATCTCCTTCCACTCGGGCGAAGACCGCATCGTGAAGCGCACGTTCCGAGCTCTGGAGTCGGCGGGCTTCGCCGAACTCGAGCCGTCGCCCCTCGGGCCCGAGGACGACGAGGTGCGGGCGAACCCCCGCGCCCGGAGCGCGAAGCTACGCGTGCTGGAGCGGCTCTCGTGAAAAACAAACAGCGACTCGTCCACGAACAGGATCTCCGCGCGCGGCGCGTGCTGGTCGTCGCGCTCGCGTGCTCGGCCCTCCTCGCGGGCGGCGCCCTCGCCGTGGTCGGCGCCCGCGTCCAGCAGGTCCATCTGGCCTACCGGCTCGACGCGCTCCGCGGCCAGCGTGACCGCGCCGAGGCGAATGTCCGCCAGCTCGAGATCGAGGTGGCGACGCTCCGGGCGCCCGCGCGCCTCGAGGCCCGCGCGCGGCAGCTCGGTATGCTGGCGCCGGGCCGCGACCAGGTCCGCCTGGCGCGCGAGTACGTCGCCTCGAGCACCGGGCTCGCGGCCATTCGCGGCCGCACCGCCTCCGTGGCGGGTGAGCTGCCGGCAGCGTCGGACGCGCCGAGCCTGCCGGAGAGGTCCCTGCTCCAACAGTGACCTCGAGCGACCTCCGGACGCGGGTCCTCATCCTGGCGGCGCTGCTCGCCGTCGCCTTCGGGGGCCTCACCGGTCGGCTCGCGTGGCTGCAGGTCGTCAAGCGCGCCGAGCTCGCGCAGCTGGCCGAGCGCCAGTACTCGCGCACCGTTGTTCTCCACGCCCAGCGTGGCGCGATCGTGGACCGCCACGGCACGCCCCTCGCCACCTCCACGCCGACGGAGTCGCTCTTCGTCCAGCCCCGCGCGGTCGCCGATCCGGCCCGCCTCGCGGCGCGGCTGGCGCCGATCATCGGCGTGTCGCAGGCGGAGGCGCACCAGGCGCTCACGAGCGCCCGCCCCTTCGTGTGGCTCCGTCGCAAGCTCCCGCCCGCGGTCGCCGCCGAGGTGCGTGCGCTGCGCGAGCCGGGGCTCGGCTTCCTGCCCGAGCCGCTCCGCCTCTACCCGAACCGCGAGCTCGCCGCGCACGTCGTCGGCTTCGAGGGCGTCGAGGGAGGCCTGGAGGGCGTCGAGCGCGCCTTCGACGCAGAGCTCGCCGGCACGCCGGGCAAGGCGGTCGTCGGCCGCGACGCGCTCGGGCGCGAGGTGACGAGCCAGCGCGTGCTCCGGGCGCCGAAGCCGGGTCACGGCGTCGTGCTGACGCTCGACCGCACGATCCAGTACGTCGCCGAGCGCGAGATCGACGCCGCGTACCGGCGCACGGGCGCCCGGGCCGCGATGGCGGTCGTGCTCGAGCCCCGCACGGGCGACGTGCTGGCGCTCGCGATCCGGCCGACGTTCAACCCGAACACGTTCCTCGAGGCGTCGACGAAGGACGCCTGGCGCAACCGCGCGATCACCGACCCCTTCGAGCCGGGCTCCACCTTCAAGGTGATCCTCGCCGCCGCCGCCCTCGAGGAAGGCGTGGTCAGGCCGGACGACCAGATCTACGCCGAGAACGGGGCCATCACGCTCGCCAAGACGACGATCCGCGACTGGAAGAAGTACGGCTGGCTCACGTTCAGCGAGGTCCTGCAGTACTCGTCGAACGTGGGATCCATCAAGGTCGGGCTCCAGCTGGGGCGCGAGCGCTACTACCGCTACATGAGCGCCTTCGGCTTCGGCGCCTCGACGGGGCTCGGCCTGCCCGGCGAGAGCCGCGGCCAGCTCCGCGACCCGACGCGCTGGTCGCTCCTCTCGCTTCCGACGCTGTCGCTCGGTCAGGAGGTCTCGGTGACCGCGCTCCAGATGGTCGCGGCGTTCGGCGCGATCGCCAACGGCGGTACGCTCATGCAGCCGCGCCTCGTGCGCGCGACCTTCGACGCCGACGGTCGCGAGGCCCGGCGCTTCCAGCCGCTGGCGGTGCGCCAGGTCGTCTCGCCCGCGACGGCGCGCACCCTCACACGGATCCTCGTGAAGGCCGTCGAGGCGGGCACCGGCCACAACGCCGCGATCCCCGGCTACGAGGTCGCGGGCAAGACCGGCACGGCGCAGAAGCTCGACCCGACGACGGGCCGGTACTCGCGAGCGCCGGGCGTCCTCTCCTTCGTCGGCTGGGCGCCGGCGGACGAGCCGCGCTTCGTCATGCTCGTGATGCTCGACGAGCCGAAGAACGAGCAGTGGGGCAGCGAGGCCGCGGCGCCGGTCTTCGGCGCGATCGGCCGCGAGATCCTCCGCTACTTCGAGGTGGCGCCGCGCGACGTCCAGCCGGTGCAGATCGTGACGGGTCCCGTCGACACGCGGCCGGATGGCGCCGCCGTGAAGACCCCGGTGCAGCTCGTGAGCACCGCGCCGCCGGGGGATCCGAACGGGCGGCCCGCGATGCCCGACCTCACGGGCCAGACGCTCCGGAGCGCGCTCGCCGCGCTCGCGCCGCTCCAGCTCGAGGTCGAGATCCACGGGCAGGGACGCGTGGCCCAGCAGGCGCCGCGACCGGGGCAGCCGGTCGCGCCGGGCACGACGGTGCGGCTCACCCTCGTGCGCGACGGCAGGCGGTGAGGGAGGTGCCGGTGAGCGAGCTCCTGGCCGCGCTGACGGACAAGCGCATCGTGGGCGAGCCGCCGCGGTCGGTCTCGTCCCTCGCGGCCGACTCGCGCCGCGTGGAGCCGGGCGGCTGCTTCGTCGCCGTGCCCGGGTTCAAGCAAGACGCACGACGCTTCATCCCGGAGGCGGTGCGCCGCGGCGCGACGCTGGTCGTCACCGAGGGCGAGCCGGTCGCGGGCCTGTCCGTCGCGCAGGTGCTCGTGCCCGCCGCGCGCGCGTCGCTCGCGCGCCTGGCGTCCGCCTGGTACGGCCACCCGTCGCGCGCCCTCACGCTCGTCGGCATCACGGGGACGAACGGCAAGACGACGACGTCGTACCTCGTGGAGGCGTTGCTCCGCGCGCGCGGGCTCGCGACTGGCGTGATCGGCACGATCCAGTACGTGCTCGGTGAGGAGCGGCGGCCCGCGCACCAGACGACGCCCGAGGCGCTCGAGCTCCAGGGGATGCTCGCGCTGATGCGCGAGCGCGGGATCCGCGGGGTCGCCATGGAGGTCTCCTCGCACGCGCTCGCGCTCGCCCGCGTGGACGGCCTCGCGTTCGACGTCGCCGTGTTCACGAACCTGACACAGGACCACCTCGACTTCCACGGCACGCTCGACGCCTACCGCCTCGCGAAGCGCCGGCTCTTCGAGCTCCTCACCGCGTCGCCGAAGCCCGCGCGGACGGCCGTCGTGAACGGCGACGACGCGTCGGCGGCGGCGATGGTCCGCGGCCTCGACCTGTCCGTGCTCACGTTCGGCCTGGACGCCGGGGCGCGCGTCCGCGCGGTCGAGTACGCGTCGTCGCTCGACGGCATCCGGATGACCGTGGCGACGCCGGGCGGGCGGCTCGTGCTCACCTCGCCGCTCATCGGCGAGCACAACGTCCTGAACCTGCTCGGCGCGATCGCGACCGGCCTGGCGCTCGGGCTCGAGCTCCCTGCCATCGGGACGGCGCTGTCCGCGGTGGGCGCGGTCCCGGGCCGGTTCGAGCAGGTGCGCGCGGGTCAACCGTTCCTCGTCGTCGTGGACTACGCCCACACGCCGGACGCCCTCGAGCGCGTGCTCACGACGGCGCGCAAGCTCACGGCCGGCCGGCTCGGCGTCGTCTTCGGCTGCGGCGGCGACCGCGATCGCGGCAAGCGGCCGATCATGGGCGAGCTCGCGGCGCGCCTCGCCGACCGGGTGTGGGTCACCTCCGACAACCCGCGCACCGAACGGCCGGAGGCGATCGTCGACGAGGTGGTCGCCGGCATCCGGCGGGCGGGAGCCGACGCGAGCCGCTACGTCGCCCAGCCCGACCGGCGCGACGCGATCCGGGCGGCGTTGGACTGGGCGAGAAGCGGTGATACCGTGGTAATCGCGGGCAAAGGGCACGAGACGTACCAGATCGTCGGTTCGAACGTCCTTCCGTTTGACGACCGGGAAATCGCCCGGACAATCCTGTCGGAGCGCTCGTCATAAGCAGTCGCGTGCCGCCGTTCACCGTGCAGGACATCGTGCGCGCAACCCAGGGCGCCCTGGTGACGGGTGACCTCGCGGTCCCGGTCACCGGCGTCGCGATCGACTCGCGGAGCCTCGGCGTGGGCGAGGCCTACTTCGCGATCCGCGGCCACCGGCTCGACGGTCACGCGTTCCTCGCCGAGGCCGCGTCGCGGGGCGCCGCCTGCCTCGTCGTCCACTCGCTCCACGACGACACGCCCGGGAGCGTGCCGCTCGTGCTCGTCGAGGACACGACGCGGTCGCTCGGCCGGCTCGCCGCCTATCACCGGGCGCGCTTCGCGGTTCCCGTCGTGGCCGTGACCGGGTCCAACGGCAAGACGACCACCAAGGAGCTCGTCGCCGCCGTGCTCGCCACGCGCTTCAACGTGCTCAAGCCCGCGGGGAGCTTCAACAACCAGTGGGGCCTGCCGCTCACGCTCCTCCGGCTCGCGCCCGAGCACCAGGCGCTCGTGCTGGAGCTGGGCACCAACCGACCCGGCGAGATCGCGTACCTAGCGGAGCTCGCGCGGCCGACGATCGGCGTCGTGACGACCGTCGCGGCCGTGCACACGGAGTTCCTCGGCTCGCTCGACGGGGTCCGCGTGGAGAAGGCGTCGCTCGTCCGCGCGATCCCCCCGGAGGGCTGGGTCGCGCTGAACGCCGACGACCCGCGCGTCGCGGGGATGGCCCGTGACGCGAAGGGGCGCGTCATCACGTACGGGCACGCGCTGAACGCCCAGGTGCGGGCGGCGGGCGACGTCGTCGAAGATGCGGCTGGCGTCACGTTCGCGCTCGAGGTGGCCGGCGCGCGCCGGGACGTCACGCTGCGCCTCGCGGGGCGCCACAACGTGACGAACGCGCTTGCCGCCGCGGCCGTCGGCTCGGCCCTCGGGTTCACGCTCGACGAGATCACGCACGGCCTCGCGGCCGCACGGCCCGTCGCGGGCCGGTGCGTCTGGCGCGTCGCCGGCGACGTGAGGATCCTGGACGACACGTACAACGCGAACCCGGTCTCGCTGCGCGCCGCGCTCGAGACCGCGGCGGCGGGCCGGGCCGGGGCCGGCGGCCGGCTCGTCGTGGTCCTCGGCGACATGCTCGAGCTCGGCGCGATCACGGACGACGCCCACCGCGAGGCCGGGCGCGCGATCGTCGCGTCGGGCGCCGACGAGCTCGTCGGCGTCGGACGCCAGGCGCTGCTCGCCGTCGAGGCCGCGCGCGCGACGGGGCTCACGGCCGCCCACCACGCGACGACGTTCGAGGACACCGTCGCGCACCTCCTCAAACGCCTCACACCCGGCGACACCCTGCTCGTCAAGGGCTCGAGGGGGATGCGCCTGGAGCGGGTCGTGGACGCGCTCGTGGCGCGTCTGGCCCGCGAGTGAGGGCGGCGGATGCTCTACCTCTTCCTCGTCCCGCTCGCGAAGGACCACATCCTCTTCAACGTCTTCCGCTACCTGACGTTCCGGTCCTTCATGGCGCTCATCACGGCCGTCGTCATCTCGCTGGTCGTGGGCCCATGGCTGATCCAGAAATTGCGCGTGATGCAGCACGGTGGCGAGACGATCCGCGAGGACACGCCGGAGCGCCACCGGGGCAAGAAGGGCACGCCGACGATGGGCGGCGTGCTCATCGTCGGGGCGGTCCTCGCGACCACACTGCTCTGGGCGAACCTCCAGAACCGCTACGTCCTGGTCGCGATGTTGACGACGCTCGGCTTCGGCCTGATCGGCGTCTGGGACGACCTGACGAAGCTCCGCGCGCGCAAGGGGCTGTCGATGCGCGTCAAGTTCGGCGCGCAGGTCGTGCTCACCGCGGCGCTCCTGCAGATCGTGTTCTGGCAGCCGCCCACGCAGTGGCTGCCGGTGCTGGTGATCCCCTTCTTCAAGGGCTGGTTCATCAACCTCGGCCTGCTCTGGATCCCCTTCGCGGTGCTCGTGGTGGTGGGCGCGTCGAACGCGGTGAATCTGACGGACGGCCTCGACGGCCTGGCGATCGGCCCGGTCATCATGGCCGGCGGCGCCTTCGGCGTCATCGCCTACCTGACCGGCAACTTCCGGGCGGCCGACTACCTCAAGATCCTGAACGTCAGGGGCGCGGGGGAGCTCACGGTCTTCTGCGGCGCGCTCATCGGCGCCGCGGTGGGGTTCCTCTGGTTCAACTGCCACCCGGCCGAGATGTTCATGGGCGACGCGGGCTCGCTCGCGCTGGGCGCCACGATCGGGATGCTCGCCGTGCTCACGAAGGCGGAGCTGCTCCTGCCGCTGATCGGCGGCCTCTACGTGGTCGAGGCGGTGTCGGTGATCATCCAGGTCGCGAGCTTCAAGCTGACCGGGCGCCGGATCTTCCGCATGGCGCCGCTCCATCACCACTACGAGCTCTCCGGCTGGGCCGAGCCGAAGATCGTCGTGCGCTTCTGGATCGTCTCCTTCGCGCTGGCGCTGCTGGCGCTCACCACGCTGAAGCTCCGATGACGGCGATGGGGCCGACGGGAGGTCCGCAATGATTGGGGTACTCGACGAGGTGAGCACGGTGACGCGGGGCCGGGCGTTCCTCGATTCGCTCGCGGGCCGCCGGGCGACGGTGGTCGGGCTCGCGCGGAGCGGCGTCGCCGCGGCCCGGCTCCTGCGCGCGGCCGGCGCCGACGTGACGGGCGCCGACGCGAAGTCACTCGAGGCGCTCGGCGGCGTGGTGGCGGAGCTTCAGGGAATTGGCGTGCGGCTGCTCACCGGCGGCGTGCCGGCCGACGTGGCTGTCTCCGCGCACATCGTCGTGGTGAGCCCGGGTGTGCCGGTCGACCACCCGGCGCTCGCGGCCGCCCGGGCGCGCGGCGTGCCGGTGATCGGCGAGCTCGAGCTCGGCTGGCGCGCGACCGAGGCGGAGACGTTCGCGATCACGGGCACGAACGGCAAGACGACGACGACCGCGCTGACCGGCGCGCTCCTCGCCGAGCAGCCGCGCCCGGTCCTCGTGGCGGGCAACATCGGCACGCCGCTCGCGGCGCACGCGCTCGCGTTTCCGGCCGACGGGCTCGTCGTCTGCGAGGTCTCGAGCTTCCAGCTCGAGACGACCGCGGCCTTCCATCCGCGCGTCGCGGCGGTGCTCAACGTGACGCCCGACCACCTCGATCGCCACGGCTCCCTCGCCGCCTACGTGGACGCCAAGGCCCGGATCTTCGCCAACCAGTCGCCGGCCGACTGCGCCGTGCTCAACGCCGACGACGACACCGCGCGCGTGCTCGCGGCGCGCACGCGAGCCCACGTCGTCTGGTTCAGCCGGCTCCGTCCGCTCGAGCACGGCGTCTTCGTCCAGGACGCCTGGGTCGCCGCGCGGCTCAACGGCCACGTCGAGGAGATCTGCCCGGTCGGCGAGATTGTCCTCCGCGGCGCCCACAACGTCGAGAACGTGCTGGCCGCCACGGCGTGCGCGCTCTGGGCGGGGATCGCGCCGGGCACGATCCGACGCGGCATCGGCAAGTTCCGCGGCGTCGCGCACCGGATCGAGCACGTGCGCGGCTTGCGCGGCGTCCACTATTACAACGACTCCAAGGGCACAAACGTCGCGTCCACGCTGAAGGCGCTCGAGAGCTTCACCGAGCCGATCGTGCTGATCGCGGGCGGCAAGGGCAAGGGGCAGGACTGGGCACCGCTCGCCGCCGCTGCGCGCGGGCGTGTCCGGCACGCGCTCGTGATCGGCGAGGACGGGCCGACGCTCGCGGCCGCGCTCGGGGCCGCGTCGATCCCGGTGACGGCGAGTCCGTCCATGGAGGCGGCGGTCGACGCGGCGCGACGCCTCGCCGAGCCGGGCGACGTGGTGCTCCTGTCGCCAGCGTG
>Ga0209156_10002756_pt1 | contig 13634 bp, 10 predicted proteins | sample GraSoiAngelo_124_FD_185881 | JGI IMG/M metagenome (GOLD analysis project Ga0209156, IMG submission 185881) | Grasslands soil microbial communities from the Angelo Coastal Reserve, California, USA - 14_0927_05_20cm (SPAdes) (version 2) | ecosystem: Environmental > Terrestrial > Soil > Grasslands...
CGCTGACTCAAGTAGGTCCTAAAGGCGAATGCCTGCGTTGTCTCGTTGGCCTTGGCTTTCTCGCCGACGGCGAAGAACCGGAAAGACCAGCGGCGCGAAGTCGGCTAACGCCCGGACCATTGAGATACGCACACTTCGAGGTGGAAGTGGGTGCGGATGGTTTTCCGGTCGAGCTCGGCGCGGGAGCAATGGCCGTAACTTATCGCGCCCGCGATACAGTCTTGAACTCGGAAGCTGCTCTCAAGGTCATCGAGCGCAGAGTGGCGCAGAATCTGGGCGCGCGGTCGCGTTTTCTGCGTGAAGCGCGCGCAGCTGCGAACATTCATCATCCAAACATTGCCCGGGTGACCTATTACGGAGAGCAAGATGGCGAGTGTTTCTACGCCATGGAACTGGTCAAAGGCGAAACTTTGGAAGCCCGTGTGCGCCGTGATGGGCCAATGCCGCTCGCACTCGCCTTGGAAGTAATTGAGCAAGCCGCGCGCGCATTGGCTGCCGCGGAAGCGTGCGGCGTAGTGCATCGCGACATCAAGCCGTCCAATATCATGCTCGAATCCGATGCCAGCGGGACGCCCACGGTAAAGCTAATTGATTATGGGGTCGCGAAAGTAATGAGGCCTCAGGCAGAACCGGGCATCGAGCAAACCCAGGCAGGCTTCATTGGCACTCCGGCTTTTGCTAGTCCAGAGCAGTTCGCCGGTGTTCAGCAATTACCGATTGATACCCGTTCCGACATCTACTCGCTGGGTGTTACCCTTTGGTATCTGCTTACCGGTCGGACGCCTTTTGTCGGACGCACGATGGAAGAGATACGCGCGAGACAAACCAGCGAGTTACCCTTGGAACAACTCAGGGTCCTCCATCTGCCCGCTCAGGTTATTGCACTGGTGAAATCGATGCTGGCGCCGGATCCGAAGGACCGACCGCAAACGGCCCGCGAGTTACTCTCTGTTGTCCATAGTTGTTATGAGCGGTTCAACCCAAAGGCGCGCTCTCAACGCAGGCGAGGTATCCTGGCGAGCGCCGCAGCAATCTTGGCAATCGCAGCGATTGCGCTTGGGACCTGGTTGTACCAACGCGCACGACCGTTCACGCCGATGGAACGATCGATTGCGGTCCTGCCCTTCGAGAACCTTAGCAGCGATAAGGAGAACGCTTATTTCGCCGAGGGGATACAGGACGAAATCTTGACGCGCTTATCCAAGATCGCGGATCTAAAGGTGATCTCGCGCACGTCGACGCAGCACTACAAAAGCACTCCGGAAAATCTGCCTGAAATCGCGAAGCAACTCGGTGTCGCTCACATTCTGGAAGGCAGTGTACAAAAGAGCGCCGACGCCGTCCGCGTGAACGTACAGCTGATCAAGGCAGCTACTGATTCCCACCTTTGGTCAGATACATTTGATCGCAAGCTGACTGACATTTTTTCCGTGGAAAGTGAGGTATCCAAAGCCATCGCCGACCAGTTACGAGCCAAGCTCACCGGACAGGAAGCGGAAATCATTGCAGCCAAGCCTACCAACAATCCTCAGGCTTATGATGCCTATCTGCGCGGCTTGGCTTACACGCTAAAGACTGCATTCACACCGGCGAACTCCCTTGCCGCGCAGAAATATCTCAAGGAAGCAGTGCAGTTGGACCCGAGGTTCGCTCTTGGCTGGGCGCTGCTGTCTTACGTGGATGCGAGTGGCTACCTCACGCAGAGTCTACAACCAACCGCAGCTCTCCGCGAAGAAGCGCGGCAGTCAGCCGACACTGCTCTTAGCTTACAGCCCGATCTTGGCGAAGCTGTATTTGCAAAGGGCTTTTATCATTACGCCTGCCTGAAGGATTATGACACCGCAGTGAAGTATCTTGAACAGGCATACCAGCTTCTGCCGAATAACAGCCGGATTCCTCAGGCTCTTGCCTATGTTGAACGGAGGCGAGGTAACTGGGAAAAGAGCGAGGCATATTTCAACGACGCTGAGAAGCTCGATCCGCGCAACGTTAACTTGCTCTCGCAACACGCGCGTTCCTACGTCTGCCTTCGCCGTTTTCCTGAAGCGTTGGTCAAGCTTGAACAGATACTCAACATAACACCTGACGATATAGATACGCTTGTGTTAAAGGCGCGAATTGCACAAGCAGAGGGCGACTTGCCGCGTGCTTCAGCGCTGCTGGCTCCGCTTAGGCTGGGAGCCGATTACGCCAACGCGTTGGAAACACAAGTTTACCAGGCAATCTTGGAGTCGCGCCCTGCACCGGTCATTGCTCAGCTTAAAGCAATATTAGCTAAGCCTGATCAAGCGTTGGGTTATTACAATGGCGAACTGCGCTTCTGGTTAGGGTGGGCACAGGAAGTTGCCGGCGACCATGCCGCCGCCCGCGAAAGTTGGAGTCAGGCTCGCAGCGAACTCGAACCTTTCCTCAAAGAACAGCCTGAAAACTTTGTTCTGATGGGAGATCTCGCCCTTACAAATATGGCTCTGGATGAAAACGCTGCTGCACTGATCCTAGCCGAGCGCGCGATCGCAATGTTTCCAATCGACAAAGACGCATTGACCGGTCCCAGGCCGCTCGACATCCTCGCCCGAGTGGCGGCCCGCGTCGGCGACCCCGACCGCTCCATCGCCGCCTTAACCAAGCTGCTTTCGATCCCGTACGAGGCGCCCTTGGCCGCAAACCCGCCGATCACCGCTGCGTTGCTTCGGCTAGATCCAATGTTTGATTCACTGCGCAAGGATCCGCGCTTTCAGAAACTGGTTGCTTTGCCCGCGACAAAATAGGCTTTGTCAACGCGGCTTGCAGACCTACACGACATTTGTTTCGAAGGGCTGCTCGCCTTTTGCTGTCGTGAGCTGCTCAAGTTCGATCATTCGAATTTGACGTAATTCGAATAGACCGCTGGCGACCGATCGCGCTGCGCGCGAGAGGTAAAAGTGGTCTATGGCAAAAACACCAAGTGGCTCTTGTTCAACCCAAACCGGCTTCGGAAATTTCCTCAGTAAAACATGGAGGCATTATGATGAAAAAAATAATTGTTACTATTGCCTGCACGCTGATTGCGCTGCTGGCATTTGCACAGCCAGGTTCGAAGGGTACAAAGGCTACCACAGAACCAATAACGGTAACGGGAACGGTCATCCCATCGGCGATTGAGGAAGGCGCGGCTGCCAGTTATCAGCCCGCCAAGACGCTCGTCGTTCGCGCGGATGGCTCGAATAATCCGGGCCGTTATGTTCTCAACGGGCCTGGTCACGTTGTGAACAAACTAGGCGAAGTCATCCAGACCGCGATCAAACCAGGCGCTCGTGTGTGTGTTTACTACGCAAACATGGGCGATTTGCGCATGATTGATCACGTAGTCGTTTTAGACTGAATCGACGCGTCCCGGGATATCACAAATAAAAGCTGCACGGTACCGCGAGGGATCGTGCAGCTTTTCTGTTGTAGGAGGTACGGCTTTTAACTCTCCCCTTTACTTGAGTGAGTCTGCGAGTTTGAGGAGGCTCTCTCGAATTTGGGCCCGAGTCCAGGCCGCGAAACCGAAGAGAAACGCCGGTTTTAGCTTTGCCTGGATGCAAAAGGTCGATAGCGGTACTGGCCTGACTCCGATCTCGAGTGTGATACGCTTGATCCTTGGGAAATCTTCCTCGTGCTTCAGCCAGGCGACGAAGTTCAATCCGGCTTCCTGAGTCTGCAGAGTGAAACGATCACCCAGCAAGTTATGGAACTGTTCAACGAAATAATCTCTTCGCTCTGAATATAATTTCCGCATCCGCTTGATGTGGCTTAAAAAAAATCCCTCCGCTATGAACCGAGCAAGGGTTGCCTGGTCAATCGGGGGTGAGTGTTGATCCATCACGCTTCGGATCTTGACCATCGAATCTACCAACGGCTCAGGTGCGACGATGTAGCCCAGGCGCAAAGAGGGATAGAGGATTTTGCTCATCGTCCCGGCGTAGATCACCCGTCCGGAGTTGTCGAGCCCCTGCAAGGAAGGCAGTGGAGGCCCGGTAAAGCGGAACTCTGAGTCGTAGTCGTCTTCGAAAATAAATGCGTCGTGAGCACGCGCCAGATCCAGCAAGGTGTTCCTGCGCTCGAAACTCATTGACATCCCAAGGGGAAATTGATGTGAAGGCGTTACGTAGATGATTCTCGGCAGAGGTTCTTTTCGCGATCGCGCGACTACAATTCCTTCATGGTCGATCGGCTTTGGCACTACTTTAGCGCCGACAAAAGTGAAGACCCTTAGGGCCTGGTGAAAACCGGGATCTTCAATCCACGCAGCCTCGCCCGGATTTACCAACGCCATTGCGCTGATCAGCATTGCCTGCTGCATTCCGCCGACGATCACGATCTGGTCTGGATGACAGCGCGCTCCTCTAAAATCGCACAAATAGGCTGCGAGCGCCTTGCGCAGGTCGGCGTCGCCGCGGTTGGACGCATAGCGCAACAAGTGGGCTCCTTTTTTCGCAAGAACCTGCGCCCTGAGCCGTTCCCACACATCGATGGGAAATTCATCGACTGCGGGAACGCTCGGGATTAGCGCGACACCTGGTCCGGCATTGGTCGCTCCGAGATCAAAGTCCTTTCCAACACGCTGATCCGGAAGTCTCCGCACTCGATCAGAAACGTGGACCGGACGTTCTGTTTGGGAATGGGCCTCCGACCTGCGTGCGCTCAGGAAAGCTTCAGGAAGTAAGTCCGCAACGAATGTCCCGGATCCAGCCTTTGATTGAAGATAGCCTTCAGCGTGAAGTTTCGAAAACGCAAGATTTACGGTCAGCCTTGCTAGCCCCAAGTCAGCCGCAAGAGCCCGAGAAGAGGGGAGTCGAGAAGAATTATCGCTGAAGTTCCCCGACCTGAGTTCGTCGCGAATTTGGCGGTAAAGTTGCTGGTGGAGCGGTTCAGCTGACGTCCGATCAAGCCGAATCATTTCGAATGCTATGATCGAACGCCGCCGCCGCTTCTTAAGGGGCGATTTCTTGTTAGACATAGCCACCTTGCTTCCTGGAAATCACTGTTCCATTTGCGCGCATATTCTCAACAGCCGGCAATTTTGTCTGATGGGAGATCTCGCGCTTACAAACATGGCTCTCGGTGAGAACGCCGCTGCACTGATCCTCGCCGAGCGCGCGATCCCAATGTTTCCAATCGACAAAGAATTCAATCGCAACATCGAGTCGCTAGCGACGTGGATAGAAGGCGCAATCCAGCGCTTCCGCTCAGGCGTGAAGCACTCGCGGGTCATCGAACTGCATAACACCTGCCACTACGTGTTCATAGTAGACGAAGCATTGGTCGTTCGAGAAATGCGCAAGTTCTTGCTTGATGAATGAATGTGCTCGTGTTCGGATTAACCCGTCGCTCACTCCTGCGCTGCTCCCGTTGGATCCAATGTTTGATCCACTGCGCAACGACCCGCGCTTCAAATAGGGCTGGCGAGTGGTAAGCGCTGGTGCGAATACGCAAGGCACTGCATTGGAACAAGCGCGTGAGAATCTCAAAGAAGCGGTTGCAATGGCGTTACAAGCGAATCGATAATTGGCAGAAGAATCGTTGCGCGGCGGAGAAGTTCTACGTGAGCCGCGTCACTAGGCGCTGGTCTGCGCAGCGGATTGATTGCGGAGCAAGCAGATGCCGGACCACGGGCGGGAGCCTTGCTTGCCCTGTGAATCGGGCAGGAAAGAGAGAAGCCGCATCCAAGGAGTGAGGCGCTTCAGTCGCGCGGCAGTCTTTAACGTTGAGCGAACGTCAACCACGTCCCATCCATTCTCCGTGAAGAACCTGGGACCCTCCTCCGGCGCAAACTTGAACTCGGCCTTGCCTTCCCTGATTTGCTCACCCATGCCCTTCTGAAGCATCTTCAGCAAGCCAGGCGACACAATATCGATGATCCAGTGATGGAAAGTGCGTACGGCCGCGAGGTCGTGGGCTAGCGGCGCGACCTCGTCGCGCGAGAAGTAAATCAGCAATCCTTCCGTGATGATGAGGACGTTCTTCGCGGTACCCCCGAGCGCGGCGAAAAGCTGGCAGCGCGCAGCGACATCGGACAAATCGAGGCGCACGCGATCGAGAATGCAGGCCGGTTTCTCGCCACGAAGAACCTCCTCTTTGTAATCGAGGATTCCCGGGAGATCGACTTCGATCCAATGAAGCGATGCTGGCAAATTCATTCGATAGGGACGCGCGTCGAGGCCGGCAGCCAAGTTGACGACCATCTCGACGCCCTCCCTGACCTGCTCCTTGATGAATTCGTCGTATGCATAAGTGCGCGTGATCCAGGCCCACGTTGCGCGCTCGCTGAAAGGCATGGATTTCGCGATCTGGTCGCCGCGCTCGCCCGCGAGGCGCCGCGCGAAGGGATCGCGGAAAACGGCATCGGGCCGTTCCGTTTCGCGGGCGCGGTAAATGGCTGCGAGGAGCGCAGTGTCGGAGATGTTGCGGACGAGGGGTTCGCGGGTGCTCATTCTTGATAGCTTACCTCAATTTCGATCACTTTCCGACTCTGCGATTGGCTTTTATATCCTTCTTACTCGTCCTCAATACCGTTTGCCGTACTACTGGTATCTGGACCCTGGCAGGTAAGAGGAATTCGATCGCAACATCGAGTCGCTCGCGAAGTGGATAGAAGGCGCAATCCAGCGTTTCCGCTCAGGCGTGAAGAACTCGCGAATCATCGAACTGCATGACACCAACCACTACGTGTTCATAGTAGACGAAGCGTTGGTCGTTCGAGAAACGCGCAAGTTCTTGCTTGAAGAATGAAGTTAGTACTAGATCTAAGCGCGCGCCGCTGGGTTTTTAGCGCGCAAAGGCAAAATCGTGAAATGCTGACATCACCGACGAATCACTGATCACTGATTACCATTCACACGCTTGATTTATCCCAAGCCGCCGCCGCAGAATTCAAGGAACCAAAGTCATTGATGTTTACGGGAACGCGTGGTGCTGGTAAGATTCACCTGATGAAATTTGCCACAATGTTAGACCGCGATGAGGACGGGATGTGGATCGCCGAATGCCCCTCGATTCCCGGCTGCGTCAGTCAAGGCAAAACGCGCGAGGAAGCACTCGCTAACATCAAAGAAGCGATTGCGCTTTGCTTCGAAATGCGTGCTGAGCGCGGCATGCCCCTGACAATCGAGACTCAGCAGGTCGTATGAAAGCTGTGAATACCGAGCCGGAGATCATCACGAAAAACGGCAAACCGGTTTCCGTGATTCTCCCCATTAAGAAATATCAGGAGATATTGGAGCGGCTTGAGGACGCGGAGGACGTGGCGTGGCTAAGACGCATGCGCCGCAAGAAGCTTCACTTCCGTCCGTTGGAGGAGGTGCTTGCCGGCCTGCCGAAGCGCTAGGCGAAGTATCGTGTCGTCGTCGAGCGGTCTGCTGAGAAAGACCTGCGAAGACTTCCGCTCGACGTGCAATTCCGCGTGGTTGATAGATTGCGCGGTCTCGCAAACGATCCTCGGCCGGTCGGGAGCCGCAAACTGGCTGGAACGAAGCATGACTGGCGGATTCGAGTGAGTGACTATCGCGTAGTCTACGAGATTGCCGAGACGGCAAAAATTGTGCGAGTTTATCGCGTTCGACATCGACGAGAAGTTTACCGCTAATACTTTCCGCAATCCGTCCTGAGTTTACCCGCCGCGGCGGGCCAAAGGAACACTGCGAAGCCTCATCCGCTCAGCGGGGCTGACCGCTCAGCAATTGTGTTCGTGAAACTGAAATTCGCCACCGCGCAGCCCGCATGAAAAACGCGGCAGCACCGATGGCTGCGGATTCGAATTTGCGTTAGCGTTTTTCGTATGATTCGTGGGCCAGAAAATCCGAAATCCAGCGCTTCCGCTCAGGCGTGAAGAACTCGCGAATCATCGAACTGCATGACACCTGCCATTACGTGTTCATAGTAAACGAAGCGTTGGTCGTTCGAGAAATGCGCAAAGTTCTTGCTCGAAGAATGAAGGTGCCTGCTCGCGAAGGTTTTCGGAGTCTCAGCGGATTTCGGAATTCCGGTATCCGCTTTCCGACAAAATCGCGTTAATTTCTCGATCTTGAACGGAGTCCAGCCCGGATTGAGCGACATAGACGGGAAGCCCCGCGATGGCGAGGCTTGAGTCAATTTGTCGAAAAAGGCGCTGAAGTTTACGCAAGTATATCGCAATGGGATTAGTTAAAATGCTTTTGTTGCTGCTGCGTTCTTGATAACTTCCGGAATGCCGGCCGTACTTCAGTCGTCATCGAGGTCACCAGTTTCGCGCGGCGACTCTAACCGATTGGAGTCGAGTGATCGCGCAGCACATGATTGGTATCGATTCGTGCTTTCATTTCCGCCGCATTTGGTGCGTGAGTATATCAATCGATTTGAGTTAGGCGCTAACGCGTGCGTTCTGGATCCATTCTGCGAAACGGGAACAACGATTGTCGAATGCAAGAAAATCAGGATTGCGAGCGTTGGGGTCGAAGCACATCCGATGTCGCACTTCGCGTCCGCTACCAAAATCGATTGGTCACCTGACCCAGACAAATTAGAAACCATTGCCGCAGCGGTTGCAGAGCGTGCAATCGATATACTTGAGCGGAATGGAATCATTGATGATCCGCAACCGAATCTGATTCGGGAAACCCCTCGAATGGCTGCGCTCCAAACGTTGCCGTCGGATTCTTTCAAGTTGCTCCTAACAAACTCGATCAGTGCGCTTCCGCTGCACAAGACGCTTGTGCTACTTGACGCAATCGAGGGGGCACCGTCCTACCAAAACCATATGCGTCTTGCTCTTGCGCGGGCCCTCGTCAGCACGATCAGTAATCTCCATTTTGGACCCGAGGTTGGTGTGGGACCGCCAAAAGAAGATGCACCGGTTGTCTCGACATGGCTCGGCCGCGTGCTTCAAATCGCGCACGATTTGCGAACTCTACAAAGGCTGCCTCGCGCTGAGGCGATAGCGTACCACGCCGATTCGCGAATGTTAAAGTCCCTGCTGAAGCCGAAATCAATTGGCGCGGTTTTCACGTCACCACCGTACCCGAACGAGAAGGATTACACGCGCACAACGCGGCTAGAGACAGTCCTCTTGGGGTTTGTTCATGACAAACGCGAGTTACAAAAACTGAAGCGGACGATGGTGCGTTCCAACACGCGCGGAGTTTACAAGGGAGACGATGATCATCAATGGATCAGCGACGTTAAGGAGATCACACGCCTTGCCGATGAAATTGAAGCGCGTCGAATTGCGATGCGTAAAACGAGTGGTTTCGAACGATTGTATGCAACAGTCGCCAAACTTTACTTCGGCGGCATGGCGCGTCATTTGGCCGATCTTCGTCCGGCTTTGAAAAAAGGCGCAATGCTCGGGTATGTCGTAGGAGATCAAGCATCTTATCTCCGTGTCATGATTCGAACCGGCCAGATTCTCGCCTCGATCGCGAAACGACTCGGCTACGAAATTATCTCGATCGATCTGTTTCGGACGCGGTTGGCCACTGCAACAAGAGAACAACTGCGCGAGGAAGTCGTCGTTCTGCGCTGGCCCGGCCAAAGATAAGATAATGACGGACGAAGCCCAATATTCGCAAATTATCGCGCACGTGTTCGCGAAGCATTACACACGCGGCGCGAGGGAAGTCGTATTTGATCGCGAGGAAATTGTGGATGCTGCGCAGAAGCTTGGCTTGCCCCGACCAAAGAATATCGGAGATGTCGTTTATTCGTTTCGATTCCGAAAAGCTTTTCCGGAATCGATTAAGAAGACCGCGCCGAAAGGTCTTGAGTGGATACTGAGAAAGGCCGGTGCAAGTCGTTATCGGTTTGTGCTTGGGAAGCAATGGTCAGTCGCTCCCGATCCGCATCGGAGCATCATTAAGGTGCCCGATGCAACGCCCGGCGTAATCGCGATGTACGCACTGACTGACGAACAGGCGCTTCTCGCGAAACTGCGTTATAACCGTTTGATCGATCTATTTGCGGCGATCACTTGCTATTCACTCCAAAGTCATTTGCGAACGTCCGTGCGGGAATGGGTGGAGTTGAGACGGATGAACTTTACGTGGGAGTAGATCGGCACGGAGTTCATTACGTGCTGCCAGTTCAAGCGAAAGGCGGGAGAGATCGATTGGGAGTGGTGCAAATCGAACAGGATATCGCGGTGTGTGCCGAGAAATTCCCATCGCTCGTATGTCGGCCAATTGCCGCCCAATTCATGCGCGATGACGTGATCGCATTGTTTGAGTTCGAAGTTACAGATGGGCAAGTGACCATTCGCGACGAGAAACACTATCGTTTAGTTGCACCGGAGGACCTTACCCCAGAGGAATTGGCGCAGTATCGGCGATCGGCTCGCATCTGAATGTTTTTCTCGGTTAATTGATGACACACTCACCCTCGAAACGCTGCTGCCGGTTGTAGCTAATGGCGAAAAACCTCCAAGAATTTTCAACTCTTCACCAGCAGGGAGAAAGTAGCCGCGCAATTCCCGTGTCTCAACTCCGAAAGCTTTCGCTAGCAGGCCATTTGACATTTTCTGCTGAGAACTCGCGAGTTTTTACTCGCATCTCATCCCACTCACAGCTAAACCGAATTTGTCATGGATATATCTGTTGAGGCTTTACAAGAAGCGATTTCAATACGCCGACAAATCGATAGTTTGGAGAAACGTCTTTCCTTAATCCTGACCAGCTCAGCACCGAGACCCACAGGCCCCCCACAGGCAGGGCGATACTTTTCGCCCGCGACCCGAGCCAAGCTTGCCGCGGCTGCTAGAGCTCGCTGGGCAAGACGAAGGACGACAACGAAACCAGCTCGTGCCAGACAGAAAGGCGGGCTCACGCCTGCTGGCCGAAGACGGCTTTCTCAGTTAATGAAAGCTCGATGGGCGGAAAGGACGAAAGGCGCTAAGAAGAAATCAGCAGGGGGCCCCGGTCCCGCAGGGCGAAGAAGGCTCTCTGAGCTAATGAAGGCTCGTTGGGCGAAAAAGAAACGGGCCCGGACCGATACGAACACGACCGGACCAAAATATCGACCGTGAAGATAGCTGAGCTTCGGGACACGTACTACGAGGCGACGGATAAGGTCAGCGAACTCGTTCGCCAACTGAGTCTGGCAGGAATTGCAGTCGTTTGGATCCTAAGGACGGGCGATCACTCTGGAGGGGTTAAGTACTCTAGTGAACTCCTTCGACCACTTGTGTTCTTCGTTGGCAGTCTTTCATGCGACTTGTTGCAGTATTCATACAAGAGCGCCGTCTGGGGTCTTCTGAATCGATATCACTGGCGCAGGCATCATGATAATAAAACAGATGTGCGGGTATCGCCGAAGTGGAATTGGCTCACGTTAGTACTTTTCTGGTTCAAGGTTTTCTTGGTCATAATCGGTTACGTGTACCTTCTGAACTTTATGTGGGCACAACTCCGACTGCCCGCTTCGACCGCTGGCCATTAGATCAGCGTTCGTGGAAGAAGATGGGGTCGCATTTGACATTTTGCACCCGGCTTGCGGATTTCAGTCCGACTGGTTGCGATCGTAAGTCAGCGTAGGAAAAGCAAAATTAACAAGTAAGAAGGAAAAACCCGCCAGATTTGGATTCATTCGCAGCTCTTCCGAGTCGCTCTCCGCTTGCCTCGCGGGTAATGCCAGTCCGGCTCGGACCCGTGCATCTCGTCATTCCCAATTCCTTGATTGGCAGTTGAAGAAGTCTAATAAATCGATTGCGCGCCACTTAGGACATTAAGTATAGGTCTCAAAATGTTTTTCCATCGTTCTCTCTTTTTGGCGGTTAGCATGTTCGCGGTGGTGCCGGTGCTGGTACTTGCGGCTTCTCCACCCTGGGAGAGCGGACGCCGACGCGGAGAATTGTTCGTCGCCAGTTCGGCTGATGATGCTGTCTTGAGAACGCGAATCGCGGCACTCTCACCCAGCGTCAGCCCGGACGACGCTCGGCGAGTCATCTACACTGCATACATGACCGGAGTAGAACTCCGGCGTCAGTGGCGTGTGGTGTGGCTACCCGGCGTTCAGAATTTGCTCGTCAATATGGGAGCGAGAAAAGGGGGACTCTGTTTTCAGTGGGCAACGGAGCTTCTCATTCGATTGGATGCGCTGAAGCTGCAAACGCTCGAGCTTCACTGGGCTGAGTCTTTTGTCAACACCGGTGCCGAGCATAACGTCATCGTAGTTACGGCCAGAGGCCAACCGTTCGAACAAGGTATCCTGCTCGATAACTGGCGTTACTCGGGACATCTCGTTTGGACACAAGTCGCCATGGACCCGGAGTATCACTGGAAGGAAAACAAATCCGAACTCGCCCGCAGATTGGGGAGAGCAAGGGAGATGGCTTCGAGACAAGTTGGAGAACATCATGAGCAAAGACAAGGATCATCCAACTAGCATGCTGGTCGGACCAACGCGACCAGCCGCCGCCGCACCGGAGGAGAATCATCCCATGGACTAGGTAGAGCAGGAGCTTGGTAAGGCCGACCCCAATGCGCGGGCAGCATTCTTCCGATTCGCGTTTCTCATTGGCAGATGGCGGTGCCAGGGGTAAGACGGCGGTCGCGTCCAAACTCCCAAAGTTTTGACTCACTCGCTCCCACTTGTTTCGGCCTCTCGGCTTACCCATCTATGTCGCTCGCATCCCTGCGGCTCCATTCGCCCACCACGGCGGCTAAGCTGAGCAGGGCATTTGGCTCTTCCGCTGCGAACTCGCGAAGACAAAATCTATTTGAGCGTAGCGCGAAATGCAGCGGCGAGTTTTGTTTCTTTCTCGTCCGCGTCCGCTGCAGGACGGACTCGCTGCGGCGAGCTTGTCTTTGCGATATCTTCTTTCGAAAAAAGAATCGAAAACATCTGCAGACTGCGCGCCCGAAATGCGCCCGCGCAACTGAGCAAGTAAAATCGCCACATCCGTCGGAAACGTTCGCCGTAACGATCTGCGAAGCGGGGCCAGGTGCGGCGGAAGTTTTCCTCCCAGGCGCGCAGGGTAGGGTCGTAATTCGGCCCGATGTTCTTGACGTCTTCAATAATGAAAACGCCTTCCGCAGCGCGCGTCAGATGGGCAAGGGAAGGAAGCATGGAGTTTGGGAAAATGTAGCGCTCGATCCAGGGATCGGTGTGGACGCGTGAAAAGTTTCCGCAGATTCCCTGGCAAAGAAACAATCCATCCTCGCCTAACGAACGAGCGGCCACCCGCATATAGGTGCGGTAATTTTTGTAGCCGACATGCTCGACCATGCCCACGCTCACGATCCGATCAAATTGTTCGGTCACTTCGCGGTAGTCGCGCAGCTGGATTTCCACGTCCAATCCGCGACACCAACGTTGCGCGTAACGGCATTGCTCCTGTGAAATTGTTATCCCGACTACCTGGCAACCGTAATGGCGAGCGGCATAACGTGCCAAGCCGCCCCAGCCGCAGCCGATGTCCAGCAGGCGCAACCCGGGTCGCAGACGCAGCCTTTGGCAAACCCAATCCAGCTTCCGCAGTTGTGCGGAGGCGAGATCGTCGCCTTCAGCGAACAGCGCACAGGAATATTGCATATTCGGATCGAGCATCGCTTCGAAGAAATCGTTGCTCAGATCGTAATGTACCCGGCCGACTTTTCGGGCGCGCCGTAGGGTTTGCTGGTTCGCAATAAGCGCAGTGAGTAATG
>Ga0209156_10002758_pt1 | contig 13622 bp, 17 predicted proteins | sample GraSoiAngelo_124_FD_185881 | JGI IMG/M metagenome (GOLD analysis project Ga0209156, IMG submission 185881) | Grasslands soil microbial communities from the Angelo Coastal Reserve, California, USA - 14_0927_05_20cm (SPAdes) (version 2) | ecosystem: Environmental > Terrestrial > Soil > Grasslands...
TTTTTGGGGCTTACGCACTGAATGGTGGCATTTCACGATCGCTGATTGGCAAAAATACTTGCCGCCTGAAAAAGCAAAGAGTGCCGCACAAGTTTTAGGAACTCACTGGGAAAGCGGATTGTGATCGATTCGATACTCCGTGGTTTGCGGCAGCCACGTTTACGAAGTCCGTCCGCGCAAAGATCATCGCGGCGTCAATCTGATTTCCGATGCGCTGAAATTCGGTGCGCTGTCGTACACCAAGCCGGATGACGCCGTGGACTACGCGAAGTTTTTCAGCGATCACATCACGCAGTGATTCACGTTTACGATGCAGCGGGCAACGTGATCGAAACGCACGAGCACGCGGGCCAGTTCAAAGAGTGGTGAAGTTCACTTTTTTTCGTCGCGCCGGGCGTCTGTTGGTGCTGTTTCTTTCGGCACGGGCGAAGCGACGAGTTTTTGGAAGCGCGGATCATTCCGAAGCGGATCGAACATCGGATCGAGCCGGAGCAGCGCAGGAGTGAGCGGCATATTTTCAGCCAGCGCGCCTTCGCCCGGCACCGAGAGTAGTTTCTGTAAAGAGGCAATGGCGCGGTCGGGCTCTTCCATTCGCGCCGCGACCCTCGCGAGGACCTCGATCGGAGCGGCACCAGACACGGCGTCTCTCTCGATTGGATTCGCGGCCATGGCCCGTTCGGCCAGTGTCAACGTGGCGACTTTGTCACCGAGACCCATATTGGTCAGCGCGAGATGTTCAACCAGCCTGCGATTTTCCGTCTGTTCTTCCAGGAAAGATTCCAGTTCGCTGCGCGCCTGCCGCCAAGTTTCCTGGGCGGCGGCATGATCGCCGGCGACTTCCTGTGCCCAGCCCAAATAAAAGCGCAGTTCGCCATTGAAGTAACCCAACGCCGGGTCAGGCTTGGCCAATATTTCTTTTAGCCGAGGAACGATTTCCGCAGGGCGGCGCTCCAAGATCGCCTGATAAACTTGGGTTTCCAAAGCCTGGGCGAGGCCGGCCGCCGGGCGGAGCGGAGCGAGAAGCGCCGAAGCACGCGGCAGGTCGCCCTCGGCTTGTGCGATAGCCGCCTTGGTCGAGAGTGTATCCGCGTCATCCGGTATGATATCGAGAACCTGATCAAGCTTTCGCAACGCCCCGGGGAAACGACGAAGCATTGTGTAGGAAAGCGCGTGCTGGCCGAGGAGCGAAACGTTGCGCGGGTCGAGCCGCTCGGCTTCGTTGAAGTAGGCCTCGCTCCGGTCCCACTGGCCTCGCCTCCGCGCGACATAGGCCAGCGACTGAGGAATGCGGCTATTATTCGGCAGGAACTGACGTGCTTGTTCGAAATAACGCACCGCGGTGTCGTAATCCTTTAGGCAGGCGTAGTGGTAGAAGGCCTTGGCATGCAGCGCTTCGCCCAGATTAGGCTGAAGAGTGAGAGCAGTCTCGGCTGCCTGCCGTGTTTCTTCACACAGCGCAACCGTTGGTTGAAGATTCACTGAGATGTAGCCGCGCGCGTCCACCAATGACAGCAGCGCCCAAGCAAGGGCGAACTTCGGATCCAACCGCACGGCTTCTCTGAGATATTTCTGTGCGGCAAGGTAGTAGGCAGGCGTATTGGTGGCTGTTTTCAGGGTATAAGCCAGTCCACGCAGGTAGGCATCGTAGGCCTCGGTATTGCCTGTCGGTTTGGCAGCGATGACTTGCTCTTCCTGACCGGTGAGGTGCGCCCGCAGTTGATCTGCTATTGCTTTTGCGACGTCGCTCTCGACCGAAAAGATGTCGGTCAGTTTGCGATCAAACGTATCAGCCCAAAGATGGGAATCATTCGCTGCCTTGATTAGCTGCACGTTCACGCGCACGGCCTCGCCGCTTTTCTGCACGCTTCCTTGCAGGATGTGGGCAACGCCAAGTTGTTTGGCGATTTCAGGCAAGTTTCCAGGGGCGCTCTCATAATGCTGCGTCGAAGTACGCGAGATTACTTTCAGATCAGCGATCTTCGATAAGCGCGTCAGAATCTCGTCTTGGAGACCGTCAGCAAAGTAGGCATTGGCTTTTTCCTCGCTCCGGTTTTCGAAGGGTAAAACGGCGATCGATTTTTCGGGAATAGCAGCCAGCGCGCTGGTAGCTGTTGTTCCAGGAGCATGCGCCCCGGTCGTCGGCGGTGCTCGATGAAAAAAGATGAAGAAACTGATAGCGACCGCGCCTATTGAAAAGATCAAAGCAGCCGTAAGCCCGAACTTTGGCCACCGAGGCACACTGATTCGACGAACCTCGGACGCCTTCTTCCGTCTTCTTCGCTTGAGTTTCTCAGGGACTTGTGGATTGCCGAGGTCGTCTTTGTAGAGATTAAACAGGTGCAGACGTAGTCCGTGCTTCACTTCGCACTCGCCCAGATCATGTAGGAATGGTAGCCAGTGGCGATATTGGGCTAAATCTCCCGCGACATGCCCGGACAAAAGAATGTGTCCGGCATCACCGCAATCCAGCACTCGCTGCGCGACGTTGATTCCCGATCCTGCAAAATTCGTTTTGTCGTTAACGTCGGTGATTCGATTGACCGGCCCACTGTGAACTCCCATCCGCAACTGAATGAGCGGATGCTCTTGCAAGGCTTTGCTGATCTCGAGCGCACATCGCGTCGGCTCTTCTAGACTGCGAAAAAAAAGCAGCGCCATCCCGTCTCCCATCGGTACTCGATTGAGTTTGCCGCTTGCTTCCGCCGATCGAAAACATGCGGTGCTGCGCACGATTTGATTTAATTCCTGGAGAAGTTCAATTTCCTCGTCAGCCAGCAATTTCGAATAACCCACTACGTCGATTAACAAGACATGCGCGATCTCGAGTGGGAGATCAGGCCTCGACTCCGCGGACGTGTCTTGGGCGTTCACGCTTTTGCGAACCCTATTAGTACGCTCGCCTGCGGCCGCGAGCAATGGGACAAGCGCCACGGGAAAACCGAGCGCAATCCCCGTAAATCCACTCTGGCGCGTGGTAGGATGCTCTGATTCGCGTTTACGATGCGGCTAGCAACGTGATCGAGACGCAAGAGCACAATAGCGATTTCAAAGAACCGTAGAATCGCGCCAGAATCGTTTTTGATTGCCGGATGACAATGATCTGGCCAGTATCGCATCGATGATTTCTGCACTTTGTAAACGTGTCAGATCATCCTAGCATGGACATCCGTTTCAACTGCCCGCGCTGTGGTCAGCATCTTTCCGTTGAGGGAATAGGAGCGGGAATGCTAGTGAATTGTCCCAGCTGCAAAGAACAGATTGAGATTCCGCACAGCACCGCACCACCACCACCGGTTCCTGTTCCTGCAATGCCACAGGCAACCGCCCAGGCTCCGAGAGGTAGACTGATTCGGTGTAAAGACTGCGGTCACGACATCAGTTTAAGAGCGGCTAGCTGCCCGGCTTGCGGCGCAGTTGTTAAGCGAGCAAACTACGCCGGTGCGGTGATCGTTCTCGGCATCATTGCCTTTTTCGCAATCGCCGTGATCATGGGGGTGAAGGAAAACTCGCCATCCGCCGGACAGAATCCCATAAAATCACGAGTGGGATTGACTGACTCTGCTGTGGCCGTGACGAATCTCGACGTGGAGGCTTGGCCCCGTGTCACGGTGTATATCAACGGCACTCCGCTCGACGGCTACAAGGCAGTTTACAATCGTGCAGTCGTTCCGAATGAACTCATCTTGATTCCGTTCACTGAGTTCGCCAGAGGCGATAGGCGATTCAATCCGGTCGAACGCAAAGTCACCCAAGCGATGGTGTGGGTGGAAGGCCACGACGCACCAAGGTTCTCATTTCAGTAATTCCTCCCGTTTTAGATCCCACACAGCGATGCACGCTTACGAAGTCCGTCCGCGCAAAGACAAGCGCGGCTTCGATCTGATTTCCAATGCGCTGCCTTTTGGCAGGCTTTGGTACGGCGAACCAAATGCGATCAGTAGTGCAATCGACTACGCGAAGCTTCGCAGTTGTTCACACGATGCAGTGATTCGCGTTTACGATGATGCTGGCAACGTGATTGAAACGCACAAACACGCTGGGGATTTCAGAGAGCCGTGACTATTTCTTGCGTCACGATAGCTCTTTCGCCTAAAACCCTCAGGGCGGATTCCATGAGCTGCGACTATGATTGATTAGAGAAAAGCAAAGGACAGCGTTGTCTCTTTGAGTTCCGATCAAGTCGTTTCGTCTTTCACCCACGTCGTATCGTGAGTAGCAGCGCCGCCGAAATCGCACTTGGGGAAAATGTCACCTTCCTTAATCGATATAACCTTGGCCGTATGTTGCTGGCAGTGGTAACTGCCGCTGGACACACATTTTTCGCCTGTTTTTCCTTTCATCCGGGGTTCACCTCGCTTCCTGCGCAGGTCGCGCACCTGATGGTATCTTGTGGTGTTTTAGGAGCACAAGTCAAGCCTAAGTCCGAAGCAAAAGCGTCAACAAATGATTCCAACGTCTTCGCGCTTCCCAGCTGTTCGCATCCTGCTGTGATTCGCGTTTACGACGAAGCTGACAACGTGATCGAGACGCACGAGCACAAGGGCGAGTTCAAAGAGTGGTGAGCGCTTGCTTTCGCGGCTCAACTAGCCCCAAATAATGCTAGTTGAAAAGACGCCTTTCGCCCTCGCATTTCCAGGCAGCGCCACATGGCGATAACCGCCGGGGCACACATGGCTGGCAACAAACCAGTAGTGCTGGAATAAGACGCGTAATCGGCTCTGGGATTCTCCTGCTTCTATTGGCGGCTCACCTGACGGCGCAAGCGCAGACGCAATTTGAGTGGCGCGATGCTTCGGGAAATGTCCGCAGTCTCGCGGACTTGGAGGAAATTCTTCGCGAACATCGACAGTGGATAGAGTCAATAGAGTCAGACAAAAAAGCAGGAACACACGCGAACCTGAGCGGTGCGATCCTGACCGAAGCGAAGCTGGACCACGCGAACCTGAGCGGTGCGATCCTGACCGAAGCGAAGCTGGACCACGCGGACCTGAGCGGCGCGATCCTGACCGTAGCGAACCTGAGCGGCGCAATCCTGCTCGTGGCGAACCTGACCGACGCGTATCTAGGCAACGCGAACCTGTCTAGCGCGTTCCTGGCCGAGGCAAGGGTCGGCGGAACTGTCTTCGAACCAAAGTCGCTTCCAGAGTTGACTTTGAGCGGAATTTCGCAAGCACAGAATTTGGAATTGCTCACTTACTACGGCAATCCGGCTGCCTTGGTTCAGCTCCGCAAGCAATTTCAGGACGGAGGACTCCGGGAGCAGGAGCGGAAGATTGCCTACGCGTTGAAACGACGAGAAGCCGAATTGTCTTGGGCGAGGGGTACCTCGAGAAGACTTCCCGGCGACAAGGGACCCCGGGCGATTCTCTGGTCGTCAGACAGTGTTTTAGCGAACTTTGCCTCTTTCACTCTGAACAAGGTATTTTTTGACTGGACCTGTCAGTACGGGATGAGCCCAGGACGACCGCTGATTCTCGGAGTCGTGCTCTGGTTCCTGTGCTCTTTCCTATATTTCGCTTGTATCCATACGCACGGCGAGGCAGGACTTTATCGCGTCTACGGCCAAAGCATTGGGGACGACCCCTCGGCGCAGCGACGTGTGGAAAGAATTTCCCCTCTTAGCACAAAATACTCACCGGGCCCGCGATTGCTCTTTCAATTTTTCCGGCGCGAATGTCTACTCTTGCGCACGTCAATGTTTTTTAGCCTTATGAGCGCATTCAACATTGGGTTCCGGGACATCAACTTTGGACGGTGGCTACGTTTGCTGACGCGACAGGAATTCGACATCAAGGCAGTAGGCTGGGCGAGGGTGATAGCTGGGTGGCAGTCACTGATTAGTGTCTATCTGATAGCGCTGTGGGTAATGACCTACTTCGGCCGTCCGTTTGATTAAATCTCAAAGGAGTTATTCTTCGCGCCGAATCGCTAATTCGAGTTCCAAGAACGCAGTCAGCTTTTCATCGGCATGCACAACGAATCGCTTCCCATCGTCGCGGTGCGCGTCAGCAATCCAGATCGTTCGCCCGTTGGAATCAAGGCTGAGACGTAGCCCCAACTCCAGACGAGTTGGAGTATTCGCGTCGCTTGGCAGTGGGCTTTTTAGAGCCCAGGCCGCTTGCGCTAGTCGATTTTTGACGTTTACGCCGATAAATCGCGTGTGTCAGGATCAGGCAAATGCCTACCGACCCGCAAGACCTGACTAAGATTGGCGAAGTGCCATTCCGCTTTGTCGGTGATGTCAAAGGTCCCTTTGGCGTGTGGATTGATCCGCAGAAATGGGAGCGAGCTTCGTCGGAAGAGAACCCCATTAAAATCACTTTTAACCACAAGAAGGGCGAAGCCTACGCGATTGTGATTGTCGAACGCATCAGCTTTTCGATGGAGTCACTAAAGAAGGCTGCAGTTGCAAACGCCAAAAAGGTGGCTCTCGATGTTAAGATTGCCTCCGAAGAGAAGCGAGTTGTGAACGGAAAAGAACTGTTATGCGTGAAATTCACGGCAACCATCCAAGGCACTCCCTGCATATACTGCGGCTATTACTATGGCGGATCTGAACGAAGTTTACAGGTGGTGACCTACACCGCCTCTAACCTTTTTGACGAGTTCAAGCAGGATTTTGATGATTTTCTCAATGGCACTCGAATCGGCCAATAGAGGCCTAACCCCAATGAGGGGGCTGGCAGTGCGGTGGGCGTCCGCGAGATTGTCAGCTAGTATTTCCCAATATTTCACGCGAAAGCTACTTGTTAGACTGACTCGCTGCGATTGCCTGAATCGAGGCGTATGCAAGGCCGCTACCCACAGCGAACGCAATCAACGAGCCGATACTCAACAACACGGCGAGATTGTTTAATCGTACCGATGACGCTCAGCGCGCGGACAACTTTGTCTATGAGTCTTTCTTGGTTTGGTTATCGTCGCCCCTGACCTTTTGCAAAAGATCGTCTCGTAGCCGCAGAAATTGAAGGCGCAACTCCGTGCCGTGATTAAATATTTGATAGTTGATGGCGTTCGCTCCGTGATCGGCTGCCACTTTTGCCGACTGAATGCAAAGTTTGCGCCGACCTGTGTTGGCCGTGAAGTGCCCGCGACCCGTGCCGAGCACGTCAAAGCCCCACATCCCCCCAAGACCAGCAATGCCAGCTTGTCGATGTGAGTTTCACCAAGGCAATTGCGCCATACGTTCTTCGATCAAATCGCGTTCAACCTCCCAGTACCTCAGCGATGACAGGAGAAGGCTATCAATTTCTTCAGCCTGAGCAGATTCATCGGCATCGCCCGTTTCCGGCCACAATGCTCCCGAACGTCTGCTCGACGTTTGCGATCTGCATTTGGGGTTCGGCATTCGCCAGCCTCCGCTCTTCGGGCGTGCTTTCATCAAGCAATTCCTTCACGAATGGTTTGCCGAACGGTGTCAGTCTTCCATTCGTTGGATCCCCTTCGCGTGAAAGTATCGAGCTGTTCCATGAGACGCGCCTCGTAAGAATCACACATGGGGGATTCGCCATTTGGCTGGACCCATTCGGGATGTTGGATCCGCAGGTCGTCGTGAATCTGTTGCCGGAGTTCGGTGTAAGTGTGGATTTGGTGAGGCACGGCCATTGGTTTGGTGCGACTAACGAATTTCATAGACCGCCTTTCATTTGGGGTTGACTGCTCCAGTTGAATCTGGAGATCGCGCTAAGCGGTGCCTCAGCGAAGGTTAAGCTCCCCAACCGGTTGTTAGCCCGGCCGAAGATGCGTTGAAACGTCGGGTAACGTAATCCAAGACATTTTTACCAGCACTCCCGAGAGCCGTATATTGGACCTTAGTCGTATGCGTTTAGGGAGCCGCAAAAGACAGCAAGGGAATCGGCGAAATGCAAACGCTGTCAGTTTTTCATCTGACCGAACGACGAATCGGCTACCGTCATCGCGATGCGCGTCAACAATCCAGACCGTTTGAGCGTCGTTCACTCCGGTTCCAGAAATGCAGTTAGCCTTTCGTCGGCATATACAACGACTTGTCGACCTGATGGAAAGAGTGACAGCAGTGTTACTTTTCGCGGGCTGCACACCTAACAGACGGTGTCTACATTATCGATATGAGTTTGTTAATTATTGCTCAGCTGTTCCTCCTACGAGCTATTGATAGTTTCAAGCGTTCGTCGCGATGGGCGTCAGCAACAAGATTATTCGCCCGGTAGAATCCACGGTTGACAGCCAGCCCAAACTCCATCCGGCTTTCTTGAGACTGTCAGCGATGATTTCCCAGTACTTCACGCTTATTCACGGATTGGTTTCCGTCGCCTTTAGCCACGCATAGTACAAATCTTTTTCGGCGGGCGTCATATCGCCCTCAAGGACTTTCATGAGCATGCCTTTGCGAACTCCCGCCGCTCCAAATGTCGTATGTGGACGTTGACCTTTGCCCTGTTCGGAAGCTTTCATCGCAAGGGCTAACTGTTGATAAGCCTCAAACGTATTCGCGAATAGATCACGGCGCGGGTCACCTTTGGGGAGTTTCTTGAGTAAGTTTATAAATACACTTTCAATAGGCACTGCCGCGTCAATAAACTCCGCGCTACTGCAACCGCCTTTGTATAGCGCATCGAGTTTGTCCGTCATTTTCAGTGCATTCAGTATTTGGTCTTTCAATTCAACGCTGAATGGCGGTAAACCTTCGATGCCGGACGTTGCAGCCACATTCGCATTCTCCCGTGATTGTGCGGCGACATGCGCGGGATTGTAATGAAAGCGTTCCTGGACCTCTTTAGGCAATTCAGTGAAATAGAGCTTTGAGATTCCCGATTTGGTTCTCAGCACGATGCCGTCAGGCTCGACGCGGCTGACCTCAGCGTTTTTGTATTCTTTGCCGTTAATCGTTTTGAAGTCCTCGGCCAGAGCGAGTGACGCTGACAGCGCCGCCAAGATTGCCAGCGTGGTTTGCCAGTACTTCACGCGGCGGATTCTGCGTCTTTTGCGCTCCACACGGCAACGACAAAGTGATATGAAAGGAACTCGTTAGGCGTACGAAATTAGGACACTGAGTTTATGCAGATCGGGAGCCGATTTACGGAGTATGGTCTCACTGGTGGCTTTTTCTGGATCTGCCAACTCCTCTTCCTTGTGTACTCCGGTCAGGCAAAAACTTTGCTCTCGAACCTCTCTTCCGTGAAACTAGACCCAACGTCTTGGATCTCTCAAATCGGTCCTACTGCCATCAGTGCCCTCGCTATTATCGCGGTGTTTGTAACAGGGCTACTGCTCGATCTCTTTGCGGTGTACTTCCGACCGATGGAGATGCGCGTCTTCCGTCAACACTTAGTCCGCGCAACCGCGACTGGTTGGGTCGGTTGATTACGGATCACAAAGACTACTGTGAAGCCGACTACGAAGAGTTCGAGTGTCGGTTTCGCGAGACTTCGCGGGCAAAGGACGCGTTGGCCGGATTCGATGTATTCTTCTTCTTATTCTCCTTCTGGAATCAAGAGCGACGACAGCGATTCGTCGCTGCTGTGAAGCGATGGTGGGGGCCAGCAGTCCCTATGAACGATTGTGGAGTTTTTTCGCGTCCTACGTTCTCGTAGAGTCCGGGTCATCACAACTGAGTCTCATGGTGGACCAGTACTATCTCTGGCGCACAGGACGCGCCGTGTCCGCTGCGTTATTGATTCTGTTTTTTGAGGTCCAGTTTCTCATCATATCGCGTGCGTCCGAAATCCCACCTCTGGTCGGATTCTTTCTCCCGGCCGCCGTGACCGTTCTTGCGACGGTGATCACTTTGGGGACGTACTCCCGCTTATGCTTTACCCTGTTCGCATTGGTGTACGTGACCCAGGATAAGGCGCAACGTGGAATTTAGAGAATGGGGCGTAGAAACGAGCGCAATCACGCGCAAAACGTTCACGATTGCCGCAGTTGCGTTTCTTTGCGGTACGGCAGCGGCAACACTGCCGCCTGTCACGTTTGAGTCACCTTGCGAATGTCGTGACGCTCACGGCAAGACTCGCTGCAGTAGCCGAAAGCAGCGCGTGAAATGGAAGTGCTGTGATCATTGCGCTTCTCACGGCCCTCTGATACTCCCGCCATGAGACCATTGGATCCTGCTTTGCTGAAAAGGGTTAAAAGCTTCGGTCTCGTATGGTGACGACCGAGAGGCTGACTGCGCGTTTAGAGCGGCAGCCTCGCTGTGCGTGCTTCCCCGATTTGACGCTGGTGGCGTCTGGCACGCAGCTAAAACAGCGACCGTCCCATATACGAAATAGCTTTTGAGACAATTCTCCATCGGCCTAGCCACAAACTTCAGCCGAGGCTCCGGCGGAGCAAGTGGCAGCAGGTTGAATCGCAGGACCCGAGATCATCAAATTTTCGCGGGTGACTCTTTCAAGTTCAAGAAACGCAGTTAGCTTTTCATCGGCATGCACAATAAAGCGCCTCCCGTCGTCGCGGTGCGCGTCAGCAATCAGATCGTTCGTCCCTGAGAATCAAGGGCTGAGACGTAATCCAATCTCCAACCGCGTTTCTTGAGATTACGGGCGATGATTTCCCAATACTTCACGCGCACCTAAATGCGGTGAACGTATTTTTGAATCCCGGACAAGCCGGTTCACAGGAAATTTATTTACCCGGTGATCGCTGCCGTGACGGGCCCGGCCTTAACCTTTGCGCCACCCGCTTTTTTCGGCGCATACAGCAAAAATTGGCCGCTGCCAAGATCAAATGTTCGCGGCCCTTCGCCCACGCTAAAAATAGTCTTCTCGCCAAGGCGCGTGATCGTTTGATCCTTGAAAGTCAGCTCACTCCGGGACTGGCCACCGGTCTGCACGGCTGTGCCCTGGTGAACATTATCGTTCACTGCAGCCGGACGCGGTGATGCGTTCGATGGGAGCACTCGAACGTCTTGGATGACTTGAGTCACCTTGGCTTCTTTTAGCTCGTCCGCGCTGACCTCGTTTGGGAGCCCGCTCGCAAGCGCAAACACGAGCGTGGCGATCGTTAAAATGAACCGGGATTGGATATGCATCGTCTCCTTGTACCCAGGATTCATGCCAAGTCTACCGAAACCCAAGGGAATGCCGCCAAAATCGTTTTTGTGGACTTAAATGGCTGGCAACACAGGCCGAAACCCCCTTGCGCCGCAAATAAGAGGCTTCCACGTTCCTGTGAATTCACTGGTAAACAAGAATGCACATTTACGAAGCCCGACTGCGCAGCGTTCTACAGCCGCTCACACAATGCTGTGATTCGCGTTTACGATGATGCCGGCCCTTTTTTAAGCTCTTTTTAGGCGCTCCAAGATCCTGGTCAGAAGAACTCCAGACATAGCTTCCCTCTCCTTCACCCATCGTCTGACGTTTCGTTTACGCTCCGAGGACACCTTTTGTGATGTAGTAATCCTCGGGTCACAGTCTGGCGTTAGTATTCCCAACTCGATCAATTGTTGTCTTTCCACTTGCCTCATGTTGTTCCTCCTTTCTGAAAGAAAAAGCTTTGCAAGTAAATGAATGCCATTATTATGGCAAAAGAATGGCACGAAAACCCAACCCCGTAAAATCCGTTCAAATTACCGTCTCGACAACTCCTCTCGTGCACGGCTATTTGTCTGCGCTTGTAGACACGGGCTTATACGGGAAGAACCCCGCCGAGGCAGCTGAGCGGTTAATCGCCAAGGGTGTCGAAGTCGCGCTCGCGGGCGGGATTATTCCCCGGAGGGAGCGGACAAGAAATGCGCGGCAATTCACAATCCCTGAGGAGCGCCGCCTCCTATGAGCCCCGGGCTTCGTCAAGGACTGGTGGCTAAATCTGCTTCCACGGTCTGGCTGCTCGACGATGACCCGTCGGTGCTGAAAGCGACCGGCCGCCTTCTCGCGTCGGCAGGTTGGGAGGTAGAAAGGTTCATCGACCCGGACGCTTTCCTGCGTCATGCGGAGATTCATCATCCCAGGGTAGTGGTAATTGATATGTGGATGCCGCGTATGGACGGTTTGGAGGTCCAAAGGCGACTTAGTGAGATTTCACCTTCGACCAGGGTCATTGTCCTGACTGCAAACGACGATCGAATTGTGCGCTGGAAAGCGTTGGCAGCGGGAGCGGCAGCTTTTTTCATCAAGCCTGAGTGTGGCGATGAGTTTCTCGCCGGCGTTCGATCGGCCTTTGCCGCGAATTGAGGCATCGTTGCGCTGGCGGACCAACAAAGAGCGACTTTTCCGAAGCACTGCCGTTCGGTCGGCTGTGGTACGGTGAGCCAAACGCAACTAGCAACGCAATCGATTACGCAAAGTTTTACAGCCGGACACATCACGCGCAAAGCCGCGCGTGCTTTCACTCACGCGAGATTCGCATAGTCCTGCCAAGCACTCCCGACCCGATTGGGCGGGCAGGATTCACGGTTTCTTCTCCTCGCAGAGCTTCTGGAAACGAGGATCGCCATGCAAAGGGTCCCATTGCGGATTGAGCCTTAGAAGCGCTGGCGTAAGGCAGTTATTATACGGAATCTGCAAAAGATGCTGCAGCCTTGGAATCGCGCGGTTTTTTTCGCCGATTAAGACCTCGACAAACGCCAAATTCTCCTCGGCCCTAGGCCCATCGACTGCATCCTTCCCACTTGGCAGCAACGTGATCGCACGCTCAGCTTCTTTTATCGCTGCATTCTTCTGGCCGAGCACAGCATGTATTAGCGAAAGAGCTTGCGCAAAATTCGGGTTATCAGGGTCTTTTTCGCTGAGCAGTTCTAGCGGACGCAGCATTTGTTGAGCAGTGGCTCTCGCCCCGACAATATCGCCGGCATTTTCCTGGGCGAGGACCAGAAAGAATGGATTAAAGAACCTTTCAATGTCGGAAACGTCGCGATATTCAGTGAGTCGGCTATGAATCAATCGAATGGCCTCATCGAACTGCCGCTCTAGAAACAATTGGTTCATCTTCGTTAGGAAGGCAATAAACGAAGGGGTCTGTGCGTTAACGCCAGCCAGCAATTCTCCAGCTTGTTCCAAATTGCCCTCGGCCTGATAAATTTTTGCTTTGGACGCGACCGTGTCGGGGTCATTCGGAACAATGTCCAACAACCTATCGTAGGTTTTTAGCGCAGCCGGGAATTGCCGAAGCATCGCGTAAGTCTCTGCGGCCAAGGCTAGCCATTCAGTGTTGCGTGGATCGAGCACAAGGGTTTGCTCCCAGTAGGCAACGCTTTCATCCCAGCGCCCTTGTCGTCGTGCGATTAGGGCGAGAGCACCAGGGACATCGCTGCTGCCTGGCAAAAGCTCCCGGACGCGGCCGAACGTCCCTTTGGCAAGCTCGTAGTCCCGCCGCACCCAGTATTGATAATAAGCCTGTGCGAGCAGGGTTTCGGGCGAGTTCGGTTGGAGTTTTTGCGCGGTGTTTAAGGCCCGCTCCGTTGCGTTACGGCGAGCGGTGGTCGAATCTAGACCACCGAAATACACGTGAGCGTTCGCACGAGAGAGTCTGGCCCACGCCAGCGCAAAACCTGGGTCGAGCTGCACCGCCCGCTCGTAAAAGCCCACCGCCTTCTCTGAATCGTCTGGAGAGGTTGTCGTGCGCGCTTCAAGAGCCAAGCCCCGGAGGTACACGTCGTAAGCCTCTGAATTGTTTGTCGGTTTAACCGCCAGGGCTCGTTGCTC
>Ga0209156_10002761_pt1 | contig 13611 bp, 7 predicted proteins | sample GraSoiAngelo_124_FD_185881 | JGI IMG/M metagenome (GOLD analysis project Ga0209156, IMG submission 185881) | Grasslands soil microbial communities from the Angelo Coastal Reserve, California, USA - 14_0927_05_20cm (SPAdes) (version 2) | ecosystem: Environmental > Terrestrial > Soil > Grasslands ...
CGTGTGCGAATCAGGGGTGCGCGTGCTGGACTACAAAGACGACCGGACCCTGAGCCGGTTCCTCACCGAGCGCGGCAAGATCCTGCCGAGCCGGTTGTCGGGGATGTGCGCGCGGCATCAGCGCCAGCTCGCGACGGCTATCAAGCGGGCGCGCCAGCTCGCCCTGTTGCCGTACATCAAGGGCTACGTCGCCTGACGTGACTGCGGGCCGGCCGAGCACTGAGGGGCGCTGGCGCCTCCTCTTAGGCACCGTCGCCTTCGTGGTCTGGGCGCCGCCCAGTCTGTTGGGGCTGCCGCTCGTCGGGCTGCTGCTGGCTACTCGGCCTCGCACGACCGTCGAGTGGGGCACGGCAAGCGGCGTGGGCGTGCTGAGCGCCGGGCTCTTGCTCCTCCCCGCGACGGACCTGCTGACCGGGTTCGTGCGAGCCTACACAGTGCTCGTCGCCGCCGCTTTCGTGGTGGTCACGCTGTTCGCCGTGGAGAAGGACACCCTGCTGGGGCGGGCGATCCGGGCCGGGCTGATCGGCGGCGTCGCAGCGGTCGTCCTGGCGCGGCTGCAGCTGGGCGAGTCCGCGTGGGACGCCCTCCACTGGGAAGCCCGTCGCCAGGCCAGCGCCGCCATGCGCCTTGTCGTGGAGGGGTGGCCGCAGGCGTTCGCCATGTACGAGCCGGTGGTCCGGTTCATGAGCGACACGGTGCCCGCGACCCTGGCGCTCCAGACGCTCGCCGGCCTCACGCTCGCCTGGCAATGGCACCGGCGCGTCGCGCGGAATCCGCTCGGCCCCCCGCCGGCGCCGTTCCGCGAATTCCGCTTCGGCGATCACTGGGTGTGGGCGATCATCGCGGCGCTGGTCGGTTGGATCACGCCCGCCGTCGCCGGTCTCAAGCTGGCAGCGCTGAATGTCCTGGTCGTGCTCGGCGGTCTCTACCTGGTGCGGGGCATCGCGATCGTCGTCGCTTGCGCCGCGGCGTTCGGGATCGCGCCGGCGGCGCTCGTCATCGGCGCTGTGGTCGCGGCGGCGCTGGCCGTGCCATTGCTGTTGCTGTTACCCGGTCTCGCGACCCTGGGCATCACCGATACGTGGCTCGAATTCCGGCGCCGCCTGAAGGCGAAGGCCTAAACCGTCAGCGAGAGGACGCGATGGAGATCATTCTGCGAGAAGATGTGCAACATCTCGGGGCCGCGGGCGACGTCGTCAAGGTGAAGGACGGGTACGCGCGCAACTATCTCCTGCCTAAGGGACTCGCCTACCCCGCCACGGAGGCCAATAAGAAGAAGATCGCGTACGAAGCCGAGCGCATCGCGCGGCAGCGCGCGGCCGAGAAGGGCGCCGCCGAAACCGAGGCGGCGAAGCTCGCCGACGTGCATCTCACCTTCGCCGTCAAAGTCGGCGAGGAGGACAAGCTGTACGGCTCGGTCACGGCGGGCGACGTCCAGCGCAAGCTCGAGGAGCTCGGGATCCACGTGGACAAGCGCAAGGTGGACCTCCCCGAGCCGATCCGCGAGCTGGGCGACTTCCAAGTCGGGATCAAGATCCACCCCGACGTCCGGCCCGAGATCCGGGTGAGCGTGGTGAAGGAGTAACCATCCCGGAGGTGACGCGCGGCCAGGACGGAACAAACGGACGAGCGCGGCGCTATGACTAGCAGGAGTCGGGGCGCGGGGGGAGGCGGTCGTCCGGTCAAGCGGCCCGTCGTGCACGCGCAGGCGGCGCTGCAACTCGTCACCGAGGCGCTGCTCGACCGCAAAGCGGTCGACCCGCTGGTACTGGACCTCCGGGGACTCAGCGCCGCCACGGACTATTTCGTAATCGTTTCGGGAACGTCCGACGCCCACGTGCGGGGGATGGCGGACCATCTGATGACAGCGCTGGCGCCGCACGGGATCGCGCCACATCATGTGGAAGGGCTGGCGCAGGGGCGGTGGGTGTTGCTCGACTACGTGGACTTCGTAGTACACGTGTTCCACCCCGAGCTGCGGGAGTTTTACCAGCTCGAGCGGCTGTGGGGCGATGCCCCGGTGCTCGCCGGGGGCACGCGCGACGACGGGTCGAAAGGATGATCCCCATGCGACGGATGGCAGCGGCGGTGGCGGCGGTGGCGCTCGCGGGCGCGACGCCGCTCGCCGCGCAGTACTTCGGCCAGAACAAAGTGCAGTACCGGAACTTCGCCTTCCAGATCATCCAGACCGATCACTTCGAGGTGTACTACTATCCGGCCGAGCGGGTGGCCGCGCTCGACGCGGCCCGGATGGCGGAACGGTGGTATTCGCGCCTGTCGCGCGTCCTGCACCACGAGTTTCAGGGACGCAAGCCGATCATCTTGTACGCCTCACAGTCGGACTTCCAACAAACCAACGCCATCAGCGGTGAGATCGGCGAGGGCACGGGCGGCGTCACGGAGTTCTTCAAGCACCGTATGGTCCTGCCCTTCACCGGCTCGTACGCCGAGCTCGAGCACGTCATCGGGCACGAGATGGTGCACCAGTTCCAGTACGACGTGTTCAGCCGGGGTCGCATCGGGGCCGGGGTCCAGACGCTCGTCAACGTGAACCCGCCGCTGTGGTTTATGGAGGGGATGGCGGAATACCTCTCCATCGGTCCGATCGATCCGCACACGTCGATGTGGCTGCGCGACGCGGCCCTGGAAGGCCATCTGCCGACGATCGAGCAGCTCACGTACGACCCGCGCATTTTCCCGTACCGCTTCGGGCACGCCCTCTGGGCCTACATCGGCGAGAAATGGGGCGACGAGGTCATCGGCGAGATCCTCCAGGCGTCCACCGCGGGCGGCGTCGAAAGCGCATTCAAGCGGGGCCTGGGGCTCTCCCTCGACGACCTCTCGAACGAATGGCGGGACGCGGTCCAGACGACCTACCTGCCGCAGCTCTCCGAGCATTACCGCGCCCGCCGCGTCGCTCAGCCGGTGCTGACCCAGAAACGCTCGGACGGAACCCTCCATCTGGCGCCCGCACTCACGCCGGACGGTCGGGACATCGCCTATTTCAGCGAGAAGAACTCGTTCTTCGTGGACCTGTACCTCGCCGACGCGGAGACCGGACGGGTCAAACGCCGGCTCGTCAAGTCGACGTTGAGCAACAACTTCGAAAGCCTGCGCTTCATCAACTCGGCTGGATCGTTCTCCCCCGACGGGCGCTACTTCGCGATCGCGGCAAAGCACAAGGACAAGGATGATCTGGTCATCCTCGACGTCAAGAAGGACGAGGAAGTCCGCCGCATCGGGGTGCCGCTGAACGGACTGACGACGCCGTCATGGTCGCCCGACGGCAAGCAAATCGTGTTCACCGGGTACGACGGCGGGCTCTCCGACCTGTTCGTCGTGAACGCCGATGGCAGCGATCTGCGCCGTCTCACCAACGACAAGTTCGCCGACCTCCAACCGGCGTGGTCCCCCGACGGCAAGACCATCGCGTTCGCGACCGACCGTGGCCCGGAAACCGACTTCAGTCAGCTGCGGTTCGGCAACATGCGGATCGGCCTGTACCACCTCGAGAATGCGGCCATCGAGATCCTCCCGCATACGGAGCACGGCAAGAACATCAATCCGGTCTGGGCGCCCGATGGGCGATCGATCGCCTTCGTCTCGGATCGCTCCGGGATCAGCGACATTTACCTGTACGACTTCGGCGATCACAACCTGTATCAGCTGACCGACGTCTACACAGGCGTCACCGGGATCACGCCGCTGTCGCCCGCCCTGTCGTGGGCGCGGCAGGCCGACCGCCTGGCGTTCGCCTATTATGAGGACGGCGACTACAACGTGTACGGCGTGGACAACCCCCGGTCGCTGCGACGCCAGCCGTACCAGGAGCCCGCGGCTCCGCCGGTGACGTCGCTGCTCGCCGTGACGAGGCGCGACACCACCCGGGCGGCAGCCACCCCGGCGGGCGCGGCCATGCCGGCCGAGCAGTCCCGGGCCGCGACGTCCGTGTACCGCTCACCCACCGGGTTCCGCGCCTCGAGCGCCACGCCGCAGCGGACCGACTCCACGACTGGCACCACCGCGGTCAGCGTGCGCACGCTGCTCGACTCGGCGACCGCGCTGCCCGATACCAACGAGTTCACCTTCAAGGCCTACCACACGCGGTTCACCCCGGACTACGTGGCGCGGCCGACCATCGGGTACCAGCGTGACAACTTCGGGCGAGGCTTCTTCGGCGGGACGGCGATCTCGCTGTCGGACCTGCTCGGTAACCATACGCTCGTCTTCGCAGGCGCCGTGAACGGGCGGCTCTCGGAAGCGCAGGTGCTGACGGCCTATATCAACCAGACGCACCGGTTGAACTGGGCCGCCGGCTTCACCCAAGAGCCGTATTATTTCTACGAGCCCACCACGCTCCAGAGCGACACCGGCGGCCTCTCGGTCCTCACCGTGGGGATCCGGCGCTTCGTGATCCGGGACGGCTTCGTCGAGGCCTATTATCCGTTCAGCCGCTTCAGCCGCGTGGAGCTCGGCCTGCATGCCGTCAACATCTCCGACGCCGTGCTGCAGCAGCAGTACCTGCTGGACCCGAACGGCATCATCCTCGGAGCGTCGGACCTGCAGACGGTGAGCAACCCGTCGATCTCCTACATGTCGCCGTCGCTCTCGCTGGTGCACGACAACGCGCTGTTCGGCTATGTCGGGCCGTTCGCCGGCTCGCGCTACCGTCTCCAGGTCACGCCGAACTTTGGGGACTGGCAGTTCGTCGGCGGCCTCGCCGACTGGCGCCGCTACTTCTTCGCGCGGCCGTTCACCCTCGCGGTGCGCGGGCTGTTCTTCGGTCGCTACGGCCGCAATGGCAACGAGTTCCCCGTGTTCCTCGGGAGCACCGAGCTGATCCGCGGCTACACGGCGGGCTCACTCATCAACAACGAGTGCGCCGCCGCCAGCCCGGGGACCACCGGCCCGACCGGCTGCTCCGCTCTCGATCAGCTCATCGGGTCGAAGATCGCTGTGGTGAACGCCGAGCTGCGCTTCCCCCTCACCCGCAACCTCGTGCTGGGATTCCTGCCCGTCGGGCTGCCGCCGATCGAAGGCGCGCTGTTCTACGACATCGGGCTCGCGTGGAACGGCACCGCTTGCGACGGCTCGGTGGGCTCGTGCGTTGTGTGGCAGAACAAGGGCCAGGATCCGGAGATCTACCGCGCGCCGTTGCGCAGCTGGGGCGGATCGATCCGCGTGAACGTGCTGGGGTTCGTGGTGCTGCGGTTCGACTACACCAAGCCGCTCGACCGGCTGCGCAACAAGAGTTATTGGACGGTTAGCCTCGGCCCAACGTTCTAACTCCGTATCGCTAAAACACTTGCGCTGGCCTCGCCGGTTGTCTATCTTGTCCGGCGAGGCCATTTGCTTACCCGTGGGTGGTTCTGCGTCCTCGCCTCCCTGGCGCTGGCGGGCTGCCGGTCCCGAGCACCCGCGGGTCGCTCGTCTCAACAAAAGACGACACAATCGGTTACGCGATCCCCCGTAGGCGGGGCCCGCACCGCCGGCATGGCGCTGCGCGTGGTCGCCCGGGGCGGCGCGCCACGGGCGTATCGCCTCCCGGACTTGGTCGAAGTCCCCAACACCATTCACGGCCAGCTGCCAGCCGTCGCGAGCGTCATCGGGCTCGACCCGGAGTCCGAGTTCCTGTTCGTCATGACCGCGAAGCAGGACGTGCTGTCGCTCGACTTGGGGAGCGGTCGCGTCGACACCGTGGTGACGGGGATCGTGCAGGCGGCGCTCGGCCCCGACGGCACCTTGTACACGGTGGACACGAAGCGGCGCGTGGTGTCGCTCGCCCGCCGGGTGCGCTTCGCCTGGCCCCAACCCCTGGGCGGGGTGCCACGGGAGCTGTTCGGCGGCACCGACCAGCGCCTGGTCGCCGTCGATCCTCCCAAGCTCATCACGGCCGCAGCCGATCAACCACCGACCAGCCGGACCATTCCCGCCGGGGGCGACGTGGCGGCGACGCGCTGGGGCGATCTCATCGCCGTCGCGAGCGATTCGGGTGTGCTGTTGATGGACGCGCTGGGGCGGCGCGAGCCGGCATTCGTCCGGCTCGAGGACCACCCGCGCGCGCTCGTGTTCTCTCCTTCCGGCCACCGCATCTACGTAGCGCGGCGCACGGAACCCGGGCTCGCCGTGATCGACCGCTACGACCGCACCGAGATCGACGGCGTGGCGCTGCCCACACCGGCGGCCACGATCCGCCTCGATCCGTTGGGGCGGTGGCTCCTGGCGCGTCCAACGGTCGGCGACTCGGCGTGGATCGTCGACCTGCCGGTGAAACGACTGGTGGGCTCGGTGGCGCGTAGATCTGCCCGCGATCGCTCCGGACGGCTCGCTACTCGTGCGGCAGGGGGACGATGTCGCCGCGTACCGGCCCGACTCCCTGGCCGTGACCGGTCGCGTGAAAGGGGGCGGCACCGATCAGTGGATCCTGACCGGCTGGCGGCCACGCGGGAGTTATCGCTCGGCGTTCGCGGAGGCGGCGGTCCCGTCCGGTCAGCCGGGCGCTGCAGTGGCTGCGGGCGCGGCAACTGGCGACTCGGTGGTCGCGGGAGAAGGGTTGCTGTACGTGCAGGTATCGACGTCGCAGAACGAAGCTTGGTCGAGCGAGATGGCCCAGCAGCTCAGTCGGGCGGGGTTGACCGCGCGGGTGCTGGCGCCACACGGGCCTGACGACGGTTACCGTGTCGTGCTGGGTCCGTACCCGACCCGCGCGCAGGCGGAGGCGATCGGGCGGAAGCTCGGCCGGCCATACTGGATCTATCAGCCGACGCCATGAGCGCACGACCGCTGCCGCGCTCGCGTCTCGACAACCTGATCCCTCCGCTCGTCGACGGGCACGCGCTCGTCGCACTCGTGCCCGCAACCGGGGACCTGAAATGGGCCACGGCGGCGGCCTGGGACGTCGCCCGCGCGGCGGCCCAGCACGGGCGCCGGGTCGCGCTCGTCGACCTCTGGATCGAAGATCCCACCCTGCATGAGGTGGTAGGCCTCACGCCGAGCGAAGGGATCGTCGACGCGTTCGAGTACGGCGTATCGCTCACCAAGGCGGCTCACGAGGTGGACCACGTCTTCTTCATCGCTGCGGGCGCGTACACGGCGCACCCCGGCGACGTGTTCGGACACGAGCGCTGGAAGAAGCTGCACGGCGGGTTCCGCGTGGAGGGAGCGCTGCTGCTGCTCTATCTCTCGGCCGGCGCGCTCGCCCGGCTCTCGGCCGTGCCGGATGGCTTGATCGTGCTCTCGCCTGACGGCTTCGAGCCCGAGTCGTCCATCGGCCAGGGGATCAGCGCGGCGCTCGAGCGCGGCATCCCGTTGGTGGGCGTGGTCCGAGAGCGCTGGACGCCTGAACCGGAGGTCCCCGCGGCGACGCCGCGGATGGCGCGTCCCGCACCCCCGGCACGCGCCGACGGGCGGAGCGTGAGCCGTCGCACCCGCCCCGCCGTCGTCGCGGCGACGCTCATAGGAGGGGCCGCCGTGGGGTGGGTGTTATTCGCCACCGGCGGAGAGTCCTTTCGGGCGAGCGGTGCCGAACACCGCGCGGCCAGCCCGGCGCCTCCCCCGCAGCGGGCGCGGCCGACCCCCGTGCCGACGCCTCGACTCGACACGCTCCCCTGGACGGTCCAGCTCGCCGCGTATGCCAGAGCCGACAAGGCGCTGGCGCTGGTCGATCGCCTGGCCTCACGCGAACACTTGCCCGCCTTTGTGACGCCGGTCGCGCTCGAGGGACGCCGGGGGGGAGGCGCCGCCCTGTGGTATCGAGTGCTCGCCGGCGCCTTTACGACTCGTGACTCGGCCGTGCTGGCGCGCGCCGCGCTGTGGGCGAACCGGGTGACCCCCAAGGGCCAAGGGGACCTGTTGCGGGCACCGTATTCCCTCTCGCTGGCCCAGACCGGGCGACCCGATCGGCTGCGCGCCCGGGGCATTCCGGCCGTCTCGTGGGGTAGCGACGGCGCCCTGCTCGTGGGCGCGTTCGAAACGCCCGACCAGGCGAGTCTCGCCGAGGCGCAGCTCAAGCGCGCCCACGTCCACGCCACGCTCGTGACACGCACGAGGACCAGACAATGAGATTGACCCGACTCGAGCTGTCGGGCTTCAAATCGTTTGCGGGAACGGTGGAGCTGCCGTTCGAGGCCGGTGTCACCGCGATCGTGGGCCCGAACGGATGCGGCAAGTCGAACATCTCCGACGCCGTACGGTGGGTGTTGGGGGAGCAATCGCCCCGCTTGCTGCGCGGCGGGAAAATGGAGGACGTGATCTTCCAAGGGTCGACCGGCCGGCGCCCCGTGAACGTGACGGAAGTGTCGCTGGTGTTCGACAACTCCGACGGTACCCTCCCGCTCGCATACCAGGAGGTGCTGGTCACACGCCGGTTGTCCCGGTCCGGGCAGAGCGAATACCTCCTCAACCGCTCGCCGGTCCGCCTGCGGGATATTCAGGACCTGCTGCGCGGCACCGGTCTCGGCGCCGACGCCGCCGTGGTGATGGAAGCCCGCATGATCGAGGCGCTGCTCTCCGAGAAAGCCGAGGAGCGGCGGGCCTTGTTCGAGGAGGCGGCGGGGATCGGGCTGTACCGCGACCGGAAGAAGAGCACCGAGCGGCGGCTCGAGGAGACGGCGGCGGACCTGGCGCGCCTCGATGACCTGATCGGCGAGGTGCAGACCCAGGTGCGCTCGCTCGCGCGGCAGCGCGGCAAGGCGGAGCGGTACGGCAAGATGATCGAGGAACGCTTCGGGGTCGCACTGACGCTGGTGCGGCGCGAGCTCGAGGATTTTGAGATCGCGCTGGGCCGGCTGGGCCAGCGCGCGGCGGAGCTCGCCGCATCACTGCCGGCGGAGCGCGCGCGGCTGGCGGACGCCGAGCGCGAGCGAGAGGCGCGGGTTCAGGCGCGACATTCCGCGGAAGCGCGCCGCACCGAGGAGGAGCGGCGTCTGGGCGACGCGAAGCTCGAAGTCGGGCGGCTCGAGGGCGATCTCGCCTTGGCCGCCGAACGGTTGCGCAACGCGGGCCAGCGGCGTGCCACGGCCGAACTGCACCGCGAGCAAGAGGAAGCGCGGGCGGCCCAGGCGGAGCGCGAGCGGATCGCCGCGACAGCGGAATGCGCTGCCGCCGAGCGCGATCTGGCCACGGTGCAGCGCGAGCTGGAAGGCCGCAGCACGCTCGAGCAGGAAAGCCGTGACCGGCTGCAGGCGCAGCGCACGGCGGTGCGCGAGCTCGAGGAGGATCTGCAGCGTCGCGCCGAGGCGTCCCGGGCGCTCGACGGCGAGCGCGCCGCGCTCGAGCGAGAGCGGGGGGAGCTGGGCCAGCAGCTCGCCCAGGCATCCGGCGAGCGCGCCGCCCGCGCGGAGGCGGAGTGGGCCGCCGCCGCCCAGGTGACGGCGCGGGCGCGGGAGGCCGCGGCGCAGGCGCAGGCGGCGGCGCAGGCGGCGGAGGGCCTGGAGCGAACGCGGCGCCGCGTGGCCGAGCTGAAGGAGCAGGAGACGCACGACCGCCCCGCGCAGCGCCAGACGGAAGAAGCGCTCGCGCAGGTGACCGCGCGGCGGGACGCGCTCGCCGAGCTCGAGCGGCAGCGGGTTGGCCTCGCTCCGGGCGCCCAGGCCCTGCTGCGGGACAAGGCGCAATTCGGTGACGTCGTGTTGGGTCCACTGTCGGATTTTGTGCGCACCGATCGACGTGACGCCCAGCTCGCCGAGCAGCTGCTCGGGGAGTGGTTGCACGCGGTTCTGGTACGCGACGACGCCGCCGTGGAGGCGGTGCGCCAATGGCACGAGCGGACCCGGCCCGGTCCGCTCGTGCTGTTGCCCTGCGCACCCGGTCCCCGCCGCACGGCCGACGGGCACCCCCTCGCCGACGAGTTGCGCGTGGACGGGCCGGCGGCAGCGTGGGTGCGCGCCCTGCTCGCGGGCCACGAAGTGCTCGACGGTGGGCGGGCGCTGCGCCGCGCGAACGGCGCGGTGTTCCTCACCGGCGCCGCCGCGGGCGGCCCGCTCGAGCGGCGCGCCGAGCTCGAGGCGCTCGCGCAGGAGCTGGGGGAGGCGGAGACGCGTCGGGCGGCGGCGACGACGCGGTTGGAGGGCACGCTCGGCGCCCTGACCGCCGCGGAAGCCGAGTTCGCGGCCGCGGGAGCGGCGGCAGAGCGGGCCCGTGCCCAACAGCTCGAGGCGGGTGCTTTGAAAGGCGACGCCGAGCGCGCGGCAGCCCACACCCAGCGCGAGGCGGCGGACGCCACGGCGCAGGTCGAGCGGTTGTCGGCCCGGCTGGCGGAGGTGGAGGCCCGCCTGGCGACCGTGCGTGCCGAGCTCGAGCGCCACGAGGTCGAGCGGGTGCGGCTGGACGAGCGCCTCGGGGCCGAGCGCGCCCGGCTGGTGGAGCTGGAGGCACAGCAGGAGGCCGCGCGCGAGCAGCGCGTGCGCTGGCAGGTCGAGACGGCCCAGGGGGAGGCCCACCTCGCCGCGGCCCGCGCGCGCGCCGAACGGGCCGCGGCGGACGCGGCCGAGGCGCGCCGCCAGGGGGCCAGCCTCGCCGACGAGATGGCGACCATCGACCGCGAGCTCGCGGCCCAGACCGCGCAGCAGGGCGAGTGGACCGACACGCTCCAGGAGCGTCGTCTCGCGCTCGGCGCCCTCGACACCGCGGCCCGGGAGGCCGGGGCAGGCGTCGAGGAGGCGGACGCGCGACTCGCGGAGGCGGAGGCGGCGCTCGAAGAGCCCCGCAAAGGCCTCGACGTGCTCGGCGCGGAAGAGCACAAGCTCGAGGTCGAGCGCACCGAGATCCTGGGGCGCAAGCGCGGGCTCGTTGAGCGGGTCGAGGCCGAATGGCGCAAGCCGCTCGATCAGCTGCTGGCCGCCGCGCCGGAAGTGCCCGGCGACATCGAATGGCTCCGCCAGGAAGACGACAGACTCCGGACCGCCATCGACGCGGTGGGTCCGGTCAATGCGCTGGCGGTGGAGGAGCACGGCGAGGAAACGAAGCGGCTCGAGTTCTTGATGACGCAGCGGGACGACCTCGTGACCGCGCGCCAATCGCTGCAGCAGGCGGCGCGCGAGATCGATCAAACCGCGAAGGGGATGTTCCTGGAGTCGTTCGGGAAGGTGCGCGACCACTTCCGCACGGTCTTCCAGACGCTGTTCGGCGGTGGCGAGTGCGACGTGCGGCTCGCCAATGAGGACGAGCCGCTGGAGAGCGAGATCGAGATCCACGCGGCGCCGCGCGGCAAGCGGACGCAGCGTATCCATCTGCTCTCTTCGGGTGAGCGCACGCTGGTCGCCGTATCGCTGCTCTTCGCCATCTTCCTCACGAAACCGAGCCCGTTCTGCCTGCTCGACGAAGTGGATGCCCCGCTGGACGACGCCAACGTGGGCCGCTACGTCCGGCTGCTCGCCGAGTTCAAGGATCAGACGCAGTTCATCGTCATCACACACAACCCGCGCACCATGCAGGCGGCCGACGCCGTGTACGGCGTCACGATGCAGGAGCCCGGGGTCTCGACGATCGTGGGCGTGCGCCTGGGCCAGATGGAACCGGTGTAATCCCCGTGCCACGGTCCCTCCGGGCCGCTGCGCTCTTCGCCCTCGCCTTTCCGGCCGGCCTGGTAGCGCAGCGGCCCGCCGTGTCTCCAGTGCTGGCGCGCATGTGGCAGCGGGACACGACGCTCACCGTCTGGCTGTTCGTGCGCCCCGACGTCCCGCTGGCGCGCGCGGCGGAGAGCGCCGCCGCCGCGGGCGCACGCCTCCGCGCCCACAGCCGCTGGCTGCACGCGCTCGGCGCGGATGCGCCGACGGCGGCGCTGCGGCGGCTGGGGCGCGACGCCATGCTGCGCCGCATCCAGCCGGCGGGGCGCTGGCGCCTCCTGCCGGGACCCGATGCGGCCCTCGTCGTCGCGGCTGCCACCGACACCTGCCCCGCGGGGGGCGACCCGACGTACGGACCCTCCGAGATGCCGTACCGCCAGCTCGACCTACGCCCGCTCGCCGACGCGGGCTATGACGCGAGCGGCGTGCGCGTCGCCATCTTGGACGGCGGATTCAACACCGCGGATCCCGCGTTCGCGGGCGTCACGGTGACGGCGCAACACGACTTTGTGTTCGGCGACTCCGTGGTTCGGGACGAGCCGAACGACCAACCGGGTGCGCAGTTCCACGGCACGGCGGTCTGGTCGCTGTTCGCGGGACGCGTCCCGAGCCGGCTCCGCGGGATCGCGCCCGGGGCGGCGTACCTGCTCGCCAAGACCGAGGACGTGCGCAGCGAAACGCGGATCGAGGAGATGAACTACGTGCAGGCGCTCGAGTGGGCCGATTCGATCGGCGTCGACATCGTGTCGTCGAGCCTCGGCTATCTCCGGTTCGACGACGGCTTCACGTACACGCCGGCGGACTTGAACGGCCACGTGGCGGTAACGACCGTGGCGGCGGAGAGCGCGGCCGCCCACGGCATGCTCGTCGTGACGGCGGCCGGGAACGACGGACCCGGCTTCCGGACCCTGGTCACGCCGGGCGACGCTGACTCGGTGATCACGGTGGGCGCCGAGGACTCGCTCGGCACGCTCGCCGGCTTCTCGGCACGCGGGCCGACGGCGGACGGCCGTCTGAAGCCCGACCTCACCGCCCCGGGTGTGCTGGTCTGCGTGCTGAGCGGCCCCAACGGGGTGCGCCGGTTGAATGGCACGTCGTTCGCGACGCCGTTGGTCGCGGCCGCGGCTGCGCTGCTCAAGCAGCTCCACCCCGCGCTCGGGCCGGGTGCGCTCCGCCACGCGCTCGCCGCGTACGCGGCCAATCGGGCCGCACCGGACAGCCTGCGGGGCTGGGGCCGTCCCGACGTGGCCGCCAGCGCGGTGTTCCCGACGGGCGTCGTGCCCCTCACGCCCGCCGGGCCGGTATTGGCGTCGATCACGCCGTACTTCTCGTGGTCGGTAGACGGTCCCCCGCCCTTCGCCACGCCGATCACCTATCGTCTCCGGGTCGCGCGGGACTCAGGCCTCAAGTACCTCGCCGTCGATACGCTGACCGGCGCGTCGAGCTACGCCCTGCGCCGGCCGCTCAAGCCGGGACGGCCACTGTTCTGGCGGGTCGACGCCACGGCCGCCACCGGTGCCACGGCGACCTCGGGTGCCGTGGGCCCGCTGGTGGTCCCGCCCTGGGCCACGCTCACGTCGTTCTCGGTACCGGGCGGCTTGAACACCGCGGACCCTCACCCGACCTTCACGTGGCACTCGCCTGCGGTGAGCGTGCCCCCGGGACCGCTCAGCTACGACCTCATGGTGCGGCGTGCCGGCGGCGCGTTCGCCGCCTTCCCCGAATTCAGCATCGCGGGCTTGAGCGATACCGTGTTCCAGATGCCGCGACCGCTCGAGCGCGATGCCGCCTACGTATGGTCCCTCGTGGTGCACGCGGGTGTCGACACGAGCCTGGTGCCGAGCCAGGGCGTCTTCATGGTGGTCGACGGGTCGATTCCGCCGACCACGCTACTGTACCAGAACTTTCCGAACCCCTTCCCCGCTGCGGGACGGGATTCGACCTGCCTCTGGTTCGATCTTGCGAGCGCCGCGGTGGTCGAGCTCACGGTGCTCGACCTGCGCGGCAACGCGGTGCGACGGTTCGTGCCGGGGCCCGACTTTCCCGG
>Ga0209156_10002763_pt1 | contig 13600 bp, 14 predicted proteins | sample GraSoiAngelo_124_FD_185881 | JGI IMG/M metagenome (GOLD analysis project Ga0209156, IMG submission 185881) | Grasslands soil microbial communities from the Angelo Coastal Reserve, California, USA - 14_0927_05_20cm (SPAdes) (version 2) | ecosystem: Environmental > Terrestrial > Soil > Grasslands...
GGTCGGCCACGAACAAGTGCCGCGCCTCGTCGGCCAGGACCTGACCTACCTCGTGAAGCTGCTCCGTGGCTTCAAGGCGCAGACGGCGGGGGACCTCGACGGCACGATGTCGATGGCGGTGGAGCGGCTGAGCGAGGCGGACATCGAGAACCTCGCCCACTACATCGCCGACCTCAGTGGGCGTTCAGCGCGGCCGTGACCACCCAGGCGAAGTCGCACACGAGCGCGACGATGAGAATGGCCGACAGGATGTTGTAGAGCGCGTTCTCGTTCATGAGCCCTCCCCTCAGCGCACTGCGGCGTGACGCTAATACGCGGGCTCTGGACTTGTCAATATCCTGTGCAGTAGCATGCACGCGCTACGAGCACCTCGACCATTCGCTTACCCCTCATCGCGTGGATCCTTACCGTAGCCGCCACCGCGGCCGCGGGGGCGGACGTCATTCCGCTGCCGCTCGAGATGCGTGCCGCGCGTCCCGAGAGTCCGGCCGCGTACGGGCAGACGCCGCTGCCCACCTATCCCGCGGCCGCGCGCGAGCAGGGTCTCGAGGGCCTCGTGGTCCTGAACGTCGAGGTGCTCAAGAGCGGCCGGGTGGGCGAGGTGCACGTCGCGGTCTCGTCGGGCGCGCGGGCCCTCGACCAGGCGGCGCTCGAGGCGGTGAGGCGGTGGACCTTCACGCCGGCGCGCCAGGGCGGGCTCCCGGTGGACAGTCTCGTGGAAGTTCCGATGAAGTTCACGCTGAACTCGCGATGAGCGATGCGCGCCTGGCTCAGGCCACCCACGGTGCACGCCGGCCTCGCGGACCCCGGTACAAATGAGCGACGCGCGCCTGGCTCAGGCCACCCACGGTGCACGCCGGCCTCGCGGACCCCTGTAGAAATGAGTGGCGCCGTCCTCGTCCTCGTGCTCGTCGTCGGCCTCGTCGCCCCCGCCGCGGCGCAGACGCCCGAGGCTCCCGCGCGTCTCGAGCCCGTTGTCGTCACGCCGACCCGGATGGAGCAGAAGGCGGGAGACGCGCCGGCCGCGGTGACGGTCATCACGCGCGACGACGTGACCCACTCGGCGAGCCAGACGGTGGACGACCTGCTGCGCCAGGTGCCGGGCTTCAGCCTCTTCCGGCGCTCGTCGAGCATCGTCGGGCACCCGACGACCCAGGGCCTCTCCCTCCGCGGCATCGGACCTTCCGGGACGAGCCGCGCGCTCGTCCTCCTCGACGGGGTACCGCTCAACGACCCCTTCGGCGGCTGGGTCTACTGGAACCGCGTGCCGCTCCAGTCGATCGAGCAGATCGAGGTCGTGCGCGGCGGCGGCTCGAGCGTCTGGGGCAACTACGCCCTCGGCGGCGTCGTCCACATTCTCACGCGCCGGCCCGTCGAGCGCGCCGCCTTCCTCGAGACGAGCTTCGGCACGCGCGACACGCTGAACGTCGACCTCCTCCTGACCGAGGCGCAGGGGCCGTTCCGCCTCTCGCTCGAGGGGAATCACTTCGACACGCGCGGCTATCCGGTCGTCAAGGAGTCGCGGCGGGGCTCGATCGACATCGACGCCGACTCGAAGCACGACACCTTCAACGGGCGGGTCGAGCTCGTCGAGTCGTCCGACCTGTCGCTGTTCGTCACGGGCAACTACTTCGACGAGGAGCGGGGCAACGGCACGCCGCTCCAGCTCAACCGCACGGGCTCCGGCGCGGTCGCCGCGGGCGGGCGCGTCCGCACGGGCGGCGCGGGGGAATGGAGCGGGGCGGTCTTCGCCCACTTCCAGGAGTTCCGGAGCACCTTCTCCACGCAGGCGGTCGACCGGAACTCCGAGACGCTCGCCCTCGACCAGCGCGTGCCCTCGACCTCGACGGGCGCCTGGCTCCAGTGGAGCGAGCGCTTCGGCTCGCACGTCCTCGTCGCGGGCGCCGATGGGCGCTGGACCGAGGGGGAGACCGACGAGCAGGTCTACGTGGCCGGCGCCTTCGCGCGCACGCGCGTCGCGGGAGGCGAGCAGGTCCTCACTGGCGCCTACGTGCAGGACGTGTACACGCCCGATCCACGATGGGAGTTCGTCGCGGGCCTCCGCGGCGACTACTGGATGGCCTACAACGCCGAGCGGCGCGACACGCCGCCGCCGGCCGGCGTCCCGGCGCGCCAGGTGTTCGGCGACATCGAGCGCGGCATGGTCCATCCGCGCGTGGCCATGCTCGTCCACGCGACGCCGACGACGGACGTGCGCGCCTCCGCCTACCAGGGCTTTCGCGTGCCGACGATCAACGAGCTCTATCGAGTCTTTCGCGTGCGGAACGACGTCACCACCGCCAACGAGCATCTCCGCCCCGAGCGCCTCACCGGCGGTGAGGTGGGCCTCCAGCAGCGCCTGGGGCCCTTCGAGGCGCGCGTGACGGGGTTCTGGAACGAGGTGCAGGACCTCATCGCCAACGTCACGCTCACGTCGGCGCTGCCCGACTGCCCCGCGGGCACCACCTGCCGCCAGCGCCAGAACCTCGACCTGGCGCGGATCCGCGGCTTCGAGACCGAGCTCGAGTGGGCGCCCGTGCGTGAGTGGCGGGTGCTCGCGAGCCATCTCGTGAGCGACGCGCACGTGGTTCGTTCGAAAAACCAGCCGGCCCTCGAGGGCAACCGGCTCGCGCAGGTGCCCGAGCACGCCGCCGCGCTCTCGGTGCGCTACCAGAATCCGGTCATCGTCGACGTCCAGGCGACCGCCCGGTACGTCGGCGGGCAGTTCGAGGACGATCAGAACACGCTCCGGCTCGGCAGCTACACCGTCTTCGACCTGTTCGTCTCGCGGCGATTCGCCCCGTGGGTCGAGGGCTTCGCCGGCGTCGAGAACATCCTCGACACGACCTACTCGACCGGGCGCACGAGCGAGGGCGTGGTCTCGATCGGCGCGCCTCGCCTCGTGCGGGGGGGCGTCCGTCTGGCGTTCTGACCCGTCGGCGCGCGACGGGGTGCCGTATAATACCGCGACCGTGGCCACCCGAACCCCCGCGCCATCTCCGTGGCTCCCGCTGGTTCTCGTTCTCGCGGCGCTTGCCGTCCCGCTGCTCCGCGCGGATCACACCCTGGCCCAGGCGAACTTCCGCGTCACCTGGAGCGTCGAGAAGACCGGCCCGACCCACGTCGAGCTGGCCGGGGTGGTCGTGAACGAGTCGTCCCAGGACGCCCTGGACGTCTACGTCACCGCCGCCGCGGTCGACGCCTCCGGCAAGATCCTCGCGCGCGGTATCGCCTTCGTCGCCCCGCAGATCCCCACCCAACGCTCCGCCGAATTCAGCGCGCGCGTTCCCAACGTGCGCGGGACGACGGCCTTCCGCGTGAGCGTCAGCAACTTCCGCTTCGGGCTCGGCCGGGGCGAATCGCCGTAGGGACGCGCACGGCGGTATAATCACGCATCCGTCGTTGCAGGGTCGGCTCAGACACCCGGAAAGGAGAGGGTGATGACCGCTCATACCGGCGCGACTGCTTCGACCACCCCGGAGTCCCGCACCGTGTCGCTCGTCCAGGAGGGCATGCTCGCCGGCCTCATCGGCGCGGCAACCGTCGCGCTCTGGTTCCTCATCGTGGACGCGCTCGCGGGCCGGCCGCTCTACACGCCGACCGTGCTCGGCTCGGCGCTCTTCCGCCGCAGCGCCGGGCCGCCGCTCGCCGAGATCCTGCCCGATCTGGAGATGGTGTGGATGTTCACCTGGGTCCACGCCCTCGTGTTCCTCGCGATCGGCGGCGCCGTCGCGCGGCTCCTCGGCTACATCGAGGGCCATCCGAACATCGGCTTCGGGATCCTCATGCTCTTCGTGTTCTTCGAGTTCGGGTTCATCGCGGCGGCGATGCTGTTCGCCGAGCCCGTCCTGCACGCGCTCGCGTGGCCGGCCGTGCTCGTCGCCAACATGCTGGCGGCTACGACGATGGGTGGCTACTTCTGGCTGCGCCACCGGAACCTCAGCGTGAGCCCGTAGGTCGGGTATACTGGCCGGCGCGACCCCGTCGTCTAGCCTGGCCTAGGACGCGACCCTTTCAAGGTCGAGATCGCGGGTTCGAATCCCGCCGGGGTCACCACCACTAGCAGCTGACGCCTTTGGCTTTGAGTTCGCGGGGGTCGCCCTCGTGGCATAGTTGCAACCTATGAACTCTGCGGACCACAGGTAGGCAGGCGCGCACTGATTGTGTGACCGCGTTTTCCCATGTTGGCCGCGCAAGTAGATAGAATCCCAGCAGAGCCGGCTCGGCATACCGATTGCGGATATTGCACCGCCATGCTCCTCGCCCGCATCTTGGTCGTCACGCTCTTCGCCATTCTCACGCGCGCCACGGCCGTCCAGGCTGATTACCTCTACACCTACACGGGCTACTACTTTGAGCCGATGGCGACCTTCCTCCACCCGTCCCCTGACCCCAACACCGGGGTATACACGACGTCGGACTACATTCGGGGGACGCTGCGGATCGCCGACGCGGTGTTCCGCGATGTCAGCACCACCTACGACGCTTCGATGGTGCTGGCCTACAGTTTTACGGATGGGCACCAAACGCTTACCAACGCCAACTCGACGGTGGTCTCGTTCCGTCTCCACCAAGATGACCTCCGCTATTACCCCTATACGAACGCATGGAGCTGGAGTCTCGCCTTCGCCAATGCGGACGGGACGCTGCGCATGGCGCACTTCGGTGAAGGCACCGATTGGGGGGTCATCGAAGATGTGGCGAGGTTGGGGACGCCAAACGGCGACGGGCTGTGCTGCGCCACCGTCACATCGTCGGCGCAGGGCTACCACGCTGGTTCTAGCCCTAACACCGGTTTCTATTATCGCTGGACGGTGGAGCAAACCGGTTCGGCAACCTCCGTTCCCGAGCCCGGGGTGACGATCCTCCTGCTCCTCGGCGCCGGGTGGCTCGGCGCGGCGTGGTGGCTGGCGCGGCGGCGACGGCGCGAGCACCCGACGAATTAGCTCGCCGCTTACGGCGGGAGCAGAGCCTCGACCGACGGCCCGGGCTCGAACGCGAGCTGTCGCTGATCGACCGGCAGATCGGGCACCTGGGCGACGCGGTCAAGCGCGGGCGCGCCACCGACGAGCTGCTCGCCATGCTGGAGGCCGAGTCGGACCCGAAGAAGGCCATGGCCCGGGAGCTGGCCGCCCTCGACGACGGCGCCCGCCCTGGCGTCGCTCGACGGCGCGCGGCTCACCAGGCTGCTGCGGGCGGGCGCCGCCGAGAACGGACGCCGCGGCTACCGGTTCAAGGGGCAGGGGACGTACGGCCGGCTCCTGGTCGGCGAGGCCGTCACCAGCGCGTTAAACCGCCCGGGGTCACCACCACCGCGCGGCGGCGAGCGCCGCACCGAGCCGATTACATCGTCCGCTGCTTCCGTAGGAGTTCTTGACCGCGATCTTCCCGTTCTTGAAGGTGAACAGGTCGCAGCCCGCCACTTCCACGCGAACGCCGCCGGCCCGGGTCCCCGTGAACGTCCACTCCGAGACGCCGCGGTTCCCACTGATGAAATGGCGCGCGCCGCCCCAGTGGGCGTCGGGGAACGTTGCGAACACCTCGGCATACCCCTTCCGGACGTGCTCGCGCCCTTCGAATCTGGTGCCGCAGACATCGGACCCGGCACTCGCCTCAAACACGCAGTCGTCCGTCATGAACTTCATGAGCCCGTCAACGTCATGCCGGTTCCAGGCACTCGCAAAGGCGTCCAGGAATTTAGCGGTGACTTTCCGAGGCGTCGTGGTTGATCTCTTCGTCGACTTCTTCGTGGCCATGGTCATCCCCCTCCGGAATCGCTCGCTTCGTCTGCCGTGCGATTAGACCTCAATGGCCTGGTCTCCGCTAGACCTCCGGGCCACATCGTCACCACGTGTGGCACGACGCGTCGGCCTCTCATCAGGAGGCGTGACACTCGAGGGGCCGACGAGCCGCCGCTGGCCGATGACTGGGTGTGTCGCGGCGCGCCGAGACATACAGAAAGGTGTCGTGGCCGGGCCATCGGACCTTGTGCCGCCATCTGGCACGGCCGTTGCTCAGTCTTTCCCGGAACGATTCGTCCGCAGGAGGGGGCATGGGCGTCGAGACAGCAGACGGAGACCGGGTGTTCCTGTCGACCCTGCCCGTGGGGCGCGGCGAGCGCCGGCTTGCGCTCACCGTCGTGCTGGTGTCTGCGGCGATCTTCCTCACCGTGGTGCCGTTCGCCAGGTTTCCGCGCGCGCCGGTCCTGGCGTTCATCCCGATGTATCAATCGGCGCTCGCGATCAACGATCTGATCACGGCCGTCTTGCTGTTCGGTCAGTTCACCTTCCTGCGCTCGCGGGCGCTGTTGGTGTTGGCCAGCGGCTACCTGTTCACGGGCGTCATGGCCGTCTCGTACATGCTCACCTTCCCCGGCCTGTTCTCGCCAACCGGCCTGCTTGGCGCAGGGCCTCAGAGCACGGCTTGGTTGTATATGTTCTGGCACGGCGGATTTCCCCTCTTCGTCATCGCGTACGCGTGGCTGAAGGATCCAGGGCGCGAGTTGAAGACACGCGGCCGCCCCCTGGTCGCCGTCCTCGGCAGCGTTGGGGCGATGCTCGTCGCCGTGTGTGCGCTCACGCTCCTTGCCACGGCCGGCCAGGACTCGCTCCCTGCCATCATGCGAGGGAACCAGTACACGCCGGCGATGATCGCGGTCGTCTCGAGCGCCTGGGGGCTGAGCCTCCTGGCGCTGGTCATCCTCTGGTGGCGACGGCCGCACGCGGTGCTCGACCTGTGGCTCATGGTGGTGATGTCCTCGTGGCTCTTCGATATCGCTCTGGCCGCGGTCCTCAACGCCGGGCGTCTCGACGTCGGCTTCTACGCGGGACGAATCTATGGGCTCCTGGCGGCCAGCTTCGTGCTCATCGTCCTTCTGGTCGAGAACGGCAAGCTCTACTTCGCGCTCGACCGCCAGAACCGCTCGCTCGAGCAGACCGTCCGCGAGCGCACCGAACAGCTCCTCCAGAGCGAGAAGGTCGCGACGCTGGGCTCGCTCCTCGCGGGCGTGGCCCACGAGCTCAACAACCCCCTGGCGGTTGTCACCGGCCACGCGCAGCTTCTCCGCGGCACGGTGAGCGACCCCGAGGTGGTCGGGCGTGCGGAGAAGATCGACGAGGCCGCCCGACGCTGCGTCCGCATCGTGCGGAACTTCCTGGCGCTGGCACGCCGGCGGGCGCCCGAGCGCGGGGAGGTGCAGCTCAATCACGTCGTGCAAGAGGCGGTGGAGCTGCTGGAATACGAGCTCAGGACCGGCAACGTCTCGGTCTCCCTCGCCCTCGCCGAGGATCTGCCCGTGCTCTGGGCGGACGGGCACCAGCTCCACCAGATGCTGGTGAACATCGTGGCGAACGCGCACCAGGCGATGCGCGGGAGCGGCTTGCCCCGCCGGCTCACCATCACCACCGGGCGGGATCGCACGGGGCAGCAGGTCCGCCTCGCCATCGCCGACACCGGGCCCGGGATCCCGGCCGCGATCCGGGCCAAGATCTTCGAGCCCTTCTTCACTACGAAGCCGCCCGGCGAGGGGACGGGGCTGGGGCTGTCGCTCTGCCGGGGCATCGTCGAGGAGCATGGTGGCACCATCGGCGTGGAGAGCGAACCCGGGCAGGGCACGACGTTCCTGATCAGGCTGCCTGTGCTTCCGCAGCCCGCCGGCGTGGCCGCGCCGGACGCTGCCGAGGCGCCCGCGCCGTCTGGCCCGAAGACCATCCTCGTCGTCGACGACGAGCCCGAGATCGCCGCGATCCTGGTGGAGGCGCTCGAGCGCGACGGCTACCAGACCGAGACGGCGGAGAACGGCGCGGACGCGCTCCGCCGACTCGAGCGGCGCGGGTACGACCTCGTCATGTCGGACACGAAGATGCCTGTCATGGACGGCATGGAGCTCTACCGCAAACTGGAGCGACACTTCCCCGAGCTCCAACGGCGGATCATCTTCGTCGCCGGGGACGGGCTGGACGCCGAGAAGCAGCGCTTTCTCGAGTCGGCCGGCGTGCCAGTCCTGACGAAGCCGTTCGATCTGAGCGAGGTCCGGCGCGTAGTCCGTCGGAGGCTGGTGGACACCGCACGGAGCTCAAATGGAGCGAGGACTGCGGGGGCTCGTGGCGGGCGCCAGCCCGACGCTCTGCAGGGGCGCGCTTAGTCTTCAACTGTCTCACGGCCAGCTACCGCCGCGGTCCACGCTCCCGGCGGAGAAGCTGAACCGTATCCTGGTAAATCGTGCGGCGGGGGCCAAGGGCAACAAGTTCGATCAGATCGTCGCGAAGCTCCTTTCCCGCCGCGGGATTCTCACCGATGACGTCGAGGCCCGCCCGGACCTTGCGCTTGAGGCCGGGATGAAGACCCCTGATGAGATCCTTGACGGGCTGCGGAACGCGAAGGCGGTAGACGATCGCGTCAGTGGTCGGGGATTAGCTCTTCGAGTGTATAGATCCGTCCACCCTTCCTGAGTTCGCGCAATCCTCGTCGGATCTCCTGCATCAGCTCGCGGTCAGACTGAACCGCCCGGGTCTCCCTCCACGACTCGTACTCGTCGGGGCTGACAAGAACGGCTGCGGGGCGGCCATTCCGCGTGATGAGGATCTCCTCGTCAGTGGCAGCGACACGATCCACCAGGCGACTGAGCTTGGCCTTGGCCTCGGAAAGGGGGAGAGTCTTCATTGGTCTGAATCCTGACCAAATCGACCGTCGCGGGGTGGGCCGGTCAAGCGCGTCCCATTCGCCTCGCCCGATGCCCTTGATGACATGGGCCGGCAGCCGGGCGCGGCTCCGAACGCCCAAATGGCGCTCAGGGCTTGCGGGCGACGTACTCGCTCAGCAGCCCGAACCAGCTGCTGCCCTTGGCGTCTTCGAACCCATTGCTGGCGATCGCGGCCAGGATCGTCTCGCGAGACACGAGGGTCTCCAGGGTGTCCCAGCAGTAGTGCGTCAGGATCTGCGCCTCCTTGCTGCCGGAGCTGAGGCGGGCCATCCAGGGAACGGCGCGGCCGAGGTAGAAGCGCCCGAGACCGAGGCCGACGCGCGAGCGCGGGCGGGCGAAGTCCAGGATGAGCAGAACGCCGCCCGGCCTCAGCACGCGGAAGTACTCGCCGAACGTGTGCCGCAGGTCCACGACGTGACGGACCGCGTATCCCATGCTGAGGAAGTCAAAGGCTCCTTCGCGGAAGGGCAGCCGCTCGGCCACCCCCTGAATGAGCGAGATGCCGAGCTTCCGGCGCGCCTGGCCGAGCATTCCAGCGCTCGGGTCCAGGCCCGTCACCGCGCCCGATGGGCGCACGATGCCCGCTGCGGCGCTGGCGACGGCGCCCGTACCGACGGCGACGTCGAGGACCTTCATCCCCTTCGTGAGCCCGGCGCGTCGCAGCGCAAAGCGGCGGTACCAAGCCCCCGAGCCCAACGACATGAGCCCGGCGATGCGGTCGTAGTGGGAGGCGGTGTCGTCGAAGATCTGCGTGAGGAAGCGCCGGCGCTGGGGCTCGTCCTGGTAGTACTCGCTGAGGATGGGGTGTGGCGACACCTCACGCGGATCGCGATTCATTGCAACGGGGTCCGCGCGGCCGGCGCGCTCCGAGGGTGGCCTGCCTCAGGTGCCCGGGGCGTCATTGTAACGGGGGCCGTGAGCCCGGCGCACTCCGTGGGTGGCCTGCCTCAGGTGCCCGGGGCGTCATCCGTCGCCTCGTGGCGGAAAGATCCTGCGAAAGAGAGGATCGGTGATGGACCCATCGTACGGGCGAAACCGCCAATAGCGGTAGACCAGCTCCGTCGCGAAGACCATTCCGATCAGCATGTAGGACAGCGCCCCGGTGTACAACGTCCACCACGCCAGGCTCGCATAGAGGGCGAGGGCGAGCGTGAGTGCGCCGTTGAGCACGAAGACCACGCACCAGATACCGGTGACGAGCCGGCAATAGAGCACTTCTTCCTCCGGCAGGTTCCGCCCGCGCAGTCGCGCGAAAACCTCGACGATCGACGGGCCCTTCACGAGCGTCCTCCCGAAGGCGATCAGGAGTGCCCCGTTGATCAGCACCGGGACGAAGAGGAAGAGCCGCCCATCGTTGAGGAGCCCCGCCACGATCGCCACGCCCAGCAGGACGGCGGCAGCGAGCATCAGCCAGGAGACGTGAGCGACGCTCACCCGCGTCGGGATGAACACGCCTCCCGTGATGAGGATGACGGCCACGACGAGGGCGAGGGCGCGGGGGCCGACGAGGTCGAGCCCCGCAAAGATCAGGAACGGATAGGACATCGCCGTGAGTGTTCGAAGCACCTTCATCGGAGGTTCGAAGGGCCAACACTATCATGCACGCCCCCGGCGGTGACACGCGGTCACGCCAGGTGCCGTCCGGGCAAGCCACGGTGAAGAAGCGCCATGATTTCACGAGGCTAGGCGTGGAGTCGGTCTTGCATCCTGCCTTCTGGCGAGATGAGGACACGCACTCCCGCCGTTTTACTCGCGCTCGTCCTCGCCGGCTGCGGGCCGACGCTCCAGGGCTATGCCGTCCGTCACCCGGCGGCGGACGAATCGCGGCGGGTCGCCGAGTTCCTCGATCCCTTGCTGATGGCGCTCGAGCTGCCGTCCCTGCGAGCGATCGCGCTCGCGAAGGACTGCAAGATCGGATTTGCGATCGTCCGAACCGATCGCGTCAACGTCTGGAGCTCGCCGGCGACCACCTCGCCGTGCCTCTACTTCACCCTCTTCCTCACCGAGGGCGCGCTCAGGATGCCGGCGGACCAATTGATGGCGACGATCGCACACGAGCTCGGCCACCTCGCCTTGCATCACACGCCCGGGCCCGACACGCCGCAGCTGACCGCGTCCCCGGAACAGTGGCAGGGAATCCAGGAGCAGGAGCTGGCGGCCGATCGCTTCGCCGTCGCCCTCCTGAAGCGGACGCAATCCCTGTATCGCGTCGGCGCCTGCGAGGCGATGGCAGAATTTCTCCGGCGCAGCGTCTCCGACTGGTACGGACCGGGGATCTCGGGGCGCATGCACGCGGCCGTGACCCAGCGAGCGGACGCGGCCGATGCGGTCTGCGCATCGACCGAGGTCACGGCCCTGCCGCGCCTGACGTCGAACGCCCGCGTCCAGTAAGCACGCCGCCCCGAGCAGCAGCAGCGACGCCATGACGTCTTGACAGACTCGCTTTCCTTCACTTACGCTTCCGATCGAAGCGTCTCAGGGAGGAATGGCCATGCGAAACCATCGTTGGAACGTGCTCCTGGTGGCTGGTGCGCTTCTGGCGGCCGGTTGTGCGTCGGGCGAGGAATGGACGACCTGGGCGGACCATCCGGCGCATTTCGCCTCGAAGGATCACTTCGTGTTCTCGGTACGGAATACGGAGGGCTCCCAGCCGCGCGTGACACGCGAGGACATCACCCAGGCGCGCAACCAGAACTGGTGGGGTGAGTCCGTGACGGTCAGCCAGGCAGAAATCCTCGAGCAATAATCGCAGAGTCTCCCCAACTACATCAGTCCGCGCTATGCGGATTCTTGACCACCTGCGAGCATCCGGCTAAGCTCGAAATGCGTCTGCCGCTGCAGTGAACCGACCCGGCTGGACAGGACGGGGGAGGGGACCAGTGAAGACGGCTCGAACCACACGCGCCCGGGCTCGACTCCGGAGGAGACAGGCGAAGCTTGACTCGATGATCGCTCGCGCGAAGCGAGAGATCAAGACTCTGGACAAGCGGCTCAGGGGGAAGAAGAGGATTCTGTCCAAGAGGCTCGTCCGCCGAGCCCGGATGAAGTAACCCGGCTCACCCGAGCCCGAGCCGCTGACGCTCCTGCTCCCGGAGGACGCGCCGGAGGATTTTTCCCGACGCGGTCTTCGGAATGGAGTCGATGAACTCGACCTCGTGGAGCGTCTTGTAACCGGCGAGACGACCGCGCGCCCAGCCGAGCAGGCTGTCGGCGGTCAGCGCTGGGTCTTTCCGCACCACGAAGGCCTTCGGCACCTCGCCGGCCTCGGGATCGGGCTTGCCGATCACGGCCACGTCGGTCACACCCGGGTGCTCGAACAGCAGCGCCTCGAGTTCCGCCGGCGCGATCCCGAAGCCCTTGTACTTGATCATTTCCTTCTTGCGATCCGTGATCGTGAGGTAGCCGCGCGCGTCGATGCGGCCGATGTCGCCCGTGTAGAGCCACCCGCCGCGGAGGGCGGCCGCGCTCGCGTCGGGTGCATTCCAGTACCCGAGCATGAGCTGCGGCCCACGTACGCACACCTCGCCCACTTCCCCGGGCGCCAGCACGCGCGCCCCCGTCTCGAGATCGACCACGCGGTGCTCGGTATCGTTCACCGGCAGGCCCGCCGTGTCGAGGGTGAGGAGCGCGTCGTCGTGGACCGGGTTCAAGTGCGTGATCGGGCCGGCCTCGGTCAACCCATAGCCCTGGACGACCTTCACGCCAGTGACGTCGCGGAACCGGCGGGCGATCTCGGGCGGCACGGGCGCGGCGCCGATCATCACGTGGCGCACGCTGCGCCAATCGACGCGGCCGATGTCGGGGTGGTGGAGGAGGGCGACCAGCACCGGCGGCACGGCGAACAGCATCGTGATGCGCTGGCTCTCGACGAGGCGGCAGCACCCGACCGGGTCGAACCGCTCCATGAGCACGAGGCGGGCGCCCGCGTGGACGCCGCCGCCCATGAGCATCAGCCCGTAGATGTGATAGAGCGGCAGGAAGACCAGGTAGCGGTCCTCGGCCGTGGTCCGCGTCGCCGAGATGAACTGGAGGTTGTTGCAGACGAAGGCCTTGTGGCTGAGCAGGACGCCCTTCGGCAGCCCGGTGGTCCCGCTCGAGTAGGGCAGGACCAGCAGGTCGTCCCACGCGAGCCCCGGGGGCGGTAACGGCGTCGTCGGGGCGTGCTCGACCAGGTCGGCGAAGCGTAGACCCTCGCGCTCCGCGCGCGCGCCGGGTCCGACGGTGATCACGTGCTTGAGCCGGGGGGCCTCCCTGCGCACCGCGTGCACCAGGGGCGCGAGGTCCCCCTGCACGACGACCGCGACGGCCTGCGCGTCGTCGAGCTGGTAGGCGACCTCGCGCTCCCGGTACGACGGGTTCATCGGGGTCGCGACGGCGCCGAGGCGCGCCAGCGCGAAGAAGCTGATCAGGTACTCGGGGCGATTGGTCATGAAGAGGGCCACGCGGTCACCGCGCGCGATGCCGAGGCCACGGAGCGCGCTGGCGAAGGCGTTCACGCATCCCTCGAGCTCCCGGAAGGTGAGGCTCGTGTCGTTGAACACGACGGCCTCGCGCTCGGGGTGAACGAGCGCCGGACGGGCGAGCATCTCGCCGTAGAGCATGGGCGGGTACGTGAGCGGCGGACGGAAGAGCTCGGGCCGCGAGGTCACGTCAACGACATAAGCGGACCCGGCGAAGTTGTCAAATGCCGTTCCTTCCCGGAGGGACCGGCGCCGGTCGCCCGCGGGCCGGTGTAAACGAGGGCGGGCGCGCTCTCGTCGGTAGATCATACGGGTGCTAGACTGAAGCCCGTGGAGACCTCGTCCGTCCAATGCTGCGAGGGAGAAGGATGAAACGGTCTGCGGTGGTGTCGCTGCTGGCGCTCGCGCTGCTGCTCGTTCCCGCAGCGGAGAGCCTCGC
>Ga0209156_10002768_pt1 | contig 13587 bp, 8 predicted proteins | sample GraSoiAngelo_124_FD_185881 | JGI IMG/M metagenome (GOLD analysis project Ga0209156, IMG submission 185881) | Grasslands soil microbial communities from the Angelo Coastal Reserve, California, USA - 14_0927_05_20cm (SPAdes) (version 2) | ecosystem: Environmental > Terrestrial > Soil > Grasslands ...
AAGAGGCGCCCGTGCCGCGTCTCCGAGGGCGGGCGGAGGTAGCGGGCGCACAGCATCGGGGTGAGCGTCAGCGACACGCAGCCCGAGATGAGGATCGCCACGCAGATGGTGACCGAGAACTCGTGAAACAGCCGGCCGAGAATGCCCGGCATGAAGAGCACCGGGATGAATACCGCGGCCAGCGAGAGCGTCATGGAGAGGATGGTGAAGCCGATCTCCGCGGCGCCGTCGTACGCGGCCTCGAGCGGCGCCTTCCCCATCTCCATGTGCCGGACGATGTTCTCGAGGATGACGATCGCGTCGTCGACCACGAACCCGATCGAGAGCGTGAGCGCCATGAGCGAGAGGTTGTCGAGGCTGTAGCCGAGCGGCTGCATGGCCGCGAAGGTGCCGACGACCGAGAGCGGGAGGGCGAGGCTCGGGATGATCGTCGCCGACACGTTACGCAGGAAGGCGAAGATCACCAGCACGACCAGCACGAGCGCCGCCAGCATGGTGAGCTTCACGTCCCGCACCGAGGCGCGGATGGACTGCGAGCGGTCGAACAGGATCTCGACCTGCACCGAGGGCGGCAGCCACGCCTTGAAGGTGGGCAGGAGCGCCGTCACGGCGTCGGCCACCTCGACCGTGTTGGTGCCGGGCTGGCGCTGGACGGCGAGGACGATCGAGCGCTGGCGCCGCTCGGCGGAGGCGTACCACGAGGCCGTCTTGTCGTCCTCGACGCTGTCGATCACCTGCCCCAGCTCCTCCAGGCGGACGGGCGAGCCGTTGCGGTAGGTGACGATCACGGGCCGGTACTGCTCGGCGCTGGTGAGCTGGCCAGTGGCCTCGACGGTGAAGGCCCGGTGGCTGCCGTAGAGCGTGCCGGTCGGCAGGTTCACGTTGGCGCCCTGGATCGCCTTCGCCACCTCGTCGATGCCGATGCCCCGGCTGGCGAGCGCGTCGGGGTCGAGGCGCACGCGCACGGCGTACTTCTGCGCGCCGTACACCAGCACCTGCGCGACGCCGCTCACCATCGAGATGCGCTGCGCCATGAGCGTCTCGCCGTACTCGTCGAGCGTCCAGAGCGGGAGCGTCGGCGAGGTGAGCGCGAGGAAGAGGATCGGCTGGTCCGCCGGATTCACCTTCCGGTAGACGGGCGGGGTGGGCATGCTCGGGGGAAGGAGCGGCGTGGCGAGCGTGATCGCCGCCTGGACGTCCTGCGCGGCCGCATCGATGTTGCGCGAGAGGTCGAACTGGAGCGTGATCTGCGTCCCGCCGAGCGTGTTCACCGAGTTCATGGAGGAGAGGCCGGCGATGGTGGAGAACTGCCGCTCGAGCGGGGTCGCCACCGACGAGGCCATGGTCTCGGGGCTCGCGCCGGGCAGACTCGCGCTCACGAGCAGCGTCGGGAGGTCGACGTTGGGGAGGTCGCTCACCGGGAGGCTGCGATAGGCGACCGCACCGAAGAGGAGCACCGCCAGCATGACCAGCGTGGTCGCCACCGGACGGCGGATGAAGGAGGCGGAGATGCTCATACCTCCTCCTTCACCTGCACCCGCACGCCCGGGGCGAGGCGCAGCTGCCCCTCGGTCACCACCTGCTCGCCGGCCGCGATTCCCTGCTCGACGACCACCTCCTCGCCCACGGTCTGCCCCACGCTGACCGGGCGGGAAGCGACCGTCCCGTCCGGCTGCACGACGAAGACGAACTTCCCGTCCTGGCCCGTCTGCACGGCGCGACTGGGAATCATGACGGCGTCGTGGCGGGTGGCGAGGCGGAGCGTCACGGTGACGAACTGCCCGGGCCAGAGCTCCTCGTTCGCGTTGGGGAAGACCGCCTTCAGGAGCACCGTGCCGCTCGCCGTGTCGACCGTGTTGTTGATGAAGCTGAGCGTGCCCACGACGGGGTGGTCCGAGTCCGCGGGGCGGAAGGCCTCCACCGGCAGCTCCCCGCCCGCCATGCGCGCGCGGATCTCGTCCAGCTCCTGCTGCGGCACCGCGAACTCGACGTAGATCGGGCGGAGCTGGTTGATCACCGCGAGCACCGTCTCGTTGGCCTTCACGACGTTGCCCTCGTGCACCAGGATCTCGCCGATCCGCCCGTCGATCGGCGAGGCGATCGAGCAGTACTGGAGCTGGATGCGGGCGCTCTCGACCGCGGCCTGGTCGGCCACCACGGCGGCCTCCAGCGAGGCCGCGCGGGCGTTCGCCTGATCGTACTCGTCCTGGGAGACGACGCCTGCCTTCACGAGGCGCGCGAAGCGACTGGCCTCCACGCGCGCGGTCTCGGCCTGCGCGCGGTCCCGGGCCAGGTTCCCCTCGGCCTGCCGGAGCGCCGCCTCGAACGGACGCGCGTCGAGCGCGAAGAGGAGGTCGCCGCGCTTCACCTCCTGCCCCTCGGCGAAGTGCACGCGCGCGACCCGCCCCTCCACCTGCGCTTTGAGGGAGACGGTCGAGTAGGCCGCCACGTTGCCGATGGCGCGCAGGCTGACGGGCGCGTCCTTCTGCACCGCTGGCGCGACGGTCACCGGGACGGGCGCCGGGTTCGTGCGCTCGGCGGCGCCACCGCCCCACGAGCAGGTGGAGAGGAGGCCGAGACCCGCGAGCAGGGGAGCGAGCATCGCAGGCGGCCGAAGCCGACTCATGTCGCTCGGGAGCATATTCGCCTCGCCGAGCTACCGCCACTTCCGCGCCGCCCGGCGCGCCACTTGCCTGCAAAAGATCGCCGTTGACAAGGGCGCCCGGGGAAGCCATCTCTCTCTCGCGCGCAGGCGCGGGCTGATGGCGACACAGCAGGCACCCAACGCACGAGCGTTCCTCCGGCGGCTCCATCCGTGGATCGGCAAGGCCGTCCACGCGCGGTGGACCGTGCGGCGCTCGTTCTACCAGAGCGAGGTGGACGCGCTCCTCATGGCGCTCGACGCGGAGCCCGGGCGCATGCCGCCCGAGCTGAGCCTCCGCCTGCAAGGGCTCCTCGGCCGCCTCTACCGCGAGTGGTTCCCGCGCACCTGGCGGCGCAATCCGACCTACGCGGAGGTCGTGGGCGACTTCCGCTGGTGGCTGGGTGTGGCGGAGCGCTGGTCGGAGCCGCCCGCCAAGCCCGGGCGCCGCCGGCGCGCGACCTACGAGCCGCGCGCCGACCAGCCGAAGCGGCTCCTCCGCCTGCTCGGCCTGCCGCACGAGTGTACGGCGGGCGAGTTCATGGCGAGCTGGCGCCGCTTCCTGAAGGCGCACCACCCGGACCTGAATCCGGACCAGACCCCCGACGAGCGCCGCCACTTCGCCGAGGCGGTCGCGCTCTGGCGCCGCTGATCCGGGTCCCGTGGACCCGAGCTCCCTGGCGCCGGACTTCGCCTCGGTCGCGCTGGTCACGATCGACACGCAGCGGGACACGCTCGACGGCCAGCCGTTCGAGGTCCCGGGCACCTCGGCCGCGCTCCCCGAGATGCGACGGCTGGCCGCGGCGTTCCGCGCCGCGGGCCGGCCGATCGTGCACGTCGTCCGGCTCTACCGGCCCGACGGCAGCAACGTCGACCTCTGCCGCCGCCGCGCCGTCGCGGACGGAGCGCGTCTCGTCCTGGCCGGCTCGCCGGGCGCCGAGCTGGCCTCGGACCTGGTCCCCGCCAGCGCGCCCCGGCTCGATACGGAGCTCCTTCTCGCCGGCGGCATCCAGCGCGTCGGGCCGGGCGAGGCGATCATCTACAAGCCGCGCTGGGGCGCCTTCTTCCAGACGCCGCTCGAGGCCCACCTGCGTGCGCTCGGCGTCTCCACGCTCGTGTTCGCGGGGTGCAACTTCCCGAACTGCCCGCGCACGTCCATCTACGAGGCGAGCGAGCGCGACTTTCGCCTCGTCCTCGTCGAGGACGCGGTCTCCGGGCTCTACGAGCGCGGAAAGGACGAGCTGCGGGGCATCGGCGTCGCGCTGATGAACGCGGCCGAGCTGACGGCGTCACTCCTCTCCTCGCCCGCGCACGCCTCGTAGCGGGCGGCCCGGAGGTTTCCCGCGCGAGGCCGGCCCGTTATCATGGCGCCTTCATGAGCGCCGCCGCCCGCAGCGACCGCCTGCGCGCCCTTCTCGCCGAGCGCATCGTCGTCCTCGACGGCGCGACGGGGACGTACCTCCAGGGTCGCGACCTCACCGCCCGGGACTTCGGCGGCCCCGAGTACGAGGGCTGCAACGAGCACCTGGTCCTCACCCGCCCCGACGTGATCCGCGAGATGCACGAGGGCTACCTCGCCGCGGGAGCGGACATCATCGAGACCGACACCTTCGGCGGCACGCGCATCGTGCTCGGCGAGTACGGCCTGCAGGACAAGGTGCGCGAGATCAACGCCACGGCGGCGCGGCTCGCGCGCGAGGCGTGCGCGCGCTGCGAGACGCCCGACCGCCCGCGCTTCGTCGCCGGCTCGATGGGCCCGGGCACGAAGACCATCTCGGTCACGGGCGGCGTCACCTTCGAGCAGGTGGCGGCCGCCTACGCCGAGCAGACGGCGGGCCTCCTCGAGGGCGGCGCCGACGTGCTCTTCTTGGAGACGCAGCAGGACACGCTCAACGTCAAGGCCGCGCTCCTCGGCATCGACGAAGGCGCGGCCCGGGCCGGGCGTTCCGTTCCCGTCGTGCTCTCGGTCTCGATCGAGACCATGGGCACGATGCTCGCCGGGCAGTCGATCGAGGCGGTCTACGTCTCGGTCGCGCAGCGGAACCTCCTCGCCATGGGCCTCAACTGCGCGACCGGCCCGGACTTCATGACCGACCACCTCCGCACCCTGGCCGCGATCTCGCGCTTCCCCGTCTCCTGCTTCCCGAACGCCGGCCTCCCCGACGAGGAGGGGCGCTACAACGAGACGCCCGAGTCGCTGGTCGCCAAGGTCGAGCGCTTCTGCGCCGAGGGCTGGGTCAACATCATCGGCGGCTGCTGCGGCACGACGGCCGAGCACATCCGGCTCCTCGCCGAGCTGGCGCGGCGCCATCGGCCGCGGAGCGCCGCGCCCGTCCGGCGCACCATCGTCTCCGGGATCGAGGTCCTCCCGATCGAGGACGACCGCCGCCCGGTGGTGGTCGGCGAGCGCACGAACGTGATCGGCAGCCGCAAGTTCAAGGAGCTGGTCGGCGGCGGCGACCTCGACCAGGCGGCCGAGGTCGGACGCCGCCAGGTGCGCGGCGGCGCGCAGGTGCTCGACGTCTGCCTCGCCAACCCCGACCGCGACGAGCTGACCGACATGATCGCCTTCCTGGAGGTGTTGACGCGAAAAGTGAAGGTCCCGCTCATGCTCGACTCCACCGACGCGCGCGTCCTCGAGGAGGCCCTCAAGCGCTGCCAGGGGAAAGCCATCGTCAACTCGATCAACCTGGAGGACGGCGAGGAACGCTTCGAGAAGGTCGTGCCGCTCATCCACCGCTACGGCGCGGCGGTCGTGGTCGGCTGCATCGACGAGCACAAGCAGCGCGGCATGGCGGTCACGCGCCAGCGGAAGCTCGAGATCGCCGAGCGGAGCCACCGGCTGCTCACCGAGAAGTACGGCGTCGCCGAGGAGGACATCATCTTCGACGCGCTCGTCTTCCCGGTCGGCACCGGCGACCAGAACTACGTGGGCGCGGGCGCGGAGACCGTCGAGGGCGTGCGGCTCATCAAGGAGGCGCTGCCGCGCACCAAGACCGTCCTCGGCATCTCGAACGTGTCCTTCGGCCTCCCCACCGCCGGGCGAGAGATCCTGAACTCCGTCTTCCTCTACCACTGCGTGCGCGCCGGGCTCGACCTCGCCATCGTCAACGCCGAGAAGCTCGAGCGCTACCCCTCCATCCCCGAGGAGGAGCGGCGGTTGGCCGAGGACCTGATCTTCTGGCGCGGCGCGGACCCGGTCGCGGCCTTCGCGGCCCACTTCCGCGGGAAGAGCGCCACGGTCAAGCGCTCCGACCGGAGCACGCTACCATTGGATGAGCGCCTGGCGCGCTACATCATCGAGGGATCGAAGGACGGACTCGTCGATGATTTGAACGCGAAGCTCAAGGAGGCGAAGCCCCTCGAGATCATCAACGGCCCGCTCATGGCCGGCATGGACGAGGTGGGCCGCCTCTTCAACAACAACGAGCTGATCGTGGCCGAGGTGCTGCAGAGCGCCGAGGCCATGAAGGCGGCGGTCGCGCACCTCGAGCCCTTCATGGAGAAGAACGAGAGCGCCAACAAGGGGACGGTCGTCCTCGCCACCGTCAAGGGCGACGTGCACGACATCGGCAAGAACCTGGTCGAGATCATCCTCGGCAACAACGGCTTCCGCGTCATCAACCTGGGCATCAAGGTGCCGCCCGAGGAGCTGATCAAGGCCCACCGCGAGCACCGCCCGGACCTGATCGGGCTCTCCGGGCTGCTGGTCAAGTCCGCGCAGCAGATGGTGGTGACGGCCGAGGACCTGAAGGCCGCCGGCGTCCGCTGCCCGGTGCTGGTCGGCGGCGCGGCGCTGTCCGCCAAGTTCACCGCCTCCAAGATCGCGCCGGCGTACACGAGCCTCGTCTGCTACGCGAACGACGCCATGACCGGCCTCGACCTCGCCAACAAGCTCGTGAGCGAGGAGACGCGCGAGGCGATGGCGGCCAAGGTGCAGGCCGAGCAGGCGCGCCTGAGGGCCGCGCCCACCCGCACCGTGGCGGCCGGGCCCGCAGCCGCGGCGCCGCTCATCCGCCACGACCAGCCGGTCCCGACCCCGCCGGACTTGAAGCGCCACGTGCTCGACCGCTTCCCGCTCGAGGACGTCTTCCCGTACGTGAACCCCGCCATGCTCTACGGGAAGCACCTCGGGCTGCGCGGCAACCTGGAGACGCTGCTCGCCCAGGGCGACGAGAAGGCCAGGCGCCTGCGCGAGCGGGTCGCGGCGGTCGAGAACGAGGTGCTGGCGAACGGCACCATGCCCGCGCGCGCCGCCTTCAAGTTCTTCCCGGCGCAGTCCGAGGGCGACGCGATCCTCCTCTACGGGCCCGGGCACCAGGTGGTCGAGAGCTTCACCTTCCCGCGCCAGTCGACGGGCGAGGGCCTCTGTCTCGCCGACTTCGTCGCGCCGCGCTCGACGGGCGTGACCGACTACGTGGCGCTCTTCGCCGTCACCTGCGGCGGCGGCGTGCGCGAGCTGGCCGAGCGCTGGAAGGCCGAGGGCCGCTTCCTCGACTCGCACATCGTCCAGGCGCTCGCGATCGAGAGCGCCGAGGCGTTCGCCGAGCTGCTCCACCGCCGCCTGCGCGAGATGTGGGGCTTCCCCGACCCGCCCGAGATGACCATGCAGGAGCGCTTCAAGGCGCGCTACCGCGGCGTGCGGGTGAGCTTCGGCTACCCTGCGTGCCCGCGCCTGGAGGACCAGGAGAAGCTCTTCCGCGTCCTCGACGTGGAGAGCGCGATCGGCGTGCGCCTGACCGAAGGCTACATGATGGACCCCGAGGCGTCGGTGTCGGCGCTCGTGTTCCATCACCCGGAGGCGCGCTACTTCGTGATCGCGCCGGGCGACCTCGAGGCGTTCGAGCGGTGGGCGGCGGGGAGCGGCCGAGGCAGCTCCTGATGGAGGAGTTGGTCAGGGCGCTCGGTCCGAGCGGTCGGAAAGGCATGCCGGCGTGGGCAGGCAAGCCAACGCCGCCGTGGACCCTGCCCGCGGCTGCCGCGCTGGCTCGTCCTCAGCTGCCCGCCCGGAGCCGCTGGAGGATGGACGACGCCTTGACGCGGAGCTCGTTCGCGCGCGCCTGGGTGAGGATCTGCATCGCGATCTCCTCCGCATGCTCGCCCGCGGCGGCGCCGAGCAGCGTATGGAGCGCGCCGTCGTCCACGGTGTCCAGCTCGTCCACCACGGCCGCGAGGAGCGCCGGGTCCGTTTCGAGCGCGGAGACCGCGGTGCGGAGCGCCTCGGCGCGGACGTCCGCGTCGTCCTGATGCAGGGTGAGGTCGACGAGCTGCGCGAAGCTCGCCGACGACGCCCCGAGGAGCGGCGCGAGCCGGCCGGCGACGGGCACGGGCGCGTGGCGCGTGAGCAGCGCCGCGAGGTCCGCAGCCGCGACCTGCGGCGGCGTCGAGGGCGCCGGCGCGGGGGTCGACGCCACGGACGGTGGCGCGGCCGCGGGTCCGTCCGGCCCCCCGAGGAGCCGGACCGTCTTCAGACGGCCCCCGTCCCCGAAGACCAGCGCGAAGTTCTGCTCGCCGAGCAGGCGGTGGAGGGCGTCGCCGAGCGACACGGCCTCGAACTCCGCGCTCACCGCACCGGGCGTGCACGGCTGGCCGCGGACCTCGGCACCGGTCTGGCGGCGGAGCTCGTCGAGGACCTCGGCCACCGGGACGTTCGTGAGCCGCACCGTGAGCGCGTCCTTCTCGTAGCGGATGAGCCGCTCGGCGGCGGCCCCCCGCGCCCGCGCGCCGAGCAGGCCGCCGAGCACCAGCACGACCGCGGCGGCAGCCGCGCCCCGCCGCCGCCTGCCGCGCCCCTCCATGGCCGCGCTTCCCCCCCGCCCCGCGCCCGGACGGGTCACGACGCGCCGCCGCGCGCCGGCGGGCGCGCGCCCAGGGCCCGGCGCGGTTGGAGCGGGGCCGCGGCTGCAGGCCAGCCGCGGCCCCGGACGCCGAGCGGGGACGGTGTCGTGAGACCTTGCATCATCATGTCCTCGATGGCGCGCGCGTCGACCGGCATGGGGAAAGCCGTCCGGGCGTCTCCCCCCTACGGGTCGACGCCCGGCGTGTTGCCCCCGAGGGTGGTGAACTCGGTGCCGCACGGGCTGGTGGACGGGCTGTTGTTGGCGTCGCCGTTGTACGTGACGACCCACTTGTAGGTGCCGTCGGCGTTGAGCGGGGTCGGATCGTCCGCGTGGGCGAGCCCGTTCACGAGCGAGGTGGTCTGGGTGAAGATCGGCGTGCCCGTGCAGCCCGCGTTGTCGAACAGCGAGAACGTCACCGTCCCCGTCGGCGTCCCGAATCCGGTGGGCTTCGCGAAGTCCGAGATCAGGACCTTCTGCCCGGTGGGGGTGGTCGTCGACTGCTTGTTGACGAGGCTCTGCTCTCCCGTATCGTTGCATTTCGACGTGACGGCCTTGTAGTTGTCGTCGCCGCTGTAGGACGCGGTCCACTCGTACGTGCCGGCGATCTGCGGAGCCGTGCCCGAGGGGGTGAAGCTCCCCGAGGTGGCCTTCCCGGTGCTGTCCACCGGCTCGACGTCGGTGAAGACGGCCGTGCCGCAGGAGAGGTCGGCCGAGCCGCTGGCGTTGGGGGCGTACGCTTTGAAGGTGATCGTGCCCGTCGGGGCCACACCGCTGATCAGGTTGCCCAGTTGGGCCGTGTCGTGGATGGCCTGGCCGATGGTCACCGGGCCGGACGCCGTCGTGGCGATGGTGGGCTGCTTGGGGTTGACGTGGCTGGTCTCACCGGTGTCCCCGCACTTGGTGGAATCCAGCAGGGCCCCGCCCGTGGCCGCGTCGAACAGCTCCGCCGTCCAGTGAAAGTCGCCCGCGGGGGTCGCGACGACGTCGTCCGACGTGGCCGTCCCGCTGCCGGTCACGGCGATCCGCCCACCCGAGTAGAGGTCCGTTCCCGCGCAGGTCGGGTCGCTGGGCGCGAAGAGGTGGAACTGGAGGTAGGTGACCTGCGCCGCGGCCGCGCCCCCGATGAACGCCTGGTCGTGAATGTTGCCCCCCACGAGGACGTTCGTCACTGCGGTGGTGTGGTCGATGAACGGGAAGTTCACGCAGTTGGCGCCCTGGTTCGTGTTGAAGGCGTTGGTCTGGATCGAGTTGTCCCCGTTGCCGTTGACGTCGATCTCTTTGGTGCCGTTCGGGACCTGGAAGCTGCTGGAGCTGGCCTTCCCGCCGCCGTGGACGTCGTAGAAGTTCACGCACACCTGGGAGATGTCCCGGCGCTGGGCGTAGGTGTGGGAGTAGCCTCTCGCCATCCCCGTCACCTTCTCGTAGCCCCAGGAGCCCCACGGGTGCCCGGAGCAGGTGGTGGTGCCGTTGGCACAGGTCACGCTCATCGCCTCGCCGAAGGGGTCGCTCTTCGAGCCCATGGACGTGAGCAGCTCGCGGCCGCACCCGCCCCGCCACAGCGCGAGGTTGGCGTTCGTCGGAGCGGGGCTCGCCGGGTCGCTGAAGCGCTGTCCCGAGGGGAAATCGCCCGCGGCACTGGTGGAATAGCCCTGGGTCGTGCTCTTGAAGGTACCGCTGGTGTAGCCCTCCGCCTGGTTGCCCCGGTCCACGGGGTGCACCATCTCGTCGACCGTGTTGTACGTGTCGGGGTAGGCGTTCGGATTCTCCCCGGCGGGGGCGGTGCCGCTCCGGATGGCCGCGATGCCCACCCCGGCCGAGATAGGCGCCTTGGTAACGGTGAACCCCGGCTCGGTGGGGTCGTTCCAGATCATGCCCACGCCGGTGGCGGCCCGGTCGAAGTTGCAGTCGGAGTTGTGCGAGAGCCAGTTCCACTGGCCGCGCACGAAGACGGTGACCGTGCCGTCCGGGTTGGGCTGGAGGCTGCCATGGATCGTGCCGAGGATCGGGTTCCCGGCGTCCGCGCGGGCCGTCCCCGGCCCCGACCAGACGGCGCTGGTCACGAGCAGTGCCCCGCCCGCAAAGAGCGCGACCCGGCGTCGCACCGTTCCCCGAAAGCCACTCGTGCTTGCTACCATCTCGTTCGCCCTCTTTCCGCTGGTTCGCTGGCGAGCCATTCGCTCTCTAGCTATCTATGGAGCGCAGCGACCGAGAGAATGCACCAAGGGCGGAATCCCCGTCAAGATATTTCTGATGGAACATAGGATTGCCTTGGGCGGATCGCACAGGATCCGCCCCCGAGTCATCCATCCCAAGGCGGGCCGCACAGCGTCCGCGGCGGGTCGGGACGCCACGGGTCGCCGGGGTCGCGAGACACCTCGACGCGGATGCGGCGGTCGCAGTTTGGGGATGAGAGGCGACGGCGGGAAGGCGAAACGATGCCGAATCCCAGCGGCGAGAGCGGCGTCCTCTCGCGCCGCGCTACGCCGTCGCCGAGAGCGGCGCACGCCACGGCGGGACGATGCGCAGCGCCTCGAGGGTGCGCTCGATGGCCTCGAGAGACGCCATGCGGGCCACGTGCCGCCGGAAGGCGGTCTCGTCGCGCATGTCGTGATCGCTCGGGAAGACGGCCACCGTCGCGGCCGCGGCCGCGGCGCGGCGCGCGAGCGCGAGGAGGCTCACCAGCAGCCCGGGCCCGGTATCCAGATTTCGCGGCTGCACACACGTTCGATGTGGGAATGGCGGCGAGCTGCGGGCGAGCCAGCGAGAGGTGCCCGCGATTCACGATCGCGAGCGTCCGCTCCCGCCGCACGAGCGGCGCGATGCGCGCGAGGGTCGTCTCGAGGAGCGAGCGGTCGCCGACGATGCGGCAGTACTGCTTGGGGATGGGCGCGCCGGCGATCAACCGGGTGAGCGCCTGGAGCCGGGTGCCATCGCCCCCGGCGAGCACGAGGGCCCAGAGACGGTCGGCGGCGGGCGTTTCCATTCGCCGCTTTCGATGCGGCGATGGGCGAGGACGTTTCGGGCGGCCCGCCGAGCGCGCGAGGGGCCCATCCGCGTCGTGACCTTACGGCCCCGACAGGACGAAGCGGAGGCCGTTCGCCGTGCGCGCGATGTCCTTCTGGACCGCCGTCTCCTGGGTGACCAGGCGGCCGAGCGGGTCGCGGAACCGGTCTCGGCGCGTGAAGCGGACCGTGCGGTGGTCGCCCCGCGGCCGCACCTCGAGGAGCTGGACCTCCACGTCGAGGTCCTCGACCCGGGCGAAGTAGTCCCGTAGGGCGGCGGCCTGCACCTCGCTGGTGACCTGGCCGATGCGACGCAGCTCCTCCACGTCGTGCCCGCGCCAGGCCTTGGCGTAGCGCTGAAGCAGGACCTCGATTTCCGAGGTGGTGATCTCTGCGCCCGGGGCTGGCGGCGCGGGCGCGGGCGACGGCGGGACGCTCGCCACCCGCGGCGGCAGCGTCCGCGGGGGGGCGACCGGGACCTCGCGCGGTGCGCTCGTCGGGGGCGCCGCGCGCGCAACGGTGGGCGCGGCGGTCGGGGTGGCTCTCGGCGGAACCGGCGTGGTCGTCGGTGTGGGCCGCGGCGGAGACGGGCGCGCCGGTAGGGTCGTGGTGGGGCGCGGCAAGGTCGTCGGCGGGTGCACCGGCAGGGTGGTCGTCGGGCGCGCCGGGACGGTCGTGGGCGGGGGCAGCGGAGCCGTCGTCGGCGGGGGTGGCGGCAGCGTGGTCGGCGGAGGTGGCGGCCGCGTCGTCGGGGGGGCTGGCGGCAGCGTCGGCGGCGGGGCTGGCGGCAGCGTCGGCGGCGGAGGCGGCAGCGTCGGCGGCGGAGGCGGCAGCGTCGGCGGCGGAGGTGGCAGCGTCGGCGGCGGAGGTGGCGTCAGGGTCGTCGTCGGGCTTGCCGCGGCGAGCACGGTGGGTCGAACGTCGATCTCCCACTCGCGCGCGGTCGCCGATCCCAGGCTGCCGAGCGCGAGAGCGCGCGCCCGGAACCTGCCCAGGTGCGTGGGGGCGAGGCGCAGGGTTTCCCCCTCGCCCGCCGGCACGCCGTCGACCGTCCAGGACGTGCGCACCGTCTCGCCGCCGGCCGCGGGTCGCGCGCGCAGGACGAGATCCACGCCCTCGTCCTGCGCGACCTCGAGGGTCGTGGCGGCGGGACTGGCAACCTCGACGCGGGGTGGCCGCGGGGGCTCGACACGCACCGCCCACCAGCGTTCGGCGGCACCCGCAGGGCCGTCGAGCCGCAGCGTCACGCGGTGCGCGCCCATGTGCGCGGGGGTCGGGACGAAGTCCCACGTGAGCGCCATCCCTGGAATCGTCTGGCCGTCCAGCCGCCAGGAGCAGCGCGCCTCTCCGCCGACCGCCGGCGCAGCGAAGCGCTGGCGCTCCCCGACGCGGAGCCGCACTTTCCGTGCCCGCGGGCTCGCGCTGGCCAGCGGCGGGGCGTCGGCCTGCACGGGCGCCGGCAGGCTGGCAATGGCCACGAGGGCCGCGAGCAGCAGCGACGTCAGAGGCACGCGGAGGGTCGGCGTGCCCACCTCGCTCCGGCGCCGCTCCCCGACGGCGCCGCATGGCTGAGTGCATGCCGTATCCTGCCCTGCCGACGCGCAGGGGGAAATCTCGTGCGGGCGGCCGAGATGTCGACTATAGTCGGGCATCGTGTTCGGTGTGCGTCTTGCCATCGCTCTCACCGCCCTGGCGGTCACCGCACGATCCCCGGTACTGGCGGCGACGTGCGCGGTCGGCATCCCGGGCTGCTGCAGCGCAGACCCCGACTGCGACGATGGCAACCCGTGCAATGGCACGGAAACCTGCGAGGGCCTCACCGGGATCTGCCTGGCTGGCTTACCCGTGGACGGCATCGCCTGCAACGACGGGGATGCCTGCACGCAGACCGACACCTGTGTGGCCGGCGCCTGCGTCGGCACGGACCCCGTCGTGTGCACGGCCTCCGACCAGTGCCACGGGGCGGGCGCCTGCAATCCCGCGACGGGGACGTGCAGCAATCCCGCCAAGCCCGACGGCAGTGACTGCGACGACGGCAACGCGTGCACGCAGACCGACACCTGTCAGGCCGGCGCCTGCGTGGGCACGAACCCCGTCGTGTGCG
>Ga0209156_10002774_pt1 | contig 13577 bp, 10 predicted proteins | sample GraSoiAngelo_124_FD_185881 | JGI IMG/M metagenome (GOLD analysis project Ga0209156, IMG submission 185881) | Grasslands soil microbial communities from the Angelo Coastal Reserve, California, USA - 14_0927_05_20cm (SPAdes) (version 2) | ecosystem: Environmental > Terrestrial > Soil > Grasslands...
ATCCCGGTAGCCCGGCGATTAATCTGGCGGGCCAATTTGTTTCGACCTCGTTCACGATAACCGGCTCGCTGCCACGGGATCGAGCCTATTTCAGTCTGTTCTGGGATGGCCCAGCTGACACCTGGCTCGGTGGCGTCGATGCCGGTGCGACGGTGCACTACACCGGCCAGTATCATGATACGGTCGACCTCGGTTTGGTGCACAGGCAAGGTCGGTTAGTGCGGGAGTGGATTACGCTCGACCTGATTGCATCTTACGCGTTCAACCCGCCACCGCCAGGATCGGCTGAGGTGCCTGGTTTTGCCAAGGATGGCGGCAAGAATGTGACGATGGACGGCAAGAACAAAAACGTTCCGCCTGTCTCCACCGCTGAGTACAACCGCTGTGGATGGCGCGCTTGGTTGAATGGTACCACGATGACAGTTGGGATTCAGAATGCGTTCGATCAAGATCCGCCCTTCGTGGCTGGGGCTTTTGAGAACAATTACGACGAATCGATCGCCAGTGTCAGAGGGCGGTTCTGGTACTTCCAGTTGAAAAAGAGATTCTAAAGCTTCCAGCAGCTTGTGGGAAGTACTCCGTCCCGGCGGATGGGATCAAACGTGATTTGTTAAAAGAAGCACCCCCTTAGGCGGCGCATCGGTTCCATTTCAACGATTCAACGCCTCAGCGATCTAACGTTTCCGCCATTCTCTGCGTAACCTTTCGGCGGATTTTCTCTAGTACATGTGTGAACGGCTAGAAAGGAATTCCCAAAACGAGAAGTCAAAGAAGGCCAAAACGACAAAAGGAAATTAATTTATGAAAACCAAACACATCATCGTCGTCGTCGGCATTGCCAGTGCGGCGCTCCTCCCCAGTTCTAGTAGTCGTGCCGATATGGTCACGGATTGGAACGAAACCGCCGAGGCCATCATTCGTGCCAGCACACCGTCACCGCCGATTCAGACACGCGCATTGGCGATTGTGAACGCCGCCATCTACGACGCGGTCAACGGCATTGCCCGCACCTATCAACCGTATTTCGTCACTGACGCCGCGCCGCCAGGCGCCCGACAGGAGGCCGCTGCCGCGCAGGCCGCGTTCACGGCACTCTTCGGGCTTTTCCCGGGGCAGGCTGGCCTGCTCGAAGAAAAGCTGGCTGAATCGCTCGCGAGTATTCCAGGCCACAGGGGCAGGAGCCAATCTATCGCGCGCGGACGAGCTTGGGGCGAGCAGGTCGCTCAAGCCGTGCTCGCCTGGCGCGCAACGGATGGCTTGTCCACAGTCGTCCCGCCTTACTTCGGCGGCTTTGCTCCCGGTCAGTGGCGTTCGATCCCCGATGGCACAGTCCCGGGCGCGTTGCCACAGTATGCGATGCTCGTGCCTTTCACGATGAGCAATTCATCCCAATTCCGGCCAGGCCCGCCGCCTACATTGGACAGTCCGCAGTACGCGGCCGACGTGAATGAGGTGAAAGCAATCGGCCGCGTCGATAGTGCAATCCGCACTGAAACCCAAACTCAGCTCTCGCTCCTCTGGGCTGCCTCCGGTCCGCTCGAAGAGAATGCCGTGGCCCGCTCGGTCGTGCCGCGCCGCTACGCTTTGGCCGACACTGCTAGATTCTTCGCATTGATCAACTTCGCGGCATGCGACGGAATGATTGCCGGTTTCGACGCCAAGTACCATTACGGCTTTTGGCGTCCGTTCCACGCAATTCGGCAGGCCGATACCGACGGCAATCCGGCAACCGAACCTGATCCTTTGTGGACTTCGCTGATCCCCGCGCCGAATCATCCTGAATACATCTCGACCCATTCCACCGTCACTGGCGCGGCCATGCGCGTGCTGGCGCTACTTTTGGGTAACCAGACGCCCTTCACGCTGAGTTCTCCCGCCTTGCCTGGCGTGACGGTGACCTATCAAAGCTTCTCCGACGCCGCCGTCGAAGTGGGGCTTTCCCGCATCTGGGGCGGCATTCATTTCCGCACGGCTTGCGAAGTCGGACGCGCGGTGGGTGAATCCATCGCGGACCAGGCGGTAACGAACTACCTTCTGCCGCGGTGAACGCGAATTGTTAAACGAGTTCCTTAAAGAGCTTGCAAAGGTTCGCCACTGCCGTCCCGCGCGCGGATGCGGAAATCCGGGGCGGCAGTCGGCGCAGCGATCGGACAGAATGGCAGATCACGCGGGTTGCAATTTCGGCTCGTTCTGAATCGTGATTGTCGGATTGGGATTGGGCGTTGGCACAGACAAGCCTTGCTCGCGCAGCATTCGCGCGTGCTCTGCCATGCCCCAACACGCCTCGTAAAGACACTCTTCGATCTTCTCGCATTTTCCGCGTAACCTCGCGCCGGATTTTCTCTAGTACATGAGTGAACGGCCAGAAAGGACTTCTCATGACGAGGAGTCAAAAAGGCCAAAACGACAAAAGGAAACTAGTTCATGAAAAATTCAAACATTCGGTTCAAAGCGACGACGCCACGCTGCAAAAATTTACGGCGCGGTTTATTTCTTATCCCGCTCGTCCTCGTGCTTGCAGGGCTTGCGCTTGCGCCGGCGGCTCGAGCCCTGAGGCCACCACCGGACGGCGGGTATGCCAACGAAACTACCGCCGAGGGGGATGGTGCGCTCTTCAGCCTCACAACGGGCTTCGGCAACACGGCCCTTGGTTTTAGCGCGCTCAATAGCGACACCGAGGGCTCCTTCAACACGGCCACTGGTCGTAACGCGCTCCGATTTCATATAACCGGCAACCACAACACGGCCACCGGTGGCGCAGCGCTCTTACTCAACACGGACGGCGAAGGCAACACCGCCACCGGTCGTGCAGCGATGGGTAACGGCACGACCGGCAATAACAACACCGCCACCGGTTGGCAAGCGCTCTTTAACAACACCGGCGACCGCAACACGGCTACCGGTGCTTTTGCGCTCTGGAGCAACACAACGGGCGAGGGCAACGCGGCCAATGGTAATATCGCGCTATTAAGCAACACCACTGGCTCCGTCAACACGGCCAACGGTTGGGAAGCGCTCGTTAGCAACACAACTGGGGACAGCAACACGGCCAGCGGTTTTGAAGCGCTCGCTAGCAACACCACCGGCAGCTTCAACGTGGCCAACGGTAATGATGCGCTCGCTAACAACACAACGGGCGGGAGCAACATCGCCTTAGGCGATAGCGCCGGCTTCAATCTCACCACGGGCGACTTCAATATCGACATCGGCAACGCAGGTGTAGCCAACGAGGCCAACACCATCCGCATCGGCAGGAGCGGAGACCAGACAAAAACCTTTGTCGCTGGCATTAGTGGGGCAGCAGTTGCAGGCGCAGCGGTCAAGGTGAACGCGAACGGTCAGCTCGGCGTGGCACCCTCCTCGGAGCGTTTCAAGGCGGAGATCAAGCCGATGGACAAAGCCAGCGAAGCGATCCTCGCGCTGAAACCCGTCACGTTCCGCTACAAGAAAGAGCTGGATCCCAAAGGCATCCCGCAGTTCGGTCTCGTGGCCGAGCAAGTGGCAAAAGTGAACCCCGCTTTGGTGGATCGCGACGGCAAAGGCGAGATCTACACCGTGCGCTACGAAGCGGTAAACGCGATGTTACTGAACGAGTTCCTTAAAGAATACCGCACCGTGCAGGAATTGGAAGCGACCGTCGCGCAACAGCAGAAGGAAATTCAAGTTCTCACCGCAAGCGTGAAAGAGCAGGCATCGCAAATCCAAAAGGTGAGCGCGCAGCTTGAAGTGAGTAAGCCCGCACCGCAACTGGTCATCAACAATCCGTAAAGCAACGCAGTCGATCACAGCAGTCGTTTCTCACAATCAAGCCGTCACGCTTCAGCACGTGGCGGCTGATTGTTTCGCTCGACATCCCAAACATGATCGTCATGCCTGCTTCCATCACAGGCATGACCGCGCATCCTAACTCGTCCCGCGAGTTTGTCTTCACCTGCACCGCCCAGGCAATGAGGTCAATCGCCCCCACGTATAATTCGGCAATCAATCTCACACGCCTTCACTTCGTGGCCTTTCTTCCGGGATCGATGCCAGCCAGGCTCACTGAGGCGCGCAGGGATTTGGGTAAAACGGTTTCCGGCTCTATCGCGCGTACTTTCGAGGTGACGAAATAAAATCGCGGCGGATTTGTTGGCCAAAGCGGGCGTCTATGCGCAGGAAGCAAATCGAGGAGACTTTGCCCCCGTATCGGTTGCGCGTTTATTTAGATGTGGCGGACAAACTGAGCAAACAACCCGAGAACGCGCCTGGACAGTGGTACGTGGATACCAGCTGTGCGTTGTGTCGTCTCTGTCTCGAAGAAGCGCCAAATCTCTTGACCTACAACCGCGACGAGACCGCCGTTCATTTTTTCAGGCAACCAGAAACGCCAGAAGAAATAGAAGCCGCGCAGCGTGCGATGGATGTGTGTCCAACACTCGCGATCGGAAATGATGGCTAGAGACACTAATTACACTAATTGTCACGAACTTGATGGGATCTGAGCCAACTGTTAGAGACGAACCATTGTAATTCGTGCGAATTCGTGGAATTCGTGTCTTTATGCATGCTGACGCTACCGCTACCGCTACTGCTCCCGCTGCTCCCCCGCGCTACACACGGGCAAACCCGTTTCCCGCTCGCATGCTCGTGAATCGCCGTCTTAGCGGCCCGGAGTCTGAGAAGGATACACGCCATTTCGAAATCGATCTGACCGGTTGGGGCCTGAGCTTTGAAGTGGGCGATTCATTGGCGGTTTATCCAAGCAACGACACCGAACTGGTCGATGAGATCATTCGTGCACTCGGTGCGGACGGCGATGAACAGGTCCCGCGACCAAGAAGGGAACCAACGACCCTGCGCGAAGCGTTACTGCGCGATTACAGCATAACGCAGCCAACGCCGAAGTTTTTGAAGGCCATTGCACAACGCGCCAGTGCAGCGCCAACGCTGGGCTATCTTCTTGCGCCAGACCGCAAACACGACCTTGAGACTTACCTTTGGGGCATGGAAATAGTCGATTTCCTCTCGGAACATCCTTCTGCCCGTTTCGCACCGGAAGAGTTTGTCGCCTTGCTAACGAAATTACAGCCGAGGCTTTATTCAGTCGCCTCGAGCTTAAGAGCCTACCCCGACCAAGTGCACTTTATCGTGGACGTCGTTCGTTACGAAAGTAACGGCCGCATACGTAAGGGAGTTTGCTCATCCTTTCTCGCGGAACGCGCTGATGACGTGCCGGTGCCCGTGTTCCCGAGTGTGGCAAAACATTTTCATTTGCCGGACGATCCCGAGACTCCAATCATCATGATTGGTCCTGGAACGGGCGTGGCGCCATTCCGCGCGTACCTCCAGGAGCGAAAAGCCACCGGAGCGAAAGGTAAAAACTGGCTCTTCTTTGGATCGCAACATGAGAGATGCGATTTTGCTTACGGAGACGAATTCGAGGCATACAAAAAGGAGGGTCTCCTCGCACGGCTTGATTGCGCCTGGTCACGCGATCAAGCGCAAAAAATCTACGTCCAGCACAAGATGACGGAAAATGCAGATGAAATTTGGAAATGGATCGACGCCGAGGGCGCCCACTTTTTCGTGTGCGGTGATGCGCGCCGGATGGCCAAGGATGTTGATGCTACGCTGCGCAAGATCGTGCAGGCGCAGGGTGGCAAGAACGTCGAGCAAGCCAACGAATACGTTGAGAAGCTAAAAAATGAGAAGCGGTACAAGCGCGATGTGTATTAAATCAATGCCGAAATCCGAATGACGAATGACGAAACAAATATCGAAGGGTGAAATAATTGTAGGGCGTTTCTGCGAAACGCCACGGCGTCTGACACAGACGCCCTACAGTTTCGTCATTCCTTCGGCATTCGACATTCGTTCTTCGTCATTTTTCACATGTGTGGCATAGTGATCCGTAAAGGGTAAAAGCATGTACGAGAACACTGAATTCACATTGAGCCGCGATTGTGAGGCGATCCAAATTCCGAGCGGCCACAAGACAACAGTCCCCGCGGGAACGCAGGGCGTAATCACGCAAAGCCTCGGGGGAAGCTATACCATCGCAACTTATCAGGGTTTGGCACGCATTGCAGAGAACGACCTTGATGCGCTGGGTTTGCAAAAACCGCAGGCGCAGGAAACGCCAAAATCTGCGCGCACAGACGGTGAAGTTTCAGAAGAAGAGGTATGGAACCAATTGCGGCAATGCTATGATCCAGAGATCCCGGTCAATATCGTTGATCTCGGCCTAGTTTATGATTGCCGTCTGACTAAAAAGGAGGACGGCGGCACGCGAGTGGAAGTGAAAATGACACTCACCGCGCCTGGCTGCGGCATGGGGCCGGCCATCGCGCATGATGCGCAGAGCAAAATTCTTAGTATCGACGGCATCGATGAAGCGGACGTCCAGCTCGTTTGGGACCCGCCCTGGAACCAAAACATGATCAGCGAAGCCGGGCGGATGAAGCTCGGCATGATTTAAATTCCTTTCAATTTTTCCAATCCGTACGGGTGAGTTAGCCGCGCGCATCGCCCGCTAGTGGAGTCCCCGCATCTCTCGCGTATTAGGCTTGTTTATTTTCCTCCCACTAGATAAAAACGTCGCATGCCTGCGACGATTGGCACCGAAACAACGCGCGAAGGTCTGTTCGCCTCCACTCGCTGGACGATGGTGCTCGACGCCGGGGAATCGCAAACACCTCCCGACCAGGCGCTAAGCGCGCTGTCGGAACTGTGCCGCATTTATTGGCGACCAGTTTTTCTGTTCCTGCGACGCCAGGGCTCAAACCCAGAGGATGCGCAAGATCTGACGCAAGGCTTTTTCGCCCATCTCATCGAATCACGTGCCTATGCCCGAGCCGATCCCGAGAAGGGACGGTTCCGTTCCTTTCTGCTCGGCGCCCTCAAACATTTCGTGGCCCACGCGCGCGCGCACGATCGGACACAGAAGCGCGGCGGAGGCATGATCCTGGGGCAGCTCGACACGGCCGCGATCGCCGAGGCGGACGCACGAGCGTTAGGCGGACACGCCTGGAGCGCCGAGCGCGTTTACGAACGTGAATGGGCAGAGACGCTGCTCCGGCAGGCGCTGGACCGGCTGGCCGAGGAATGCGCGCTGGCGGGAAAGGATGAGCTGTTCAAGCAGTTGAACTCACACCTTTCGGTCTCCAGCGAAGCTGCAGTTCCATATGAAGAAATGTCTCTCAGGCTGGGCCGGCCGATCACAACATTGCGCAGCGATGTGGCCCGGCTGCGCTCGAGATATCGCGCGATTTTGCGGGAGGAAGTGGGTGGTACCGTGGCGGAGGCGTCGGAGGTTGACGCGGAGCTGCGACATCTTTGCGAAGTGCTGGCGGCGGCCGATTAATGCAGCCACAGGCGACTAGCGTGGGGGTGTGTCCTGAGTGCGGGACGCGGTTGGAGGGAGGATTTTCCCGCAATCTCGGTCGCTGCATGATTTGTCTGCTGCGCGTCGGATTCGACGACGCGGAAGAACCTAACGAAGCCCCGCTTTCTTCCGTAACGGATCGACTCGGAAATTATCGGATCGAGCGACGCGACAATGGATCGCTGTGGGAACTCGGTCGCGGCGCCATGGGAGTGACGTATCGCGCGGTTGACACCTCGCTCAAACGGCCGGTTGCGTTGAAGCTCATCGATTCGGAATGGGCGAAACGCGGAGCGGAAGCACGCGAACGGTTCATGCGCGAAGCACGGACAGCCGCATCTTTGCGGCATCCAAATATCGCGACGGTTTACCATTTCGGTATCCGCGAAGAGAACGGGCAGTGCTTCTGCGTGATGGAACTGGTGGAAGGCGAAACGCTGGAGATGCGTGTTCGCCGCACCGGGCCCCTTGACGCGCTCACGACCATCGACATCGCCCTGCAGGTCAGCAGCGCACTGGCCGCAGCGGAAAAGCAAGGCCTCGTGCACCGGGATTTGAAACCGGCGAATTTGATGTTGGTCGCCGCCGCGCCGGATGCGGACGATTCGAGTCCCGGAAAAGTCGAAAAAGACGACACCGTCGTAAAGGTGATCGATTTCGGCGTGGCGAAAGCACTGGTGGAAAAGCCGGATGCGATGGGCTTGACGCACGGAGGATTTGTCGGCACGCCGGCTTTCGCGAGTCCGGAGCAATTCACTGATTCGCCAATCGACGTTCGCTCGGACATTTATTCGTTAGGCGTGACCCTGTGGTATCTGCTTACCGGCAATAGGCCCTTCCAAGGCGCGACCATCGAACAGATTCGCGCAAGCCAGTGCTCGCAAGCTCTACCGATTGAACAGCTGAAGGCGGCCCGCGTTCCAAGCAAGCTCGTGTCACTGCTGGTGTCGATGCTTGCCCTCGCTCCGGCTGCGCGTCCCGGCGTTCGACAGCTCAAAACGCAATTACAGGAATGTAGCTCCCAGATCCTCGACCGTTGGAAAATAGTGAAGGGGTTCGCACTCGCGGCCGCTTTGGTCGCGCTCGTTATTGTTGCGGCCGTTTTGCTTTTTCCACAGAAGCGCAACCAGCCGTTCTCCGGCGCGGCGAATACTTCCGGCATCCCGCCGAAGAGCATTGCCGTTCTACCGTTTCGCAACCTCTCCGAAGACAAAGAGAATGCGTTTTTCGCCGACGGCATTCAGGACGATCTCGTGACCAGCCTCGCCCGGATTAAGGATCTCAAGGTTGTTAGCCGGGGTTCGGTAGCGTCATATCGGGATCTTTCGGGTCGAAGGCTCCGCGCGATCGCACAGGACCTTGGCGTTGGAGCCGTTCTCGAGGGTAGCGTTCGTCGCACCGCAAATCGCGTGTTGGTCAATGTGCAGTTGACCGACGCAACGACGGAACGGCAAATCTGGTCGGACCGTTACGATCGTACACTGAAGGATTCGATCGCTCTGCAAGGCGAGCTGGCGGCGGAAATCGCCACTGCTCTGGCGGCGAAGCTCAGCCCGGAGGAAAAGGCACAGGTGGAAGCGAAGCTGACCAACAATCCGGACGCTTACGTCGTGTATCTCCGCGGCCGTGAGTTTCAAATGCGGCCCGAGGTCTCGCGCGACAACTACGTCGCGGCCGAACAATGCTACAGACACGCAGTCGCGCTGGACCCGCGATTTGCCCTGGCTCACGCGCGACTCGCCGAAATGCTCGAGGGTCGCCACGGCAATTTTGATAATCAGCCCGCGCTGCTCGCCGAAGCGCGCAGTCATGCGGAGGAAGCGCTGCGGCTCGACCCGCATTGCGGACAGGCACACATGGTGATGGCGTACATCCTGTCGCGGTCCGTTAAGTCAATCGAGAGAGACAAAGCGATAAAAGAGGAGGTGGACAGCGCGCTTCGCCTGGTTCCAAACGACGGTTACCTGGTAATGCTAGCGGCCCTCTTCCAAACGGATATGAACTGGCTTGAAGAAGCGGAGGCGACGTTCCAGCGCGCCATCGAAATCAATCCGCGCGAACCAAAAGTCTTTTACAATTACGCTTTTCTGCTGACGAAGAAGGGAGACGTGTCCAAAGCGCGCTGGGCTTCGGATCGCTCCCTGGAACTCGCGCCGGAATCCGTTTTCTTTCGGCTCTTCCGCGCGATTCAGGAATTCCGCTGGACAGGAGAGGTGGCGCGAACAAAGAAATTTCTCGCTGAGATTCCCGCGGGCAAGGATCCGGATGGTCGAGTAACAGCGGCGCACTGTACGGCTGCCCTCTACGAGCGAAACTTTGCGGAAGCTCTACGCCTGCTCGCCGCTTGTCCTTCTGAGCGATTGCCATGTCTCGCCGGCGGATTTGGTGACATGGTCCCGAAGGGATTCGTTGAAGGTCTGATTCATTCCTATGCGGGGAACAAGGAGCGTGCCTATACCGCGCTCGACTCGGTGCGGTGGATCTTGGAAATGGAAGCGAAGGAGAACCCCGGCGATGAGGCGGCACATTTGAACGTGGCTGAGGCTTACGCGGTGATGGGCTGGAAGGATGCCGCGCTGGCGGAAGTCGCGCGCACGAAAGAAAAGCCAAATGGATGGCCGATGGCGGACCTTTTGGTCCATGCCGGCGACCGCGACGGCGCATTGCGCCTCCTCGAGCAGCTTCCTGCTACAGAGCGAGAGTACTGGTATTACGAGCTGCGTCTGCACCCGCAGTGGGATCCACTTCGCAGCGACGCGCGCTTTGAAAAAATGCTCGCGTCTTCTGTACCGAAAACCGCGGCCGTGCCAGAGAAAAGCATCGCGGTGCTTCCATTTGAGAACCTCAGCGAGGACAAAGAGAATGCGTTTTTTGCCGACGGCATTCAGGACGATCTCGTCACCAGCCTGGGCCGAATCAAGGGGCTCAAGGTTGTTAGCCGAAGTTCGGTAGCGTCATATCGAGATCTTTCCGGTCGGAGGCTCCGCGCGATCGCACAGGACCTTGGCGTTGGAGCCGTTCTCGAGGGTAGCGTTCGTCGCACCGCAAATCGCGTGTTGGTTAATGTGCAGTTGACCGACGCAACGACGGAACGGCAAATCTGGTCGGACCGTTACGATCGTACACTGAAGGATTCGATCGCTCTGCAAGGCGAGCTGGCGGCGGAAATCGCCACTGCTCTGGCGGCGAAGCTCAGCCCGGAGGAAAAGGCACAGGTGGAAGCGAAGCTGACTAACAATCCGGACGCTTACGTCGTGTATCTCCGCGGCCGTGAGTTTCAAATGCGGCCCGAGGTCTCGCGCGACAACTTCGACGCGGCCGAACAATGCTACAGGCACGCAGTCGGGCTGGACGCGCGATTTGCCCTGGCTCGCGCCCGACTCGCCGAAATACTCCAAGGTCGCTACGAATGGTTTGATCATCAGCCCGTGCTGCTCGCCGAAGCGCGCACTCATGCGGAGGAAGCCCTGCGGCTCGATCCGCATTGCGGACAGGCACATATGCTGATGGCGAAGATCCTGTCGTGGTCCGTTAAGTCAATCGAGAGGGACGAAGCGATGAAACAGGAGGTGGACAGCGCACTCCGCCTGGTCCCAAACGACGGCTACATGGTAATGATAGCGGCCCTCCTCCAAACGGACATGGACTGGCTCGAAGAAGCGGAGGCGACGTTCCAACGCGCCATCGAAATCAATCCGCGCGAACCAAAAGTCTTTTACAACTACTTTACTCTGCTGAAGAAGAAGGGAGACGTGTCCAAAGCGCGCTGGGCTTCGGACCGCTCCCTGGAACTCGCGCCGGAATCCGTTTACTTTCGGCTCTCCCGCGCGATTGCGGAATTCGAATGGACAGGAGAGGTGGCGCGAACGAAAAAATTTCTCGCTCAGATTCCCGCGGGCAAGGATCCAGATGGCCGAGTAACAGCGGCGCACTGTACGGTTGCCCTCTACGAGCGAAACTACTCCGAAGCTCTACGCCTTCTCGCGGCTTGCCCTTCTGCGCGATTGCCGTTCCTCGACGGCGGATTTGGTGGCATGGTCCCGAAAAGAGTCCTCGAGGCCTTCTTTCATTTCTATGCGGGGAACAAGGAGCGTGCGTATACCGCGCTCGATTCGGCGCGATCGCTCTTGGAGATGGAAGCGAAGGAAAACCCGGGCGATCAGCAGGCCCATCTGCACGTGGCTTTTGCCTACGCAGCAATGGGCTGGAAGGATGCCGCGCTGGCGGAAATCGCGCGCGCGAAAGAAAAGCCGGATGGATTTATGATGGCGGCGCTTTACGCCCATGCCGGCGACCGCGACGCCGCATTGCGCCTCCTCGAACAGGTTCCTGTAGAGCGAGAGAACAATTATTACGATCTGCGCCTGGGCCCGCACTGGGATCTACTTCGTAGCGACGCGCGCTTTGAAAAAATGCTCGCCTCTTCCGCGCCGAAAAGCGCGCGGTGATCCGCGCTTCGAAAAAATCGTAGCGTCGTTCGCACCGAAATAGTCCGCGAGCTGTCGCCGCTTCCCACGTTAGCCTGGTGAATCGCACTGCGACGCGCAGAGTGTTGTGACTCCCGTCACTTTCTTTGCAACGGGGCGCAAAGTTTCGGGAAGAAATGGGAAACGGTTTGCGTCTCCGGGGTTATCCGAAGCGAAAACCACAAACCCAAAACAAGAAAGAAAATCATATTATGAAAGACAGAAAAAATATCCTGACTTATATCGTCGCCGCAGTCGCCATTCTCGCGACCTCGGCGAGTTCATCGCTGGGCGCGCAGCCGCAAGTCTACCTCGGAAAGCTGACGCACGGAGAGTTCGTCTCCTGTGAGGGCCAAATACTGGATCCGCCGGCGTACGCGGTTGGTGGCACATGGGTCCTGAGCATCGATGCGATGACACAACCCCTGGTCCCGCCGCCGGCTCACCTCACAATGGTCGTCTTGCGCGACGGCAGCAATTACCTGGCGTTCCCGCACATCGAATTGACGCCTGTCTCGCTCCAAGATGGCATCTACACTTACACGTGGGGAACTCAGGTGACGGCAACGCTCGATACGAATACGACTCCCGCGACTTTCGCGTGGCACGTCGTATTCGACGACAACTGCACCTTGCGCAGCTACGGGTCGCTGACTTACTTCGGAGTAGCCAACAATTAGGACATCAAACGGGATGGTATCCGCATCGCACCTGGCGTCGTTCAAGTGCGATGCGTGATGCCGCAGAGACTTACCATTTCCCGATTCGACAAGCGGCATCGCATCGCCGGAGCAGAACCGAAGACAGTGCCAGTGGTAGGGATTCGTTCGCGACTGATTAAGCGGAAAACATCGCAGCGGCCGGCGCGATATTCAGCATCGGTTCCAACTTTCTTTGCAACGCGGTGCAAAGTTTCGGGAAGGAAATGGGAAACGGTCTGCGTCAGAACGAAGACCAAAACCAACCAATGCAAAAACCAAAAATACAAAGGACAACACGTATGAAACAAATATTCCTATATACATCGCTTGCTGCAATGGCACTCGCTGTGACGACGACTGGCGCGGCGCCCGAGCGCTGCGACGGGACGGTCCAGCTCACCAGCCAATCGAACTTTCAAGTGCGGCAAGCCGGCACGCAAACGTTCGTCCAGTTCGACTTCACCGGCCTGCACGACATCTGCCTGGCAGACCGCTCGGTCGTGACCGGCATCGTCGAAGGCCACCTGGTCCAGCGCATTTCGGCCAACGGTGACTTTAGCCTTACCTTCGACGAGGTCCTGAGCTATAACGGCGGCACGCTCGGGTATCGTGGCGAGGGCAGCCTCACCGGGGGCAATTGGCAGAGCAACGTGATGACGGTAGGCCTCGGCACCGGCCCGCTAGCGGGAATCCACGGGCAGGGAACGTTTGTGTTCACCGGTCCCGCATCGCTGGCCGACGTCATCTATTATGTGTACACGCCCTGATGCGGCGGGTAGCGACCAGAAATCTGTGTCTATCTGTGGCTGTAGGAAAGAATTCTGGCCACGGATAGACACCGATGAAACCAGATTCAGAAAACCAAATTAAGGGATCCGTAGCACGGCCAGCGGTTTTCAAGCGCTCCAAACGCACACCGCGACGACGGGAATCGGTTCGTAGTGCACGCCGATGATAAGCGGACTGCATTTTTGGAATTAGAAAGGGCGGTTTGTATCCACCTACTTAGCGAACAATGCTGACCATAATCGCAGCGACGGCTGCAAG
>Ga0209156_10002781_pt1 | contig 13561 bp, 17 predicted proteins | sample GraSoiAngelo_124_FD_185881 | JGI IMG/M metagenome (GOLD analysis project Ga0209156, IMG submission 185881) | Grasslands soil microbial communities from the Angelo Coastal Reserve, California, USA - 14_0927_05_20cm (SPAdes) (version 2) | ecosystem: Environmental > Terrestrial > Soil > Grasslands...
GTCGGGTCCGGTCGGCGGCTGGCTCTCCGTGACCGCGCCGTTCGAGGTGCAGGTGATCGAGAAGGACGAAGTCATCGGATCCGGCGGCGCCGCGAGAATCATGGTCGCCGCGGGACGCCACGACATCCTCCTCGCCAACCGCGCGCTCGATTATCAGGAAAGCCGTCACGTAGAGGTCGCCGCGGGAACGACGACCAGCGTGCGCGTCGATGCGCCGAAGGTCACCCTGAGCGTGAACGCGCGTCCGTGGGCCGACGTCGCGATCGACGGCAACGACATCGGCCAAACGCCGATTGCGAACGTCACCGCCACCGTCGGGACGCACCAGCTCGTGTTCCGCCATCCGCAGTTCGGCGAGCGGCGGCAGAGCGTCATCCTGACCGGCAAGGGGCCGAACCGTGTCGCCGTCGATTTGACGAAATGAGCGCCTGCGGCCCGACCGAGGCGGCGGAGCGAACCGCCGCGAAGCGGCGGCGCCGAGTGAGCGCGAGCGGGGGTGGGCCCCGCGAGCATAGGAAGATGAAACGGAAGCCGAGGCAATTCATGAGAGCGATCGTCGTGGCCGTCGGACTTGTGGCCGCTTCGACGGCCGCGAGCGCGGATCAGGATCCGCTGAACATCGCGAAGGATCTGTATGCGTCGGCGGCGTACGAAGAAGCACTGTCGACGCTGTCGCGGCTGACGGATGCGCGCGCGAGCGTGCCCGGCATCGCGCGACAGGCCGACCAGTATCGCGCGTTCTGTCTGTATGCCCTGGGCCGTGTGTCGGAAGCCGAATCGGTAGCCGAGTCGCTGATCCGCCGCGAGCCGCTGCTGCAGCTCGATGCCGCCGATGCGTCGCCCAGAATCGAAGCGATGTTCGTCGGCGTCCAGAAGCGCATTCTGCCTGGCCTCATCCGCGAGCGGTACCGGGAGAGCCGCGCGTTCATCGATCAGAAGCAGTACGGGGCGGCGGAACCGCGTCTCGCCGACGTGCGGCGCCTGCTCGCGGAAGCGCAGCACCTCGGTGCCTGGGACGAGGGGCTGGCCGACCTGACCGAGCTCGTCGACGGATTCCTGACGCTCGCCCGCTCACAGGCGGCGCCGGCGGCGCTACCGGCGACGGCCGCGACAAGCGTGCCCCCGCCTTCCGCTCCCGCTCCGTCGGCGCCGGCCGCGTCGGAGCCGGCGCGCGCGGCCGCGGCGCCGGAGCCGCCACGCGCGGCTGCCGGCGAGCCGAGCGTTTACCACATTGAGGACGCCGACGTGCGGCCTCCGGTCGTGATTTTTCAGAGCGCACCGAGCGCGCCGAACGAGCTGCTGACGGTCGTGCGCGCGCTGCGCAAGCAGATGGTGCTCAGCGTCCTGATCGACGAAACGGGCAGCGTGCAGAAGGCCGACGTCCGCGGCTCGATCCATCCGAGCTACGACTCGATGCTGCTTCGCGCGGCGCGCACCTGGAAGTACCGGCCTGCGATGAAGAATGGCGTGCCGGTCAGATACGAGAAGACAGTCATCATCGACGTCAAATGAGCGCGAGCGGGGGCAGCCCTGAGCCACGCGTCGGGGTGGGGCCCGACGCGGTTGAGAAAAATTCCCCGCGAGCATAAAAAAATGTACCAACGATTCTTCGGACTCCGCGAGCGGCCGTTCGAGCTGACCTCGAATCCAAAGTACTTGTTCTTCTCGGCGCAGCACCGCGAGGCGCTCGCCAATCTCGAGTACGGGTTGTCTTCCGCGAAGGCGATCACCGTCGTCGTCGGCGAAGCGGGAACTGGAAAGACGACGCTGCTGCGCGCAGCGCTCGAATCGGAACGGTGCCGGCGCGTCAAGGCGATCGTGCTCGACAATCCGACGCTGACGCGCGAGGAGTTCGTCGAGATTCTCGCGGCGCGGTTCCAGCTGGGCCCTGCCGCCGCCGCATCCAAGGCGGCGCTCCTGGACGCGCTCGAGGCGGAGCTTCGCGCGCGGCGCGCCCGCGAGGAGATCACGGCGCTGATCGTCGACGAGGCGCAGAGCCTCAGCGACGAGCTGCTCGAAGAGGTGCGGCTGCTGGCGAACATCGAGACGCCGACCGAAAAGCTGCTGCCGTTGGTGCTCGCGGGACAGCCCGAGCTGGCCGTGCGGCTGAACGAGTCGGGGCTGCGGCAGCTGAAGCAGCGCGTCGCGCTCCGGTGCGAGGTCGCGCCGCTCGATCTCGGCGACACCGCCGCCTACATCGTGTCGCGCATTCGAACCGCGGGCGGCAACACGACGAAGCTCTTCACGCGCGAGGCCGTGACGCTCATCCACGAGTTCTCGCGCGGCATTCCGCGCGTGATCAACGTGATGTGCGACAACGCGCTGATCAACGGCTTCGCGCTGAAGCGCCAGCCGGTCGATCGCGACATCGTTGCCGAGGTATGCCGCGATTTCGATCTCACGAAGGCGGAAGCGCCGCAGTTGATGCTGGCGCGGAGCAGAAGCCGGGAGTGACGCGAAGAAGCTGGAATATCCACTTCGCACAGAAATGTGCAATGGTGCCAGCGAACGCGGTCCCAATAGATTGTCGTTTCATCGTTCAGTCATCTGCTGCGACCAGTCGCCGGCAACGGTTCGAACATCAAAATCTCACGATGTAAGCGATGCCGGCCAGGGGATGAACCGTGCAATCCCCGACGAGGGATCGGAGCCGCGTTTCCGTGAAATGCTCGGACCGCAAACCGCCGTCGGTCGTCAGATACTCGGCGGACTCCGCCACCACTGCGTGTCCGAATCGCCGATACCATTCGCGCCTCGCCGGAATGGAAGCTTCAGCAAAGACGGACAGGAGTCTCATATGCGGGCGAGGCACGCACCGCCGCATTTCGTCGAGAACGCCGGCCTTGTCGCTCATCGTGCCCCACGTGTTGGTGAGGCACGTCGCGAAATCAAAGCGCGCGCGGATGGGGAGTCTGGCGGCGTCGGCTGTGACGAAGTGCAACCCGCCCGATCCAGCGCGGCGACGCGCCTCGGCGAGATAGGCGTGCTCGTAGTCCACTCCGACGCCGATTCGCAAACGGTTGCGTAGCATGGCGAGATGCCGTCCGGTCCCGCACCCGATATCGATTACGGCCATCCCGTCGGCAACCGTGTCTTGCAGGAGCTCGATCTCCGCCTCTAGGAAGGCACGGATTTCCGGCGGTTGCGTGGCCGGATCCAACGCGCGATTCAACAAGCCGCTCGCGTAGACTTCGTCGTTCGACATCGATCGTCAGCTGCCACTCATAACGATCTTCAGGCGGCCTTGATGTGGCGCCCGGGACGCCTGGCGTCGGATCAGCGACTGATCCTCGTGTTGACAATCATGAGCACGAAACTGTCTGTTACGCACCGCCGTCACGTCGCTGGATTCTAAGTGTAGCGTCCTGCCGCTCAACAGCGTGCGGCACGAATCGTCCATTGATCAGATCAGGTCCTTCCAAATCCGTCCGTGACACAACATCCATCCTCACTTGCCGAAGGCTCGACTGCATGGACGGTGCTCCTCCATGGCGTTCGCGGCCGTCAGCCGCGGAGCGTGCGAAACGTAATCGAATAGCGCAGCGCCGCGACCGGCGGCACGTGGTGCTCGTACGCGCTTCTCGATTCGGCGGTCATGAGGTACGCCGAGCGCGGCTCGAGCACGATGGTGTGCGTCGCCGTCCGTCGCGCGCCGCCCGTCGCCTGAGCGGCGTCTCCTGGCGCGACGTACGGACGAAACTTCAATTGGCAGGACGACAGCAGCGAGATACCGGCGACGATGCCGTATTGCGGGGCGTCGCGATGCCAGCCGACCGGCGCGGCCGGTCGGTACTCGTTGATGAGCGCCATCCCCATCGACGCCCCGTCGACCTCCGCCCACGAGGCGACACGGTCGCGCAGCCACAGCAGAAAGTCGGGCATCGGCGGCGCAGCCGCCGCGCCGCGATCGTAGGTCCGGCCGAAGAAGGCGACGCGCCGTCGCGCGACGACGCCGCGCATCTCGAAGGTCGAGAACTCGACGCGCGCGATCTCGCCGGCGAGCATCGCCTCCTCCTCGACGGTGATGAAGTCGTCGCGATAGCGGAACCCGTTCGGTGCGTCGACATCGAAGAGCGAGCGAGCGGGAATCGGCACGTGTCAGTGTGGCACACGGATCGCTCGGCTGAACCCATCGCGCTATAACTGCGCTACAGCGATCGCGCTACGACTGCGGTCGGCTAAGCCTCGCGCTGCGAAAGCCGCGTCAGTTCGCGCGATCAGCTCGAGCGTGGATCGATCACGTCAGTCGCGACGGCTCGATCCCGGCCGGCTGCCGCGGCGCGCGTGATCGCCGCGACCTGCCGGCCGTCGCGCACGAGCGTCATCTGCGCCGCGCGCATCGTGCGTGACGCATCGCTTGCTGTCCGACTCGTGTCCGCCTGCTCGGTCATTGTCATTGAAATAGCTCCTTCGCACAGCAAGACCAATCCGTACCGCCGCTCTCGGTATGGCATTCGCGTATACGAATGCCGCAAAGCGTCGCCCAGCCGTGCGGATCGACGGAACGTCACCGCTATTAGCGGGACTCATGGATGTGGATGCGGCTCGCCAGTCCGACCGCCGTGTTCGAGATCCGCTGCAAATTCGCCTGGCAACTCGCTGCGACGAATCGCATCAGTGACACTCTTGAGGTCGTACGGGATCCGAATGAACTCGGTCGGTGTACTCGCGGCGAAGTCGAGGATTGCGTAGCAGGCGTGCCAGTTGCCGTCCTTCGGCTTCCCGACTGATCCGACATTTACGAACCGCACCGCGTCGACCACCTTCACATAGGGCTTGTGGGTGTGGCCGAAGACGACCACATCTGCGTTTGACGACGCCGCGAGACGTTGAAAACTTGAAATCGGGCGGTCCTCGAACAGGTACTCGTTGATCTTGCGCGGGCTGCCGTGAACAAGTAGTACTCGCTTGCCGTCGATTTCGGTACGAATGTGCGGATGCAATTGTCGCAGGAACGTCTTGTTGTCAACGGTCACGCGTGCCTTCGTCCACGTGAAGGACTTATCGCCGAGCCTCCGCTCGTCCGGTTCGCGATAGGCACATCCACACTCGTCCCGGTCGTGGCCGACGCCGTCGTCATAGTTCCCCGTGATCGTCGGGATCTGCTCTGAACGAATCCGTTCGATCACCTCGTTCGGGAAGGGACCATAGCCGACCAAGTCGCCGAGGCAATACATCGCATCGGGTCGTCGGCGCGCAACGTCGGCGAGTACAGCTTCCAGAGCTGGAAGGTTCCCGTGAATGTCGCTGAAGATCGCTACGCGCATTTCTTGATTCGAGACCGTCCATCGCGGCCGAACTGAGTTGGAGCTGCCGGAACCAACGATCGACTCAGATGTCCGGCCGCCTGGAGATCGCGCCCGGCTGCCGACGCCGCGGGCGAGGGGTGTCGAAGGTTGTGGTCATGCGCAGCAGTCTGGTCCGCAGCAGCTTTTCGCGTTCGGCTTCAGGGCACGAACGAACGCGCTGGCGAACTTGTCCTCCACTTGCGGCGCCAGCCGGTCGACGTCAATACCCGTTTCGGCCAGATAGGCGCGGGCATCGTCGAGTTTGTAGATGCGCCACGGCTCGACTTCGACGTCAGCGAATCCCGCGGCACGCAGTTTCGTCGCGTACTCCGTTTCCTTGAGGGCGCCGGCGATGCAGCCAACCCAGAGCTCCATGCTTCGCCGAATATCAGGGGATACGTCGCCCCGAACCACAACATCCGAGACGGCGAATCGGCCGCCCGGCTTCAGCACACGGAACGCCTCCCGAAGCACCGCGTCCTTGTCGCTCGACAGGTTGATCACGCAGTTCGAGATGATGACGTCAACCGAGTTGTCGGGCAGCGGGATCGCCTCGATCGTGCCGTTCAGGAACTCGACATTCGTGGCCCCCGCCTTCCGCTGGTTCTCGCGGGCCAGCGCCAGCATTTCGTCCGTCATGTCCAACCCGTAGACCTTCCCCGTCGGACCGACACGCTTCGCGGACAGCAGCACGTCGATGCCGCCGCCGGATCCGAGGTCGAGGACTATCTGCCCCGGTTCGAGCGCGAGAAGGGCCGTCGGGTTCCCGCAGCCGAGCGACGCGCTGACGGCGTCGGCCGGCAGGCCGGTCGTCTCGGCATCGGAGTACAGATTGGAGGTGATCGGATCGCCGCAACCGCAGCCGGTCGGCGCGCAGCAGCCACTGTTGGTCGACGCATTCGTCACTGAGGAGGCAATGGCGCCGTATTTCTCGCGAACCGCCTGCTGGATGTCTGACACGGTGTACGCTCCTTGTATCTGCAAAAACGAATATACAGAATCTAGGCGACCGTGATATATTTGTCAAGGCAAATATATATGGCTAAGCAATTGAACGAAATGGAAACCCTCTTCAGGGCGCTCGCCGACGCCACGCGACTCCGCATCTTGGGGCTTCTGTTGACAGGCGAGGTCTGCGTCTGCGACATCCACGAAAGCCTCAAGATTCCGCAGCCGAAAGCGTCGCGGCATCTCGCGTATCTGCGGCGATCCGGACTGGTGGACACGCGACGGGAGGGATTGTGGATCCACTATCGCCTCGGCAAACTCGCCGACCCGGTGACGGCCGCCATCGTCGATGCGGTCCGCCACGCACTCACGCACGTGGACACAGTGCATCGTGACGCTGCACGTCTTCAGAAAACGACCGGGTGCTGTGCGCCGACGCCTGACGACGTGACGCGCGCGGCGTGTTGCACACCGCAGGCAGCCGCGCTGAACGTGATGCGGTGATTCATGGAAACGCGAATCGAACGCGCGCAGCCCATCGACACCGAGGCCGTGCTTGTTCTCCTGGCCCAGAATGGCCTTCCGACAGAGGGGCTTCGAGAGCATTTCACGACCACGGTGGTCGCGCGAGACCGAGGTCGCGTTGTCGGCAGCGCGGCACTCGAGCTCTATCCGGACGGGGCGCTGCTTCGTTCTGTCGCCGTGAGCCGTGAGGAGCAGGGACGCGGCCTCGGGCATCAGCTGACGGATGCCGCCATCCGCCTTGCACAGGACGTCGGAGCGCCGGCGATCTACTTGCTGACGACGACAGCCGAAGGGTTCTTTCCAAAGTTCGGGTTTGAACGAATTGCGCGCGCCGAAGTTCCGGCCAGCGTTCGGACCTCTGTCGAATTCAGCTCTGCATGTCCGTCAACCGCGACGGTCATGCGCAAATCACTGTAGACCGAGGGAACGGCATGCCTACGAGAATGCGGAGGGCCGTCTCGGTTACTTGCTTGGCGGCGTTACCTTGGCCAGTGCCGCGCCGTTTGAGGGTTGTGATGTCAACAGCAACCCGTTTCCCGGCGACCATGAGATAGACGTCTGGGGATCACTACCCTTTCCCACGTTGCCGAGAACCGTCTGGCCACGGCTTCGATGGCAGTTTGCTCCTGCTTCTTCAAATCTCTCATACGTCTCTACCACGACCTTCGTCTGTACCCGCGACTCACAGCCAGACGAAGATCCACCATCGGTGTCGCCTCGACAACCCGAAGAAGTCCACCCGTTCGAAACGCATGGCCTTGATGAACGTGATTGCGTCCTTGGCCATCTGCTCTATCGAGGTCGCCGGTGAGCCACTGGACGCGCCAACGCCTCGATTGTCGAACGTGATCACGCGACGGCTCGCCGCGAAACCATCAACAACCCGAGGGTCCCAGTTGTCCAGGCAGCCCGGTGGACGAGGAACACCACCGGGGTGCCGGGATTGTTCGTCCCGAGCTCCCGATAAACGAACTCCACTCCGCCTGCGGTGATCGTTCGCGTTGGCACGTTCTTCCAATCGACCTTCAAGTTCTGCGATGTACTCACTCATGTTGCTCTGCCGTCGCGGTGAACGTAACCCCATTGTTCACCTGACCGCCGCATTTCATTTTAGTGATACGACGACCTTGCCTTTTGCGCGTCCTGCTTCGACATAGGCCATGGCCTCCTTGGTCGATGCGAAGGGGAAGACTCGATCCACGACCGGGCGAATGATTCCGTCATCGATGAGAGCAGTGATCTCGGTCAACTGGCCGCCGTTCGCTCTCATGAAAAGAAACGAGTACTTGGCTTGGCGGCGCTTGGCTTTCGTTGTAATTCCGTAGCTCAAGACGCCCATGATCATTCTCAAGACCCATGACGCGCCCAGGCTTCGCGCAAACGCTGCATCGGGCGGGCCTGAGATAGAAATGAGCTGTCCACCGGGCTTGAGCACTCGCAGAGATTTCTCGAGCGTCACCTTGTCCAGGCTGTTCAAGACAACGTCGTAGTCACGGAGCACGTCTGCGAAGTCCTGTTTCTTATAATCGATCATGATGTCGGCCCCGAGGCTTCTGACCAGATCCACGTTGGCCGTGCTCGTGGTCGTCGCCACGGTCGCGCCGACGTGCTTAGCCAGCTGAATGGCAAATGTGCCCACACCACCCGAACCCGCGTGGATGAGAACCTTCTGTCCTTGTTTCAGATTCGCTCTTTCGATTAGCGCCTGCCAGGCGGTCAAGCCGACCAGGGGGATGGAAGCCGCTTCTTCCATGGTGAGTGCTTTGGGCTTGATCGCCACGTCATCCTCTTTGATCGCACTGAATTCCGCGAATGCACCGATTTGCCCGTCAGCCGGCCGCGCATAGACTTCGTCGCCGGGCTTGAATCGACGCACTCGAGATCCGACCCGGACCACGACCCCGGCCACGTCATGGCCCAAAATGAGCGGGAGGCGGTAAGGCAGAATGCGCTTGAACTCGCCGTTTCTGATTTTGGAATCCAGAAGGTTGACACCAGCGGCGTGGACCTGGACCAATACGTCATCCTCCCGCAGCTCCGGGTCTGGCGTGTCGCCGGCCCGCACATGGTCGGCGCTTCCGTAGCGATCGAGGATGAATGCCTTCATTGCAGCCTGCGAGTCTTAGGCAACGGCCTGGACGCCTGCGACCTGCCGCTCGAGTCCTTTCGGATCCGCGAAGAAGGCCGGCCCCGTGCCCTGACTCATCTTGTCGGGAAAGATCTCCTCGTCGCCCGCGATGATGCCCGCGACAATCGCCCGCGCGGCGTCCGCCGGCGAGGCCTTCTCGAGCGTCAGCACCTCGCCCATCTTGGTGTCAATCGGGCCGGGATACACGCCAAACACCTGCGTGTTCTGCCCGCGCAGCATCGCGCGCGTGACCTGCGTGAGCGAGTGCGTCGCGGCCTTCGAGGCGCTGTACGCCGCGAGAATCGGGAAGCTGACGAACGAGGCCACCGAGTTGAGGTTGGCGATGGCGCCGCCGCCATTCTTCGCGAGTACTGGCGCGAAGGCCTGCGTGACCGCGAAGGTGCCGAGGAAGTTCACTTCCATCTCCTGTCGCCCGCCCTCGATCCACTTCGGATCAGTGAATTCGCCACCGGAGAAGCCGACGATCCCGGCGTTGTTGACGAGGAGGTCCACGTCCGCCGCGATCGCGGCGGTTGCGGCGATCTGCGCGGCGTTGGTGACATCGAGTTGCAGCGGCACCACGCGGGAGCCGTGGCGGGCCACGAGCGGCTCGAGGGCCGCCATGCTGCGCGCGGCGGCGTAGACTTTTTTTACGCCGGCGGCGACGAGCGCGTCCACGATGGCTTCGCCGATGCCACGGTTCGCGCCGGTGACGAGTGCGGTCTTGCCTGAGAGTGCGTAACCCATGTTGAGACTCCTGACGATCTCGCCATGCGCGAGACTGAAAGCAGCAACCTGCGGGAAGCCAAGAACAGACCGTTCTGTCTATTCATGCGGTTGACAATAGACCGATCTGTCTGTATTGTCAAGGGGTGCCGCAGAAAGCCAAGAAACGGGCGAAAACCTCCGCAATCGGCGTCCGTGACCGCCTCCTCGACGCCGCCGATCGCCTGTTCTACCGGGAGGGCGTGCGGGCCGTGGGTATCGACCGCGTGCTGGCGGAGGCCGACGCGGCGAAGGCGTCGCTCTATCAGCACTTCGGCTGCAAGGACCAGCTCGTGGCGTCGTACCTCGAGCGCCGAACCGTGGACGCCCGCGCGAACATCGAAGCGTACCTCGCCGACACGCCGCCATCACAGCGCGCGCTCAAGTTTTTCGACTGGGTCGTGGAGTGGGCGGAGTCGAAGGACTTCCGCGGTTGCCCGTTGCAGCATACGGTGAGCGAGCTCACCGATGCGGCGCACCCGGCGCGCGCCATTGCTCACGGTCAGCGAGCGTGGTTCGCGGAGCGTTTCCGCGAGTGGACGACGGCGGCGGGAGTGAAGGACGCGAAAGCGACGGCTCGCGCTCTTATGGTGCTGTTCGACGGCGCCGTTGCGGGGTCCGAGGTTGACGGGCCGCAGCGGGCGAAAGATGCTCGATGGATGGCCACGAAGTTGTTGGCCGGCTGAACGCGCTCCGCTCCCTCACTTCTACAGAACGACGTTCGTTGAACTGCGTCAGGGTGTCGCGACGCTGCGTGGGCTTCGCGACCCTTGACTTTTGTGCACAGTGTGCACACACTTGAAGACATGAGCTCGGCATATGTGTCCGGCCGCGTGCCTGCGCGTTACGAGCGGTTGGTGACCAAACAGGCACGCGCCGCCCGGACCTCAAAGAGCGATCTCGTCGCGCGATATGTCATTGAAAAGAGTCTCGAAACCGAGTTTCCTGGAATTTCCTTTCGCGATTCGCTTTCAGGCCGCGAAGCGTACCTGACCGGCCGTCGCGTCGCCGTCTGGGAAGTCCTCGCGGTGCACCAGGAAACCCAATCGGTCGAGAAGACGGCGAGCCACTTCCGGTGGCCGCGCATACTCATCAAGCGAGCGCTGGCATACGCCAAGGCTTTCCCCGAAGAAATCCACGCAGCGCGTGACGAAGAGACCGGCACAGCCTCGGCTGCTCGCTGACGAAACTACGTCGCATCGATTCGTCTCGGCCTGCACGCGTTTGCTTCGGGACTTTCCCATTGTTCACATCGCACGGTGGCAAGACGGATCCTGGCTTGGCCTCGACGATGCGGCCCTGTTGATGTCTTGCGCCGAAGCCGGTTTGGTGCTCGTCGCGTTCGACCGCGCAACGCTCCCGTGGCACGCGGGCCAGGTCCTGCGCGCGGGGGAAAGTCACGGCGGCCTCATCCTGTTCCGCCGCACGGTTCGGAGTACCAACTACGGCGACCAAGCGCGCCTGGTGACCGACTTCTGGTTCGGTGAAGGTCGCGGATGGGACTGGACGAATCGAATCGTCTACCTGCCGAAGTCGCCGTGACCCCTTGGATGTCGTTCGGGTGTCCGCGAAGCGTTTCAGCGCGATCCGCACAATCTGCTGGACGTAATCGTGACGGTGGAACAGATCGACATCGACGCGGCGGTCATCGGCAGCGCGAGCTGGCCAGGCCGACATGGGCTCAACCGCATGCTGCGGCCGCGCGTCCTCCCCGGTGAGCGGGCACGCGCATGGGCACGGCATCATGTTGAGGAAGTCGGAAGTCTCGAGAACTTCCTACCGGCGCTCTATGCGGATCAGAAGATAGGACGGGCCCAACCCGGTTCGCTTGTCCCACGAACGCGGGCGCGGGGAGACGCGGCGAATCAGATCGCGGACTCGCGACTCGAGCGCGTCTCCGTCAGACATGCCAGATCCGGGATTGGTCCGAGGTGATGCAGCTCACACGGAGCGGTAATCGATGGGCGGCCGCCCGCGCGATCGGCCTGCATTCTTCTAGGCCGTCGACCGTGCGGACGCACCGACCGTCTGCCGCGTGGTGGCGTTCGGCGGCGTGACAAGGCTGAAGATATTGCCGTCCGGGTCCTTGAACCAAGCGGTCTTCATCGTGCCGGCCACATGAAGGTCGCCCTGCCGGGTCATGTTCGGCAAATCATAATGCTCGAAGCTAACTCCGCGACCCTTCAGCGTCTTCACGATATCTTCGACCTCGTCGGTCACCCAGGTCACCGCAGTTGCTTTGTTCGTACCGGCGTGTTGCGAACGGTAGACGAAAAGCGTGGACGTTCCGCTCTTGAAGGCGAGCACTTCCTCGTTCTCCATGACCTTCGTCAGCCCGAGCGTCTGCTCGTAGAACTTTCTCGCGCTGTCGAGATTCTTGACCGCAACCGTCGCAACAGCATCCCTATCCCTGAGCATCGTAGTCTCTCCTTGGTTGAGCGCTCTCGCGAGATTCGCCCTGGCGACCGGGCGGCGCGGCAACGCATTGTCAGGATCGGAGCAAGCAGCGATCCGAGAAGTCCTTCAACCGGCCGAGCTCGAGCGAGCTCGACACGTGAGCGTCTCTGCGAACTTCCTCGCCATGCGACAAGCCTGAAACCTCGACCGTCAGACCAGTTGACTGCCAACAGCTGTGAGGTGTAGTCTCCCAACACATGACGCCCGACAAGAGTGACGTTCTCTACGGCACCCTCGGCTTGATGGTCATCAAGACCTTGGATGCCCTGGGCCCGCTGCACGGGTATCGGATCGCGCGACGAATCGAACAGATCAGCGGGAATCAGCTTGCACTCAACCAGGGCACTCTGTATCCGGCGCTGCTCAAGCTGGAGCAGATGGGGTGGATTTCGTCCAAATGGGGCACCTCCGAGAGCGGCCGTCGCGTGAGGATCTACGCCCTGACACGCGCCGGGCGCAAGCAGCTCCACAACGAAGAAGCGCAGTGGCAGCGTGCGGCGAGTATCGTTGAACGCTTCCTGAAGATCTCTGAGAACCTCTCATGACACGCCTGCGCATTTTTTTGTTCCGGCTGTCGGCCCTCGTTCGTTCTCGGCAGATGGATCGCCAGATCGACGACGAGATCAGTAGCCATCTGGCCGAAGCGACAGAGGAGTACGTCCAGCAGGGCCTTTCCCCGGAGGAGGCGCGCTGGGCCGCCCAGCGTAGTTTCGGTGGCGTCACGCAGACCAAGGAGGTGTATCGGCACGTCCGGTCATTCATGTGGCTGGAGGAATTGTCGCGTGACGTGCGGTATGCGCTTCGCACGCTCCGCAAGAGTCCGGCTTTTACGACGACTGCGGCAGCCACACTGGCGCTGGCGATTGCCACCAACACCGCCATGTTCAGCGTCCTGAATGCCGTTCTGCTCCGACCCCTCCCGTATCGGGCCCCGGAGCAGTTGGCGATGTTGTGGACCGAGGATCCGACGCAGAACCTTCGCGAGGGACGATCGTCGCTGTGGGATGTCGAGCAGTGGCGCGGCCAAAGTCAGACCTTCGCGGACATGGCCACCTTTGACACCGTGTCCACGGTGCTGACCGGCGATGACGGAGTGGAGCAGATCATCGGCGTGAGTATCTCCCCCAACCTGTTTCCACTCCTCGGTGTGCAACCGTTCCTGGGGCGCAGCTTTTCGACCCAAGACGCCGAGCAGCGGCAACGAGTGGTCATGATCAGTCATCGCTTCTGGCAAGCGCGACTGGGAGGTTCGTCCGATGCGCTCGGCGCGACGCTCGTGATCAATGGCTTTCCTTCCCAGATCATCGGGATTCTCCCTGCCGATTTCCAAGTCGCGAGAGTCGAGGCAGACGTATGGGAGCCCCACACGACCCACCGCAGCGTGCGCGGCGGACAGACGTGGTTCGTCGTCGGGAGACTGCGCCCTAGCGTGACGTTCGACCAGGCGCAG
>Ga0209156_10002786_pt1 | contig 13542 bp, 12 predicted proteins | sample GraSoiAngelo_124_FD_185881 | JGI IMG/M metagenome (GOLD analysis project Ga0209156, IMG submission 185881) | Grasslands soil microbial communities from the Angelo Coastal Reserve, California, USA - 14_0927_05_20cm (SPAdes) (version 2) | ecosystem: Environmental > Terrestrial > Soil > Grasslands...
GTGTGGGTACCAAGGGGATGCTCGAGGCCATCGGCAACACACCGTTGGTCAGGCTCCGGAGGATCGTCCCGGACGGCTCCGCGGAGGTGCTCGTCAAGCTCGAGTACTACAACCCGACCGGATCGTACAAGGACCGGATGGCGCTGTCGATGATCGAGCGGGCCGAGCGGCGCGGCACGCTCAAACCGGGGATGACCGTGGTCGAGTACACCGGCGGCAGCACCGGCATTTCGCTAGCGTTCGTGTGCGCGGTGAAGGGCTACCGCTGTCTCATCGTGACCAACGACGCGGTGGCATTAGAGAAGCGGCGTAGCATGGAGATCTTCGGGGCCGAGCTCGAGGTGTTGAAGAGCGCGGGCGGGAAGCTGACGGCGGATCTGGTGCCGCGAATGATGGAGCGGGCGCGGGAGATCGCGTCGGAAGGGCCGAGCTACGCGACCGACCAGATGCGCAACCCGGACATGGTGGCCGGCTACGAGTCGTTGGGCGAGGAGCTGCTCCGGCAGGTAGACCGGCCCATCCATACCTTCTGCGCCGCGGTCGGCACGTCGGGGATGCTCATGGGGACGTCGCGGGTGCTGCTGCGGAAAGAGCCCAGGCCGCGCGTCGTCGCGTTCGAGCCTGCCACGTCGTCGGTGCTGACGGGCGGCAAGGCCGGCACGCACGGCGTCGAGGGCGTGGCGCCCGGGTTCGTGCCGCCACAACTCGACCGCGCCCTGGTAAGCGAGGCACGCGGGGTCAGCGAAACCGAGGGGCGGCGGACGGCGTGGGAGCTGGCTCGGCGCGAGGGCATCTTCGCGGGGACGAGCACCGGACTCAACGTGGCCGGGGCACTGCAGATCGCCAGGGAGATCGGCTCCGGGCACACCGTGGTCACGGTGGCAGTGGGTTCAAGTACCTGGCGGGGGACTTGTACGCGGTGACGCCCTGACAACCCCCCTTTAGATTGCGGGCGACCTCACCCCCTAGTCATTCCCGAAAGAAGGGAGTCACTCTTGATGCTCGTCCTTCGTTTCGCTCACGTCTTTTTCGGCGCGTTGTGGGTCGGCATGATGGCGTTCCAGACGTTCTTCTTAATGCCGGCACTCGCAGAGGTGGGGCCGGACGCAGGCAAATTCATGGCGGCGTTGATGCGGCGCCGCATCCCGGTCATCCTCCCGATCGTCGCCCTCATCACGCTGGTGTCGGGGTTCTGGCTGTTCCAGCGTCTCTCGGGTGGCGCGGCCGCCGGGCTGATGCGAACACCGATGGGTCTGGCGTTCGGGTCGGGCGGGCTGGCCGCGCTGCTCGCGTTCTTGCTGGGCATCGTCGTGATGCGACCGGCGATGATGCGTTCCACACAGCTGGCGCAGTCGTTGGCCTCGGCCTCGCCGGAGGAGCGTGCGACACGCTCGGCGGAGATTCAGCGGCTCCGGGCGCGGGGCGCGATGACCGGGTGGGTGGTGATGATCCTGCTGCTCTATGCCCTCGGCGCGATGGCGGTCGCGCGGTACCTGTGACCCGAGGCCTCGCCACCTTGCTCCTCGGTCTCGTGCCGGCCCGGCTGACGGCCCAGCATTTCCACCGCCTCCCCGCTACACCACAGACGGTGGCTTACGGCTGGTACAACGCCGCCGCGACGCCGGTGCTGCGGATCGCCTCGGGAGACACCATCGAAGTCGAGACCCTGATCACCAACCGGCCCGATCGCCTGGAGGCCGCGGGCGTCGCGCCGGCCGACGTGCAACAGTCCCTGCGCGACATCGTCGCCCAGGTCACCGACCGCGGCCCCGGCGGGCACATTCTCACCGGGCCGGTCTACGTGGAAGGAGCCGATTCAGGGGACGTGCTCGAGGTGAGAATCCTCCGCATCGCCCTCCCGATCTCCTACGGCTACAACGGATGCCGCGGGTTCCTGCCGGACAACTGCGACACCACGAACACCACCCGCATTATTCCGCTCGACCGGCGCCGCATGGTCGCCCGGTTCGCGCCAGGCATGGAGATCCCGCTGCATCCCTTCTTCGGCAGCATGGGCGTGGCGCCGCCGCGGGATTCGGGTCGCGTAAGCAGCAACCCGCCCGGCATCCACGCGGGGAACATGGACAACAAGGAGCTGGTCGCCGGGACGACGCTGTTCATTCCCATCCACGCCACGGGCGCCTTGTTCGAAGTGGGCGACGGACACGCGGCGCAGGGGGACGGCGAGGTGGACCAGACCGCCATCGAGACCTCGCTCACCGGCCGGTTGCAGCTGATCGTCCGCAAGGACATGCACCTCACCTGGCCGCGCGCCGAGACCGGAGCGCACTTCATCACGATGGGCATGGATAAGGATCTCACCACAGCCACCCAGATCGCCGTGCAGCAGGCGATCGACTTCATCGCCGCCTACCGGGGCTGGGCAAAGATGGAAGCCTATCGACTGGTGAGCGTCGCCTGCGATGTCCGCATCACCGAGTTGGTGGACGGCAACGTCGGCGTGCACATCATGATTCCGAAGTCCTTGCTCGTCCCACATCGTCGAACAGAGAGGTAACTGATGCGCAGGTCGCTCGTCATTCTGCTCGCCGCCTGCGGCGCGCCGACCGTCGCCGCCGCACAGGGGGCGGATCCCGTCGCCCGGCTCGTCGCGCGGCTCGACCTCGAGCTGTACAAGGCGACGATCAAGGGTCTCACCCAATTCGGCGACCGCCGCCAGGGCACGGACCGAAACCGCGCCGCGGTGAACTGGATCGAGGCCCAGCTCAAGAGCTACGGCTGTACCGACATCGCCCGCCTGAAGTACGACTATCAACCTGCTCCGCCGCGCACCCCGACGGACGCGGCGGGGCCGGCACGCGACACCACGCGCGCCGTGGGTGGAGGCCGCTCCCGCGGCATTCGCGCCCACACCGGGGTCAACACCGATTCGCTGCGCCAGCCCGACCGCCGGGTGCGCGCCCTGGACGCGCAAGCCACGACTCCGGGCGCGCGCGAAGAGGTGTATTGCACCAAGGTCGGCAGTGGTCATCCCGGGGAGATGTACATCGTGGGCGCCCACATGGACGGGCACGGGTGGGGTGAGGCGGCGAACGACGACGGCTCCGGTACCGCGCTCGTCATGCAGCTCGCCCGCGTCTTCTCCGCGCCGGACGTCCGGACCGACCGCTCGATCCGCTTCATTCTGTGGAACAACGAGGAGACGGGCCTGAACGGCGCCCGGGCGTACGTCGAGCAGCGCCAGGCGCTGCAAGGCAAGGAAGATCCCCCCGGCTCGGGCAGGTATCCGGAACCGACGTGGCTAGGAATGATCCAGCACGACATGATGCTGTTCGACCATGGCATGCCACGCGCCGATGGGACGCTCGCCGCCGAGCAGCGGCCCGAAGCGGATGTGAACATCGAGTTCCAGTCGAGCGCCAAATTCGCGGCCCAGGCCCAGCAGCTGGCGTGGACGTTTCAGGCGGCGAACGAGAAGTACGCGACCGATTATCCGGCATCCGTCGGCCCGCACATGACCAACACCGACTCGGCGCCGTTCCAGGATCTCGTGGCGGCGATCAGCCTGCGCGAAAACGAACGCGGGACCCAGATCGGGGCGGGCTGGGATCCGAACTGGCATCAGCCGACCGACCTGTACTCCACCTACAGCGACAAGGACTTCCGGCTCGGCCTCAATGCGGCGCAAACTACCCTGGGAGCACTCGCCGGACTCGTCGGAGCGACGACGCAGTAGCGATGCAAGACCTGCTCTTATTGCAACCCCATGCGACGGCGGAGATCCTGGAACGCCGGGTCGGCCCGGAGCGGGGCGTACTCCGGCTCGCAGCTCACCGCCGCCGCCAAATTGACATCGCCCTCATCGAATGCTCGCTGTAGCCAGGCCATGGACTCCTCACGCTGGCCGAGTTGGATGTACTCGCGAGCGAAGGCGGCCGGTGGAACGAATGCGCCCTTCGCTCGCGTCCGCAGCCGCTCGAGCGATCGGGTGGCCCCGAGCACGCGCGCTGCCGTGTAGCCGGCGCTTCCTCGGGCTCCATGGATGAGACGCCCGAATGCGGTGTCGCCCCACTGGCGGGCGCCCCTCGTGAGCTCGTTCACCGCCGCGTCGTAGTCGCCCTGGCTGGCGAGGGCCTTCGCCAGCTCATAGTGGGCCGGCGGATAAATCGAGTCGAGCTCGAGCTGCTTCGCGAATTGCGCAGCCGCGTCTGCCGGACGACCCGCGCACGCCAGGACCCGACCCAGCTGATACGAGAAATGGCGGGTCAGTGGATCCAGCTCGACGGCCCGACGCATTTGGGCCTCGGCTTCGTCGAAGTGTCCGAGGGTCCGAAGATAGACGCCGAACATCTGGTGCGGCTCCGGGTCGTCCGGATCCAGCTCGAGCGCGCGGCGAAACAGTGGTTCGGCGGCCGCCCACCGCCGATGAAAGCTCGCCGTCGCCTCTGCCACGAGCGCGAGCGCGAAGCCGAGCGTGGAGTCGATCTGCAATGCGCGGCGGGCGGCAGCCTCTGCCAAGGGATATGCCTCGCGCGACGGCATTACCCAATAGTAGGCCATTCCGACGTACGCGTAGCCCAGGCCGGCGTACGCGGCCGCGTACACCGGATCCCGCTCGATCGCCTGCGCGAACAGTCCGCGAGCTCGCGCGATCGATTCCCCTGATCGTCTCCCCAAGAAGTACCTGCCCTGGAGGTAGAGCAGGTAGGCATCAGGGCTCGTGGTCGTTCGATGCAGCTGCCGCAGGTCGATCGAGTCGGCGGCGCGGGGTTGCAACTCTCGCACGACGTCGCCGACCACCCGCCCCTCGACGGCGAGCGCGCCAGACGCCGTCAGCGGGAACTGCCTGGCCCACTCACGCGCACCCGCGGCCACGCGCCGCAATTGGACCGCCAGGACCAGGGAGTCGCCCTGGCGGCGCAGCGTCCAGGCGACCACCACGTCGGCGTCTTGGATGGCCGCGGGCTTTGCAACGCGAAGGCCGGGCATGCGCGACAGGGCAGCGGTTACCCCCTGCGCCAGCCCGTCGGCCAGATACGTGAGCGCCGTGTCCTGCGTGGCATTCCCGAGGCCAAGCACCGCGACCGAGGTTCGGTGCGGTGGGGAGGCCACCAGCCACCCGATTGTCGCGGTCGCGACTGCGCCGCCGACCAAGGGCCACAACACCCGTCTCCAAGGACGACGTCGCGCCGGAGTGAGGGACGTCGTGATCGGTCGGGGAGCCGGCGCAGCAGTGGCAAACGGAGTCTGGCGTGCCCGAATCGCCTGGATACGCGCGTCGGTTTCGGGTGACGGCGTCGCGTCATACTCCTTCTGCAAGCGACGACGGAACGTCTCAAACGCGCTCAGCGCGCCGGCGCGATCCCCTGACCGATCCAGCAGCGCGACGAGCCGCGCGAGCGCACTCTCGTCGTCGGGATCGAGGGCGACGGCTTGTCGAGCCGCTTGCACGGCCGTTGGCAGATCGCCTTCCCGCTCGGCCTGCTCGACCAAGTCCGCCGCCGCCCGGGCCGCAAGCTGAGCGAGACGCGTGCGCTCAGCCGCAATCCAGCTTTCCAGCTCCGCGGCGCCACCCGACACGAAACAGCCGTCGAGGAACGCGCCGCGATACAGTTGCAGGGCCTGAGCGGCCTCGCCCGCCTTGCAGGCCTGTTCGAATGCCACCACGTCACACCATACCGTGGCGGGCTCGAACGCGATCGCTTCGTCACTATGGCCATTGAGGATGCCGTCACCGAGCTCGCGGCGGAGAAAGCGCAGCGATTGCCGCAGGGCGCCACGGGCATGCGCCGTGTCGAGCTCGGGCCAAAACAGTGCAACCACGGAATCGCGGCGGGCACCGGCAGTGTGACGGGCGAGATAGGCGAGAAGGGCGAGGCGCTTCGGCTGAGCGAGGATCGAGTGGACCGCGCGTCCGTCGGTCCCCTTCAGGTCGAGTGTCCCCAGCATGCGCAACTCGATCATGCAGCCACCGCCGCGGCAGAGGCGCCGACGGGGGCCGGCCAAGTCACGCTCCAATCACGGCTGGGTCACTGGCCGACGCTAAGGTGATCAATGTACGCCCGGCGGGGGTCCCCGCCAGGGTGTTTTCCGCGTCCGGTCGGGCCGGCTCGCCCGCGGAGTATGTAACTGCCGTGCCCGATGGAGGTTCCTATGCTGAGGCTGTCACAGGTATCGGTGACGCTGATCGGACTTGCAGGTTTGCTTGCTTGCAGGGACGATCGGTCGAATCCGCTGGCGTCGAACACCTGGAACCCGAGCTTCGATCGTCAGCGCGAGCAGGACGAGGAAGGCGCAGGATTCCTGCCGTTGGTGGCCGTTTTTGGACCAGGCAAGGGTCACATCCGGGCGGTGCGCATCCCACATCCCACGACTCCGGGCAACTTTGCCGTACACATTGAGATCAGGATCCGACACGCGAAGGCGAATACGCCCTACGCGGCTCAACGCGCGCCAGAGGTCTTCCCAACGGGCGCGCCGGCCGGCTTCGATGTTGCGACGCTTGCGGATGGGTCCTGCCAGCGAGGACTGGCCATGCCGCCGTGGTCCACCCTCGTTCCACCACCGGTTGCCTTCCCCGTCATGCCTGACCAGGCACACGGGTTGCCGGCGCTCATCATGACGACCGACGAGGACGGAAATGCGGCGGCAGACTTCATCGTCGCGTTTCCGTTCCCGCTGCCGTTGTTCGACGTGACGTTCCGGGTGGTTGAGAATGGTCCAGCACCGACGTCAATGCTGCAGAGCGACTGCATCATCTTGCCACTGCCCTAGAGTCCTGCCTGAGCGAACCGCGTAGGGGCCTTGGCGTGCCCCTACGCGTTTCTCTTCTAACCGGCCGCCCCACCCGCGGGGGGCCCAACGCGGATGATGCGCCGGCACCGGGAAACTGTGCGTTCTGAGTTGCAGCGACGTGGGGTGGAGTTCAGCCCGAGGCCTTGGCCCTCGTGTTGTAGTCCAGCGAGAGCCCCACCCAGTAGTCGAGCTCGCGCTTCGTCTTGACCGCCGCGGCAGCGACGTACACCCAGCCGCGGTACTCACGCCCCTTCATGATCACCGTGCGGGCCCCTTTCCGCTTCAGCGCGGCGTCGTGCAGGGCCGGATCGATGCGGCACATGATCCGGCCCTTGCCAACGCTGACGCACATCTTGCCGCGCACCATGAAGGTCACGCCGCCGAACATGCGCTTCGCTTGGAGGCGGGGAGCACCCGACAGGGACGCCTTCACGCGCTGGACGAGCGGGTCGGTGGGAGGCTGAGCAGGAGTCACGATGTTACGTGCTCCCGCCTGAACCCCAACCCCACGAGCCGCGCCGGTATCCGCTGCAACACCGGAAACGCCCCCAGCGCGCGCACGACCAGCGGCGGCCTCATGCGTCCGGGTCGGCCCAGCACGCGCTTGATGACGTTGTTCTGAATGATCAGTTGCACGCGCTGGGTGATGCGCGTCGGCATCTCGCGCCGCCGCTGTACCCGGCGCAAGGCGGCGATCGGGATGGTCGAGCCACGCCGCAACTCGGGGATGAGAATGTTCGCGGCGGCGACGGCATCCTGGATCGCGAGATTGATCCCCACGCCGCCGATCGGCGACATCGCATGCGCGGCGTCGCCGATGCAGAGCAACCCGGGCCGGTACCATTCGCGCAGGCGATTGACCTGCACCGTGAGCAGCTTGATGTCGTCCCAACCCCGCAGCTCGCCGACCCGATCCCTCAGGAACGGGTTCAGCTGCACGATATCGGCGCGCAGCGCCTCGATACCGCGCCGCTGGATCTCCGCGAAGCCGCCCTTCCGGATCACGAGGCCACACTGCCAGTAGTCGCCGCGGTCGAGCATGACGAAGATCCGTCCGAAATCGATGCGGCCGAACAGCTGCGCCGGATCGCCGGGCTGCTTGGATAGCCGCATCCACAGCACATCCATGGGCGCCCCGAAGTCGATCGCCTCGAGTCCGGCCGCCGCCCGCACGAGCGAGTCCCGCCCGTCGGCGGCAACGACCAGCTCCGCCCGCAGCTCGCGCTCTCCCGTGGGCGTCCGCAGGCGCACGCCCCCGACGTGCTCACCGTCGGCCACCAGCCCGGTCACCTCCGCCTGCATCTCCAACCGAAACGAGGGATACGCCCGCGCTTGCTGGGCCAGGAAGTTCAGGAAATCCCACTGCGGCATGAGCACCAGGAACTGGCAGTGCACCGGCAGGTGACCGAAGTCGGCCAGCGTGAGGCTGGTCTCTCCGATCTGCCCGGTGAGGGTACGCACCTTCGAGTGCGGCAGCTGCAGGAACTCGTCGAGCACACCGAGCTCGTAGAGAATCTCCAGCGTGGATGGGTGCACCGTGTCGCCGCGGAAGTCGCGAAAGAAGTCCGCGTGCTTCTCGAGCACCGTGACGCCCACGCCCCGGCGGGCGAGCAGTAGGCCGAGCATCATGCCGGCGGGACCGCCGCCGGCGATGACACAGTTCACCGAGCCTTGAACACCACCGTCTGGATGGAGTGTGGCCGCGAGCCGATCTCCACCGACGCCGAGCCGACCACGACCGAGTATTGCCCGCCCTTGGCCGTCGGGTTCATCACCACGACCGCCACCGTGCCATCCAGGTTGACGAACGCGGTGGCGAGCAGCATGCTGCGGCTCGGTGAGGCCAGAATCCTGCGCGCGCCGGGACGGACGAACTTCGAGAAGTGGCCGATATAGTAGTAGGAATTGGTGTAGATGAGATTACCGGTCCGCGTGTCGGCATGGATCGGGGCAAAGCAGAAGTTCCCGACATGGTTGGGACCGCCCCGCTCATCGAGCAGAATATTCCAGTCGGTCCATCCCTCGGCGCCCGAATTGAAATCGTTGATCATCGACCGCCCGTACGCCTCGCCCAGGCTCCAGCGGCCGTACGCGGTGGAGTCGAAGCTCGCCGGCGTGCCCTCGCTAAACAGCAGGTGCTTGTTGGGGTAGAGCCGGTTCACGAGCGCGACGTTGCCGTACAGCTGCGTCCCACCGGACCAGTCTTCGTACCAATGGAAGGCCATCCCCCAGGCGTACTTCGCGGCCGCGGAATCGTCGAAAATCGCCAGCGCTCGCTGGATGATGAGGTCGCGATTGTGGTCCCACACCATGATGTGGACGTCACGCAGTCCCTGCTCCCACATCGCGGGGCCGAGGTGGTTCTTGAGAAAATCCCGCTCGTCCGACGCCTGGAAGACGCACGATTCCCACGTTTGCGTCGCCATCGGCTCGTTCTGGATCGTGATGCCCCACAGCGGCACGCCCGCCCGGCGGTACTGCTCGATGAACTTCGTGTAGTAGCGGGCCCACGCGTGAGCGTATTCGGGGCGCAGGTGACCGCCGTGCAGCATGTCGTTGTTGTCCTTCATGAACGCCGGCGGGCTCCAGGGACTGGCGAAGAGCTTCAGCCGGTTGCCGCTCGCGGCCATCGCCCGCTTGATGAGAGGGATCTTGTAGCGCAGATCGTGGGCGATCGAGAAGGACGTCAGGGCCGAGTCGCCCTCGGTGACGTACGTGTAGGTCTCGCTCGAGAAATCACAGCTGTTGATGTTGGTCCGACCCAGGGTGTACCCGATCCCGCGATCGGAGCCGTAATACGCCCCGATCACGTCGTCCTGCCGCGCGGCGGGCAGTTTGGCAAACGTCTCGGCCGCGGCATCGGTCAGCGCTCCGCCGATGCCGATCACGGGCTGGAACGTTTTCCGCGGATCGACGAAGACGTAGACCTTTCCTTCCGAGGTCGGCTCCGAGGGCTTGAACACCAGGGTGTCGGTGGGCGTCAGCCGGAGGCTGGTGCTGTCGGCCGTGGTGTAAACGATCGCAGGAGCCGGGGTCTGGAGTGCCAGCATCAAGCCTCGATTTTCGAGAACCGCCACGCCCCGAGCGCCACGAACAGCACACCGACGCTCAGCAGCACCAGGACATCGAGCGCGACTCCAAAGTGCGTCCGGCCGGTCAAGAGACCGCGCACGCCGTCCACGCCGTACGTGAGCGGGTCCACGCGCGTGAACGCCGCGAGGACCCGGGGGAGCCCCTCGAGCGGATAGATCGCCCCCGAGAGAAAGAAGATCGGCAACACGAGGAAATTCATGACCATCTGAAAGCCCTGCATTTCCTTGAGGCCCGACCCGATCGCGGTCGCGAGCGCCGAGAAGATCACGGCGATGAGCGCGATGACGAGAAAGGCGAGCGGCACCGCGAAGATGCTCACGGGGCGGAATCCCGCGATGAGGGTCACGAAGAAGATCAGCGTGCCCTGCAGCACGGCGACCGTGGCGCCGCCGAGCGTGCGGCCGATCATGATCGCCAGGCGCGGCACCGGCGCGACCAGAGTCTCTTTGAGAAACCCAAACTGGCGGTCCCACAGCATGGCGATCCCGGAGAACATGGCGGTAAAGAGCACCGTCATCCCGATCACGCCGGGCGCCATGAACTGGAGGTAGCTGCCTTCGCCGGCGCGCTGAAACACCGGGCCGAGGCCGAACCCGAGCACGCCCAGGTACATGAGCGGAGTGCCGAGCGATGCCACGATCTGGACGCGCGAGCGCAGGTATTTCTTCACTTCCCGCAGCCACAGCACGATGATCACAGCCATGCGCTTACCTCCTCCACACCCGAACGACCTGGCGCATCTGGTCGGCGGCGGTGGCGCTCTCGTCCCGGATCGTCGTGCCGGTGAGCGCCAGGAACGCCGCTTCCAGCGAATCGGTGCCGGTCTGTGCCTTGAGCTCCGCAGACGAACCCGTGGCGACGATGCGCCCGTGATCGATCACCGCGATGCGATCCGCCACGCGGTCGGCTTCGTCCATGTAGTGCGTCGTCAGGAACACGGTAACGTGCTCGCTCTGATTGAGACGGCGCACGTGGGTCCACATCTGATTGCGGCTCTGGGGATCGAGGCCGAGCGTCGGCTCGTCCAGGAACAGTACCTTGGGCGTGTGCAGCAGGCCGCGCGCGATCTCGAGGCGGCGTTTCATGCCGCCGGAGAACGTCTTCACCAGGTCGTCACGCCGCTCCCACAGCTCGAACATCCGGAGCAACGCCTCGCACCGCTCCCGGCGGACCTGGCGCGGCACATGGTACAGCACGCCGTGGATGTCCATGTTCTCCCACGCCGTGAGCTCGCTGTCGAGACTGGGATCCTGGAACACGACGCCGAAGCGCCGCCGCACCTCCGTCTGATGCGTGGCGGGATCGAGCCCGTCGAGCTCGAGCGAGCCGCTCGTGGGGCGCAGCAGCGTCGTCAGCATCTTGATCGTGGTGGTTTTGCCGGCGCCGTTGGGACCGAGGAACGCGAAGATCTCGCCGGCCTGCACGTCGAACGAGACGTCGTCCACGGCGGTGACCTTCCCGAACGACTTCACGACGTGCTGGACCCGGATGATCGGACGATCGCTCACCTAGGCCTTCGGCGCGGCCGGCTTGGCCGCGTAGATGAACTCGTAGTAGTCCCGCATGGTCAGCCCGGCGGCCGCCTGCTCGTCCACGATGACGCTCGCGTCACGGTGCAGCTGCAGTGCGCTCGCCGTCACCATGCTCGTGACCGGTCCCTCCACGGCCTGGGCGATCGCTTTCGCCTTCGTCTTGCCGCTCGCCACCAGGACGAGCTTACGCGCATCGAGGATGGTTCCGACGCCCATGGTGATCGCGTACACGGGCACATCCTCCCGGCGCTCGAAGAACCGGGCGTTGTCGTCGATGGTCTGCTTGGACAGCGTCTTGAGCCGCGTGCGCGAGCTGAGCGAGCTCCCCGGCTCGTTGAACGCGATGTGGCCGTCCGACCCGATGCCCAGGATCTGCAGATCGATGCCGCCGCACTCGGCAATGCGCCCCTCGTACCACTGGCAGAAGGCCGGGTAGTTGCTGGTCGTGCCCGAGGGAATGTTGATGTTGTGCCGGGGGATGTTGACGTGCTGGAAGAAGTGCTCGTGCATGAAGTAGTGGTAGCTCTGCGGGTGATTCGCCGGCAGGCCGACGTATTCGTCGAGGTTGAACGTCGTCACGCGCGAGAAGTCCACCTGCCCCGCCTGGTGCAGCCGCACCAGCTCCTGATACAGGCCGAGCGGCGTGGACCCGGTCGCCATGCCGAGCACGGCGTTGGGCTTGGTGTTGAGCACGTCGACGACGAGCTGCGCCGCCGCCTTGCTCATCAGATCGTAGTCCCGCTTGATGACGACTTCCATTCGGTTGCTTTTCTCTCCAATCGTTGGGCGTCGGTTTTTACTTCAGCGTGAGCAGGAAGATACCGTGGCCCACGCCCGCCGCCTCGGTGTTGCGCGCCGACTGGAACGCGATACGCCTGGCGTCGTTCGAGACCACGGGATTCGACGCCTTGTAGCCTTCGTAGTCGCCCCAGCGGGTCAGGCGGACGAAGTCGGGGCTGTTGGGCTCCAGCGTCAACTTCCAGATGTCGATGAAGCGTGAGTTCTGTCGCTCCGGCCCGCCCTGCTCCCGACTGGACTCGACCAGCGTCCATTTTCCGTCGGGCGAGATGCCTTCGACCTCGTTGTACTCGTCGGGAAGCTTGCGATACGTCGTGATCTTCCCCGTCCTCAGGTCGACGCCCAGGATGTCGGCGTACGGCGGGCGATAGCAGGTGTAGATCAGCTCCGTGTCGTCGTTGCGGAAATCCTGGGCCTCGAGCGTGCACTCGGGCGCCCGAGCGCGCAGGACCTCCTTCGTGTCGACGAGCTGGGGGACGCCGTCCTTGTACACGACGTCCGCCGTGTAGAGGGCCGACTCGCCCTCCGCCAGCCGGTCAGGGTACTGGGCGCGGGTGTTGGCCCAGGCGATCCTCATCCGCTTGCGCGAGATGGCCACGCCCTCGGAGATCTTGTGGTTCAACGCCGTCGGTGGCGCGCTGGCGTCCGCCTTCATGACCCACATTTCCTGGTCGCGACCGCGCGTCGTGCGGACGTCGGTGAAGGTGCGCGCGCCGATCAGGAAGAAATCGCCGTTGGGCAGGTACTGGACGCGGAGGAAACCCGAGTGCTGGAAGTGCCCCGTCAGCAGGCGGGTCAACCCGGTGGCCAGATCGATCTCGAAGGCGTCCCCGAAGCTCCTGCCCATGAACGCGATGCGCTTGTCGTCGGGGGACCATGCGGCGCGCTCGCCGAAGCCGGTGAGTTGGGTGATCTCCCGTGGGAGCTGCTGCTCGGGGCTGCCGGTCTGCTTGGCCTGCGCCCGAAGCGGCGCCCCGACGCCGAGCAGGACCGCCGCCAGGCCCACCGCCATCGGCGATCTCACTCTGTCGCTTCCCATCGCTTGGCCCGCTCGAGTGCCTTGCGCCAGCCGACCTCGAGCCGCTTGCGCTGCACCGCTTGCATCGCGGGCGCAAAGCGGCGGTCCACCTGCCATTGCGCCGCGATCTGTTTCTGGTCTTTCCAGTAGCCCACGGCCAATCCGGCGAGATAGGCCGCGCCCAGCGCCGTCGTTTCCGTCACCTTGGGACGCACCACGGGAACGTCCAGCAGGTTCGATTGGAATTGCATCAGCAGGTTGTTGGCCGACGCGCCGCCGTCCACGCGCAGCTCCTTGAGCCTGATCCCCGAGTCGCCCTTCATCGCCTGCAGTACGTCGGCGACC
>Ga0209156_10002790_pt1 | contig 13534 bp, 12 predicted proteins | sample GraSoiAngelo_124_FD_185881 | JGI IMG/M metagenome (GOLD analysis project Ga0209156, IMG submission 185881) | Grasslands soil microbial communities from the Angelo Coastal Reserve, California, USA - 14_0927_05_20cm (SPAdes) (version 2) | ecosystem: Environmental > Terrestrial > Soil > Grasslands...
TAAAGGTTGTCGTAACAAATACGCCTTCGACTTTGACTTTAAGAATTACAGGTTGAAGTCAGTGCTGCCGAACGGCGCGGTTTTTCCATTCGACTTCGGAAGTATACCGGGGACGACTGCCGACGATGGCGATCCTCTCGATGTCTTGTTGCTGATGGATGAGCCGGCCTTTACCGGATGCCTGGTGCGAGCGCGATTATTGGGAGTGATTGAGGCCGCACAAACAAGTGATGGCAAAACCGAACGCAACGATCGTCTGATCGCGGTCGCGGCCGAATCGCGTACTCACTCGTCGTTGAAATCGTTGGGGATGCTGGACTTGGAGCTAATCAAAGAGATTGAGCATTTTTTCATTTCCTACAACCAGATCCGCGGGAAAAAGTTCAAACCGATCGCGCGCAAGGGTCCGCATGTCGCGACGCGTCTGGTCAAGAAACATCAGAAGGGAAAGAAGAAGCGCTGATACAGCCTGGCATACTTTCGGGCCGAGCCATGCTAAAGTTTGTAATCTGGGATAAACTTTATTGTCCCTTATCCGGCCTGCGTGCTCGTACCGTGTAGTCCGAATCTAACCGACCTTTTGGCTTTTACGCGCGGATCAATCCGTTGCGTCGAATCTTGTTTGAGACTTATGATTACCACGAATAACGACCGGGTCCGGGCGCATACTGCGCGGCGTGTGAATGAGGAGATCGACCGGGAGGCGGAGCGGCGCGTGATGCGCGCGGCGGGCGCTTCCGAAGTGGTGTTATCGCGCCAAATCGATGAATTGAATCAGGAATGGGACATGGAGCGCTGGCTGGAGACAAATGCATCGGCGCTGGCTTTCACGGGCACGATCCTCGGCTTGCTCGTGAACAAGAAGTTTTTCGCAATTCCGTGCCTTGTACTGCCGTTTCTCTTTCAGCATGCGGTGCAAGGCTGGTGCCCGCCAGTTCCGGTTTTGCGTCGCAAAGGGGTGCGCACGCGGCGTGAAATCGATGCGGAGAGGTATGCGTTGAAGGCGCTACGCGGCGATTTCTCCTCGGTGCAAGCGAACGATGACACCAATGCAGCTGGCCGCGCCGCGTGGGAAGCCGCGAATGCGTAATCCCATCCGAAGGTACCAGCCCGCGCAAGCAGCCTATTCCAGATCAACGGCCCGAATACGCCGATTACGAGCCGTCAAAGTGGACTCGTCGGCCGAGAGCAGCTCCGACGAGCTAAATGACAAATTCAGATTGGTCGCGGCGGAATCCCAGTACGTTTCGCAGGAATTGATCGATGAATGCACTTCGTACCCACCGGATGGGACGGGTACCTCGTGCAAAACGGTATTTAACGAACGTTGAAGTCGAAATCGCGGAAGGGACCCGACCGCTAGTTGCATTGCGGCTTATTTGCCCAACCAAAAATTGTCCTTCAGTGCCGGGCCGACTGGGTTTATCCGGATGAATCGTTAAAGAATCAATCATATCGTCAGGACGCTGCTGCGTGCGTTACTGCGTAACTGCAATTATCGCGAAGCGGTTAAACGGTTCTCGCTCTGAGCGATCGCCAGTCGACGTTACCCGCAAAATGTGTGTCTCGTTAGGTCTCATACACGCCGCATCTCAATCATGACGCCAGCCGAAGCATTATGCATCCTCGGCAGCCTAGCGGACGGAATCGATCCGGTTACCGGCGACATGTTGCCCGAGACTAGCGAGGCCCGAGCGCCAGCAGACCGAGCCGGACTGGCATTGCGTGCGCTCCCAGAAAAAAGGAGCCGCGAAGCATCGAGGGACAACCAACCGAAACGCATGTCCCTATTCTAACCGGGCGTCAGATCACACGCGCATCGCGCTGCGGGCGCGAAAGTTTCTCAGGAGGAAACGCATGAAGGAAAAGATTCGTTATGCAGTTGTCGGACTTGGCCACATCGCGCAGACAGCGGTGCTGCCAGCGTTTCAGCATGCAGAAAATTCAGAACTGGTGGCGTTGGTTACTGGAAGTCCTGATAAGGTCAAGCAACTGAGCAAGCGCTACGGCGTGAAGGCTTACGCCTACAAAGATATGGAAACGGCGGTCGAACGCGAGAATGTGGATGCCGTTTACATTGCCACTCCAAACTCGCTTCACCGCGAACACACTGAGCGCGCTGCCCGCGCCGGCAGCCATGTCCTTTGCGAAAAACCCATGGCCGCGAGCGAACGCGATTGTGAGGCGATGATTGAGGTGATTAAACAAAACAAGGTAAAGCTCATGATTGCCTACCGGCTTCACTTTCACGACGCCAATCTCCATGCCGTTGAAATCTCCCGCTCCGGCAAGCTCGGCGAGGTCCGCTGCTTTGATTCCTTGTTTGGTTTACAAGTCCACGGCGAGAACATCCGCCTGCAAAAGAATCTGGGCGGCGGGACCCTCTTTGACATTGGCATTTATTGTATTAATGCGGCGCGTTACCTGTTCCGCGACGAGCCAACCGAAGTTGTCGGCCTCACCGCGAACAACGGGGAAAAACGATTCTCCGAAGTGGAGGAGATGGCGGGCGCGATTCTCCGATTTCCGCAGGAGCGCCTGGCAATCTTCACCTGTAGCTTCGGATCAGCCGGCGTCGGATATTATTCTCTGGTCGGCACCAAAGGTAATCTGCGACTGGAAAACGCCTACGAATATCGTGGCAGTTCGAAGTGCATCGTAACGATCAAGGGTCGGCAAACCGAAAAAGTGTTCAAGGCCGGCGATCAATTTGCTTCCGAACTAATCTACTTTTCAGACTGCATTATGAATGATCGCGCGCCGGAACCATCAGGTCGCGAAGGGTTGGCCGACGTGCGCGTAATCGATGCGATTTACGAATCGGCCCGGATCCGCCGCAGCGTTCAAATTGAGCCGGTTCGCAAGCAGACTCGACCTGAGTCGGAGATGGACATCAAACGTCCTCCCGTCGAAAACGCCGCGCCGCTTTGAGAGGTCGCCTGCGGTCGAGAAGAATTCGGCGAGTGTAAGACTGTTGCGGACGCTAGCGGCGATATGCTGTTAAAGGGAGTTTTATGAGCGAACAAGGACTGGAAGTTCTCGATTCTACTTATCACAAAACGCAGGAATGGATCGGCCAGCTGGCCGAAAATTCGCATCTGGAAAAGGGTGATGCCTACAAAGCGTTGCGTGCGGTCTTGCTTACCTTGCGCGATCGTTTGCCAATCCAGGAGGCCGTTCATTTCGGCGCCCAGTTACCGATGCTAATTCGCGGTCTCTATTACGACGGCTGGAAACCGTCCGAAACGCCGATAAAGATGTCGCGTGAACAGTTTCTGGAAGCGATCAAGGAAAAAATCGTGACCGATCGTTTTATGGACCCCGTTCGCATGACTCACGATGTCGTCGTACTTTTGCAAGATCACATGTCGCCAGGCGAAATGAGTAATGTAAAACAGATCCTGCCTAAGGAATTGCGTACGCTTTTACCGGATTCTGCAAACCAAAATGGAGCAGGGAACATGGCCACAGCAAATCAGAAGCGCGCCGCGCGGAAAAATATTAAGAAGGCTGCGAGAACTGCGAAGAAGAAGCGCACCGTGGCGCATTTGCCGAAGCGCACTCGCACTGCGCTTGGCAAAGAAGGTGCCAAGGCAGCGAAAAAGAAACGTTAAGCCGTGTGCTCGGGCACTATCTCCGCAGGCGTCGCGCAGATATTGAAAAAAGAGACCAACGTCGTTAACCTCGACGTGTCCCGGCCGATGAAAAACCAGCGCTTTCATTTTTCCCAGCGGAAGGCCGCCGCCGTCCTAATCCCGACTTAAGACAAGAAACCGATCCCGGCGGCAGCCTATCACACTGTGATCAACTAGTTCTATCAGCGCCAGTCAGCTCGCTTTCCATCAAAGCTTCGGGATTTACAATGCTTTCGGCTAATCCGTTAAGGAGCTCATTCGCTTCAGATTCTTCATCGAGCGTTGTTTGCAACAGCTCGGCTGCTTTCTTTTGGCCCAGTAGCTCGGCAAATGTGCGAACGCTTCCGTAGCTGGCGATCTCGTAGTGCTCGACCTTTTGCGCAGCCACGATGATTCCGGCATCGAGAACGGATGCATCGCCCTCTTCTTTAATAATTTCCGATCCTTCCTCGATCAGCCCCTTCATTCCATGACACGTTTTGCCTTTCGGGGTCTGATCCAACTGCGCGAAAATGTTTTCCAGACGTTCAACGTGCGTTTCGGTTTGCTCGAGATGTGTTTCGAAAGCGTTCTTCAATTCCTCCGATGAGGCCGCCTTCGCCATCTTCGGCAATGCCTTAAGCAGCTGATTCTCTGCATTGTACAAGTCGCGCAGTTCGTCGACGTAAAGTTTTTGTAATGTGTCCAGCTTCATATCATTCCCTTTCTTTTTTTGATTTTCCCTATTTGTGTGTGTGTTCGTGGTAACCACGCCCGCCAAAAAGAAACGATGCGCCGGCCATAAGTGCGCGTGTTAAAATTTTTGCTGACTTTTAGTGCCGTGTGCTGCGTCGTGCTGTCGTCGCTTACTGAACGACACAATTTGTCGTCCGGTGATGCGGGTAAATGCGAATTGCTGTTGATGAGGCGTGGAACGGCAATCGCGATGACGATTCTCGGCGCGTGGCTGGGCACTCGGGCGTGGCGCAGCCGTTTTTCGTTTTCCGGGAAGGTGGTCTTGATCAGCGGGGGCTCGCGTGGGCTCGGTCTTATTTTGGCGCGACAGATCTCTAGCGAAGGCGGGAAAGTGGCGCTTCTGGCGCGGGACGCCGATGAGCTCGAGCGCGCCAAAGCGGAGCTGACGACGCGCGGCGGCGAAGTCCTCACCATCCAATGCGATTTGTGTGAACGTTCGCAAATTCAAGCCGCCGTGGCCGAGGTTCTGGAATGCTATGCCAAGATCGATGTTCTTTTCAACAACGCCGGAATCATTCAAGTCGGCCCAGTTGAAAACATGCAACAACAGGATTTTGAACGCGCGATGAGCGTGCATTTTTGGGCACCACTGCTCCTGACAATGGAAGTTCTTCCGGCGATGCGCGCGCACCGCTGCGGACGCATCGTTAACATTTGTTCAATCGGCGGAAAAGTTGCCGTACCGCACCTTGCGCCATATTGCGCGAGCAAGTTCGCTTTAACTGGTTTATCGGATGCTCTCCGGGCCGAGCTGGCGCGCGACAACATTTCTGTTACAACGGTTGCGCCAGGTCTGATGCGGACTGGCTCCCACCTCAACGCGAAGTTCAAAGGGCAGCATGATGTCGAATTTGCGTGGTTCTCTGTCTCGAGCGGGATGCCGTTAATCTCAATGAGCGGAGAGCGAGCAGGCCGTAAAATTCTCGCGGCAGCTCGTCGTGGTCAGCCGTCGCTCACGTTAACTTTTGCGGCGCGCGGCGCGATCGTGGCTAACGCTCTCTTCCCGAATTTAACCGGTCACGCGATGAAAATAGGAAACCGATTTTTGCCTGACCCGGGATCCCAAGCCAACGCAAACGATGTGTGTGCCGGCCATCAGGCGAGACGCATCACACCTGAGTGGATGACCGATCTGGCGGACCGCGCTAGCGCGAAAAATAATGAGCTCAAATAGTGCATCGCCATATCTTTAACCGCACCTGAACCCATCCAGGACAGACCAAGCGCGAAATGATGGTAGCATGTCATCGCTCCGCAGGACCGCTGAGAAGGAATTGCAAATTTCCAACCCTGATAAGGTTCTTTATCCGGCGGGAAAGTTCACCAAGGCTGATGTAGCAAGGTACTACGAGCGGATCGCACGGTTCCTGTTGCCGCATTTTCGCAATCGGCCGGTGACGTTGAAGCGTTATCCGAATGGCGTGTTCGGCGAGGCCTTTTATGAAAAGGATGCGCCGGGCTTCACCCCGAGATGGGTCAAGACATTTCCGGTTCCGCGCCGTGAAGGCGGCCCGGACATTAACTACATTTTGATCAACGACGTTCGCACGCTGACATGGGCGGCGAACATGGCGGCGCTGGAGCTACATCCTTTTCTCCATCGCGTGCCGCGCATCGAGCGGCCGACGAATATCGTATTCGATCTCGATCCGGGGAAAAAAACAAACATCCTCCAGTGTGCCGAAGTCGCGTTTTTGCTGCGCGATGTCCTGACGAAACTGCGTTTAAAATCGTTCCCTAAGGTCTCCGGTTCAAAGGGCATTCAGCTTTACATTCCGCTTAATACAGCCATGACCTATGATGCGACGCAACCCTTTGCGCGTGCCATCGCTGAGGTACTCGAGAAAGCGCATCCCAATAAAATCGTCGCGGACATGGCAAAAAACCTCCGCGTTGGGAAGGTTTTTATCGATTGGAGTCAGAATGCCGATCACAAGACAACGGTTGGCGTTTATTCGCTACGGGCAAAACGCGCGCGTCCGTACGTGTCGATGCCAGTAAAATGGGAGGAGCTGACGATAGCGCTGAAAAAAGCTGACGTTGATCTTCTCGAATACGAACCGGAGGAAGCGCTGCATCGGCTAACGCGCGTTGGCGACTTGTTCGTGCCGGTCCTGAAGCTAAAGCAAAAGCTTCCTAAGGAGTTTGCGTCTCTAAGCAAAGAACGGCCACGGCGGAAAACACCACCAGCGCTCGTCGATTATCGCGCCAAACGAGACTTCGCGCGTACCAAAGAACCGGTGCCGGAATTGCCGCGCAGCAGCGCGCAGGGAAGCCGCCGCCGATTCGTTGTGCAGAAACACGCAGCAAGTCATCTCCATTACGACTTTCGATTAGAAATGCACGATGTCTTAAAATCGTGGGCGGTGCCGAAAGGCGTGCCGCTAAGGCACAATGAAACGCACAGCGCCTTTCAAACCGAAGATCATCCGGTCGGATATTTGGAATTCGAAGGAATTATCCCGCGCGGCGAATACGGCGGCGGCACCGTGATGGTGTGGGACATCGGCACTTACGAAGTGGTCGAGGGGAATTATTGGAAAGGCTTCTTGTCGATCTTTCTCGCCGGCAAAAAATTGAAAGGCGAATGGACGCTCCAGCGCATCGAGAGCGAGGAGGAAAAAACCAGGTGGCTGCTGCGCAAAACGAATGGCGATGCCGGAGTCATTCCTGCAAACGCCAATGACGTCTCGGCGTTGACTGGTCGCGCGATGGAAAAGATTGCGGCGGATAAATCCACCGTGTGGAGCATCAATCGGAATGGGGAACAGGGTGGAGGTGTTTTGAAAAAGAAACCGGTTAATAGTCGACGTCGCACGGCCACGCCGCGGTTTGTTAAACCGATGAAAGCAACGGCAGTGTCCGAACTTCCGGAAGGCGATGAGTGGATTTACGAAGTGAAATGGGATGGTTACCGCGCGCTGGCACTAAAACATGGCAATGACGTCCGTTTGTTGTCGTTGAAAGAAAAGAATCTAACGAGCGATTTTCCGGCGGTGCGCGAAGCCGTGCGCGGAATCAACGCCGATTCCGCTGTGATCGACGGCGAAGTTGTCGCCATTGATTCGAAAGGTTGTCCATCGTTTCAAGCATTACAGAACCGCGCCTCGAGTGGTCGCACCTGGCAAATAGTCTATTACGCGTTCGATCTTTTAAATCTGGATGGCGAAGATTGGACTAAGAGGCCGTTACACGAACGAAAACAGAAGCTGCGCGAGTTAGTCGCTGATTCCGAGGTCCGTTACAACGCCGAGCTGGCGGGTTCGCCACCCAGTATTGTCCGGACGATACAGTCGGCCGGGCTTGAAGGGATCGTCGCAAAACAACGTGAGTCAGTGTACCGCGCCGGGACGCGCGTGACTTCATGGCGCAAATTCAAAATCGACAAGTCGCAGGAATTCGTCATCGGCGGCTATAAACCGAACGCAGGAATCTTTCAGTCGATTTTGGTCGGTTACTACGACAGGAAGAAATTGATATTCGCTGGCAAAGTCCGCCAGGGCTTCAATCCCTCGACGCGTCGCAGACTGTTGGAAACGATGCGTCCTTTGTTGACAGCAAAATGCCCGTTCGACAACCTCCCGAGTAGCCGCAAAAGCCATTTCGGCGAAGGAATTACAGCAGAGGAAATGAAAGAACTTTGTTGGCTCAAACCCGAGTTGGTTGCGCAAATTAGTTTCACGGAGTGGACGGACTACGGATTGTTACGTCATGCAACATTTCACGGGTTGCGTGACGACAAGGAGCCGCGTGCCATCGTTCGCGAACTCTGAGCGCGATTCAACGAGTATTTTCGCGGCGGATATGAAAACATCAAGGTCGAGCGCGGCACGTGGCTGGCGTTGGATCGTTGATGTGAGTGAAGTTTACGGGCGCGCCCGTTCGTTCATATTCTGGGCGTACGACTGCTAACCGCGAGACTTTACTTCTTTCGTCTCCACACGAATCGCGTCTTCATCGGGCGCTATAACGCGCCCGGCTTGGCTAGCGTAGACCTGAGTAAATTCAGCGCCGAAGAGCAGTATCTGCGAAGAATAATAAACCCATAGTAGGAGTGTAATCAAAGAACTGGCTGCTCCGTAAGCGGACGCAGCACTCCCGCTGCCAAGATATAGCCCGAGCGCCCATTTTCCGATCGCGAAAAATATTGCTGTCATAGCCGCGCCAATCCACACATCGCGCCACTGAATTTTTGCGTCCGGCAGGAACTTAAAGATGATGGCGAAGAGGAGAATGATTACGGCCAAGTCAAAAATCCAATAGACCGCCATCGCGATCACAATTCCGCCCGGCAGAACTCCCTGAATGTAATGGCTGAAGCCTTTCAGCACGCTTTCCAATGTGAGCGAAACGAGAAGCAGAAAACAAATGCCGCCCACCATCGCGAATGACAGGAAACGAGAGCGCAAAAAAGCCCAAATGCCCCCGCCCGGCTTGGCCTTCACGCCCCAGATGGTATTAAGCGCATCCTGCAGTTGCCCGAAGACACCGCTCGCACCGAAAAGGGCGAGAAGGATCCCAATGATCGTGGCCAGCAAGCTCTTATTCGGCTGGGCCGCCTTTTGCGCGATGTTTTGCACGACCTCGACTGCACTCTTATCGAGAAAATAGCTCATTTGCTCGGTGATTTTGTTCCATGCGCCGCCTGGATCATTGCGAAAGATCAAACCGACTATCGCGAGCAACACGAGGACGAGCGGTGCGAGCGAAAACACAGTGTAATAGGCGAGAGCAGCACCTAGTTGTGGCGCTTTGTCCTCAAGCCACTCCGAAAATGTCTGTTTAAACAAACCGAATGAATTGCTGAAAAATGGTGCACGTTTAGCCATCGATATCCTCCTCGCGTTACATTCGCTTCATCGAAGCTACCGGGATGGATTAGACACGCGGCTCCAGAAAATTGGAAGCAACCGTCGCGCAGCCGCAAAAGGGCTTTCAAGCAACCGACTGGAATAAGTGCTTTGTAAACGCAGCCGTCTCCACACCATTTCGACTGAGGATGTTATCATAAGGATTTTTCCTAGCGTTCTTTCGGGCGCTCGCCCGATTGTTTCTCCTTCTTTGTTTTCACAAAGTTGGGGCGATGAAAATTGCGCCTTCCCTTCGATTGGATTCCGCGGGCCGTCTAATCCTTTTGCGCCAACTGGATCCGTTACGAACATGGGAATCGCTGGACGACCGGCGCTTTTGCCGCTGCTGTCACAAATTCATTAGCGGTCGGCAGATTGAAGTGACCTCGGCTTCCGGCAAGCGGTTGCGCCTAGTTTGTCCGACGACCGATTGTTCCTCTACTGTCCGAGAGTGGGTTTATCCACACGAAATTGCGCAACCGCCCGACGCGAGGGGACGCCGTGTTCTTCGTGTTATCGATAAGAGCGGAGAAAGCTTTGTCGCCTGTGAAAAACCTTACTCTCGGCATCGTACATCTGGTTCAACGAACGGCGCCTAATGCTTACGCCTCCAACATCCAAATGGTCAAGTTTCACAAGCGAGCAATTTTATCGCTGTCCTGGATGCGATGAAATGGTAGACGGGCACGACCTGAGCGAAGTACTCCAGCATCATCAGCACGTTATAGACCCGTATCGGTTTATGATCTTGCGCGCACAGGATAACGCGCGAGCGAAGTTCGCATCTAAGAGGAGTCCGGCAAAGGCGCGGCCCGTGCGGCATTAAGTTGACTCATTGCTACATCCGCAGGGCGTATTTGTCCGGGACCAAGGGCACGGCCCGCCTCCGCCGCGTAAACCTGAATGAACTCCACGCCGAAGAGACGGATTTGGGATGAATAGTATCCAAAGTGGAACGTTAGCACCGGCGAACTTGCTACCGAACTGATCGATAACACTGATCGCGCAATCTGTTCGCTCGCCGTTGGCCCCGCCGGGCGAAGATTTGCCTAGGGCGCAAGCGACGATGTCGTCGTACCGCGCCTACCGCTGCTTCCCTGACTCCGAAAAGTCGGATTCTTACCGACGAAGAAATGAGATTGAGGCACGCACTGATCGTGCATTGAGCACCACGATTGGCCCTAATGCGTTATCCCAATGAAATATTGGGAAATCGTCGCTGACGGCTGGCGTTGGATCGTTGACGCCCATAAAGGAGAAGGAGATGGCAAACGTTATATCCTTTTACTCAGACGAGCTGCTAAGCGCGTTCCTGAAACTCGGGCGGGTCACGCACATAGTTGAAGTGGGGAGTGATTAGGTTTGTCCCTGCTGTTTGCTTACCTTGGTAAGATCGACCTGGCCGATTATCTCCACAGCGATAGGAGTTCTATCATCGGCTGCAATGACCTAAAGTCTTTCACGACACCTCGACGCTGGAGATCGTCGCAATGGCTTGACCACTCGCTCACCAGAAAGCATCATCATTCTCGGCAGAAGGATTGGATTGCCAAAACCTTCTGCCGACCCCGATTTCTACTAGTCGCACTTTGCAGTAATCCGGCTCTAGCATTTGGGGATAATGCTACGCGAAGTGATTGATAGTCTGGGAACGGCCGCCTAGCTGCGGCCTTTTAGTTCGGGCGCCTAACGACCGGTCAGCTTTCGTACGAGGCGTCTAACGGCGGTGCCGCCGCGTTTGGTGTCACCTCGATCGCCCTGGCCCTTGGCCGCTTTTGTCTTGGCCTTTCTGCGCCGATCTGCCGCAAGTGATCGGCCCACGTTAACCTCTTTCTTAAATTGACCGGCTTTGTTACGCCTGACGTAGCGTCGATCCCCTCTGCGTGGCTGTATCACAGTGCGTTTATTCGTCTTTCGTGATCGTTTAGTTGGCATTGATCTTCCTTTTTTTGCTCTTATTTCGCATTCGAATCGGCCTTTGGCTTTAACGGACGCAGAACTGATTTGCGAAGGGGCAAAGTACAGCGAACACACGTTCCTCCGCCCTTGCGTGCCTCGATCGTAAGGTCACCTCCAATCACGTTTGCTCTGTATTCCATGTTCCTCAGCCCCATTCCCTCGGTTTTCAGCTTCTGGCCGATCCCCTTGCCATCATCTGCTATTTCCAGAACCGGCCGTCCGGCGAGGATCGCTAGCCCAATCGTGATGCTCTTCGCTCCTGCATGTTTCACCGCGTTTGTGACCGCCTCTTCCGCTATCCGATACAGGTGAAGAGCAAGTGTCGGCTCAAAGTCGATCCTTTCCGAACGAGGCCAATGAAATTTCACATCGGCTGGTATTCTGGCTGCAAGTTCTGCCAGGGCGGCAGGCAAACCGGCTGACGCGAGCGTTACAGGATGGAGTCCTCTCGCAAGATTGCGGCAGCTGCCGATGGCCTCGGTTACTAGAGCGGGTATTTTTCCCACTTTTTCGCCCAATTTCTTGTCTAACACGCTTACTTCCTTCGCCAGAGAACCAATTAGGAGTGCGATTGCGCCGAGGCGCTGGCAAAGATCGTCGTGCAAATCTTGCCCGATCCGTTGACGTTCGGTTTCCACTGCTGTTAGCAACTCGACCTCCAAGCGTCTACGCTGTTCTACTTCACCCTTCAATATTGCAACGGTGGAGGCGAGGCGTAAATCGTCAGTGGCGCCAGTCCCTTTAATTAAACGGTCGTAACGCTTTTCGCAGTCGTCTAACGCCGCAACCACTCTTCTATAGGCGGGGTTTGTAACAATTTCGTTCTTCATAAAGGTGCGAGCATGTGCGTCATCGCTAATTTTTGTCCGGAAGATCACCACGCCTTCTTAACCTTGGTCGTAATTAATCGCACGAGACGCGCTCAGCGGATTTGTATGCACCAGAAGAATAATACCCGCCACTGTTGAAAGAAATTAGGATCCTCGGGGGATTCCGCCTCATACAACAAACAAAAGTGCGCGCAGGAATAACTTCTTCCGGCGCTACTTCGTCTGTGGCTGCCTTTGCCACCGATCTTCGCTTCTATCGAACCCGATCTTTCACCAAATGGCGGGCCAGGATGACACTCCTTGTTTGCGCGTTAACTCTCAAGGCGAGCAGCCTACGTGCAGCCGCGCAATAGAAAAATCACGAGCAAAATAGGCATTGGAACATCAAGCAGCCAGAGAAGAATGTACCTGTAGCGTCCGGCTCCTAATCTTTGAGATACGAGCGACGCTCCGAGCAATTCCTGAATGGCGAACCAAAAATCGTCGGATGTGGAATCGGATTTTTCCTGATTAGACAATCATCCGTCGTTCCGATTGTGGTTGTCATTCTTCAAAGCAAGTTCCTGCGCACAACGAAGAGTTCCGGATCCGGATCAATAACGTTAAGAAAGGATATCTGAGATGCGTTTAACGAATAGAGTCAAACAAGCGGGAGCGACTGGATACATTTTACTTTGGCTTCTCGGAATTCCGATTCCGATTTTGCTCCTTATCTTTCTGCTCCGAGGTTGCACATAAAGGCGCAGCTACTTCAGACTACTTTGGCGACGAATCAGATACAGACAAAAAGTTAACCAAGTTGGCAAAATCCGTGATCAACGTCGCGGCTAAATAAAATAAAACCTCTCGACGTACCGGTTGCGATCAACACCGACACCTCACAACCTCGAACGAAACGAAAGGACCCATGAAACAAACTTTAGTAGCTTTAACTTGTCTTAGCGCTTTTAGCCTAGCGGCATTGGCTGCCGACGATGAGAAGGCGAAAACCGATAACACGGCAACAAACGAGCGCGATCGCTCCGGTGAAACCAAGACATCTGGCGATCAGTCAAACAGTTCCGCGGATTTAAAAGTCACGCAGGCTATTCGGCGGGCGCTAATGAAAGACCGCGAGCTTTCAACGATGGCGAAGAACATCAAAGTCGTTACTGCCAACGGCCAGGTTACGCTCCGCGGACCGGTTAAGACTGTGCAAGAAAAAACAAAAGTCGATCAGATTGCAAGGTCAGCAGCTGGCGGTGCCCGGATCGACGATCAACTGGAAGTTAAAGGATCAAACTGACAAACAACCTCACACAAACGAAAGAAAATTATTATGTCTAAATCAGTATTCGGTATTGCAATTACACACGGCCAAGCTGAGCGAATTGTCGAGCAGCTCCAAGCAAAAGGTTTCGCGGCCTCGGAAATTTCAGTGCTCATGCCTGACACAGGCGGCACGCGGGACGTTGGTCACGTTAAAGCGACCAAGGCACCGGAGGGCGCAACGACGGGTGCAGCTACCGGCGGCGTGATCGGATTG
>Ga0209156_10002799_pt1 | contig 13518 bp, 12 predicted proteins | sample GraSoiAngelo_124_FD_185881 | JGI IMG/M metagenome (GOLD analysis project Ga0209156, IMG submission 185881) | Grasslands soil microbial communities from the Angelo Coastal Reserve, California, USA - 14_0927_05_20cm (SPAdes) (version 2) | ecosystem: Environmental > Terrestrial > Soil > Grasslands...
GGACTGTTCATGAAGCTGCGACAGACCCGGAAGGAGCTAGCCCACATAGCGGTGGCGGAGGGTCCGGGCTTGGAGAGTCACGAGCCTGATAGCGTTCTTGCTCCACACGTCGAGCAGCATCTGATCAACATGATTAGAAAGACGACTCCCACCGACACTGCGTCAGGATCATTGCCTGTCTTGAAGAGAGAAGAGCCCAGCGGACAGGCACGCTAACAGGATCAATTCTTCCCCGCAAGATTGCTAATGTAGGACTCCATCAGCCATCGCATCTTCCAATCCCAAGACCATCTCGGAATGACATGACGCACGAACTCGTCGCCCAGGAGACCCTTCCGCGTGCCTGAACGGATATTCCTATCCAGCTCTTCCAGGTATCTGATGAGACGCTCGACCTCTCTTGGTCCGCAGACTGGCCCGTGGCCAGGGACGATTCGACGAGGTTTGAATAATCTTCAAGGCTCGAATCTGACCCTGAAGGTCTGCATCCTCCAGGTTCGGATGATAACCCACCCAGAGAATATCTCCAGCAAACACAACCCTGTCTCTAGGCACGAACACGATCGAGTCGCCATCAGTGTGGGCCGTCGCCGTGGGATGAATGATCTTCGCCTCGAGCAAATCATCCAGTTGCGTCTTGATTTCGTGCAAGAACGTAATGTCAGGATAGGCGATCTTTACGCTTCGAAGCATGCTCGAGAGTTTTGGGTCCCTCTTACGATATCCGTCGAGAAGTTTCTCAGACTTGACCCTCATGCTGCGGTTGCAATTCTGATTAGCGATTAGCACCGCTTTGGTATCGGCAAAGACGCTGTTTCCGAAGACGTGATCCGAGTGGTAGTGAGTGTTCAGAACGAATGTTCTGCGCGTCTTCGAATTGACCCATCGAAGGATCGAGGCTGCAACCTTGTCATGAAACCCTGTGTCAACTACCAGACTCGCTCTCTTGCCTACGATGAAGCCCTGGTTGGCGCCGTACGAGTGGAGAACATCCTCTCCCCTGCCGAGGACAGCCCAAGAATGCGTTCCGACCTTGGTGACTTGGCTCGGGACCCTACTCACACTCCCGATAGCTGGTCGAGATAGCCGATTCTTCATGACAACATGATGAGAGCAGGCTGGAATCCAATGGGGCAGCTCTCTCTCCTATATCCCCAGGCGGAATAGGAGCTGGACGTATCCCAGGCCGCTCTTCACAAAGCTCAGTTTGCTGGTCCCCCTTGGTCTGCGCGTGAATCTGATCGGGACCTCTGCTATGGAGAACCCCTTCCTCTTCGCCCTTATCAGGAGCTCCGCTGTCACCTCGAAATTCTTCGACACGAGGTCGTCTCTGATACTCTCGACCGCCTTCGTCGAGTAGATCCTGAAGCCTGACGTGACATCGCTGGACTCTAGGTCAAACGCGTTTCTCAAGACCCAGTTTGTCGTCGCGCTGACCGTCCTCTTGAACCATGGAAGCTCCTTGACAAGACCCCGGCTCTTCGACCTGCATCCAACCACTACGTCGGCCCCCTTCGACGCCTCCAGCAGTCGAATAATCTCTTCCGGGTCGTGATTCAAGTCAGAGTCGATGGTCAACACATAGTTGGATTCAGGATCAACGAGCCCTAGTCCCTTCTTCATCGCCTTCCCCAGTCCAAGCCGTTCCTCGTTGTAATCGATCTTGATTCTTGGGTCCGCGTTGGAGAGATTCTTGACCTTCTCCAGGGTCATGTCCGTCCCTTCGACGACAAAGATAACCTCATAATCCAAAGGAAGCGCCCGCAGTGACTTCAGTAGTCTCTCAGAGAACTCGTCGATGACCTCCTCCTCATTGTACAGCATGATTACAGCGCTGATCTTCATCGCCTTCACGAGTCCCTCTCTCTGCTGAGGCGATAGAATACACCAATTATATCAGTTCGAGGTTGTCACCCAGCATTCCGATTGCCCTCGATAGATTGGATAGCGCGATCTCGTCAAACTATCAGGGTTTTCCCCTGGTTGAAGCCTTATCCAAGACTTCCGGGTGTGCTCTGGTTTTCCTCGTCGGCCTACTGGTGGGAGTCTGATTACGGCCGGAGCGTTCCTTGTCCTCAAACTGTCTCCACGGTCAGATCGCTTGTAAGCAATAGTTAGATAGTGAGGCAACCATGTTGAGTCCATTGGAAGTTATGCCCCCTGCGTCGCGCGGCCCTAGGAACCTCGCTTCTCGCTCGTGTCTCGCGATGACCAAGGTTTCTGTCGCTGGCCGAAGATTGGACTTAGGGTACAAACTAATAACCGCTTTGAACTTGGGATTCAAGTTCGCGTATTCTCGAGTGCGGGATAAACCGGTCACGAACATAAGATGGCCCCTCGCTGATTGCCTAGCAAGAGTAAGAATCTTCGATGTGGAGTACAGATTTCATCTGAGGAAAGACTCAGACCACAACATCTACATGAATCCATTCTTCCATGAGTTCGACGTTTCAAACTTCGTCCACTCCGTTCTGAAGCCGGGGGATGTTTTCGTCGATGTGGGAGCCTACGCTGGCTCATACACCCTCGCTGCTGCCAAAATCGTGGGTCCCAAGGGTAAAGTGGTGAGCATAGAACCTAACCCTGAAACCCTGGCATATCTCAAAGAGAACGTGTCGCTCAACCGTCTCGAAAACGTAACTGTCGTTCACAAGGCCGCGGGACAAGCAAATGGAAAGGTGACGCTATACTATGACCCCTCGACAGCAGTTCTGAGCTCTCTCGATCGAAAATCAAGTCAAAGAAGACCCATGTGGTTCAGTCTCGGACGAAGGGAGAGCAGCCCTAGGTGGGTTGAAACACAGCTCACAACTATTGACGAACTTTACCTCGAGCACGTCTATCCTCGAGAGATCGACGTTGTCAAGATTGATACTGAAGGCCAGGATCTGCAGGTGCTTCTGGGGGGGCAACGAGCCCTCTCTCGAACGCGTTATGTCGTAGTCGAGCAGAACACGGATGCCGAAAGAAGGCTTCTGTCCCGCCAGGGATTCCGAATTTCCGACCTTACCCCTTCAGGGTATCTACTCGCCACTAAAACGCATCCACCTTCGTCGCCTCGACAAATTGTCTACTAGACTCTGAGCCTTTCCCTCTTGAGATCATCCGAGAATCAGACGGGCACACTCGAACGGGACGTCCCTCTTACGAGTAATGCTGGAAGATTCCTTTGCGGTATAGATTGGCTCACTCTAAGGGCGGTTCATTGTCCTCAGCCAATCAATTGTCTTTAGTAGACCATCGTCAAGCCCGCGGGCCGACCGGAAGCCTAGCTTCGCTCGAGCGATAGAAGTGTCGGCCCTACTATGTCTGACGTCTCCGCACGTGGCAAAAGTGTGAACTGGGTGGAGATGTTCAAGCTTGAGAATTCTCAAGATTCTATCCGCAAGGGATCGAACGCTGGTCGGCCTTCCTGTTCCGATATTGATAATCGTCCCTCCTGGAATTGGTTTCTCGAGAGCAGCCATGGTGGCTCTCACCACATCGCCTACGAAGATGAAGTCACGAGTCTGATTCCCATCGCCAAAAATGATCGGTGGCTGCTCATTCAAGGCTCGAGTCACAAATCTTGTAATGACGCCTGCATAATTGGTCGATTGGCCTGGACCGTACACGTTGAAGTACCGAAGGATGACAGTCTGGACTCCGTATAGGCTACTATAGAGCTTACAGTAGTGCTCACAAGCAAGTTTTGAGACAGCGTAGGGCGAGGTGGGACTAGGGGGATCTGTTTCCCGGCATCGCCCCCTCTTATCGCCATAAACAGCGGCTGTTGAAGAGAAGACGAAACGTTCCGAGTCTATCTTCCGGGCAAACTCGAGCATTTCACATGTCACGCCGATGTTCGACCTTACGGTTGAGATCGGGTCCCGGACGGATTTCACGACAGAGACATCAGCGGCTAGGTGAACGATCTTTGCCTCGCGCAGTCCTGACACATTCAGACTACTAATGCTAGCCACGTCCATTTTCCTGCCGACTAAGCCATGGGATGATCCGAGGGTCTTTGGCGTTGCAACTCTGTCAACAATTACAACCCTGTGACGATAGTCAAGGAGAGAGTGCACGAGATGCTTTCCGATAAACCCGGCTCCTCCCGTTACTATTACTGGCACTAGGCTCATCGCAGGATCCTTCTATAGTACTGACGGTTCAGGAAGATTTGGATTAAAATAGGTTCAGACTTGAGTTCTTGCGTTTTTGTTTCGAGGCGTCTGTCCAAGAGGAGACCAACATTAAATATTCTTTGGGTCGGATCGTTGCAAACAATCACGCATGGTAGCAATGCGAGACACTCCGATCCCGATAACTCTGGAGATTAAATACGCATCCAAGACAATTGCGAGTCTCCTCCGCCATCCTCGCGCTTTCGCTAGGGTATTTGGTGGGACACACTCTATTGACGACTTTGTGCAAGAGACCTATGCGAAGAATCCTATTGCGCTGAAGCGCACCCATGGTTTCGAGATATATCTCAACCCTAATGACATGGGTATCTCCCCTTCCATCGCCGTTCTGGGATGGTATGAGCTCCGGACCACTGAATTGTTTGTCGAGATATTGCGTGGAGGGTCCACCGTCGTGGATGTTGGTGCCAACGTGGGTTTCTTCACCTTCCTCGCTGCCAGAATTGTCGGGCCCAAGGGTCGTGTCGTTTCGTTCGAACCTGAACCTACGAGTTTCTCACTTCTGGCGCGATCGTTGAGCCGCAACAAGTTCTCGAACGTTATACTCATTCCGAAATCTCTCTCGGATGTTGAAGGCGAAAGGACGCTCTATCTATCTGCAACCGATCACAAGGGAATGCACTCGATCGTGTATGACTCGGGAGGCCCGAACATTTCGGTTCCTTCTGTTAAGCTCGATACGGAAGCGGCTCGGTTGGGATTAGACCACATAGATCTGTTGAAGATTGATGCTGAGGGCGCAGAGCCCGAGATACTCGCCGGTGCGTTCGAGCTCCTCTCTGAACGAAGGGTTTCGAATCTGATCTTCGAGTGGGAGCATGCTGAGAACTGGCTCAAGAATGAGGGTCTCGTTAGGCGACTCTTCTCGACCTATGACGCTTTTCTGGTTCCTCGATCCCTTCCATTCTTGCCGATTAAGAAGGTAAAGGACAACCTCGCCTTGGCTGACATGTTTCAGAACAGGTTTGGCACGAACTTGTACCTACGGCTCCGAAATCAGAAACGAATGCTTAGGAACGGGGTGGAATAGGGAGAGCCATACATTTCCATCGCGCTTGATGGAAAACAAGGCATGATCCAGACCTAAAGGAGAACGGCGTGAGAATTCACATTCAAGGATCTCTCGGCAAGTACGGCGTCGAGTCCTTCGTCCAATCCTTAGCCTCCTCTCTTAAGAAGATCGACATCCAGGCCTCTATCACTCCACCGCTCGGAAGCCTTGCTGTTAGGGCAATTACTGGACGTAGGCCCACTGCTAAGAATGACCTCCAAGAACATTTGTTTAGATCGCGCGGAAGCCAGGCCGATCTCTTGCATCTCAACTACGCATTTCCGAGTTTGCCCCTTGTACTGAATCCCTCAACGAAGGTTCCTCTCCTATACACCGTTCATGGTGTTCCGAGACCCCATTTGGAGCCCGAGATTCGGTACAAAATCGGATACATGCTAGAGCAAGCGAGCCTGCGCGCTGTTGCAAAACGAGTCGACAGGGTAATCGCAATTTCCGGATACGTCCAGAAGTTGTTGTTGAACAGCTACGGCATTAGGTCCGATGTTATTCACAATGGAGTGGACACTGAACTCTTTCACCCAATCTCTCCAGAGACAAAACTCTCTCTCAGGTCAGATATGGGCATCCCCGTTGATGCGAAGGTTGTACTCTTCGTTGGTAGGCTCTATCCCTACAAGGATCCACTTACCCTGGTCAAATCCATTCACACAGTTGTCTCACGACTTCCGAGCGTTGTGTTCGTGATTGTGGGTGAGGGTCCGCTTAGGAATGCGATGACTTCGGAGATATCAAAATCAGGTGTACGAGCGTCAGTCAGACTTGTAGCTTTTCTCCCTCGTTCTGAGCTCGTGAGAATGGTCCAAATGGCCGACGTCCAAGTGTCCACAGCTCCCACCGAGATGTTGGGTTTTTCCGTGCTCGAGGCCATGTCGTGCCATGTACCTGTTGTCGCGGCTGCTAGTGGTGGACCTGTAGAGGTCCTGGGTCGTTCTGGGACGTTTTTCAATCCGGGCCACGAGATCGATCTGGCTGAGAAGACAATTGCCATTCTGCAGGATGACGAGACCAGATCGGCGCGGGGTCAGCTAGCTAGGGAGATTGTACTACGAAACCATACGTGGGATAAAGTTGCATCGCGATATGCTGATGCTTACAACAGTGTTGCTGACGGTTCCCGGAAGGGGCCTTCGATTAGCTGAGGAACGGGAAGAGTATTGAATTGATAACGTCAATGAACTGGCGAGCAGATTCGACGGGGGGAGTCCTGTCCCCGTTATAGTAGATTGGAACTCCGATTTCCCTCACGCGGAGCCTTGATTTCGTCGCCTTAATGATAATCTCGGTGCTCGCCCCCATGCCTGGTCTCGTTGGGCAAGTTAGAGCTATGGCACGTGCGCTGTACGCCCTGAACCCGCTCTGCAGATCAGTAAACTCGTTGCCAGTCACCACATCGCAGAGTCCGGTGATGAGTTTTATGGCTATCCTGCGGTGGGCAGGAGTCGAGTCTTTTCCTAGCAGAAAGCGCGAGCCGATGACGACATCTGCCTCCTCTCCTAAGATCGGGACGGTTAGTTTGGGGATGTATGATGAATCGTGCTGACCGTCAGAATCTATTGTGACGAACGCTCGAGCTGGCAGTGTCATGGCACGTGTAAATAAGGAGTGGAGGGCGGCACCGTATCCGCAGTTTCTCTTATGTCTGATGATTTCAGCTCCACATTCGGCTGCTTTCTCGTATGTCGCATCGGTAGATCCGTCGTCGCAGACGATGACCTTGTCAACGAACTCTTGGGTCTCGTCTATGACTGCGGCAATTCTTTTCTCTTCGTTGAAGGCAGGCAGTAAGGCGACGATCATTCTTGTCCTCATGCATTCCACTGATATAAGTTTGGAGAAATTTGTAGTTAACTCCCCGTTACAAACTGAGGAACGATACTGATCAGGGGGTTTTGTTGTGTTGGTCGATGGGACGCTTTCATCATTCTACTATGCTTAGGTAGTCTAATGACGCGAACTTGGCGATTCCAGGACCCTGGTTGATACGAATGTTGACGTAATACGTTCCGCTGTTTAGGTAGACAGGATCGAAGGTCCTGGTCAGAGGGGACTGTGTGTTATTGTATGTGACAGTCCCCAAGGCTTGTCCCGCAAGAAATACGTTCAGGTCGTTGCCTGCTCCGTCCCAGTAGTGGAGGCTGAATGTGTAGTTTCCGTTTGAGAATACGGCGATGGGAAAATACGCTTCGACGTTGTTCCGAGAAGAATTCGTGTAGATTTGGAGGGTGTTGACACTCTTCGCCCAGCCAGTGAGTTCATGGTACCAAGGTCCGGATGAGTCTGTTATCGATGCAGCGAGAGATATGGTCACATTGTTGATAGCGGCGAGTCTCGTAGTGTTCCCGACAAAGACTCCTTTAGACACCTCATTGAAGTAGGTGGCGTAGTAGGTTGGCAAGGGAGACGGATTGTAAAAGTCAGCCACGATAATGATAGGGTGCGAGAGAAGGACTGCCCTACTGGTTATGCCCACGTCGCGCAATTCTTTTTCGAATATGGCCGAGTGTAGTCGTGATACTATGTTGGAGTATGGGGTTTGTTGTACCTGGACTAAGTAGTCGATACTCCCTAGGTATGAGAGATGAGTGCCGACTATAGCCCCTACCCAGTTGTCGTACAAATCCCCTAATCCTCCAGCGTTCGTGTCGAAGTCATTGTAGACGAAGATCGGCGTGCTCAAGAATTTCAGGTTGGCGCTGACCCACTGGAGTCTCTGGTAGGCGCTAGGAGATAGGAAGACTCTTTGGTCTACAGGAGCATCAGCCACGTAGCTGGTTGGCCACGACGCCACTAAGAGGATGAGGGAGGCGACTAGAAGCGCCCTTTGAAGATGCGCGGGGGAAAATCTTCCGAGTCTGCGGCTGACGCTCAGTGTTCCAAGTCGCCTGAGCCCGATCGCGGCGAGGAATGGCACTGGGACCAGCCCAGCCGCTCGCTGGGCGAAGGTATAGGTCTGAGGGTCCAGGTACTGTGACAGGCCGATCAGTATGGAGGCGCCAGCCCAGAGCATGATCAGACTCTCGAGAGAAGTTCGCTTTCCTCGTAGGACGAGTGTTAGGCCGAGGATTGCGAGAGGCAAGAGCGGGCCGAAGATTTCAAACCAGAACAGGATTGGCTCTAGAGTATAGACGGGAAGACTGTATCCAGTCAGGGATACGAGCTGAAGGAGGTGTATGATGTATATTATCGCGGCGGGTAAGACCACGGCTATGGCGACTATTGCGATTCTCTTTGGAAAGCCTGACAATGCAACGCTGAGAATAAACATTAGTCCGACGAAGAACAACGTTGTTTCGATGTGAGTGAACGAAGCTGTGGCGATTAGGACTAGCCCGATAATGGCTCGCGGCTGCCTAATTGTTTGGGACTTGAGAATGAGTGGAGTCGCTGCGAGAATGAAAACTAGCCCGAGAAGATTTGCATGAAGGCTAGCTCCGAGATTGTATATCACAAACCATCCTGGCACTGCGATGGTTGCGAACGTGGAGAATCTAAAGTCGTTGTTAACCAGCGCTAGTCTGCTGATTAGGAAAGGGAGCAGAGAGGAGAGTAGGATGGGAAGAACGATTTCGAGATTTACCGCGGACGCACCCAGCCAAACTATGGTGCCTGATAACAACTGATAGACGAAATCATAGGGTCCTTGGACCGCAAAGAGTTGAATTGGTCCTTTCGCCGCCACGATATTTGCTTGCTCAATGTAGTGGGGGGTGTCCCAGCCCATCGGGAGCCCGTAGAATCCCCATATGTAGTAGGATATGACGAATGCAAGAACTATGAAAGTCGTCGAACATGCTATAGCAAGCCATAAGAAACCTCTCTCCCTATCCAACACCTAGCCACTCCATCTGCTGGGTCCTCTGTCGAAGAGACCGACGAGGAAGCCAGCGAAATAGGGAAGATATTCGGATGTTAATACTATGGGGCCAACGAACGCGACTCCTAGATTTCTCTGCGAAACCGCGACTGTCAAGGAATAGCCGACGATTAGAAAAGCATAGACCGCAAGTACGAATTCGAGCGGGACCAGGCTCGCGAACAACCAACATACTAGAAGTACGCCTGGAAGGACAATAGCCAGTCCTGCCGCAGGTATGGCTGGTCCGGAGAACAAGTACTTTTTTCTCTTCGAGGCGTAACCCCTACCTCTACCATACTTGAACATCAGTCGTGCGAACTGTCGAATTGTCGAGAATTTCACATAATGAAGGACTTTGGATTCTGGATCAAAGATCAGTTTCAGGCCGGCGCGGCTAATTCTGTAACCGAGGTCTGTGTCGTCGCAGCCTATGAGTTCTTCGTCGAATCCTCCCATCTCAGTTAGGAGGGATTGCCGATATATGGCGTTGCAGCATGGAATACTTTTGACGACCGTTTTTTCTCTGAAGTCGTAGCTCTGGGCCGACCTCATGCTACCAAGTGAGGTGGCGAGCATCAAGTCGACTGCTTTCACGAACTCACTGTTGTGGTCCCGGGTGGGCTTGTTTGGACCTCCGACCCCACCAATACCCGGCGAAGACAGTAGGGTCCTAACACTCTGAGCCAGCCATGTTGACGGGACTTCGACGTCTGCGTCAGTGAAAGCGACTATGTCTGAGCTAGATAGCCGGAGGGCCATATTACGGCAGTGCGAAGGATTACCCCTCGCTTGCAATATTCTCAGCCGAGAGTCGCCAGCTGCCATTTTGTGAGCGATACTGAGGGTGTCATCTTCAGAACCTGCGTCCACGAACAATATCTCGTAATCGAGATAATCTTGTCTCATTAGAGCGGCGAGACACCGCTCTACAGTTTCCTGTTCGTTCTTCGCGGTAACTATTACTGACACTGTTGGTCTGGGCATTTTGTGCAGACGCTACTCGTGGTCCGTTCTTCCATCGCGAAGAAGTCGCACCAGAAGGTGGCAAATCGCTAGGTGCGTGTCTTCTATCCTGAGCATGTCGTTGGAGGGCACTACAACTAGGACCGAGGCTAAACTCTTCAATGAGCCTCCGTCGAATCCAGTCAACCCTATAGTTATGCCACCGTTTGATCGAGCGTACTCGGTCGCCAGCAGAACGTTTTTCGAGTTTCCACTGCCACTTATGGCAATCACAACGTCGCCCGGTTTCATTAGATTCTCCAATTGTTCTTTGAATACATGTTCGTAAGAGGAGTCGTTGGCCCAGGCTGTCGTGAGCGGCATATTGTCGTTGAGACTGATGGCTCTGATTCTCTTGAGGTCCGGTCGCGTTGCCGTCTTCATCAAGTCAGACGCAAAGTGTACGGCTGTCGATCCGCTTCCACCATTTCCAAATGTGAACACAGTGTTGCCTTCGTCGCGGGCGATTCTGATAATATCAGCGACCTTTCTAAGCTGTGGACCTAGCTTTCTCAGTCTTTGAAGGCTTTCTATCGATGCGTCAATGGAAGACTCAGCAGTCTCCACCAAATCCAACCTCTCTAGCACTCACCCCGTTAGGTTCGATCTTGAAAAGGACTCTTTTCACTCCAAAACTCGCTAGGCTTCTCTCAACATCAGGCTGGTATTCTGGAGAACAACAAAGCAGGAAGTGCCCGCCTCCGCCTGCGCCCGTGAGCTTTCCTCCGTAAGCCCCTGCGCGCATTGCTGCCTGATAAATCGCATCAACCTTAGGATTAGTGACGCGGTCAGCATACTTCTTCTTCTGCTCCCATGAACAGTTGAGAAGCCTTCCAAGGTCTTTCGCGTCTCCGCTTTCTATCGCCTTCCTTGTCTCGATTGCGAATTCTCGTGATCTATGCAACGCCTCCAGGATGAGAGGATCGCCCTCTCGGGTTCTTGAATCCTGTTGCTTGAGTATTGCGGTAGCCTCCCTGGTCTCGCGCAGATAGAAGAGCATAAGATTACTTTCCAACTCAGACACAAATTCGGGGTCGAGCTTCAGGGGTCTGACTTGTACCTCGTCCTGCGTGAAGATGAACTCGTTCAACCCTCCATAGGCCGCAGCGTACTCATCGACGTCGCTCTTGGAGAGAATCTTGCCTGAGTGCGAAGCGAGTACATTAACCAAATTGACGGCCACCGTTCCCGATGACCCGAGTCCTGATCCTGGCGGGACCTCACTGTCGATCGTCATGTCTAAGCCTCCTCCGTTTATCGAAAGAAGTCTCATAGCCGTGAGAGCGATCTCGAAGGGTGGCTGGGGGGGAGGAATTTTTTCTCCTTTGAACACCATGTTGCTTCCGTAGTCGCCGGAAGTCAGCTGAACGATGCCATCAGTTCTGCCGTTCAGGCGTACGTAGACGTAGCGGTTGATCGCAGCACTGACTACTCTTCCTCCAAACCTCTGGTAATAGGACGATAGGTCAGTACCACCTCCTGAGAAACTGATGCGGACAGGGGCCCGACCTATCAACAACCTGTGATCGTGCTCCTCGATTTACAAGAACGCGATTTGAATCCCCTTGCTCGAATCCTGAGACAACCAGTACAACCGACCGCCGATGTCCATTCGCGGAGTCTGACTAGCCTCCTATTTGAGGTCCAAGTAACCTTACAGGTTTTGAGAAATCCAATTGTTGCGCTGCTCGCGAAGGCTTTGTTGATCGGTGGTTATTTGGACTACAGTTGGGTTTCGATATATCAGAAATTCAATTGTTGCTATACAATGGCCTAACGGTCTTTAGGTTCTTGGACAGATTCATCGACTTGAGGGTCAGAGTCCCGAATCCGGCCAGGGTTAGAGCGAGGGCCCAGACTCCGTCTAGGAGTACAAACATACTCATTGCTAGGGCAAGCACGGCGAGGGCCCCCTCGGCAATTGCAATCCTATCGAGACGAATATCGCGATGATATTGCTTGTCCCCATCTGTCATGAGCCCGTGTTTTGGGGTTCTGAAGAAGAAGCCTGTCTTGCCTCTGATCCCGTTCAAGAATCCGATCATGATTGCAGTGGTCATGCAAGAGCTTGTGTAAGAGAGCAAGGGAAGGAGGACAAGATTGTGTGGGCTCATGATTTTTTGGATGTGAAGAGCATAGACACCTGAAGCAAAAAAGGATAGCACGGGCAGAGTTACGATAATGATGTAGACTGGGCTCGAGAATATAGAGTTTGAAGGCGCACTCAGTCCAAAGATTAGCCCGAGAGCCGACACGAACGTGACTACAACCCAGCTCAGTCCTTGAAAGGGGCCAACCAGGGTCGAAAAAAGGACAATTCTTCTCCAGACAGAAAGGTTCTTACACTTCAGTATCTTTGGCCCGTTGGCAATGGCGCATTTCGCCCATCCTTGGGCGACTCGGGCCGCCTGTTTCTTCCAGACCTCCAGGCTCGATGGATCTTCGCTGAATATTCGGACATCGCTCAAGTATACTCCTCTGTATCCCGCACAGTAGATCTTGCAAGACAGATCGGCGTCCTCGACGATCGAGTCGTTCGACCAAAAACCGACCTGTCTCAGCACGGCCATTGAGATTAGGACGAAACCGCCTTGGAAGGAGTACGGAGCGTCAATTGAATAAGCCCCCATCTTTGAAACTGTATCTCCCTGGTCAAGCTGGAGCGCAAATAGTCGGGTCGTCAGGTTCTGTTCTCGGTTGTAGTGGCCGACTCGGAATGAGACGAAGCCAATTCTAGGATCATGACTCGTTGCGCTCAGCCCTCTCTTCAGGACGTCGGCTGAGACTGTCGAGTCGGCGTCTAATAATAAGACGTAATCGCCCTTCAGAAGCGGGGCTGCATGGTTCAGCGCACCACTCTTGAAACCCGCCCGGCCTTTCCTCCTCGACACCACACTCTGTATGCCTAGTCTGTTGAGTTCCAGAAGTCTCTTGTCGATCACCTCAACCGTCTCGTCGGAAGAGTCATCGGCTATCACAACTAGAAGCTTGTCTCGGGGGTAGTCGAGGGTCCTGATAGCCTCGAGCGTGTGGGCTATGACGAATTTCTCGTTGAATGTCGCTATCAGAATTGAGACGAAAGGGGGATCTCTAGGGAAGGGACCTTCTGGGAGAGATCTTGGATAGCGGAATGTGCTCAGAAAGAGAATTACACCGTAGTAGGAAAACAATAGGCCTGGTATGCTGAAGGCGAGCGAAATCGCTGAGATGTATATCCATGACTCCATCTTGAGCAGTTCACGCGTTTGTTATGGGTGACCGAAGCTTCATACCGGCTGACAGCCTCTTGCTAGTTGTCAAGACTCCGGACCGGTTCGACTCTTAACCTATCCTCATCTTCTTTGCTGATAATGGCTCTGGAAAATACTATTAATTCAGATATCGAAGAGCGGGACGGTGGC
>Ga0209156_10002801_pt1 | contig 13508 bp, 13 predicted proteins | sample GraSoiAngelo_124_FD_185881 | JGI IMG/M metagenome (GOLD analysis project Ga0209156, IMG submission 185881) | Grasslands soil microbial communities from the Angelo Coastal Reserve, California, USA - 14_0927_05_20cm (SPAdes) (version 2) | ecosystem: Environmental > Terrestrial > Soil > Grasslands...
GTCGAGCTTGAGACCCTTCAGGTGCCGCATCGGGGCAATGCAGCTCGCCCAGGCGCGGTAGCCTTCCTTGAGCGGGGCGTAATAGCACGGAATGCCGCGGGAGCGCACGGCCGTCACCGCCGGCGACCACATCGACTGGATCACCACTTCCCCCGACGCCATCAGGTTGACCGACTCGTCGAAGGTCGTCCAGAAGGCCCGGAACTGGCCCGACTTTTTCGCGTCGATCAAGATCTTGATGGTCTTGTCGATCTCCTCCTTGGTCATGTTGCCCTTGTCGCCGTACTTGATGTCGCCGCGCGACTCGATCGCCATCGCGGCGTCCATGATGCCGATCGAGGGCACGTCGAGGATCGCGGACTTGCCCTTGAACTCCGGATTCAACAGCTCGCGCCAGTGCTCGATCGGCCGCTTCACGATATCGGGCCGGATGCCGAGGGTGTCGGCGTTGTAGACGGTCGGGATCCCGGTGGCCCACTGGGTCGGGCGCTTGGCGAACTTCGTCGACTCCGGGCCGTCCACGTACTGCACTTCGAACGGGAGGATGCCCTCGGTCGAGACCTTCCGGCCGTCGGGGTACTCGCCCTTGGTGAAGATCGGCACGACCTTGTCCCACCACTTGTACTTCTTGAGGTCGATGGGGTGGAGCACGCCGCGCGGGACCAGATGCAGCAGGAAGAAGTACTCCATGTCGGCGATGTCGACGGAGTTCGGCTGGGTCACGAACCGGTTGAGCAGCGCGTCATGGGCGCCGGTCTGCATCTCGACCTGGAAGCCGAGATCTTTCGACGCCTGTCTGGCGATGTCGATGATCGCCGAGTACGAACCGCCGACCTGGACCAGCTTGACGTCCTTGATGTTCTGGGCCCAGATCGTCGGGAATCCACCGATCGCGCCCGAGCCGGCCAGCATGCCAGCCGTCGCAGCGGCACCCTTCAGGACCTCGCGCCGACTGAGCCGCCGCAGCGTCTTGTTTTTCACCGACATGATGACCTCCTCCTCCTTGCGTGCGAGTGGAGCCGGAGCGCGGAGGGAGACATAGCACCGCGTCGCCCGACGTGTCAAGGGTGTGGCTCGACCTAGTCGACGATCGCCTGGTAGACGAGCTGCTTCAGGAGCCTCCGGTAGTACGCGCGCGTAGCGCTCGGCGCCTGGGTCATGAGGACGCCCACCAGCTCTTCCTTGGGATCGACCCAGAAATAGGTGCCCGCGAACCCGGCCCACATGTACTCGCCGGCCGATCCGGGGAGGCCCGCCACGCCGGGCGCCTCCCTCACGGCGAAGCCGAGACCGAAGGTGTAGCCACGTGTCCCGAGGAGCAGCTCGCCGGGCGTGGTCGGAGCGCTGATCCGCCCCAGGTGATCCGAGGTCATGAGGCTCACCGTGCTGCGGCTGAGGATGCGAGCGCCGTCGAGCTGGCCGCCGTTGAGCAGCGCCTGGCCGAAGCGCAGGTAGTCGCCCGCCGTCGAGACACCGCCGGCTCCGCCGGAGTCGTTCTTGGGAGGCGTCGTGACGTCGATGAGCTTGATCGGGTTGCCGGGATCGGGCTGCGCGATCCGACCGAGCCTGTCGCTCGGGACGAAGAAGCCCGAATCCGTCATCTTGAGCGGCTTGAAGAGACGCTCCTCGAGGAACCGGCCGAGGGGCATTCCCGACGCCGACTCGACCACCCGGCCGAGCACGTCCGAGGCGAGGCTGTACTCCCAGACCGTCCCCGGCTGGTGAGCGAGCGGCGCCCTGGCGAGCCGCGCGACCTGTTCGGCCGGGGTCAGGCCCCGCGCGTCGTACGGCAGGCCGTTCGGCTGGTACACCCCGGCCTCGGCGTAGGCCTCCTTCACCGGGGCGTTCGCCGTGATCTCACCGTAGGCCAGGCCCGACGTGTGACGGAGCAGGTCCTGGACCGTCATCTCGCGCTCGGCGGGCGCCGTCGCGAACGTCACGCGGGCGAACTCCGGGTCAACCTTGGCGATGCTGACCTGGAGCTTGGAGAGCTCCGGAAGGAACTTCGACACGGGATCGGTCAGCTGCAGACGGCCCTCCTCCATCAGCATCATCGCGGCCACGGAGACGAGCGGCTTCGTCATGGAGTAGATGCGGAAGATCGTGTCGTTGGTCATGCGGGCGCCCGACGCCTTGTCACGGTGCCCGAAGCTCTCGAAATACGCGATCTTGCCCTTGCGGGCCACGACCACGACCGCTCCGGGGAGCTTGCCCTGCTCGACCTCGGTCTTGAACACCGGGCCGAGACGACCGAGCCGCGCTGTAGAGAGACCGACCTGCTCGGGCGGAGCCGTCGGCAGCTGGGCCCAGACCACCGTGGCGGAGAAGACGAGGACGACGGTGAGGACGAGGCTGGCGATCCGTCTCATGGCGCGCCTCCTATGCCTCAGTGTCGGCCCTCAGTCAACTCGAGTGGGCGACGGGTGTGGTCGCGGAGTGCGCTTCGAGCGCGTTTGCAGTAGAGTGGCCGCGCCATGGACTTCGGGATCTGTGTTCGCGCCCCTCCTCGGATCGGATGGCCACGTCGGAGGTCCGAGGACGGGTCACGCGTTTCCGTGTCACTCGAAACCAAGGGAGACAAGACATGGCGATGAGTCGACGCAACTTTCTCACCGTGGCGGCGGCGACGGCGGCCTCGGCCGCGAGCGCGCCACTCGCAACGGCGGCGGATAAGTTCGCCCGCGACCGCGACTGGACCGGCGAGACCCCGGTCACCTACCCGGAGCCAGCGTGGGAGGTCCGTGACAAGCGCTTCACCGGAGTCCAGGGCAACGCGACGCTGCAGCGCATCTGGCACGGCATGGGCAACGACCGCGCGCTCTGGTGCGAGGGCCCGGTCTGGATGGGCGACTGGGGCTGCCTGATCTGGAGCGACATCCCGAACCACCGCACGCTCCGGTGGTGCGAGGACGACGGTCACGTCAGCGTGTACCAGACCGAGTCCGGATATTCGAACGGGCATTCGCGCGACAACCAGGGCCGGTTGATCGCGATGGAACACGACACCCGGCGAGTGCGGCGCCGCGAGTACGACGGCACCTGGACCATCCTGATCGACACCTTCGAGGGCAAGAAGCTCAACGCGCCCAATGACGCGGCCGTCCACTCCGACGGCTCGATCTGGTTCACCGACCCGGGCTACGGGATCCTCGGCCCCTACGAGGGACACAAGGCCGAGTTCGAGTTGCCCACCCGCGTCTATCGTCTCGATCCGAGCGGCAAGGCGACGGTCGGGGCCGAGGGCCCGATGCGGCGCCCGAACGGCCTCTGCTTTTCGCCCGATTTCAAGAAGCTCTACGTCGTGGACACCGGTGCCACCGATGGGCCGCAGCACCCCGCCAACGTCATCGTGTTCGATGTCGTGAACAACGGCACCGCGTTGCGCGGCGCGAAAGTCTTTGCCGACTTCAAGCCGGGGTTCACGGACGGTATCCGCTGCGACACCGACGGCAACGTCTGGTGCGGATGGGGCTGGGGCGGAGTTGACACCAACGGCGTGCGCGTCCATGCACCGAGCGGCGATTTATTGGCGTTCCTCCATACGCCGGAGGTCATCGCCAACCTGTGCTTCGGTGGGACGAAGCGCAACCGGTTGTTCATGACCGGCAGCACATCGATCTATGCGCTGTACGTCAACGCGGTGGGGGCGGCGCTGAGTTGAGGAGACTTGCCCGGGTCGCCCCTCGGGGCGGCCCGGGTGCTGTCCTCACAGCCGATTCGCGATTGACACCGGTTCTTGAAGCGTGCTACACGTCCCTCACCGAATTTGCAGAACACGTGCAAGCTATGATCGGGCCCGATCTCAGCATCTTCAAGGCCTGCTCTGGATCAACACGCCGCCCACGTTCTGACGGGCACCTTGGAAATCGTCGTGAGCGGCCCCGTATTCCGCATGGAGTGCACACGATGACGCACGTCGACTGACATGGAGGTGCGCATGAGACGTCACGGCACACTCGCCGCGTGGGTGGTCCTGGTTGCGGTCGCGTTCGGGTCTGTCGGTTTGGCCGCGGCCCAGGAAAAGAAGTGGTGGCCGTTCGCCGTCGAGGATCGGGATCCTCCCTTCAACATGGAGGGCAAGAAGGTCAAGAACCAGTACACGCCGCTCGAGCACGCGGCCAAGAAGTGGAACCTGTGCGTGTCCTTCCCCCACATGAAGGATGCCTACTGGACGGCGGTCGACTACGGCGTGGTCGCCGAGTCACGCCGGCTCGGGGTCAAGATGCAGCTCGTCGAGGCAGGCGGCTACACCAACCTCGCGAAGCAGATCAGTCAGATCGAGGACTGCGTCGCGCAGGGCGCCAATGCCGTGATCATCGGCGCCATTTCGGAGACGGGCCTGAACAAGCTCGTCGAGGAAATCAGCGCCAAGGGCATCCCGGTGATCGACGTCATCAACGGCATCACCTCGCCGAAGCTCACCGCGAAATCCCTGGTGTCCTTCGGTGAAATGGGTTACCAGGCGGGCGAGTACCTGGTGAAGATGCACCCGAAGGGCTCGAAGACCGTCAAGGTCGCGTGGTTCCCGGGGCCCCCCGGGGCGGGCTGGGTGGTGGCCGGTAACAAGGGCTTCGCGGACGCGGCGTCGAAGGGCGCGATCGAGATCGTCACGACGAAGTACGGCGACACGGGCAAGGAGGTGCAGCTCAAGCTCGTGGAGGACGCGCTTCAGGCGTATCCCGACATCGACTACATCGTCGGCACGTCGCCCACCACCGAGGCCGCCGTCCAGGCGCTGCGTGACGCCGGCAAGGCCGACAAGGTCAAGGTCCTCGCCTACTACTTCACTCCCGGTGTCTATCAGGACATCAAGCGCGGCGCGGTGCTGGCGGCTCCGACGGACTCGGCCGTGATCCAGGGCCGGGTCGCGATCGACCAGGCCGTGCGGGCCCTGGAAAAGAAGCCCTTCACCAAGCACACGGGACCCGCGATCTACATCATTGACAAATCCAACATCAACGCCTTCCACTACGAGTCGTCACTCGCGCCGGCGGACTTCAAGCCGACCTTCAGCGTCGACTAAGGACCGCCGTTGGCGTTGATCGACGCCCAGGTCGGTGGGGCTTCGGAGCGCGGCGCCGGAGCCCCACCCCTGCTCCGCCTGCGCGCACTGAGCAAGTGGTTTCCCGGCGTGCAGGCTCTCGATCACGTCGATTTCGACTTGCTCCCCGGAGAAGTCCACGTGCTCTTCGGCGAAAATGGCGCCGGCAAGTCGACCCTCATCAACATCATCGCGGGCGCGCTGAAGCCCGACGAGGGCGAGGTGCGGCTCAGGGGCGCGCCCACGCACTTCCGGTCCGTGTACGACGCCCGTCGGCAAGGCATCAGCGCGGTCTTCCAGGAGTTCAGCCTCGTGCCCGATATGACCGTCGAGGAGAACCTGTTCCTCGGCGCCGAGCTGACCACGGGCCCCTTCCTCAACAAACCGGCGCTCCATCTCCGCGCCGAGGAAACGCTCGCACGGTTGGGCTTCGCCCTCAGTCCGCGCGCCCGGGTCAACCGCCTGTCCCGGGCCGAGCAGCAGATGGTCGAGATCGCCAAGGCGCTCCGCTCGAATCTGTCCATCCTGATCCTCGACGAACCCACCGCGGCGCTGACCGAGCGGGAGACCGAGCGCCTCTTCCAGCTGATCCGCGACTGCAAGCGTCAGGGCGCCGGGATCATCTACATCACGCATCGGATGAACGAGATTCACCGGATCGGTGATCGGATCACCGTGCTGCGCGACGGCCGCCGCGTCGCGACCCTGCAGATGACCGACGCCAGCGACGAGAAGCTCGTGGAGCTGATGACCGGCCGCACGATCGAGGCGTTCTTCCCGACCATCGACCACCACCCGGGCGAGGAGTTGCTCGCGGTCGAGGGACTGACCGCGGGCACGCTGGTCCGCGACGTGTCGCTCACAGTCTGCGCCGGCGAGATCGTCGGTCTCGCCGGACTCGTCGGTTCGGGCAAGTCGGAAGTGGGCAGGGCGTGCTTCGGTGTCGAACCCGTGTCCGCGGGGCGAATCCGCTTCCGCGGCACGCCGGTCCCGAAGCCGACGCCTCGCCGAATGCTCGACGCCGGTCTGGTCTACGTGCCGCCGGATCGTCGCACGGAGGGCCTCGTGGTCGAGCGGAACGTCCGAGAGAACATCGCACTCCCGACGCTGCCGCTGTCGCAGTTCAGCGGACGCTTCCTGCTTCGACGCCGGAGCGAGCGCGGGATCTGCGCGCGGCTCGCGGAACGGCTGCGGATCACACCGCCTCGCATCGAGCAGGGCGTCTCCTTCTTCTCGGGCGGTAACCAGCAGAAGGTCGTCCTCGCGAAGGGGCTCACGCGGAATCCGGTGCTCTTCGTCATGGATGAGCCGACGATGGGCATCGACGTCGGCGCCAAGACCGAGGTGTACAACTTCATGAAGGAGCTGGTCGAGCGGGAAGGCGCGGGCATCCTGCTGATCTCGTCCGATCTCCCGGAGATCCTGCACCTTACGCATCGCACCTACGTGATGTACCTGGGTCGGGTGCGCGCCGAGCTCAAGGGCGCCGAGATCACGGAGCAGGCGGTGCTGTCGCATTTCTTCGAAGCCCGGACGGCGGTGGCCGGTGGCTGAGGTCGGTGTCCGTCGATTCGCGCGCCTCTCCTTCGTGCACTTCGGCGTGCTGCCGCTGCTCCTGGTGATCCTGGTGATCGGGTTCGGCGTGGCCGAGCCGCGCTTTCTGTCAGGGCAGAACGTGTTCAACGTCTCACGCCAGGCGACCTATCTCACCGTCGTGTCCATGGCCCAGATGCTCGCGCTGTTGACCGGCGGCTTCGACCTCTCCGTCGGCGTCATCCTCGCCATGACGAGCGTCGTGTCGGCGAAGGCGATGGCGTCCGTCGTGGCCGGCTCCCCGAACGCGGTCGGCCTCGCCATCACCCTCGGCATCATGGCCGGGCTCGGTGCCGGAACGAGCATGGGCATCGCCAACGGGCTCGGCGTCGCCGTCCTCAACGTGTCCCCGTTCATGATGACGCTGGCCATGGCGTCGATCGGCTTCGGTCTGGCGCTGTTCATGACGGGTGGCGTGCCGGTGTACGGCATGCCGACACAGTTTGGTGCCACGCTCGGCTTCGGCAGGCTGCTCGGCGTCCCGGCACCCGTCTACGTCACGGTGGTGGTCATCTTCGGGATGTACGTGCTGCTCAACTGGACCCGCATGGGCCGCTATTTCTACGCGATCGGCGGGAACATCAAGGCGTCGGCGCTCAGCGGGATCTCGACCCGATCGTACCTCTTCATGGCCTACGTGCTGTGCGGGTTCCTGGCCTCGCTCGGTGGCGTGATGCTCACGGCCCGCCTCGAAACCGGCGAGGCCAACATCGGCGCCGCGATGCCGTTGCGGTCGATCGCCGCCTGCGTCATCGGTGGCGTGAGCCTGCGCGGCGGCACGGGCCGGGTCGGCAGCGTGGTCCTGGCCGCCGTGTTCATCGAGTGGTTCGAGAACGGCATGAACCTCGTGCGTATTCAGTCCTATCTGCAGATGGTCGTGCTCGGCGTGCTCCTGATCTTCGCCGTCGTGATGGACGAGGTGCGGCACCGCTACGTCGCCAAGCTGCGCGAGGTCTGAGAGATGAACGCCCGCGATCCGGTGGCCGTGATCGGGCTGGGAGCGATGGGGTTCCCGATCGCGCGCTGCCTGCTCGCGGCGGGGTTTCCGCTGACGGTCTACAACCGCACGACGGGCCGGGCCGACGCTCTGGTGGCCGCGGGCGCGGCGCTCGCAGGCTCCCCGGCCGAGGCGGCGGCGCGGGCGCGTGTCGTCATCAGCATGGTATCGGACGAGCGTGCCGTCGACGCGGTGGTCACCGGCCCTCGCGGCCTGCTGACCGGGATGCGGCCCGGCGCCGTGCACGTCGGCATGAGCACGGTGGACCCGGATACATCGCGGCAGCTCGCCGAGATGCACGGCGCTCACGGCAGTCACTACGTCGCCGCGCCCGTGTTCGGCCGGCCGGAGACGGCGCAGCAAGCCAAGCTGTTCGTGATCGCGGCGGGGCCCGCGCCGGCGCTCGAGGCCTGTCTGCCGGCGCTCCAGGCGCTCAGCCGTGGGATCGCGCGTGTCGGAGACGACCCGCCGCGCGCGAGCCTCGTGAAGCTCGCCGGTAATTTCCTGCTGGTGGCCGTGCTGGAAGCGCTCGGCGAGGTGTTCGTCTTCGCGGAGAAGGCGCGGCTGGATCGACTGCAGCTGCTCCAGACGCTGAACGACGCGCTCTTCACGTCCCCGGTCTACCAGGCCAATGGTGAGCGCATGTGCCGCGGCGCCTTCAGTCCGGCGGGATTCCAGCTGGCGCTCGGGTTGAAGGACGTGCGACTGGTGCTGCGGATCGCGGACCGGCTCGGCGTGCCGATGCCGATCGCCAGCCTGGCGCACGACCATTTCCTGTCCGCTGTCGCGTGTGGCAAGGGAGATCTGGACTGGACGGCGCTCTCGGAGGTCTTGCGAGAAGCGGCCGGCCTCCGGCCGGCGTGAGGATCACACCAGTGCTGCCGACCAACGTGAGGTGAGGCGATGCCGCAAGTGATGCCACGCAATCGCGCCGTGATCGACACCCTGCCCGCGAAGGACGCGCGGCCTCCGGTGACGTACCGCTACGCGGGGGACCGGTTCCTTCTGCTCGAGTACGGCGACATGGTGCTCGATCTCACGATGAACTTCCGCATTTTCGGCCTCAACGACGCCCTCAAGCGGTCTGGCGTCGACGGTCTCATCGAGACCGTGCCCGCGCTGCGCAGCATGCTCATCCAGTACGACAGTCTCCGCCTGCCGACGCGACGGCTGGTCGACACGCTGAAGCAGCTCGAGGAGACGATCGCGTCCGTCGACGACCTCAACATCCCGAGCCGGCGGATCGAGCTGCCGATGGCGTTCGAGGACCGGTGGACGCGCGCCGACATCGAGCGCTACGTCAAGTTCACGCGCAAGGACGCGCCCAACGTCAGCAACGGGCACAACATCGAGTACATCGCCCGGTACAACGGCCTCCGGGACCCCGAGGAGGTCATCCACTACCTCTGCGCGACCGAGTGGTGGAACGCGTGCATCGGGTTCTGGCCGGGGTTGCCGTTCATGTTCCCGCTCGATCCCCGCTTCGCCATCGTCACGCCGAAGTACAACCCGACTCGACCGTGGACGCCCGAGGGCGCGGTCGGGATCGGCGGGCCGTGCGTGGCGATCTATCCCGTCGCCTCTCCCGGCGGGTACCAGCTCTTCGGGCGGACGATCCCGATCTTCGACCTGCAGCAGCGCAACCCCGCGTTCAAGGACAATCCGATTCTCTTGAAGGCGGCCGATCGCGTGCAGTGGGTCAGGGTGACCGATGAGGCGCTCGAGGCGATCCGCGAGCAGGTCTACGCGGGAACGTACCGGTACAAGATCGTGGGCTACGAGTCGCTCAACGTGAAGTCATATCTGAAATTCCTCGAGTCGGTCAAGCCCGAGGTTGCCGCCTTCCAGCGCCGACAGGCCGAGGCGGTGAAGCAGGTCGCGATTCCATAGAAGGGAGGGACAGGCATGCTCGAGGTCCTCGAAGGCGGTATCCAGACCACCGTGCAGGATTTCCCGGGTCGCGTGGGCTATCTCGACCTCGGCACGTACCCGGCGGGCCCGATGGACCACTTCGCATTCCGCACCGCCAATCTGCTCGTCGGCAACGCGCAGGGCGCGGCCGCGCTCGAGGTGATGGTCGGAGGGCTCAAGGCGCGCTTCCACGATCGGCGCGCCCTCGCCCTCACCGGCGCGGACACGCAGGCGACCCTCAACGGCACGCCCGTGCCGCTCTGGGAGAGCGTCGCCGTCAAGGCCGGCGACCTGCTCGAGATGAAGATGCTCAAGGGCGCCGGCTTCAGGTCGTACGTCGCGGTCAGCGGAGCGTTCGACGTTCCCGAGTACATGGGAAGCCGCGCGACCTTCACCGTCGGCGGCTTCGGCGGTTTCGAGGGCCGGGCTCTCAAGAAGGGTGACCAGGTTCGCCTGAATCCCGGCGGCACCGGCGACACCCAGGTCGGCCGGCGGCTCCGGACGAATCTCCGCCCCCAGTACGGAACGCACTCGGAGATCGAGGCCATGCGCGGCCCCCAGGCGGACCCCGATTACATGACGCCCGACGACATGGCGTTCTTCTTCAGCCACACGTGGAAGGTGGATCGCAACTCGAACCGCATGGGGATCCGCCTGGAGTCGCACAAGTGGCAATGGGCTCGCACCAGCGGCGGCATCGCGGGCGGTCACCCGTCCAACATCCTCGACAATGGCTACGCCGTGTGGACCGTCAACGTGTGTGGCGACCAGCCGATCATCCTCGTGGCCGACGGACCCAGCCTGGGTGGTTTCATCTGCAATGCCACGCTGGTCTCCGCCTCGACGTGGAAGGTTGGGCAACTCGTCCCGGGGCGCGACACGATCCGGTTCAAAGAGGTCACCATGGACGAGGCGGTCCAGATGGCGCAGACGCTCGACACGACAATCTCCGAACGCTCGATCGAGAGGGGGTAGCCTCATGGGAGTGAAGATCGACATCAATGCCGACATGGGAGAGAGCTACGGGCGCTGGACGCTGGGCAACGACGTCGAGCTGATGCCGTTCCTCAGCTCCGCCAACGTCGCCTGCGGGTATCACGGCGGCGACCCACACGTCATGCGGAACACGGTTCGCCTGGCTCGCAAGCACGGCGTCGGCCTCGGCGCCCACGTGTCGTTCCCCGACCTCATCGGCTTCGGACGGCGGCGAATGGACATCTCCGCCCAGGAGCTGAAGGACTACGTGACCTACCAGGTGGGGGCGCTGCAGGCGTTCGCGACGGCGGAAGGCTCGCGTGTGGAGCACGTGAAGCCGCACGGGATGCTCTACGTCATGTGCAGTCGGGACGACACGTATGCGACCGCGATGGCCGAGACGATCAAGGAGCTCGGCGGCGGGCTCATCCTGTTGCTCACGGGCGAGGTGTGGGCGGCGGCCGCCCGGCGTGTCGGCGTCCCCTTCGTGATGGAGGGGTATGTCGACCTCGACTACGATGCCGCGGGGCAGCTCATTCTCGAGCGCGCGAAGAAACCTCGCGACCCCGAGGGGGTGGCGTCGCGAGCCGTCGCGCTCGCGACCGAGGGCAGGGTTCCGGTCCGGGACGGAGGCTGGCTACCGCTGGCGGCCCGCAGCATCTGTGTCCACGGGGACGCGGACAATGCGCCGGCCATCGCGCGGGCGATGCGCGAGCGTCTGGTCAAGGCAGGAGTCGACGTCGCGCCCTTGCGAGCGCTGCTCTAATCCAATCCGAGCGGAGGACCGAGCATGGCTGACATCGTGGAGATCGTGGCTCCGGTTCCTGGTCTGGTGGCCGCGGTGGCGGTCGGGGCCGGGGGCGCGGTCGCGGCGGGCGACCCGGTGGTGACGCTCCAGGCAATGAAGATGGAGATCGAGGTGGCCTCGGAGCACGCGGGCACCGTGGAGCAGATCCTGGTGGCCGAGGGCCAGGAGGTCGAGATGGGCGCCGTGCTGGCCAGGGTGCGGCGCTCGTAGCGCTGCCGGCTCATGAACGAGGTGGCCGAAGATGTCCGAGAAGCGGACCAACGCCGAGTGGCTCGAGGCGCTCAGCGCCGATCGCGAGAGCGCCTGGGCAGCGCTCCGCGACCAGGTCGTGCGGGGTCTGCTCTCATACCTGCGCTCGAGCCGGCCGGTCGATGTCGACGAGCACGCGTTCCCGGCCCTCGTGGACGACGCGACCCAGGAGACGTTGCTGACGGTACGAGCCAAGCTGGGCACCTTCCGCGGCGAGAGCCGCCTGACCACGTGGGTGTACCGGATCGCGGTGAACGCGCTGCTCACGGAGATCCGCCGCCGGCGCTGGGAGCGGCGATCCTCCGTGGACCCGAGCGGCTCGCCGCCCGAGTGGCCGCTCGAGGACCAGGCTCCGAACCCGGAGCTGGAGGCGCAGCAGCGCGAGGCGTGGCGATTGATCAAGAGCTTGATCGAGCAGGAGCTGACCGCTCACCAGCGCGGGATCCTCCTGGCCCACGTCTTCCACCAGAAGCCGCTGGATCTGGTCGCCGCCGACCTCGGCATCTCGCGAGACGCCGTCTACAAGGCGATCCATGACGCGCGGCGGAACCTCCGCGCGGCTCTCCTGGTCAAGGGGATCACGCTCGAGGCCACGCTGGCGATCTTCGAAGGTAAGATTGGGCCGGGCTCCGGCATCTAAATAACTGGGACGAGCCATGAGACGCGACCAGTTTCTTCAGCTGCTCCGCTCGATCTTCCGGGCCCGGGAGCAGGAAATGCCCTGCTCGGAATTCTTCGAGCTCCTGCCCCGGTACGTTGACGTTGTCCTGGCGGGCGGAGACCCCGCGACGGAGCCATTGCCCGACGTGGCGCACCACATGGCCCAGTGCCAGGAATGCGCCGAGGCCTGCGAGGCGCTTCTGAGGGTTGCCCGGTCGGCCGAGTAAGATCTGCCCCCCTTCCCGCATCCAACGGGTGAAAGGGGGCAGACCATGCGACTCATTGGCAATACTCTCGGGGTTCTCGTCCTGCTGTTCGGGCTCACCGGTCCAGCGCTGGCCGCCGATCTGGAGGTCAGCATTGCAGGGTTGAAGGACGGCGTCGTCCAGCCGCACGCTCAACTCGGCCCGGTCGTCATCGTCACGCTCGCCACCAACGGCTTCCAGATGAAGGACTTCACCAAGGCGACGGCGGTCAACGACGGCGAGGGGCACGTGCACATCTGGCTCGACAACCAAACGTTCAACACGCTCACCGCCGAACCGGCCTGGGTCTTCGGCGGCGTCACGCCGGGCAAGCACACACTGAGTGTAGAGCTGGTCCGGAACAACCACACGCCGCTCAGCCCGCCGGTGAAGAAGACCATCACGTTCACCATGACGAAGTAGCGGACTGGGACGAAGGCATGAAGCTCCGCGCGTTCCCTGCACTCGCCGCGCTCCTCGTGCTCGCCGTCGCGTCCGTTCTGTGGGCGTCCCGTGGCGTGAGCGATGAGCGTCGGGAAGCTCCCTTCGACCGCGTGATCAGAGAGCACGTGCGGACGCAGGTGGAGGACGGTCGCCAGATCTTTCGGTTCGACACCTTCGGAGACGAGGACTTCTGGGGCGGCCTCCTTCGCCTGCATGAGGCGATCGAGACGGTGAGCCCTCGAACCGCTCTTGCCGTCGGGCTCAAGGTCGACGTCGATGCCCTGCCCGGCAGCCTCAGGAGTCCCTTACGGCATGGGCGCGTCGATCTCGATGACCCCGCGAACACCCTCGCGCTCCTGAAGTTGAACGCCGTGCTGGGTGTCACTGGATTTTTCGATCAAAACGGTCATCTGCGCTCGATTGGCATCCAGTGCGCGCTCTGTCACTCGACCGTCGATGACTCACTCGCACCCGGCATCGGCCGGCGACTCGACGGCTGGGCCAACCGCGACCTGAATGTCGGCGCGATCGTTGCGCTGGCGCCGAACCTCAAGCCGGTCGCGGATCTTCTCGGCGTGAGTGACG
>Ga0209156_10002803_pt1 | contig 13500 bp, 12 predicted proteins | sample GraSoiAngelo_124_FD_185881 | JGI IMG/M metagenome (GOLD analysis project Ga0209156, IMG submission 185881) | Grasslands soil microbial communities from the Angelo Coastal Reserve, California, USA - 14_0927_05_20cm (SPAdes) (version 2) | ecosystem: Environmental > Terrestrial > Soil > Grasslands...
ACATCCACGATCCTGACAAAACCGTTTCCCAGGCAATGAAAGATTCCGAGGGCAAGCTGGGTGCTCCGATCAAGGTGACGGGATTTATACGTTATGCCCTCGGCGAGGGCATTGACCGTCCCGACAGCGATTTCGGTGGTGAGGTCGCGGCGCTCGTGACATCGAGCTGAGGGTGCCGGCTATGCGCTACCCGTGCCGCGCCGCTTGCGCCGCCGCAAGCGCGCGAAAGTTTTAAATGACGAAACCCGTCTACCGGCGCGTTGTGGCGAAGGTCTCCGGCGAGGCTCTCATGGGTCCCGACCGGTTCGGCATCCATCAGCCGACGCTCGAACGCATTGCGGCCGATCTCCTCGCTTCTCGGGAGCTTGGTGTGGAGATCGCGGTCGTCGTCGGCGGCGGTAATATCTTTCGCGGAGTGAACGTCTCCGAAAAAGGTATACCCCGTGTAACTGGCGACCTGATGGGAATGCTCGCCACCGTGATGAACGCGCTCGCGCTCGAGAGCGCGATGGAAAAAGCCGGCTTGACAGCTCGTACCATGTCGGCGCTGGGCATGCCGCAAATCTGCGAGAGCTACGAACGGCGCCGCGCCTTGCGCCACATCGAGCAGGGGCGGGTGGTGCTGCTGGCAGGGGGAACCGGCAATCCGTTCTTCACCACGGACACTACTGCCGTGCTGCGGGCAGCCGAGCTCGGTGCCGAGGCGGTGCTGAAAGCCACCGATGTCGACGGCGTCTATAGCGCCGACCCGAAGCACGATAGCAATGCCAAACGCTATGACCGCCTGACCCATCAGGAGGCGCTGGAACGCAAGCTGAAAGTAATGGATAGCACCGCCTTCGCGCTTGCTCGGGAAAATCGTATGCCTATCATCGTGTTCTCGATCCGCGAAAAGGGAGCGATCGCGGCGGTGCTGCGCGGAGAGGGGCGCACCACCGTCGTCGGCAATTGAGTGCCGGCCACCGCCTCGCGCGACAAAAGTCAGTCAGGATCGACCATCTTGTTCGAGGAACGCCATGGCAAACCCGACGCACGACATCAACGAGCTCAGGCGCCGCATGCAAGGTGCGATCCAGTTGTTGAAGCAGGAGCTGGGCGGCCTGCGTACTGGCCGGGCATCGGCGAGCCTGCTCGAACCGGTACAGGTCGAAGCTTATGGCACACACATGCCGCTCAACCAGCTCGCTACCGTGAGCGTGCCCGAACCACGGCTCATTTCCGTGCAGGTCTGGGACAAATCGATGGTGCATGCGGTCGAAAAGGCAATCGCCGCGTCCAATCTCGGTCTCACTCCTTCGACCGAAGGCCAAGTGCTGCGGTTGCGCATTCCCGAACTCAACGAAGAACGGCGCAAGGAACTGGTCAAAGTTGCACACAAATACACCGAGGCGGCACGGGTGGCGGTGCGGCATGTGCGGCGCGACGGCCTTGACGTGCTCAAGAGGCTCGAAAAGGATCACAAGATTAGCGAAGACGACGGCAAGCGCTCGTCCGAGCAAGTACAGAAAGCGACGGACGAAGTGATCGCCGAGATTGATAGGATGTTGGCGAACAAGGAAAAGGAAATCCTCACGGTGTGAGGTTGGAGCGGATGGCGAAGAGCGAGCCGCTGCATACTGAGATCGGCGATTTCGCCGTGCCGCGGCACATTGCCATCATCATGGACGGGAACGGCCGCTGGGCAGCGGCGCGCGGCCTGCCGCGGGGGGAAGGCCATCGCCGTGGCGTCGAAGCGCTGCGACGCACGGTGCGTGCCGCCGGCGATCTCGGAATTGGTTTTCTGACGATTTTTTCCTTCAGTGCCGAGAATTGGTCGCGACCGGCTGCCGAAATTCGCGAGCTGATGGGGCTGTTGCGCCGCTTCATTCGTCATGATCTCGCGGATCTGCATCGCCGTGGCGTGCGCGTTCGCATCATCGGTGAGCGAGAGGATCTCGATCCTGACATCCGGCGGCTGCTCGAGGAAGCCGAGGAGTTGACGAGGGAGAATAAGAGGCTCGTCCTGGTCGTCGCGTTCAACTACGGCGCCAGACAGGAAATTGCTCGGGCGACGCGCCGTATCGCGGCCGCGGTCGCGGCCGGTGATTTGTCGATCGATACGATAACCGCCGACACGCTCGCAAGTTATCTCGATGCACCGGACCTGCCCGATCCCGATCTCATCATCCGCACCAGTGGCGAGCAACGGCTCTCCAATTTCCTCCTGTGGCAGGCGGCTTACAGCGAGCTCGTATTCGTGCCGACCTATTGGCCGGATTTCGATCGCGCTGCGCTGGAAAGCGCAATCATCGAGTATCGCCGGCGCGAACGCCGCTTTGGCGGCCTCGTGGCGCGCACCGGGTCGTAATCCGTGGCCGCCGCGAACCGTCCCTTGCGCGCCCGCGCCCTTCGCAGCAGCGAGCTGATGCTGCGCGTCTGCTCGGCATTAGTCCTCGTGCCGCTCGCGATCGGAACCGCCTATCTGGGGGGCTGGCCATTTGCCCTGTTCTGGGGCGCAGCAGCGCTCGGCGTGCTATGGGAATGGATCTCGCTGGTGGCGCCGAGCGAGGAACGTTTCATGCTGTTGACTGGCGGGGCGGCGCTTGCTCTTGCCGTTGCTCTGGCGGGCATGGGACATGCGTGGGCGGCAGTCGTCGTGTTGGCGATGGGCGCGCTGGGGGCTGCGGCGCTCACGCTCGCGCAACAGCGTGCCTGGATCGCCGGCGCCGTCCCCTATGCGGGCGCGCTGGCGGTAGCGCCGATGGTGCTGCGCACTGACGAACAGGACGGCTTCCTCGCCGTGCTCTTTTTGTTTGCGATCGTGTGGATGACCGATATCGGCGCCTATTTCGCCGGCCGCGCGCTCGGAGGCCCCAAGCTTGTGCCGCAAGTGAGCCCCAATAAGACTTGGGCGGGAGCCGTTGGAGGTTTGCTGGGGGCCATCCTCGTCGCTGTCGCCATCGCAAAACTGGCTGCACTGAGCGCAGTCTTCACCCTCGCTATGGTTGCGCTCGCCTTGTCGGTCGTCGCGCAGGCTGGAGACCTGTTCGAGTCCTTCCTCAAGCGTCGATTCAGTGCCAAGGATTCGAGCCATCTCATCCCTGGGCACGGCGGGTTAATGGATCGGCTGGACGGCTTCGTAACCGCCAGCGCCGCTGCTGCGCTGATCGGGTTCCTGCGCGGAGGTTTCGAGGCGCCCGGCCGCGGCCTTTTGGTCTGGTGATGATGGCCGACATTTTGCGCACTGCATTGGATCGGGCGCCGACGGAGCGCACGGTGACGCTGCTGGGGGCCACCGGCTCGATCGGCGCGAGCACGATCGACCTGCTCAAGCGCGAGCGCAAACGTTTTCGCGTCGAGGCAGTCAGCGCCAACAAGAACGTCGGCGCGCTCGACGCGGCGGCGCGCGAGCTCGATGCGCGTTTTGCCGCGATCGGCGACCCCGTCGCGTATGGCGATCTCAAGAACGCCCTCTCCGGAACAGGGATCAAGGTGGCGGCGGGCGAAAGCGGTTTGATGGAGGCGGCCGAGCGACCGGCAGAATGGGTTATCGGCGCAATTACCGGCGCGGCCGGACTCAAGCCGACGCTGGCGGCAGCCGAGCGTGGCGCGATTGTCGCGCTCGCCAACAAGGAAACTCTGGTCTGCGCTGGCGGGCTCTTCATGCGCCGAGCGGCGGCAGCCGGCGCCACGGTGCTGCCCGTGGACTCTGAGCATAACGCGCTCTTTCAGGCGATGAGCGGAAGCCGGCGAGAGGATGTCCGCCGAGTGATCCTCACCGCGTCGGGGGGGCCATTCCGCACCACCCCCGCAGCCGCCGTAAGGATGGCGACGGTGGAGCAAGCGCTCAAGCATCCCAACTGGTCGATGGGTGCGAAGGTGACCATCGATTCGGCAACCTTGATGAATAAAGGGCTGGAACTCATTGAAGCGCATCATCTCTTCGCGCTCCGACCTGAGCAGATTGACGTGCTCGTCCACCCCCAGTCGATCGTGCACAGTCTGGTCGAGTTTTGCGACGGCTCCCTGATTGCTCAGCTGGGGAGCCCGGACATGCGCATCCCAATTGCCTATTGCCTTGCTTGGCCGGAGCGAATCGTAGGACCCGCCCCCCGGCTGGACCTCGCCCGCGCCGCGACTTTGACCTTCGAGGAGCCTGATTTTGCGCGTTTTCCGGCCTTGACCCTTGCACGGCACGCGCTCGAGGCGGGTGGAGCGGCGCCCACCGTCCTCAACGCCGCCAATGAGGTTGCGGTGAGCGAATTTCTCGCCCGACGGCTGAGTTTTGGCGGGATATCTGCCCTCGTGGAGGCGGCGCTTGAGGCGGCAACATCCCGAAATTGGACTGGAGAGCCCGAAAGCGTCGACGAAGCACTATCTATTGACCATAATACGAGATTGTTGGCACGCGGGCTTTTGCCCGAAATTGCCGCAAAGGCACCGTAGAGCTTGGTGTTCGCAGATCTGGGTCGGGACGGGCGGGGACGAGAACTGATGAATTTCGATTTTCTGTCCGGAATCAACGCGCTGGGGGGCGGCGTGCTCGGCTACCTGATTCCGTTTCTGTTCGTCCTGACGCTCGTGGTGTTCTTCCACGAACTCGGCCACTTCGTGATTGCCCGCAGATGCGGTGTTCGCGTGTTGGTTTTCTCGATCGGTTTCGGGCCCGAGCTTTTTGGCTTCAATGATCGCCATGGCACCCGCTGGAAAGTGTCCGCTATCCCACTGGGCGGCTATGTGAAATTTTTCGGCGACGAAAACGCCGCAAGCGTTCCCGATCCTGTGGCGCTTGCCGCAATGACCGAAGAGGACCGCCGCCATAGCTTCATACATCAGCGGGTAAGAGCCAGGGCAGCGATTGTAGTCGCTGGTCCGATCGCGAATTTCCTTCTCGCGATTGTGATTTTTGCCGCGCTATTCATGGTGTTTGGCAAGCCGAGTACGTCGCCTCGCGTAGACGCAGTCCAGCCCGGCAGCGCCGCGGAAATTGCCGGGTTCAAGCCCGGCGATCTGGTCCTGACGATCGACGGACGTTCGATCGAGAGTTTCCCCGACATGCAGCAGGTCGTGAGCACCAGCGCGGGTGAGATGCTGACCTTTGAAGTCGACCGCGGCGGCGTCAGAGTCACTCTCAAGGCCGTTCCCGCGCTCCGCGAATCCAAGGATCGTTTCGGCAACGTGCATCGCATCGGCGTTCTCGGCATCACGAGGTCGCCGTCTCCGGATGACACCCACTTTCAGCCGGTCGGGCCGCTCAAAGCGTTTGAGCTAGGCGCCCAACGGACATGGTTCGTCGTCGAGCGCACCTTGTCGTATATCGGCGGGGTCATTTCCGGTCGCGAGGCGGCCGATCAACTCGGCGGGCCAATTCGGATCGCCCAAGTGTCCGGGCAGGTCGCAAGCGAGGGACTGCCGTCGCTGTTCAGCCTGGCGGCGGTGCTCTCGGTTTCGATCGGCTTGCTCAATCTATTTCCGGTGCCGCTGCTCGATGGCGGCCACCTGCTGTTTTATGGGATCGAAGCCGTAAGGGGAAAACCGCTGTCAGAGCGCGCTCAGGAGGTGGGCTTTCGGATTGGGCTTGCGATCGTCGTCATGTTGATGATCTTCGCAACCTATAACGACATCCTCCATCTCGCCGCGCAATGGACGGCGTCGTAGGAAGGCCGCAACTTTTCGGAGGTAAAGGGGAACTAACGTGGGAAGTGCTCGCTTGCGCAGCGGGTCTGTAGCCGCGGCGGCGATGTAGTACGGGCGTTCTGGGGAACGACCTTTCTCGTGCGGTACCGGAGGTACCCAGAGGGGACGATAAAGGGCGCGTGGGGGATGAAATTTCGTAGGTGGCTTATTCGAGGGCTTGGCCTTGCCTGCCTGATCCTCGGAGGTAGTTTATTGAGTGGTGGCGTGGTGTCGCTCACGCCACGGATTGCCTATGCCCAAGCGCCGACCGTCAGTTCCATAATCGTCCAAGGCAACCAGCGGGTCGAGTCCGACACCATCCGCTCGTACTTCCGGCCCGGGCCAAACGGTCAGCTCGATGCCTTCCAAATCGACGAAGGCGTGAAGGCGCTTATTTCCACAGGTCTCTTCCAAGAAGTTCGCCCGACGATACAGGGCGGACGCTTGACCATAACCGTCGTGGAGAACCCGGTCATCAACCGGATCGCTTTCGAGGGCAACAAGAAGGTCAAGGACGACCAGCTCAAGGCCGAAATCCAATCGAAGGAGCGTGGCACGCTTTCGCGTCCGGTCGTGCAGGCCGACACTGCGCGAATTGTTGAGGTGTACCGGCGCAGCGGTCGTTTCGACGTCCGCGTCGAGCCTAAGATTATCGAGCTCCCGAACAATCGAGTCGATCTCGTCTTCGAGATCACGGAGGGCGTGAAGACCGGTGTCAGGGTGATCGAGTTCGTCGGCAACCGCGCCTATTCGTCATATCGCCTCAAGGATGTCATCAAGACCTCCGAGACCAACCCGTTGCTCGCATTTTTGCAGACCGGCGACATTTACGATCCTGACCGGATCGAGGCTGATCGCGAGCTGCTGCGCCGATTTTATCTCAAGCACGGCTTCATCGACGTGCGCATCGTGTCCGCCCTCGCAGAGTACGATCCAAATCGACGGGGCTTCGTGATCACTTTCACGATCGAGGAGGGCGAGCAATATCGCGTCGGGGCAGTGGACGTTCAGTCGACGGTCCGCTCGCTCGATCCGGCGTTGCTGAGGGTGAAGCTGCGTGTTTATCCCGGTGATGTCTACAATGCCGAAGCGGTCGAAAAGACGGTCGAAGACATGACCATCGAAGCTTCGAGGCAGGGATTTGCCTTCGCGACGGTGCGACCAAGCGCGACCCGCGACGCACAAACCCGCACGGTCAATCTCCTCTTCACCGTCACCGAGGGACAACGCGTCTATATCGAACGGATCAACATCCGTGGAAATATCCGTACGCGCGATTACGTGATCCGACGCGAATTCGACATCGCGGAGGGCGATGCCTACAATCGCGCGCTGGTCAACCGGGCCGAGCGGCGCCTCAAGAACCTCGGCTATTTCAAAAATGTGAAGATATCAACCGAGCCAGGCTCGGCTCCCGATCGGGTCGTTCTCAACGTCGACATCGAGGAGCAGTCGACCGGCGAATTCTCGGTGTCAGGCGGCTATTCGACTGCAGATGGGTTCATGGGAGAAGTCAGCGTCGCCGAACGCAATCTGCTCGGCCGCGGCCTGTACGGGAAGATTGCGGTGCAATACGGGCAATACACCAAAGGTGCCCAGCTCTCCTTCGTGGATCCTTACTTCCTGGGTTATCGTGTGGCCGCGGGCTTCGACGTCTTCTATAGGCAACAGCTTCCGACCAGCTACGTCTCGTACGAGACGGATACGGTCGGCTTTTCCACGCGCCTCGGCTTTACGCTGCGCGAAGACCTCGCCCTCCAGCTGCGATATTCGCTCTATCAGCAGAAAATCGTACTGGCGCCGAACCTGACAAATTGTAATAACATCAATCCCGATTTCGTGAACACCTTCCCAACTCCGGATAAGTTCGGCACGACGCCGGCGCTTACGCCTCCGCCCGGATTTGCCGGACTCGCGAACTGTTATGCGGACGGCGAGGCCTCGCTTGCGGTGAAAAGCGCCGTGGCGAACGGCCCGGTTCTCACTTCACTGGTCGGTTACACGCTCACTCACAACGCCCTCGACAATAATAAGAATCCGACGGCGGGGCTGCTGGCGGAATTCAGGCAGGATTTTGCCGGCGTCGGGGGCGACGTGAAGTTCGTTCGCACGACCGCCGATCTCTACAATTATCGCGAGGTGTTCCCCGACATCGTTGGCCTGTTGCATTTGCAAGGCGGGCAGGTGGCAGGCTGGGGCGGCTCAGGCCTGCGCATGCTGGATAACTTCCAGATGGGACCCAATTTGGTGCGCGGCTTTGCGCCGGCCGGAATTGGACCACGCGATCTCACGCAGTTGCCGTTCACCGGCATTTTCGGAGACGCGCTCGGCGGCACCTATTATTGGGGTGCGAGTTTCGAGTTGCAGACTCCGCTTTACTTCCTGCCCAAGGATGCAGGCATGAAAATCGCCGCTTACGCTGATGCCGGCTCGCTCTGGAATTTTACGGGGCCAACGACCTTCCCGGCCACGGGCGAGATCATTTCGGGCAGTATCTGTCCAACCTTTGGTCCCGGCATCCCCAATGCCGTGCCATGCCCCATCGACAACGCAATGCACGTTCGCAGCTCGGTCGGTGTGGGTCTGATTTGGGAATCCCCGTTCGGGCCGCTACGCTTCGATTATGCCTTCCCGCTCACGAAGGAACCCTACGACCGGATCCAGCAGTTCCGCTTCGGCGGGGGTACGAAATTCTGAGCGCGCCTGCGGCACCGCCATTGGCAGCGGCATGAGCGAGCCCTTTTTCTTCAGCCGGGGAAGCCGGCTCAGCGTGCGCGAGATTGCCGCGCGCACGAGCGCCAAGCCGAGGCCCGGCGCCGATTTCGAGCGGCGCATCACTGGCATCGCAGCGCTCGATCACGCCGGCCCGAGCGATCTCGCATTCCTCGATAAGGCAAAGTATGCGCCACAATTATCGTCCAGCGCCGCCGGCGCGTGCTTGACGACGGAGCGATATGCCGCTCGCGCTCCCGTACAGATGAGCGTGCTCTGCGTTGCCGAGCCTTATCGGGCCTTTGTCGAGGTCGCGCGAGCGCTCTATCCGGATGCCCTGCGTCCATCCTCTTTATTCGAGGCGAGCGGTGTGGCGGTCGGCGCCTTCGTCCATCCCACCGCCCGCATGGAAAACGGCGTGACCGTCGATCCCGGCGCCGTCGTCGGTCCGCGGGCCGAGATCGGAACGGGGACAGTTATCAATGCAGGCGCCGCAATTGGACCCGACGTGCGCATCGGCCGCCACTGCACCATCGGTGCGAACGTGTCGATTGCATACAGTTTGATCGGAGATCGCGTGGTGGTCCATCCTGGCTGCGCGATCGGGCAGGATGGATTCGGTTATCTGATGGGGCCAACCGGTCACCGTAAGGTCGTGCAGGTCGGCCGGGTCATCATTCAGGACGAGGTGGAGATCGGCGCTGGCACAACGATCGATCGCGGCGCCAATCGCGATACAGTGATCGGCGAAGGCACCAAGATCGACAACCTGGTCCAGATCGGACACAATGTAACGATTGGCCGCCATTGCATCATCGTTTCCCAGTGCGGCATCTCCGGCAGCGTCGTGATCGAGGATCGCGTCATCTTGGCCGGGCAGGTGGGTCTCGCGGACAATGTGACGATCGGCGAGGGCGCCATCATCGGAGCGAGGAGTGGCGTCATGTCCGATGTGCCAGCGGGCGAAAAATGGTTTGGCTATCCGGCAATGCGCGGCCGCGAGTTTCTTCGCAGCATGATGACTTTGCGACATTGGGCGAGCAAAAATGACGCTGCGGACCGCGAGGGCGAGAGTCAGGCTGGGTCCTTGCAACGGGACGTGCGGCCCCGCCGGAGCCGATGACAAAACCGGCGACCACGCTCGAGGCAGCCGATATCGCAGCGATCCTCAAAGCGCTGCCGCACCGCTATCCGTTTCTGATGATCGATCGCATCATCGAGATGCGGGGCGACGAAGCGGCCATTGGCATCAAGAACGTCACCATCAACGAGCCGCAGTTCCTCGGGCATTTTCCGGGTAACCCGGTCTTTCCCGGCGTGTTGCTAGTCGAGGGCATGGCGCAGACGGCCGGCGCGGTCTGCGTGCTGTCGCAGATGGGCGGCGATCATCCAAAGCACGTCTATTTTCTGACGATCGACAAGGCCAAGTTCCGCAAGCCGGTGGTGCCCGGGGACACGATCGAGTACCACGTCAACAAGATCGCCCGAAAAAAGAACATGTGGTGGTTTCGCGGCGAAGCGAAGGTCGCCGGACAAACGGTCGCCGAGGCCGAAATCGGCGCCATGGTCGCGTGAGGTCGACAATGGCGGCAATCGACCCGACCGCCCGGATCGAGCCGGGGGCGGCGATCGGTGAGAACGTATATATCGGGCCGTATTGCGTCATTGGCCCCCATGTCCAAATCGGCGATGGTTGCAAGCTCATTGCTCACGTGTACATCGCTGGTCATACCACGATCGGCCCGCGCACCGTGCTTTACCCATTCGCCTCGCTGGGCACTCCGCCGCAATCCGTAAAATACCGCGGTGGCGCGACCCGAGTCGTGATTGGCGCCGACTGCGATATCCGTGAAGGCGTCACTGTGAATACCGGGACTGAGGACGATCGCGGGGTAACCGAAGTCGGAGACCGCTGCTGGCTGATGGTGGGGTCCCACGTCGCCCATGATTGCAAGGTCGGCAACGATGTAATCTTTGCCAACAATGTGGTCCTGGGAGGCCATGTGACGATCGGCGACTTCACGGTATTCGGTGGCCAGGCAGCCGTGCGTCAGTTCGTGCGCATCGGCGAAAGTGCCATGGTGGTGGGGCTGAGCGGCGTGCGCGCCGACGTGATACCTTTTGGCCTCGTCCAAGGTCCGCTTGCCGATTTGATCGGTCTCAACGTGGTCGGCATGCGGCGGCGCGGATCTACGAAGGCCGGTATCCACCGGCTCCGGAAAGCGTATGAGGCGATGTTCTTCGGTCGCGGGACCTTCCGCGAACGGCTCGATCGGGTCGCGACAGAGAGCGGCGCTGACCCACTCGTCGCCAAGGTCATTGCGTTCATCCGTTCGGGTTCGCGGCCGCTGACGATGGCCATCCGTCGCGCGGCGACGGGCGAGGAAGCATGACCGAGGCAGTGCCTGCCAAGCCGGCAGACGACGGTGCGCTGGCAATCATTTGCGGCGGCGGAACCCTGCCGTTTGCAGTTGCCGATGCGGTTACAAAATACGGACGCCGGGTCGTACTGTTTGCAATTCGCGGCTGGGCAGATCCAAAACGGGTCGTGGACTATCCGCACTACTGGGCGGCGCTCGGTCAATTCGGCGCATTTTGCCGGCTGGCCCGCCGGGAGGGCTGCCAGGATGTCGTTTTGATCGGCTCGATGGTACGGCCAGCAATCTGGCAGATCAGGCCAGATTTGAAGACGCTGCGACTGTTGCCGCGCATCTTCGGTATTTTCCGCGGTGGAGACGATTATCTGCTCAAAGGCGTCGCCGCCATTTTCGAAGAGCACGGCTTTCGGCTCCTTGGCGCGCACGCAGTCGCACCGGAAATCTTGATGCCGGAGGGAACGCTTGGGCGCGAGCGCCCGACCGAGCGCGACAATGCCGACATCGCTAAAGGACTTGCTTTTCTCACCGCGGCTAGTCCGTTCGATGTGGGCCAAGCAGTTGTCGTGGCCGATGCGCGCGTGCTGGCGATCGAGGCGGCGGAAGGCACTGACAGCCTGCTTGAACGCATCGCGCAACTTCGACAAACCGGACGCATTGCCTCGGGCCGGGGCGTGCTGGTGAAAGCGGCAAAGCGCAATCAGGATCGGCGGCTCGATTTGCCTTCGATCGGCCCGCAAACGGTCGAAGGCGCGGCAAGGGCGGGGCTCGCTGGGATTGCGGTTGTTGCAGGCAGCACGGTGGTCGCTGAGCCTGCGCAGATCGGTGCGGTCGCTGACCGTGCCGGGCTGTTCGTCCTCGGCCTACGCGAGCAGGCGGTTGAGTAATACGATGCCGGCACCGGGCACGTGCGCTTCCGAGTCCGTCAACGTCTTCCTCGTCGCCGCCGAGGAATCCGGTGACCGGCTCGGCGCCGCGCTGATACGCGCGCTGCGGCAGCGCACCGGCGGACGGGTCTGCTTTTCCGGAGTCGGCGGCCGCGAAATGGCGGCGGAAGGGATCGCAAGTCTCTACGCAATCGACGACCTTCCGCTGATCGGATTCAGCGCCATTCCGCGGCGGCTCCCAAGGATCTTGCGCCTCATGCGCTTCACGGCGAAGGCGATAGTGGCACGACGACCGCATGTCCTCGTCATCATCGACAGTCCAGGTTTCACCTGCCGGATCGCGAAGCGTGTGCGAGCCGCCGATCCGACGATCGCCATTGTGGAATATGTCTCACCCCAGGTTTGGGCCTGGCGGCCATTACGCGCCAGGGTGATGCGGGCCTACATCGATCACATCCTGGCGTTATTGCCGTTCGAGCCCGCAGTGCACGAGCGGCTGGGTGGGCCGCCCTGCACGTATGTCGGCCACCCACTGGTAGAAGAGGTCAATAACCTGCGTCCAGATAGTGAGGAGGCGCGTCGCCGCCTCGCTATCCCGCCGGTCTTGTTGGTGTTTCCGGGCAGCCGCGTGGGCGAGGTCGAGCGGCTGCTTGGCACGTTTGCTGCCACCGTGGCATTGGTCTGTGAGCGGGTGGGATCGCTCGAACTTGTGGTGCCGGCCGTTCCGCACCTGGCAGAAGTGATCCGCAGTGCTACCGCCCAATGGCCGCTGCGGCCGCGGATTGTGGTGGACACCAGCGACAAACAGACAGCGTTCCGCGTCGCCACCGCTGCCCTCGCCAAGTCCGGCACCGTCACGCTCGAGCTTGCGCTGGCTAGGGTGCCGATGGTGGCCGCCTATAAAGTTTCCGCCATTGAATCCGTCACGGTAGGACGCGGCATCTTGAAGCGCATTCCTTCGATCATTCTGGCTAACCTCTTGCTCGGCGAGAACGTCGTGCCAGAACTGCTCCAGCACGATTGCACTGCGGAAAATCTTGCTTCCGCCCTGCTGCCGCTGTTCAGCGACACGCCGCAACGTCGTCGCCAAATCGAGGCGTTTTCCCGCCTTGATGCGATTATGCAGATCGGATCGAGCGCGCCCGCGCTGCGCGCCGCGGATATCGTGCTCACCGAAGCGCACTGCGCTATGCCGGCGCGATGATCAAATCCTGCCGCTCTTAGCTGCAGCGAGGACCAGAGCTATGATTGATCCGTCCGAAAATTACTTGCGGCGCGAGATCGGCACGTAATCGCGTTGCCTAGCGCCGGTATAGAGCTGGCGTGGACGGCCGATCTTCTGGTGCGGATCCTCGATCATTTCCTTCCACTGTGAGATCCAGCCAACCGTGCGAGCAACCGCGAAGAGAACGGTGAACATCGTGGTCGGGAAACCCATCGCCTTAAGCGTGATCCCCGAATAGAAATCGATGTTCGGGTAAAGCTTTTTCTCGATGAAATAGTCGTCGTGCAGGGCTATCCGCTCGAGCTCGAGCGCGACGTCGAGTAGCGGATCGTCCTTGACGCCGATCTCGCTCAACACTTCGTGGCAGGTCTTCTGCATGATCTTCGCGCGCGGGTCGTAATGTTTGTAGACCCGATGGCCGAAGCCCATGAGACGGAACGGGTCATTCTTGTCCTTGGCGCGACGGATGTATTCCGGGATGCGCTCGGGCTTGGCGATCTCGCGCAGCATATTGAGCGCCGCCTCGTTGGCGCCGCCGTGCGCGGGGCCCCAAAGGCATGCGCAACCCGCTGCGATGCAAGCAAACGGATTGGCGCCGGAAGAGCCGGCCAGTCTCACCGTCGAGGTCGAGGCATTCTGTTCATGA
>Ga0209156_10002804_pt1 | contig 13499 bp, 9 predicted proteins | sample GraSoiAngelo_124_FD_185881 | JGI IMG/M metagenome (GOLD analysis project Ga0209156, IMG submission 185881) | Grasslands soil microbial communities from the Angelo Coastal Reserve, California, USA - 14_0927_05_20cm (SPAdes) (version 2) | ecosystem: Environmental > Terrestrial > Soil > Grasslands ...
ATGCGCAGGTACAGCCGGGCGTCCGCCTTGATCGACTGGATTTTCTTCAGCTCCTCGACCGAGTCGATCACGTACCAGAGGACGCCCCTCGAGCTCGCATGGGCGATCTGGTCGCGAGATTTGACCGGATTGGAGTAGAAGACATCGGCCGCGGGAACGCCCAGGGCGAGCAGGAGATCCAGCTCGGCGATAGAAGCGATCTCGAATCCCGCACCTTGCTCGAGCATGAGCTTGAGAATGCGGGGATCGGGGTTGGCCTTGACTGCGTAGTGCGGTAGCACACGCGGCATCGCCGCCGTGAAGCGCCGCGTCTTCTCGCGGACGATGGTGGAATCGATCAGGAGAAACGGCCTGTCGTAGCCGTCTTTGACTGCCGCCCGGACTTTCTCGAAATCCAGGCTCGACTCGGGGTGCGAGTCGAAGAGGTGGGTTGCTTCGAACGCCTGCTGTCGGATGGATCGGATGGTCTTTTTAGCTACGCCGGCACGCATCTGCATCGTTTAAGTCTCCAGGACGAACCTACGTTACGGGAATGTCGAGTGCGAAAAAATCCTGCGAGCCGCGGTGCTCTCTCTTGCTTGTCATGATGACCTCCTTTGCGCGTGGTTTGCAGTTCAAATCCGATCTCCAAAAGCATCGGGCCCGGGTTTGACCGTCCGCTTTGCAGACAACCGAACCGGAGCCCGTATGCGCCCGATTATAGGGGTTGCGTTTCCGAAATCAAGCGGAATCTTCGGCATTCTGCGCACCTCCCGCGCGCCGGCAGTTCTCTCCGCCGCCGCTGGACCACAATGTATGGTAGGCGCGGTGAGCCCGAAACGCAATAGGGAGTGGATGGAATTCAGATCTTGGGCAGTGTTACACCTTTCTGTCCCTGGTATTTCCCGCGGCGGTCCTTGTACGAAGTCTCGCAGACTTCGTCGGACTCGATGAAGATCACCTGGGCCACGCCCTCGTTGGCGTAGATCTTGGCGGGCAGCGGAGTGGTGTTGGAGAACTCCAGCGTGACGTGCCCCTCCCATTCGGGCTCGAGCGGCGTGACGTTGACGATGATCCCGCAGCGGGCGTAGGTCGATTTCCCCAAGCAGATGGTGAGCACGTTCCGGGGAATGCGGAAGTACTCGACCGTTCGCGCCAGGGCGAAGGAGTTGGGCGGGATGATGCAGGAGTCGCCTTTGACGTCCACGAAGGACTTGTCGTCGAAATTCTTGGGGTCGACGATGGTCGAGTTGAGATTGGTGAACAGCTTGAATTCATTCGAACAACGCACGTCGTAACCGTAGCTCGAAGTGCCGTAGGAAACGATACGCTGCCCCTTGACCTCCTTCACCTGCCCCGGCTCGAACGGCTCGATCATGCGGTGCTCGGCCGCCATCCGGCGGATCCACTTGTCCGACTTGATGCTCATCGGCAATGAGCCCTCAGGTATCCTTGGACACGACGATGTTCGGAAACTTCGAGGTCATGTCCCTGGCGGACTCGGCGATCTTGACCGCAAGCCTGCGCCCGATCGCCCTGTAGATCTCCGCCGCCCGGCTTTCCGGGTCGGCTACCACGGTCGGCTTGCCCGAATCCGCCTGCTCGCGGATTGCGATGTCGAGCGGCAGTGCCCCGAGCAGCTCGACGCCGTATTCCTTGCACATGCGCTCGGCCCCGCCTTGACCGAAGATATGCTCCTCGTGGCCGCATTGGGAGCAGATGTGGGTACTCATGTTCTCCACGATCCCGAGGATGGGAATACCGACTTTCTCGAACATCTTGAGTCCCTTGCGGGCGTCGATGAGCGCGATGTCCTGAGGCGTGGTGACGATCACCACTCCGGTGACCGGGACTTTCTGGGCGAGGGTGAGCTGGATGTCTCCGGTTCCGGGCGGCATGTCGACGATGAGGTAATCGACGTCCTTCCAGCGGGTGTCCTTGAGGAGCTGTTCGAGGGCCTGGGTCACCATCGGCCCGCGCCAGACCATCGGGGTATCGATGTCGATGAGAAAGCCGATCGAGATCGCCTGGATGCCGTGGCCCATCATAGGCTCGAGCGTCTTGCCGTCTCTGGACTCGGGCCGACCGGCGATGCCGAGCATCATCGGCTGCGAGGGTCCATAGATATCGGCATCGAGCACCCCGACGCTCGCTCCTTCCGCCGCGAGCGCGAGAGCCAGATTCACGGCTGTCGTCGATTTTCCCACCCCGCCCTTGCCGGAGGCGACCGCGACGATGTTCTTCACCCCGGGAATCAGCTTGACCCCGCGCTGCACCGTGTGGGAAATGATCTTGCTCGTGACACTGACGTTCACGGCGCTCACGCCTGGGACGCCGCGGAGCTTGCCTGCGATGAGTTTGCGGATCGGATCGAGCTGGGTCTTGGCGGGATAGCCGAGCTCGATTTCGAGCGAGACGCTGCCGCCTTCCAGTTTGATGTTTCTCGCCGACTTGGTCGCAACGAAATCCTTGCCCGTATTCGGGTCAATGACTTCCTTGAGCGCAGCGTGAACTTGTTCCTGGGTGACTGACATGGTGGTTCACGCGATTTCCGTCGCGCGAGACGCTACCGGCTCTGGCAATGGGTTGATATTCTAGCAACTTTGCGGTGCCTGCCACGCCCTGCCGCGGTAGAATGAGGCCCCAAGGGAACACGGGCCGCACACGTGCGGGGGAGCCCGGCAGGCAGACTGCGGTGGACAAAGATGGCGGAGCATACCAATCGAACATTCATCTGCAGCGTGCTCTTTCTCGACATCGTCGAGTACTCGCAGCGCTCGGTCGCCGAGCAAATAGCGCTGAAAGAACGCTTCAACGCCGTCCTGACAGAGGCGATCGCAGGCGTCGCCACCGACGATCGCATCATCCTCGACACCGGGGACGGCGCGGCCGTGAGTTTTCTCGGGGACCCCGAAGATACCTTGTTCGCGGGAATGAGCCTGCGCGATGCCGTTGCCGGCCAAGACGTCACCAGCGGCCCGCAACTGCAGATCCGCGTCGGCGTCAACCTCGGACCGGTGAGACTCGTAAAGGACATCAACGGCCAGCCCAACATCATCGGCGATGGGATCAACGTAGCGCAGCGCGTCATGAGCTTCGCCGAGCCGGGCCAGATCCTCGTTTCGCGCTCGTATTACGACGTGATGGCGCGCCTCTCCGAGGACTACGCGAAATTGTTTCACTACGAAGGAGCCAAGACCGACAAGCACGTGCGCGAGCACGAGGTCTACGCGATCAGCTCGGCGCCGAGCAATCTGCGGCGAACAGTCCCCGCGCCTGCGCCGAAACCGACGTTACGTCTTCCGAGCCTGCACATCCCGAAATTCCTGAAGCTACGCCCCAGGACCTGGCCGGATACGCTGGCGGTCAACGGCAAGTTGCTCGTCGCTGCGCCGCTCGCGTTCACGCTGATCGTCGGGACAGGGGTCATCGCGCGCAGTCACCGGAACTCAGACGGCGAGGCGAAAATGGTGGTATCAGTGGCGCCACCGTCGGCAGCGCCCAGGATCGGGCCGACCAAGGTCGAGGCGCCGGAATCCGCGCCTGCGCAGGTGGAAGAGCCGGAAGCGCCGCCGCAAGCCGCGGAGCCGACTGCGCCACGCAGGGGGCGGGACGCAGTCGCGACCCCCAAAGCCGGTGCGCCGCTGCAAACGGCGAGAGTGAACGAGACCGGCGCAGGGCTCAAGGACAAGGAAATAGCGTCGGCGCCGGGGCCGAGCGAAGCGGAGGTTGTCGCAGCAGTCCCTGCTCCCCGCGATGCCACGCTCAATATCGTCGCCCTGCCCTGGGCGGAGGTTTTCGTGGACGGGACGAGACAGGGAGTCAGTCCTCCGTTGCGAGCTATCCCCCTCAGGCCGGGCAAACATCGGGTAGAGTTGAGGAACGGGTCGTTTCCGGCCCACATCCAGACAGTCGAATTGAAGCCGGGCACGGAGCTCAGCATCACGCACCGATTCCGCCGCTGAAAGGGCCATGGCCGCTTATCGCGCTCTCGCGTCGTTGCTCGTTTGCCTGGTGATATCCGGATGCGGGACGTTCTCGAGCAAGGGCGAACCGGAACTCGAATTCGGAATAAGGGCCTACGAGGACGGCGAGCTCGCTTACGCCGCGAGGCTGCTGCAGCTGAGCCTCGACTCGGGGCTGGGCGGCGCGTCCAACCGGATGAAGGCTCATAAATACCTCGCTTTCATCCATTGCGCTTCCGGCCGGATTCAGCAGTGCCGCGACGAATTCCGGATGGCGCTGGAAGTCGATTCCTCGTTCGACCTCCGGGACGACGAGACCGGACACCCGATCTGGGGTCCTGCATTCCGCAGCGTGAAACCGAAGAAATAGCCGGACGATGACTGAACCCTGGCTGCTGGGCCGCTACGAGATCGTCGCCGAGCTGGGCAAAGGCGCTATGGGTGTGGTGTACCGCGCGAACGATCCCATGCTCAACCGCATCCTGGCGATCAAGACCATCAATACGGAGGAGGCCGGGCACGAGGGCATGGCGGAGTACGAGGCGCGCTTCTACACCGAGGCCAAGGCGGCGGGCAGCCTGAACCATCCCAACATCATCATCATCTACGACATCGGAAAAAGCGGGCACCTGGTGTACATGGCCATGGAGTACATCGAGGGCCACGAGCTGCGCGAGCTCCTCGCGCAGGGACAATCGCTGCCGGTCGTGCAGGCGGTCGACGTCGCCGCCCAGGTCGGAGAGGGCCTTGCCTACGCCCACCAGCACCAGGTCGTCCATCGGGACATCAAGCCCGCCAACATCATGATCACCCCGGAAGGGCGAGCGAAAATCGCCGACTTCGGCATCGCCCGGATGCGCTCGAGCGAGACCCGCACACAGACCGGCGTGATCATGGGCTCGCCCAAGTACATTTCGCCCGAACAGGTCGTGGGAAAGCGCGCCGATCATCGCTCGGACATCTTTTCGCTCGGGGTGATCCTCTACGAGTGCCTGACCGGGTCCACCCCGTTCAACGGAGAAGGCTTGAGCGCCTTGATGTATCAGATCACCAACCACGATCCGGCGCCGCCCAGCTCGGCCAATCCGCAAGTGCCGGTGATGCTCGACTACATCATCGCCAAGGTGCTCGCCAAGGCACCGGAAGCGCGCTACCAGAGCGCTGCCGATTTTGCGAACGACCTGCGCGAGTGCAGGCTGCAGATGGAAACGGGACAGCAGGGCACGGGCCCCGCCCTCTTGACGACCCGGCCGCCGATTCCCGTGGCGCCGCAGGCCGCGACAGCCCCGATTGCGCAGAGCCCGGGAGGAAACTCGGGCGAAGAGGACGCGCCGGCACCCTCGCCGACCAAGGGCATCTCGCGCGCGTTCGATTCGCAGGAAGCGACCCAGCGCCTCATGCGTCAGATCGGCGCGGACGGGACAACCGAGTTCGTTTCGACCAAATCCATTTCCGCGACGTCGATCTCGCGCGACCGGGCCCTGCGCCCCGGAGAGCGGCCTTGGGGACAGCGCGAAAACGTGATCATGGCCGCCACCGTCGGGGCGGCGGTCGTCATCGCGACGGTGATCGCTCTGGTCTGAGCCCTGACCCGCCGCGCGCCCGACGCGAGGCGCGAGGCGATAGAATGACGGCTTTTGAAAGTCAGCATGCGCCGCCGGCTGTTCGTCACCACCGCCCTGCCCTACGCGAACGGCCCGTTCCACATCGGCCACATCATGGAATACATCCAGGCGGACATCTGGGTGCGATTCCAGCGCATGCAGGGCCACGAGGTGCACTTCATCGGTGCCGACGACGCTCACGGCGCGCCGATCATGCTCGCGGCGGAAAAGGCCGGAAAGCCGCCCGAGCAATTCATTGCGGAAATCGCTGCGGGGCGCAAGCAATACCTCGACGGCTTTCACATTGAGTTCGACAACTGGCATTCGACCCACTCGAAAGAGAACACCGAGCTCTCGCAGGACATCTACCGCAAGCTCGACGGGGCGAGGTTGGTCTACAAGAAGGCGGTCGAACAGTTTTTCGATCCGGTGAAAGGCATGTTCCTCGCCGATCGCTACATCAAGGGCGAGTGCCCGAACTGCGGAACGAAGGATCAGTACGGAGACGCCTGCGAGAATTGCGGCACTGTCTATTCGCCCACGAAGCTGAAGAATCCGTATTCAACGCTCTCCGGTGCGAAACCCGAGCTGCGCTCTTCCGATCACCTTTTCTTCAAGCTCTCGGACGAAAAGTGCGTCAATTTCCTGCGCGAGTGGCTGGAGCAGCCCGGCCGGTTGCAGCCCCAGGTGGTCAACAAGGCTTGGGAGTGGCTGGACGGCGAAGGCGACAAGGCGCTCGCCGACTGGGACATCTCGCGCGACGCGCCTTACTTCGGCATCCCGATCCCCGGCCTTCCGGGAAAATATTTCTACGTCTGGCTCGACGCGCCGATCGGCTACCTCGCCTCGCTGAAAAACTATTTCGATACCGGCAAGGCGCGCAAGAGCGGCGAGACGCGCGGCTTCGCGGAGTTCCTTGCCGCGCGGGACACGGAGATGATCCACTTCATCGGCAAGGACATCATCTACTTCCACACCTTGTTCTGGCCGGCGATGCTGAAATTTTCCGGTTACAAGACGCCCGACCAGATCAACGTCCACGGCTTCATCACCGTCTCGGGCGACAAGATGTCGAAATCGCGCGGCACAGGGATCGACCCGTTGCGCTATCTCGAGCTCGGGATGAATCCGGAATGGCTGAGGTATTACATCGCAGCGAAGCTGAATGGCAATGTCGAGGATATCGATTTTGACCCGGATGATTTCTTGGCTCGAGTAAATAGTGACCTAGTCGGAAAGTACGTCAATATCGCCAGTCGCGCCGCCGGGTTTCTCAACAAGCAGTTCGACGGGAAACTCTTACCCGTCGATTCCGATCGGGTAGTGGCCACCGCGAAATGGACGATGCTGGCGATCGATGCCGAAGAGCGGATCGCCGGACACTATGAACAAAGGGAATTCGGAAAAGTCGTTCGCGAGACGATGGAGCTCGCGGACCGAATCAATGAAGCGATTGACCGCGAGAAACCCTGGGAACTCGCCAAGCGCCCGGATCAGAAGCAGCGCCTGCACGAGGTGTGCTCGGACAGCATCGATGCATTTCGGCGCCTCACACTGTTCTTGGCGCCGATTCTGCCGAAAACGTCGGAGCGGGTTGCGACTCTGCTCGGGCTCAAGCTCCCGTTGAAATGGAACCAGCTCGGGGAACCGTTGCACAGCATCAGACAATATGAACACTTGATCACCCGTGTCGAAGAAAAACAGCTCGACGCGCTGTTCGAACCGCCATCGGAGAAAGCCGCGATGACCACGCCCGCCAGCCCGTCGACAGACGGAACGATATCGATCGAGGAGTTCTCCAAAGTCGACCTCCGCATCGCCAAAATCGTCAAAGCCGAACGCGTCGACGGCGCGGACAAGCTCTTGAAGCTCACGCTCGACACCGGCAGCGGGACTCGCACGGTGTTCGCCGGCATCAAGTCCGCGTACGATCCGGCGAAGCTCGAAGGCCGTCTCACGGTGATGGTCGCGAATCTCGCGCCGCGCAAGATGAAGTTCGGCGTTTCCGAAGGCATGGTGCTCGCTGCTTCCGGGGACGGGCCGGGTCTATTCCTTCTTTCCCCCGACAGCGGCGCTCAAGCCGGGATGAAGGTGAAGTAGGAATGGGCGTTCTGCCGTCGCCGCTCGCAGGCTCGCTGCTCGTCGCAGCGGCCTGGCTTGTCGTGGCGGTGGCAGGACTGATTCCCGCCGGGAACGCCGCCTTCGCCAGGCGCTTCGCCTTTCCGCTGGGCGCGGCGGCCGGCGTCGCGCTCGCGGCCTTGGGCCTCCAGGCGGTGTGGCTGCCCGCGCAGACCCTGACGCTGCCGCTCGGGTTGCCCGATCTGCCCTTCCACGTTCGCATGGACCCTCTCGCGGGATTCTTCCTGATGCTGCTCGGCTCGGTCTCGGCCGGAATTTCCGTGTACGCCGCCGGCTACTTCCGCGAAGAGCCCTCGGGACGTCTGACGCTCATCAGCATGCAGTACCACGTGTTCCTCGCGAGCATGGCCTTCGTGCTGCTCGCCGACGACGCGTATCTCTTCATGGTCGCCTGGGAAACGATGGCGCTGTCCTCGTATTTTCTGGTGATCACCGACCACCAGCGGCCGGCGATCCGCAGCGCGGGGTTCCTCTACCTGCTGATCGCGCATCTTGGAGCGATCGCGATCTTGCTTTGCTTCGGCGTCCTGCACGGGGGCCGCGGCGACTACACGTTCGACGCGCTGCGCGCCGCCCAGCTGCAGCCCGCGTGGGCGAGCGTGGCCTTCCTGCTCGCGTTTTTCGGCTTCGGCGCCAAAGCGGGGATGATTCCGCTCCATGCGTGGCTGCCGGAGGCGCACCCGGCTGCGCCCTCGCCGGTGTCGGCGCTGATGAGCGGCATCATGATCAAGACGGCGATCTACGGCATGGTGCGCGTGACCTTCGACCTCATTGGCGGAACGAGCGGCAACATCCGCTGGGAATGGGGCATGGCGGTGCTCGTCGTCGGCGCAGGCACGACGCTCTTCGGCGTGCTCTACGCCTTGGTGCAGCACGACCTGAAGCGCCTGCTCGCCTATCACTCGGTCGAGAACATCGGCATCATCCTGCTCGGACTGGGCATGGCTATGGTCTTCATCGGTTTCGGCCACCCGGCAGCGGGCGCGCTCGGCCTGATCGCCGCCCTCTACCACACGCTCAACCACGCGGTGTTCAAGGGGCTCCTTTTCTTGGGTGCCGGCTCGATCCTGCACTCCACGGGCATGCGCAACCTCAACGACATGGGCGGCCTGATCCGCGGCATGCCTAAGACCGCGTTCTATTTCCTGATCGGCGCGCTCGCCATTTCGGCCCTGCCGCCGCTCAACGGATTCGTCTCGGAGTGGCTGACCTTCCAAGCCGCGCTCCAGGCGACGGTCCTTCAGCACGGCGTCGTGCGCAGCCTTCTGCCGCTTTTCGCCGCGACGCTCGCCCTCGCGGGCGCGCTCACCGCGATGTGCTTCGTCAAGGTGTACGGCATCGCCTTTCTCGGCCGAGCGCGCGAGCCGGCCCATCGATCGCCTTTGCCCCACGCCGGCGACGCCGGCCCGATGGAACGCTACGGCATGGCCTGGCTTGCGGCCGGTTGCTTCGTGCTCGGGCTCTTCCCGACTTCCTTTCTCCTGATGCTGAACCGTGTCGCCGTCTCGCTGACCGGGCATGGGCTGTCCGAAGATGCGCTGCTCGGTTCGGGTTGGCTCTGGCTCGTGCCCACGGCGATGGGGCAGGCAAGTTATTCACCCGTGATATTTTTCGTCGTGATCGTAGCCGTGACTCTGCTCGCGTTCCTGCTGGTACGCCGCTTCTACCACGGCCGCCTGCGCTTCTCCGATCCCTGGGACTGCGGCTATCCCGAGCAGACGTCGCGCATGCAGGACACCGCGGATGCCTTCGGCCAGCCGATCCGCCACGTGTTCGGACCGATCTACCGCACGGATCGCCGGCTGCCCGGCCCCGAGGACACGGAGCCCAGATATTCGCTCAAGGTCGAGGACCGCCACTGGTACTGGCTCTACCTGCCGGTGGCGCGCGCGGCCGAAATCGTTTCCTCGAAGATCGCGCTCCTGCAGCAAGGCCGGATCAGCATCTACCTGCTCTACAGCTTCATCACCCTGATCGCGCTGCTGGTGTTCGTGCGATGAGCAGCGCTCCCGGCATCGCTTTCCAGATCCTGCAGTCGGTGTTCGTCGTGCTCGCGGCGCCGCTCCTCGTGGGCTGGGTGAACCAGTGCCGCGCCTGGCTGCAGAACCGCTCTGCGCCTTCCATCCTTCTGCCTTACTACACACTCGCCAAGCTCTTCAACAAGGACGCGGTGTTCGCGCACGACGCATCGCCGATTTTCCGCTGGACGCCGTACATCCTGTTCGGCTGCATGTGGCTCGCCGCGGGCATCGTTCCGGTGCTCGCAACCGGCCTCCCCTTCGCGCCCGCCGCGGACATCATCGCGCTGGTGGGCGTGTTCGCCCTCGCGCGCATGTTCTCGGCGCTCGCGGCGATGGACATCGGCACCTCGTTCGGGGGCCTCGGCGCACGGCGCGAGATGCTGATCGGCTTTCTCGCCGAGCCCGCGATGTTGATGACGCTGTTCACCGCGGCGTTCATGTCCGGCTCCACCCAGCTCACCACCATCGTCGATACCCTCGCGCACCGCGAGTTCGCCCTCTACCCGAGCCTCGCCTTCGCGGCGGTCGCCTTTCTCATGGTGCTCCTGGCGGAAAACGCCCGTATCCCGATCGACAACCCCACCACTCATCTCGAGCTCACCATGGTTCACGAAGCGCTGATCCTCGAGTACTCGGCGCGTCATCTGGCGCTGATCGAGTGGGCAGTCGCGATCAAGCTCTTCGCCTACATGACCATCGGCATCGCGCTTTTCGCACCCTGGGGCATCGCAGACGCCGGCGACTGGTCGGCGCTGCCGTATGCGTTCGCGGCGCTCGCGGGGAAGCTGGCCCTCGCCGGAGCCGGCCTCGCCCTGATCGAAACGCTGCTCGCGAAGCTGCGCCTGTTTCTCGCGCCGGAGTTCCTGTCCACCGCGTTCCTGCTCGCCGTGCTCGGCATGCTGACGCACTTCCTGGTGAAAGGCTGACTTGGCAATCCCACTCCTCGCCCAGCTGGTGAACGTGCTCGCCGCTTTCCTCCTGCTGATCGCGTTCGCGATGCTGTCGCAGCGGCGCGTGCTGACGCTCATCAAGCTCCTCGCCTGGCAGGGCGCCGCGCTCGCCACCTCCACGGCCATCGTCGCCTGGTCGACCGGGCAGACGCACCTGTATTACTCGGCCCTGATCACGGTGTTGCTCAAGGTGATCCTCATCCCCTGGGTGCTGCACCGTCTGATCGACCGCCTGTTCGTGCGCTGGGACATCGAGACCCTCATCAACATTCCGACGACCATGCTGATCGGGATCGGCCTGGTGATATTCGCCTTCGCCCTGGCCACCCCGATTTCGCAGATGGCGACCACGCTCACGCGCTCGACGCTGGGGATCGCCCTCGCGAGCGTGCTGCTTTCCTTCCTCATGATGATCGTGCGCCAGAAAGCGGTGCCGCAGGTCATCGGTTTTCTGGCCATGGAGAACGGTCTCTTCTTCGCCGCCACCAGCGCCACCTACGGCATGCCGCTCGTGGTCGAGTTGGGCGTGGCGCTCGACGTGCTGGTCGGCACCTTCATATTCGGAATATTTTTCTTCCATATCCGCGAGCGCTTCGACAGCCTCGACATCCGGCATATGGAAAAGCTCAAGGAGGACTAGCGTGGAAATCGCGCTAGTCCTCGGCGTTCCCCTTCTCGGCGCGCTGCTGCTCGCCCTCGCCGGCCACCGGAGCTGGGCGCCCGAGCTGAACGCGACGATGAGCTTTGCAACATTCTTCGCTACGACGCTACTTACGGCCCGAGTCATCGCAGGCGGGACCATGGTCTGGCTGGACGAGCGATTCATCGTCGACCCGTCCAACGTGCTTCTCGTGGCGCTAGCGGGCCTGCTCAGGGAGCAGTTCTTCGTAGATCCGTTCAACGTGTTCCTGGTCGCGCTCACCGCCTTCGTAGGGTTCACCACGGCGCTATTCTCGCGACCCTACATGCGCACCGAGCAGGACCACGGCCGGGTCAACCCCGCGCGCCTGCGGCTCTATCACAGCATGTACCAGCTGTTTACCTTCACGATGCTCTTGTGCCTGCTCTCGAACAACGTCGGCGTGATGTGGGTGGCGATGGAAGGCGCGACGCTGTCGACCGTGCTGCTGGTGAGCCTTTACCGCACCCCGGCGAGCCTCGAGGCGGCGTGGAAATACTTCATTCTGTGCTCGGTCGGCCTCGCGCAGGCTCTTTTCGGCACGATCCTCCTGTATTTCGCCGCGGAGAAGGTGCTCGGTCCGGGAGGCACTGCGCTCCTGTGGACGCATCTCCACCAGGTGCGCGGCCAGCTCGAGCCGACGGTGCTTTCGCTGGCGTTCGTGTTCCTCCTGGTCGGCTACGGCACCAAGGTGGGCCTCGTGCCGCTGCACAACTGGTTGCCCGACGCGCACGCCGAAGGCCCGACGCCGATCTCGGCGGTGCTCTCGGGGCTGCTCCTCAACGTCGCGCTCTACGCGGTGGTGAGGAGCAAGGTGCTCGTCGACGGAGCGCTCGGGCGCAATTTCTCGGGCGGCCTGATGATGGGTTTCGGGCTGCTCTCGGTCGTCGTCGCGGCGTTTTTCCTTTCCAGGCAGCGCGACATCAAGCGCATGTTCGCCTATTCGTCGGTCGAGCACATGGGCATCATGACCTTCGCCTTCGGCATGGGCGGCGCGGTGGCGGCGTTCGCGGGCCTGTTGCACATGACCGTGCATTCGCTCACCAAGAGCGCGATCTTCTTCACCGTCGGCCACGCCTCGCAGGCCGCCGGGACGCAGAACATGGACTCGATCCGCGGATTGATCCAGACGAGCCCGACCCTAGGCTGGGGCTTGGTGCTCGGGAGCCTTGCGATCCTCGGGCTTCCGCCTTTCGGTGTGTTCACGAGCGAGTTCATGGTGCTCACGACCGCGATGCACGAGCACTCCTGGGCGACGCCTTTCCTGCTGGTCGCGCTAGTCGTCGCCTTTGCGTCCATCTTCGGCAGGGTGCAGCCGATGGTGTTCGGCGAAACCACGGCGCAGCGGCTGCCGCGCGGGCCGGCGCTCGTCCCGGTGTTCGCGCACCTCGCGATCGTGCTCGCATTGGGGCTTTACATTCCGCCCTATCTCGTCGGCTGGTATCGCCAGGCGGCGGCGCTGATCGGCTGAATCATGAGCAGAGCATTCAAAGAGCTGGGACTCGACGCCACGCCGCTCGCGGCCGCGACGCCCGCGTTCTGCACCTCGATCCCCGCCGGTGAGCTGCGCGGCATCTGCGAGCAGGCCAGGGCGCGCAAGGCGCGCCTGGTCGCGCTGTGGGGCAGCGACGAGACCACGCGCCGCGCCGGCCACGCGCTGCACCTCGCGCTCGCTTTCCCCGCGGGCCTGCTCTGGGTGAGCGTCCCGCTTTCGCGTGAAGACCCGCACTACCCCGGAATCGCCGACATCTACCCGAGCGCGAACCGCATGCAGCGCGCCGCGGCCGATCTACTCGGGATCATCCCTTCCGCGGACGCCGACCGGCGCAAGTGGCTGCGGCACGGAGCCTGGCCCGAAGGCGCGTTTCCTCTGCGCAAGAACGTCGAGGCCGGTGCCCGCTTCGCTCAAGGACCGGACCGCTACCCCTTCGTCCCGGTCGAAGGCGAAGGCGTGCACGAGATCCCGGTCGGCCCGGTCCACGCCGGCACGATAGAGCCGGGGCACTTCCGTTTCTCGATTGTCGGCGAAAAGATCCTGCGGCTGGAAGAGCGCCTGGGCTACAAGCACAAAGGCATCGAAAAACGCTTCGAGCAGATGACGCTCGAAGAAGGCGCGAAGCTCGCCGGACGAGTCTCCGGCGACTCCACCGTCGCCTACGCGT
>Ga0209156_10002805_pt1 | contig 13497 bp, 17 predicted proteins | sample GraSoiAngelo_124_FD_185881 | JGI IMG/M metagenome (GOLD analysis project Ga0209156, IMG submission 185881) | Grasslands soil microbial communities from the Angelo Coastal Reserve, California, USA - 14_0927_05_20cm (SPAdes) (version 2) | ecosystem: Environmental > Terrestrial > Soil > Grasslands...
TCGGGAATGACACCGATCATCGGCTTCGATCAGATCGCTTTGCGAAAATCCTGCGGCTCGGGAACCGCGTGATACCGAGTGCGGACTTTGATGTGGATGTCGAATACGACTGCTGTGTCGTAGCGCAATATCCAATCGCTCAAGCCACACCAGAGGGCAACCACCTAAATCTGATCTTGCAGCGCGGCCGCACGCAATGTCGGGCGCGTGAGCGTCGTGAGGCTGAAACCGCAGACGGCTGTTGCGCCACGTCGGCGGCTTGTTGTTAGGCGACATGGACCTGATCCAGATCTATCAGTGCTTTTGCGATCGCACGCGGTTGCGCATTCTGCATCTCCTTACAAGATCGCCGCTCTGCGTCTGTCATTTTCAGGACATTCTCGGTGAGCCACAGGTCAAGATTTCAAAGCATCTCGCTTACTTGCGCAGTAGAGGCATGGTGAGCACCCAGAGGGAACAGAATTGGGTTGTCTATTCTCTGCCCGAACAACGGGCGGACGAATTGGAGCGAAATCTAAAATGTTTACAGGACTGCGTACAAACAGATGCAGCGTTCAAACGCGATATTGAAAAACTTTCCAAACTTGTAAAGAGGTGTTGCGAGCCGCGCAGTGTATTCAAGCACTGCGCAAAAGGAAGGAGTACAAATGCTAAAACAAAAAGTTCTGTTCATTTGCCCGCATAATAGCGCGCGTAGCGAAATGGCGGCGGTGTTGTTGAATAAGACGTGTGGTGAATTCTTTGAATCGCAGAGCGCGGGATTAGAGCCAGGCACAATCAATCCATTGGTTGTGGAGGCACTTCAGGAGATCGGAATCGATATCTCGATGAACACAACGCAGCGCGTTTTCGATGTTTGGAAATCAGGCCAGCTGTTCCAATTCGTGGTAATGGTGTGTAGCGAAGCTGAAGCTGAAGGGTGCCCGATTTTTGCCGGCGTAACTACTCGGTTGCATTGGCCGTTTGACGACCCTTCTAAATTCACCGGACGCGCGAGGAACGGTTGGAAGAAACACGTCGGGTCCGCGATCAGATCCGCGCGAAAATAGATTCGTTTTGCGGGGAGCATTGCGTCGCCGACAAAACGTGAAAAAATCCGCGGCGGAATTCCTTAGCACGTTTGCTCTCGTCTTCGCGGGCACGGGCGCAATTGTAATTAACGAAACGAGCGGCGGCGTGGTTACGCAGGTTGGCGTCGCGCTAACATTCGGTCTGATCGTCCTCGCAATCATTTACACGATGGCGACATTTCTGGAGCGCACTTAAATCCCGCAGTCAGCCTTGGATTTTTTGCGGCACGGCGTTTTCCGCTGCCCAAATTGATCCTATACGTTTTCAGCCAGTGTGCGGGTGCGTTAACTGCGAGCGGCATCTTGTGTCTTCTCTTCCCGCAAAACGCACTGTTAGGTGCTACGCTTCCCGCTGTGGTCAGTAGCGCAGTCATTTGTGCTCGAAGCTATTTTAACTGCGATCTTAATGTTTGTAATTTTGGGCGTGTCGACCGGTGCGGGCGAAAAAGGCATCACCGCGGGAATCGCTGTCGGCGCAGTCATTGGTGTAGAAGCAATGTTCGCGGGGCCGATCTGTGGAGCGTCAATGAACCCGGCACGGTCGTTGGCGCCGGCGTTGATCTCAGGCTTTGCAACACGTCTGGATATATCTCGTCGCTCCGGCAATCGGTGTTTGCGTTGGGGTGTTAGGCTGCCGTTGTGTACGAGAGTCGGGATGCTGTTCGAGTCGGCTCGGCGATATGAACCTACGTGTCAAAAGGGTGTCAAGTTCTTGATTGATCTGCGCGCGCCACCTCGCGACGCCAGGGCAATTTTCCTTCAATTTCCAGTTGGAGTGACAAACTGAGGAACGTGCGGATGAGAACGATCAATCCTAACACCACCACGTTTTGCATTGTGGGCGCGACAACGACGGTGCGGATGATGTCACCAGCAATAAGGAACTCAAGGCCGAGCAAAATGGCTCGACCAACATCCTGTCGGTAAAGCGAATAGTAGTTCCCGGTGCTCTGCGCGCGATGGAGTAGGAGTCGCGCAGTTGCGACGAGTGCGCCACCCACAACGATAAATACACCTACGCCATCCACGCCGGTGCCAACGATGTCCATGATGTGCCGATAGTGTTCCATAGTCATGTCAATTGGCGTAAAGGCCTTCGCTACTAGCCGTCAAGCACGATGCATGCGATGGCGTGATGTTCGGTGTGGCTAAGGGTGACAAAGGCCGCCGTCACCGCACGCTGCGCCGCGAGTTCCTGCGCTGGCCCCGAGAAAACGAGAAACGGTTCGCCGCTTGGTTTTTTTTGAACGTCGATGTTACGCCAGCCCATCGCTTTGCCGATGCCGGTTCCGAATGCTTTTGAAACAGCTTCTTTTGCTGCAAAACGCGCAGCCAAGTGGCGTGCTGGAAATTTCATCGACATGGAATATGCGATTTCGCCGTCGGTAAATACACGATGGAGGAATTTCTCGCCAAAACGCTGAAGTGAACGTTCGATGCGCGCGCATTCGACAAGATCGACACCGATTCCCAGCACGCTCATCCGGGATAATTCTCCATCGCGACGAGCATTTCCTTTACGGCTTTCTCGAGTCCGACCCAGATAGCGCGCGAGACGATTGAGTGCCCAATATTAAGCTCGCTCAGATGCGGAATTTGGTGAATGAGCGCGATGTTGCGGTAATTGATGCCGTGACCGGCGTTGACTTGGAGATGTGATTCCGAGGCAGCACGGGCCGCTGCCCGTAATTTCTCCAGTTCTTCTTTTTCAATTTTTTCTGCGAATGCATTCGCCAGTCTTCCGGTATGCAACTCAACCATTTCCACACCGAGTTCAGCTGCGGCATCTACCTGTTCCAACGTTGGATCGATAAAGAGACTGACGCGGATACCTGCGGTCTGGAGGCGTCTTATGGTAGGTTCAAGTTCTTTTCGCTGCGCCGCAACATCGAGACCGCCTTCAGTGGTAATCTCTTCGCGTTTTTCTGGAACGAGACATGCCTCATCCGGAACGATGAGCAAGGCGGTATCGATGATCTCCGGCGAGTTGCCCATTTCCAAGTTTAGTTTAGTCATGATATTTTCGCGCAGGCGTTTGATATCGCGATCTTGAATGTGGCGACGATCGCCGCGCAGGTGAGCAACTATTCCCCCAGCCCCGGCACGCTCGCAGATTGAAGCTGCTGCAATCGGATCGGGCTCCGCGTTTTTCGATTCCGGCATCGCCGCGTAGCGCGTTTGTCGCAAGGTCGCAACGTGATCAATGTTTACTCCGAGCCGCATCGCAGTCATGGAATGTTCAATAGGAGCCATCCGATTACTTGGATCAAGCTGGAATGGACAAAACCCTTTGTTTCCATGGGATCCACCAAACAAGTTTGGCTACCAGGCTGCACCCTCCCCGCGTGACGACGTGGGCGCCGAGATTTTATCTTTGTGGAAGCTTCAGCCAAAAGAAAAACACGCTAAAACATTGGTTTCAATCCGGCCGAGCCGCCCCAAATAACTGCAATTTTTTTGGCTTCACGACTTCACGTCCGCTGTCTTCTTGAGAGCATCACGCGCGATCTTTGTTACCGAGATTATCACGACAATCGTGGCAGCGAGCCCGAGGCTCACGAAAATCCAGTATTGCCAGCCGTGTTTCATCGCCTCGCCACCGGCGGCTGATACAGCGGCTTTGCCGGTGGTGCCGATGAAAACGTAAAGGAACGTCGCTGGCATCATCCCGATCCAGCTCGCGAACACGTAAGGCCAGAATTTCACAGCGGTCAGACCATAAAAGTAATTGCTCAGATTAAATGGGATAACTGGACTGAGACGGAGTAAAAAAATTATCTTGGCGCCTTGCGCGCCGATTGCACTGTCGATTCGCTGAAATCTGTCGTTTCCTTTTGCCATCGCCTCGATCCTGTTGCGGGCAATGGAACGGGCGACGAGGAAGGCCAAAGCCGCGCCAAATGTCGAGCCGGCAGAAACTGCGAGAAAACCCTTCCATAAACCAAACGCGAATCCGGCACCAATCGTCAGAATTACTCCAGGCGCGAGCAAGACCGTCGCAGCAGCGTAAACCGCGATAAAAATAAAAATGCCTGCAATCCCCATTTTGCCGATCCAGTCATTAAAAGCGTGCAGCCAATGCGTAACCGGCAAAAACCTCGTGAGAACGAGCAGGCCAGTTACGATCACGGGCAGCGTTGCGAGCTTTCCCATCGCGCTCTTGCGCCTGCCTTTTTCGTTGTTGCTCACTTACGTGCGCGCGCGAAGCTTTTGACCATTCACTTCCACTTCGTGCGGCGATACGAATCGCGCTTCGCCGCGGAAGACTTTCACGCCTAACGACTCGAACCGCTCTTGTGAATCGTTCGGCGAGATCTTGGCTCGACGCGCGCGCATTCGCTGGAATACTTTTTCGAATGCGAATTGCGGTTGTTGTCGATCTAATCCCCCCTTTTCCGATTCGCGGATTCGCTGAATCAATCGCGCCGATAAAATGAGCGCCTTGCTCGGCACGCAGCCGAAGTTCAAACAATCGCCGCCCATCAAGTTCCGCTCGATCAGGGCGACGCGTCCGCCGAGTGTTGCCGTGCCTGCCGCTGTGACTAGGCCGGCCGTGCCCGCGCCGATGATGATGACGTTATAGATTTCTTTGCTTCTCGTGCTTATCAAACTGAAGATCGAAGAATTGAAAGCAAGATGTTATTCTAGCGCTGTCGAAGCCGTCTACGATCGACGCTGCGCAAATGCATTCCTGATTCGTTGCCGGTTGGTAATTGTCGGTTCACCTTTTGGTCATGTCGTGCATCCGGTCCTTTCTTCTGGAGTTGCACGCATGGCAGTGGATCGGGATTCTCCTGGCACGGTTAGTAGTCGGTTCACTTTTCTTCCTCTCTGGGCGAGGCAAACTCTTTATGAATGACCGCCGGGAGCAAATGCGGCAAACGCTTTGCGAAGCGCACATTCCTTTTCCCGAGTTAAATGCTTTCCTTGTTTCGACGGTAGAATTCGTTTTCGGCCTGCTTCTTATCGCTGGAGCTGTGACACCTCTCGCGTGTGTGATGCTCAGCGGAGTGATGATTGTGGCGATTTCGACCACCGTAATTCGAAATATCAAAGCAACGTCGCCGATCGGCTGGCTTGCCAATTTTTTTTATCTTCCGGAGGTACTTTGTCTCGTGATCCTCGCGTGGTTGTTTCTTTCCGGCCCCGGCTGGTTCAGCGTGGATCATTTAATTCTGTCCAACACGTCGCTCTAGCAATGTTTGCACGGATATTTACGCTCGCACTTTTCGCGCAGGCGCGCAGTGGCTTGCACGGCCGTAATTACACCCGACCGCAATTGCTTTTCGATAATATTTTCAAATGATCGGAGCGGCCACCAAATCGCTTGGCGATATGAATGCAAACATAACTGCGGGAGTTGGCGCGAAACGAGAGAACAGAGTGCCCAGTTGTGAGGGAACGCGTGTTTCCATCATCGTGCCGGTGTGGAACGAAGCGCCGCTGATCTGCCCGTTTCTCGAGCATGTCCGCGAGCGAGCACCGGAAACGCAAATCATTGTCGTGGACGGCGGAAGCAGCGACGGGACAGGCGAACTCGCCGAAAAATTTGCCGACCGGATTGTCAGGACAAGGCGGAACCGTGCCCTGCAAATGAATGCTGGTGCGCGTGTAGCCAGTGGTGATGTGCTTTGGTTTCTTCATGTGGATGTTGAATTACCTGCACAATGTTTGGATGAAATCGGACGCACGCTAAACGATCCCAACGTTGCAGGCGGCTACTTCCGCATTCGCCTGCCCCAATCGCCTTTCGTTTACCGGCTGACAGATAGCTTTGCTCACTACGCTGGAATCTTATTGCGGATGCGATGCGGTGATCATGGCATTTTCTGCCGGCGGCAACTCTTCGAAGATCTCGGCGGCTTTCCGGAAACGCCAATCATGGAGGATGTGGAATTTTTTCGTATGTTACACCAGTGCGGTCAAGTTGCGTACACCCACAAACGGATTGTCGTGAGCCCGCGACGCTATGAAGAGGTCGGCGTCCTTCGTCTGACGCTCGCTTACGGGTTGATCGCAGCTCTTTATGCTGCTGGCATCCCGCTGCGTGTTTTGAGGTGGCTCTACGCCTGGACGTGCTTCTCCATAGAGAACGATTAATACGACCGGCCGGTTTACCGGTCCAAGCCGGAATAAATAAGTGTCTTGACCCTCATATCTGGAGACCGTTGGCGTTTCGCTTGCTGAAATGCATAAACGACACAGCAAACTGTCCGGCGCTTTCCGATTAAAATATAGAAACCTCAACAACCTAATCTTATGATTACACGAGTTATTATTGCATTTTCTGTGGCGCTATTTTTCGCACCGGCTGCCACAATACTCGCGCAGGAACATCCAGAGCATCCAAAGAAAAGCGCGGAACACCCGAAGAAAGGTGGTGCGGAAAAACAAGTGAGCACGGCTGATATTTCCGCCGGCATCAAGAAAAACATTGATGCTAGAAGCAAAAAGAGCGCCGACGGGAAATTTCGCGTCAATTACGAAGGCCAGGATCTCGCTCTGGACTTGGTAAAAGTACATGATGATCGCCTGCAGGACCTCGGCGGGGGCAAGTACTTTGCCTGCGTAGATATGAAAGCTACGGATGGCAAAACCTACGACATCGACTTCTTTTTGACCGGGCAGCCGGGGAAAATGAAGGTGACCGAGACCTCAGTTCACAAGATCGATGGCAAACCGCTCTACAATTGGAAAGAAGAGAACGGCAAGTGGCAGAAAGTGCCAGCGAGTTGATCTTGCAAATGGTTTTCCAATTGCCCACGCGGGTTCTGATTTTCCCGGTATTTTTCCTGGCGGCCGTGGTTGCGACTCGCGCTGCTGATAATCCAGGCATCGTCAAAGGCACAGATCAGTTCGAGTTCGTTTACCGAGTCAAACTGCCGGAGATAAAAGGCGATGCCCGCGTTTGGATACCGCTGGCGAAGACCGATGCCTTTCAGACCGTCACTGAGGAAAAGCTGAATATCCCGGTAAAATGGGAAAGAGTGCAGGACCGGGACTACGGCAACGATATTTGCGTGCTTCATCCCGCGCCTGAAGACAGTGGCAAAACTGTCGAAGTGAGATATCGCGTGGTTCGCAAGGAGAAGGCTGCTTACTCCGCAAACAGCGCGGAAGCTGCGCGTTACTTACAGCCGGAAAAGCTAGTACCGATTAACGAAACTTTTAAGACGCTGGCTCAGAAAGCGGCGGCCGGAAAAACCGATGATCTCGAACGCGCGAAAGCGCTCTACGATCACGTGATCGGCCGAATGCGCTATGACAAATCAGGAAAAGGCTGGGGCCGCGGCGATGCGATGTATGCATGTGACGCCCGAACCGGCAACTGCAGTGATTTTCACGCTTATTTTATTGCTTTGGCGCGCAGCGTCGGGATACCAGCTCGTTTTGCCATAGGCGCGACTATTCCCGCGGACAAGAACGAGGGGACGATCGACGGCTATCATTGCTGGGCCGAATTTCTCGCAGATGGACGCTGGGTTCCAGTGGACATCAGCGAAGCGTGGAAGAACCCAGAGGCGGCGGACTACTATTTCGGCCATAACCCGGCTAATCGCTTTGAGCTTACCAAAGGCCGCGACTTGGTGGTCGATCCTGAGCCGGCGAGCGGGCCAATTAATTTCCTCGCCTACCCATTGCTGGAGATGAATGGCGAGATTGTGAAGCCCGAGACGACGTTCATGTTTCGTCGCATCGGCGCGTGAATGGAGGTAGGCGCCGTCATGCGTATGGCAATCCATCAGACTTTCGGCGCATCGGCGAAAATAGTCTACGCTCATTCCGCCAGCGTCGTGCGATTTTGCTCCGCGAGTGCTTTCTCGCGTTCGACTACTGTGCCATCCGATCGGCTCCAGTAATCACGCTGCTTGCGAAACGGCATGAGCAGCGCATTCCTGAGCTGATTGTCATCGGGCTGCGAATAACCCGCGATCCCGATCGCGATCTCCGCCTGCGGAATATTGAGTCCGAGCGTTCGATGAACGCGATCCCACCACGGGAATACGACGCCGTAATTCGAGTTGTTCTCACGCCGGACTTGTGAGTGGTGGATGCCGTGCATGCGCGGGGTCACGAGTACTTTGTTCAGAAGTCGCTCGAGACGGATCGGCAACCGCAGATTGCTGTGATGGAAGAGCGTGTTAGCCTGAAAAACCAGTTCGTAAACGGCAAATGTCGGCATCGAGATTCCGATCAGTAACACCTGCATAACGCGGAAAGCCGCGGACATCGTCACCTCGCCGAAATGAAAGCGGAATCCGGTGGATACATCCAGGTCGGGATCGACGTGGTGCACATTATGAAATCGCCAAAGAAATCCGATTCGATGATTCGCGAGATGCCACCAATAAAATGTCAGGTCCATTAACAGAAAGGATGCGATGCACCCCAACGCCGGCGGCAACGCGATCAGATGAACCAGACCGAAGGGTTTTTGCGTCGCCCAGCTTAAGGCGGCGGTGGCAGCTGGACGCACGAGGATCGCCGCCACTGCAAATGCCGCGGCCGAGATGATTAAATTTAAAATAACCCTGGGCAGTAGGGACGAGCAGCGCCTCCGCAACGGGAGAAGCTGTTCGAGTACGAAGAGAGCCATAAACACAGTGGCGGTAACCGCGAGCGTGAGGATCGCCGGACGCATTTCACAGAAGCGTATCTAAACGGTTCTCGGTTGCAGCATTAAAGCCTCGACGATTATGATGGCGAATATCTGCCCGCAATTTCGCAAGAAGTGATCGTGTAAGGTAATGAACAGATTTGCACAGAAACTGGAGGAGCGCTCAATCTCCTTTCGTCGTGGACGCCCCGAGATTCTTCAGGTCAACGTTGGCAAGCTTTGCAATCTCACTTGCGTGCATTGCCACGTGAACGCGGGACCGAAGCGGAAAGAAATTATGACCCGTGCAACGATTGATTGCATCGTCGATTGGCTAGCCAAGACCGAGATTCCAACGGTCGATCTTACCGGCGGCGCGCCGGAAATGATTCCAGATTTTCGCTATTTCATTGAACGGGTGAGGAGGCTGCACCCGTCGCGGCACGTGATCGATCGCTGCAATCTCACGATCCTACTTGAGTCCGGTTATGAAGGTCTCGCTCAATTTCTTGCCCGACACAGCGTGGAAATCATCGCATCGATGCCATGCTACACAGCAGAGAACGTCAACGCACAACGCGGCGAAGGCGTGTTTGATGGAAGCATCGCCGCCTTGCAGTTGCTTAACTCGTTAGGCTACGGCATCGATTCAGAGCTTCCGTTGCATTTGGTTTACAATCCGGTCGGTGCGTTTTTGCCCGGGCCGCAAGACGACCTGGAATCCGATTATAAACGCGAGCTTTTCTCGCATTTCGGCATCGTGTTTAACAAACTCTATTCGATCGCCAACATGCCGATCGGGCGATTCGCGGCATTTTTGCGGCACAATCGTCAACTTAAGGAATACATGGACTTGCTGGTACATGCGTTTAACCCCACAACGATTGACGGACTCATGTGTCGCAACACCATTAGCGTCGGATGGCGCGGCGAGGTTTACGATTGCGACTTTAATCAGCAGCTGAATATGCAATGGCAAAATCCGGACGAGTCGGGACTTTTTCTCTGGGATATCGATCCTGAGAAGATCGACAATCGCGAGATCATGACCGGCAACCACTGCTTCGGCTGCACGGCGGGCGCGGGCTCAAGCTGCGCCGGCGCAGTGCTCTAGGTTGGGCGACCCCTCTGCGTCGTCTTCTTCTAATGGACGCGACTGAGCGCGTCCCCAATTTTATCCCAGCGAAATCAATTTGTCGCTCAATGTTTTGATGCGACGACAATGTGCGCAGCCATTGGAATGGCGAACCGATCGCCTTTAGCGTAGCGTCGTACGCCAGCTTCAATCGTTCGCATGATCGCCTCGAGCTGGTCCGATGCTTGCCGCGCCAACAATCCAGCTGTGCGGACTCCCGCGTCGCGCTCGGCTTCGAAGAGATAACGCGGCGTTGGAACATTCCATTCCACCGAATGCGTCTCGAAGATTATTGACTCGGCATGGAATCCATTTCGCGCCAGGGCTTTTCGGCATTCCTGCTTGTTAGCATATAAAAACTTCGAGGGCCCTTCTGGCACGTCGATATTCAGATTTGCATGAGCTTCGATCGCGTCGTTCACAATTTTGCCCCCGGGATTTTCGTGTGGCTCCGCCCAGATCGTGAAGCCAAATTTTCCTCTGGGTCGCAAAACACGGAATGCTTCCGCGCATGCTCTTTCCGGAGACGAGAGATGGAGCAGCCCAAAATTCATCAGCACGCGATCATAGCTCGCGTCTGCGAATGGCAACTGTTGGGCATCGCCTTCGCGAAAACTGATTTCGGGAAACATGTTGCTGGCGATTTCAGCCATATTTCTCGAAAAATCGATGCCCATCGAGTTCGCTCCTACCTTCTTGACGGCGGCAGATACGTATCCCGGGCCACACGCGACATCTAATACCGACAGTTCCGTTGAAACTTGGGCAGCATCGATCAAATAAGGAATGAACTGCCGGGTCAGTGACGACCAGACAGCATCGTATTTTTCCGCTACGCGCTGCCAGCCTTCGTATTCGAATTGCGTAAATTCGTCGTCTTTCCTCACAGCACGAGCAAAATAGCTACAGTTACTCCAGCGGAAATTCGACAGGCTCTTCTTCCTCCCGCGGAACAAGCTTATTTCGCTCAATGATTCGAGCACATGTGTTCCAACGGAGCAAAGCATCATCATTGCCGGGGGAACGAATTGCTTCTGCCGTTTCAAACCAGCTCATCGCTTCGCGAAAAAGGTCGTACGCCTGAAATCGGCAACCGGGTGTGTGTTGGATTAGCTTTGTTTTAGCACGGCGTTCGGCAAAAATTCCGGCGTAATAAGCGCGCTCATATTCGCTGCGAATGCGCGCGAGTAACTCCTTGACCTGAGTGTCGCTCACACCGTAGCCCTTCGCCAAGCGATCGGTCAGCGCGAGGAGCAATGTGATGATTGCTTCCTGATTCTCGGGATCAGTCTTCAGCACATCGAGGCAAATGCTTTCCGCTTCGGCGGGTTCGTTAAGCAGCCGATAACGCATCGCTTTTTCGAGCGCGGCGGGAACTGCTTCCTTGGAGAGCGACTTTAGCTCGGACATGGCTTTGCAATGTTAGAGTGGAAACTACCTCCTATTTTCAACATCGTAAGATTTTCAACCTTTTAACTTTTTCTTGATCCACCTCCAAAACCAGCCAAACGGGTCATAAAAGTCGTCCACCACGCGTTCCTTCAATGGGATGATTCCATTGTCTGTAATTTCAATGCCTTCCGGGCAGACCTTGGTACAGCATTTCGTGATGTTGCAGTAACCGATCCCCTGCGCATTTCGCAATTCCTCGATCCGATCTGCGGTATCGAGCGGATGCATCTCGAGCGCGGCCACGTGAATCAAAAACCGCGGCCCAATGAATTTTTCGTACATCCGATGATCGCGCAGGACGTGACACACATCCTGGCAAAGAAAACACTCAATGCATTTTCGAAATTCCTGAACGCGATCGATGTCCTGCTGCTGCATTCGCCAAGTTCCATCCGGCGCATCGGGCGGACGCGGCTTAAATTTCTTGATTTTCTTCTTCACTCGAAAATTCCATGAGACATCAGTGACTAAATCCTTAAGTACCGGGAATGCTTTCATTGGCTCGACGGTCACCGGTTTTTCCAAAGGAAGCTCGCTTAGCCGCGTCATACACATCAGCTTCGGCATACCGTTGACCTCCGCCGAACACGAACCGCACTTGCCCGCTTTACAGTTCCATCGACATGCAAGATCATTGGCTTGCGTCGCCTGAATCTGATTTACGGCATCGAGCACAACCATTCCCTCGGAGACCTCTGTCGCATAGTCTCTGAATTCGCCGCCGCTGCGGTCGCCACGCCAGATTTTGAAAACGGCTGTGCTCATTTCATTTCGTCGATCACTTGCTTTAAATAATCCGGCATTTCTGGAAGCGGTTCGCGCCGAACTTGCATGGATCCGTCCGCGGCCTTCGAAACCATCGTGTTCACGTTACCAAGAGCGTCGTCCTTGTTCGGATAATCTTCGCGAAATTGGGCGCCGCGACTTTCTTTTCTCTCCAACGCTGCACGTGTGATCGCCTCCGAAACAGTAAGCAGATTTTTTAGATCTAACGCAGTATGCCACCCTGGATTGAATTCGCGGTTACCCGTGATACCAAGGCGCTTTACCCGTTGCCAAAATTTGCCCAGATGTTCGAGCGCAGATTTCATCTCGGTTTCATTCCGTACGATTCCAACGCTGTCTTGCATAATCTCCTGCAAATTCTGTTGCAGCTCATACGGATTTTCACCGCGGCTTTGCTCGAATGGTGCGAGAGCTTCGCGCGCGGCGACGTCGACCTTCGCATTGTCGACATTGCCTAACGAATTTTCTTTGGCGAACTTTGCGGCAAATTCTCCCGCACGTTTTCCAAATACTAAAAGATCGGAGAGCGAATTGCCGCCGAGCCGATTTGCGCCATTGATCCCGGCAGCACATTCACCCGCCGCGAACAATCCGGCTACACGCGACATCTGGGTGTCCGGATCGACACGCACTCCGCCCATGATGTAATGCGTAGTCGGTCCGACTTCCATTGGCTCTCTTGTAATATCGATATCGGCAAGTTGCTTAAACTGATGATACATGCTCGGCAGCTTGCGTTTGATGTATTCCTCTGCGTTCGGAAGCTTCTTCTTGATCCATGAAATATCGAGAAACACGCCACCGTGCGGACTCCCCCGCCCTTCTTTGACTTCGCGCACGATGCAGCGGGAAACATGGTCGCGAGTCAGTAATTCCGGCGGACGCCGCGCGTTCTTGTCGCCTTGGCAGTAACGCCAGCCTTCCTCTTCGTTGTCGGCGGTCTGCGTCCGATAATTTTCCGGAATGTCGTCGAACATGAAACGACGGCCCTTCTTGTTGGTGAGGATTCCGCCATCACCACGGACGCCTTCGGTGACTAAGATTCCCATCACGCTTGGAGGCCAAACCATCCCCGTGGGATGAAACTGGATGAACTCCATATCGAGCAACTCCGCGCCAGCTTCGTAGGCAAGGGCATGGCCGTCGCCAGTATATTCCCAACTGTTACTCGTGATCTTGTAGGCGCGCCCGATTCCGCCTGTTGCCAGCACGACCGCTTTGGCACGAAATATTTTGAAACGCCCGCGCTCGCGCTCATAGCCGAAAGCACCGACCACACGCTCGCCATCTTTTAATAACGAAAGGATCGTCTGCTCCATATGCACATCGATGCCTTGGTGCACTCCGTGGTCTTGGAGCGTGCGAATCATCTCCAATCCTGTGCGATCGCCAACATGCGCAAGCCGCGGATATTTATGGCCGCCAAAATTTCGCTGTAAGATCCGACCATCTTTCGT
>Ga0209156_10002806_pt1 | contig 13491 bp, 16 predicted proteins | sample GraSoiAngelo_124_FD_185881 | JGI IMG/M metagenome (GOLD analysis project Ga0209156, IMG submission 185881) | Grasslands soil microbial communities from the Angelo Coastal Reserve, California, USA - 14_0927_05_20cm (SPAdes) (version 2) | ecosystem: Environmental > Terrestrial > Soil > Grasslands...
GGCTGTTGCCGCGTGATGATTCTGAACGCCTCCGGCTGCCTCGACGCGCTGACGGCACCCGCGGTGGCGCGTTCGCTCGATGCCTTCGTGACCAAGACCGTGACGCCGTTGCCGCGGGAAGGGAACCCGCCCCCGCGAATCGCCGAGGTCGAGCAGGGAATGTTGAACTCGATCGGACTGGCGAATCCCGGCATCGACCGCTTCCTCTCGCAGACGCTGCCCCGGCTGGGCGAGCTCGGCGTACCGGTCTGGGTCTCGGTCGGCGGCTTCACGGTTGCGGACTACGCCGACCTCTGCGACCGGCTCGATGACCGCCCCGAGGTCGAGGCGATCGAGCTCAACGTCTCTTGCCCCAACGTCGATGACGTCCCGGGCAGCGTGGGGGAGATCGTCGCCGCGGCGCGGGCTGCGACCCGAAAGCCGCTCTACACAAAGCTCTCCCCGGCGACCGCGGACATCGCGGAGGTCGCCCTGGCGGCGCAGCGGGCGGGCACGGACGGGCTTTCGCTCGTCAACACGATCCTCGGCCTCGCCCTGGACAACCACACGCTGAAGCCACGCCTGTCCCGCGGCGCGGGAGGCCTCTCCGGGGCCGCGCTCAAGCCGATCGCGCTCGCGGCGGTCTACGCCTGCTATGCGGCGACCGGTCTCCCGATCGTCGGGATGGGCGGCATCGCCTCGGGCCGAGATGCGATCGAGATCGTCGCGGCCGGGGCCGCGAGCGTCGCACTCGGCACGATCCTCTTCTCAGACCCCGATGCTCCGGGCCGGATCCGAGCCGAACTTGCAAGTGAGATGGCGGCGCTCGCTGTTGGCGAGGCCGACAACGTAATCGGCCTCGCGCACGCGAAAACGACCGCAGCCTCTGAGACCGCTGCCGCCGCTGCGGCGCTGTCTGTCCAGTAAACATGCTGCAAATGGGCACCTTTCTTCCTGGTTGACGGCCCCGCCCCACTTGTTAGTATGCGGCGTTCGTGCCAGCGCTCAAGACTCAGGCCCAGGCACCCCTCCGCTCGCTGGATCAGCGCATGGAAGCGCTCAAGCGGGCGAACGACATTCGCGTCCGCCGGGCGCAGCTGAAAAAGGACCTCAAAACCGGCTCCGCCAACATCCACGATGTTCTCCGGAATCCGCCGGAGTACGTTTCGACGGCGAAGGTCTTCGACATCCTCATGGCCGTGCCGAAATTCGGCCGCGTCAAGGCCGCCCGGCTCCTAAACCAGTGCCGGATCAGCCAGTCGAAGACCGTTGGAGGGCTGTCTGAGCGCCAGCGCGCCGAGCTCATCGGGCTCTTCAACAGGTAAGCGCCCGCCGGTTTTCGTCATCACCGGGACGTCCGGGGAGGGGAAGAGCACCCTTGCGAAGATGCTGCTCGAACGTGTCCCGGAGCTGGCGCTGGCCGTTTCCGCGACGACCCGTGACCGCCGGCCGGGGGAGGAAGACGGCCGCGAATATCACTTCATCAGCCGCGAGGAGTTCGACCGCCGGCTGGCTGCGGACGAGTTCCTGGAGTGGGTCGAGTGGCCCTGGGGCGAGCACAAGCGGGCCGGGACTCTGTGGTCGGAGATCGAGCGCATCACGGGCAGCGGCCGGCCGGTCCTGCTCGAGCTCGAAACCGGCGGTGCGCTGGCCGTGCGCGACCGGATTCCTGGGAGCGTGACGATCTTCATCACGGCGCCGAACCGCGAGGAGCTCGAGCGGCGGCTGCGCGCGCGCGGCACCGAAAGCGAGGGCGAGATCGAGGAGCGGCTGGCCCAGGCGCTCGAGCAAAGCAAGCTGGCCGGCGAGTTCTCGTACACGATCGTCAATGACGATCTCGACCGCGCCATCGACGAGCTGGAGGGGATCGTCAGAAGGGAAATCGCAGCTGCAGGTAGCATCTCCGGGCCATGATTCATCCACGCATCGATGAACTGCTGGACAACGTTGACTCGCGCTACGCCCTCGTGATCGTCGCCGCGAAGCGCGCCCGGCAGATCAACAACTACCATCACCAGCTCGGCGAAGGCACTTTCGATCAGTTCCTGCCCCCGCTCATCGAGTCGCGCTCGAAGAACTACCTGACGATGGCGCTCGAAGAGACAGCCGAGGGCAAGATCAAGTACGAGTACAAGAAGTAGGAACGGAGGGAGCCGAGGCTCCCCCGCGTTCCCTCGACTTCCCTACTTGACGGTGAAGAAGCCGAACATCGTCGGCTCGTGCACGGAGCAGTAGTACTTCCACTTGCCGCGCTTGAGGGTGAGCGTCACCGTTTTCGGGCCGGTGAAGCTCGTCCCGGTCAGGTGCTTCTCGAACTTCGCGCCGGTTTCTTGCTCGAGCGTGAAGTTGTGGAACGAAGACTTGTCCGAGATGACGAACTTGTACGTGCCGGCCTTTAGTGATCTGACCTTGACTCCGGCCTTCGTCAGCTTGATCGTGTAGCCCGGACCGACCGTTCCCACCAGCTTCGGCACCGACCGCGCCTGACTGAACGCCGTGCCGGCAACGGCAAGCGCCGCAGCGACCCCTGCGAGTGGTACGAGAAATCGTCTAGACATCGATCTCCTTTGCCCGTCGGGGAATTGACGCCTGCAATACGCCGACCACCCGCCGGCGGTTTCCGGGCCGGGCCAAGCGTCGCCGGGCCCGAGGCCTTGTAACAGTCTGTTACAAGCGGCTTTCGGCTTGAACACGCGGCGATTCGTGGACAGATGGTCCGTTCGAGGCAAGTCGTTCTGCGTAACAGACTGTTACATGGGCCGTGCGGGTCGAACCTCGTGATCGCCTCGTCCCGGCCCGTTGTTGCCGCCCGGCTACGTCCTGAGGGAGCCCGGCCCGGTCGGAAACCGGGTGGAGAATCCCTTTCTTCTGGCGGCGGGAGGGCAGAATGGTTGTCATGGCACGAGTCCTGCTCGGCGTAACCGGCGGCATCGCGGCCTACAAAGCGGCCGAGCTGGCGCGGTTGCTCGTCAAGGCCGGGCATGAGGTGACGCCGATCCTCACCGACGAGGCCGAGACATTCGTGACTGCGAAGACGTTCGAGGCGCTCGCTCGACGGGAGGCGGCGCATGAGCTCTACCCGCACCTCGTTGCGGCCGATGCGCTCGTGATCGCGCCGCTCTCGGCGAACACGCTCGCGAAGCTGGCGCACGGACTCGCCGACAACGTGCTCACCCAGACCGCCCTCGCCTTTGGCGGCCCAGTGCTCGCGGCACCGGCGATGAACCCGCACATGTGGGCTCACGCCGCGACGCGCGCGAATGTCGCCGAGCTGCGTGAACGCGGCCTCGTTTTCGTGGGTCCAGACGAGGGCGAGCTCGCCGAAGGCGAGTGGGGCATCGGTCGGATGAGCGAGCCGGAGGAGATCTTCGCCCGCGTCGAGGCCGTGCTCACGCGGCGCCACCAGCTCGCGGGCAAGCGGGTTCTGGTCAGCGCCGGCGGTACGCGCGAGCCCCTCGACGCCGTGCGGTTCGTCGGCAACCGCTCGTCGGGGCGGATGGGGGTCGCGCTCGCCGAAGAAGCGCGGCTGCGAGGGGCCGACGTCACGTTGGTTGCGGCAAATCTCGCCGTGCCCGCGCCGGGCAAGGTCGAGCTCGTGCCGGCGGCGACGGCTGCGGAGCTCGAGCGGGAGGTGCTCGCCCGCGCCGACGCCGACGTGGTCCTGATGGCCGCGGCGATCGCCGACTACCGGGCGGCAAAGCAGAGCGCCGAAAAGCGGCCGAAGAGCCGAGAGCCGTGGACGGTGACACTCGAGCCGACGACCGACGTGCTCGCTCAGCTCGGCCAGCGGCGCCGCGATGGCCAGGTGTTGGTCGGCTTTGCCGCCGACCGCGGCGAGACAGGGCTGGCGCGCGCGCGAGAAAAGCTGGAGGCGAAACGCTCCGACCTGATCGTCTTCAACGACGTCTCAAGAGAGGACATCGGTTTCGACGCGACCGAGAACGAGGTCGTGCTGGTCTCGGCGGCAGGAGAGCGGCGAATCCGCAAAGCGCCGAAGGAGCGAATCGCAAGTGAGATCCTCGACGAGATCGTGAAGCTGGTGGCGAAGACGTAATGGACGATCCGCTCCGGAGCGCCGCGACCCGGATCGGCTCCGACGAGTCGATCCGTCGTATCGTCGCGAACCTCGGCGGGGTCGTCCACGCCCCTGACGACACCTTGCAGCTGACCGTTCTCTGCCTGCTGGCCGAGGGCCACCTGATCATCGAGGACCTTCCGGGCGTGGGGAAGACGACACTCGCGAAGGCGCTCGCGCGCTCGATCGACTGCTCTTTCTCGCGCCTGCAGTTCACCCCGGACCTGCTGCCTTCGGACGTGACCGGCGTCAACGTCTTCAACCAGCGGTCGAACGAGTTCGAGTTCCGTCCCGGCCCCGTCTTCACGAACCTGCTGCTCGTCGACGAGATCAACAGAGCTTCGCCGAAGACGCAGGCGGCGCTGCTCGAGTGCATGCAGGAGGACCAGGTGACGGTCGACGGCCACTCGTACGAGCTCGCCCGGCCGTTCATGGTGATCGCGACCCAGAATCCGGTCGAATACGAGGGGACCTATCCGCTGCCCGAGGCCCAGCTCGACCGCTTCACGATGAGGCTCGCGATCGGCTATCCGCCGCTCGCCGGCGAGGCGCGCATGCTGACCGAACAGACGGTGGACCCGCCCCTGGAGACGCTCGAGCCCGTCGCGACAGGCGGCGAGGTTCTCGAGCTGATGGAGCAGGCCCGAGGGATCTTCGTCGAGGAAAGCCTCAACCGGTACGTGGTGGCGCTGCTGCGGCAGACGCGCCAGGACGAGCGCCTCTACGTGGGGGCGAGTCCGCGGGCCGGGATCGCGCTCCTTCGCGTCGCAAAGGCGCGGGCACTCGCAGCCGGACGCGAGTTCGTCGAGCCCGACGACGTGAAGGCGATCGCGGAGCCCGTGCTCGCGCACCGGCTGATGCTGGCGCCTGAGGCGCGATCCGCAGGCCTGACGCCCGGCGAGCTCGTTCGCGACGCGCTCGAACACACCCCGGTCCCGGTATGACACTCCGGGGCCGCGCGCTGCTCGGCCTCGGTCTCCTGACCTACGTCGCCGCGCGCGCGTTCGGCTCGAAGCCGCTGTACCCGGTCGCACTCGGGCTCCTGTTCGCGACGGTGGCCGCCTGGCTGTGGGTCCGGCTCGCGCAAGGGCCGATGCGCCTCCACCGCGAGCTCGGCGCCGAGGAGCGAATCGAGGGCGACGACGTCGACGTCGAGTTGCGGCTCGAGCGCGACGCGCGTGTGCCTCCGGCCTCGCTTGTGCTCGTCGAGAGTGTCTCCGGTCTGGGCGAGCGACGGACGCCGCTCGATTCCAGACGTGGCCGCTACACGCTTTCGGGTGTGCGTCGCGGGCGCTACGTCTTCCTCGACGCTCGCGCCGTGCTCGAAGACGCCTTCGGCCTGCAGCGGGCCGAGATCCCGCTTGCAGCTCCTTGGACGCTGCTCGTCTATCCGAGGCTGGTCGAGCTCGACCGGCTCTTCTCCGAGGGAGGAATCTACGCCCACGACGGGCGGCGGCTCCTGCTCCGCCGCCCGAGCGGCTTCGACCTGCACAGCGTGCGCGAGTACGAGCAGGGGGAGTCTCTGCGCAAGGTGCACTGGCGCTCGACGGCGAAGCGCGGGGAGCTGATGGTGAAGGAACTCGAGGACGCTCCGCGCGACGAGGTCGCAGTTTTGCTCGACGCAGAAGCAAGCGCGGTGGTAGGCGAGAGCTTCGACGTCCAGGTTCGAGTCGCCGGTTCGCTCCTGCTCGCACAGGCCCGGCGCGGACGGCGCGCGGTCCTGCTCGTCAATGGGGCCCATCGGACCGTCCAGCGTGTTCATTCCTACGAGACCGACTGGCAGCAGGCCTATGACCTGCTCGCCGCGGCCGAGGCCGACGGCCATGCGCCTGCGGCCGCGCTGCTGGGAGACGAAGGGAGCGCTGGCACCCGTGCGCTCGAGCTGACGGTCGTGACGGCCTCCCTTTCCGCAATGCTCGTCGAGCGGCTGCTGCAGCGGACGCTCGGCCAGCGCCGAGCCGCTCTCGTTTACGTCGATCCGGCGAGCTTCGGCGCGAACGGCGCGCACTCCGCGCCCCAGCCGGCGCTCCTTCGCCTACAGGCGGGCGGAGTCCCCGTCGCCGTCATCCGCCGGGGAGACGACCTCGTAACAAGGCTCGGCACGAGAGGCGTCGGTGATTCGGTCCGGGGAGGCGTCGCGTGACCAGGTTCAGCGGTCGCGCGAGTGAATCGCGCGACCTCTCAACCGGCATCGCAAGCGATGCCTCGGCGGAGAGGCGATGCGAAAGGCCGCAGGTGGTTAGGACCGCCGCTCTCTGCGCGGGCCCGGCCGCGCTGCTGGCGTGGAGCTGGCTGCGCCTCGCCCAGCCGCATGCCGGTGCCTCGACAGCGCTCTGGGTGGTCGCCCTGGCCGTCGTGCCTGCGATGCTGCCTCGGCCGCGCTGGCGGGCGATCGCGCTGGTCCCCGCGTCGGTGCTGGCGTTACATACCGCGCTCGGCGTCTGGATCGTCCACCCGATCAGGCTGGTTGGGCGCTTCGGAGGCGGCTTTCTGGAGTTCTACGACGTCCGACTGCCATTCGCGGCGGCCTCGCACCCTCGGATGGAGGGCGTGATCCTCGTCGCTCTCTTCGCCTCCTGCGCCGCGCTCAGCCTGGCCGTTGCCGCGCGCAAGCCGGTGCTCGCCGCGGTGGCCGTCGTCGTCGCTGCCGGCTGGCCGGCGACGCTGCTCACCGGCCCGGACGATCTGTCGAGAGGAGTCGCCCTGCTCGCGGTCGTCCTTTCGCTCGTCGTCGGACTAGGCGGGCCGGTGCAGCTGCGGCGGCTCGCCTTCGCCGGCGTCGCAGGCGGCGCGGTCGTCCTGGCGGCCTTCGCGGCGTCCACCTCCTCGGCGGTCGCGAGCGGCCAGGTTCTTCATTGGCAGGGCTGGGACTTCTATACCAAGTCGCCGAAACCAGTCGGCGTCGAGTACGTGTGGAACTCGAATTTCAGCGGCCTCCACTTTCCGAAGAAGGTGACGAGCGTCCTGGCCATCCGGGCACCGAGCAGGCCGACGTACTGGCGCGCGACGACGCTGGACAGGTTCGACAGAGGCAACTGGTACGAGACCAAATCTCTCCCGGTTCCACCGACACGGATCAACGGCCGTGACGAGTTGATCGACGATCCCGAGCTCCCGGCGGCCGCACGCGACTCGAGGCGCTGGATCCGGCAAGACGTAACCGTCGAGGCCCTACGCGACACCCATCTGATCGGAGCCAGCGTCCCGGTCGCCTTCGGCGCGGGCTCATACGCGGTCGCGTACAGCGTGGGCGGTGTGGGCTACCTGCAAGATCAGCAGCTCGCCCGAGGGGACCACTACAGCGTCTGGAGCTACCAGGCCCAGCCGACGCCGCGGGAGCTCGCCGCGCTGCCGGCGCGCTACCCCGAGCAGGTCAGGAAGACCGACCTCGGCGTGGGGGGGCGGGCGACCGTGCCGCCGTTCGGCGGCCCGGATCGCGAGCGGCGGGTGGCGCGGATCTTCATGACTTCCACGCAGGCGCGCCCCTACGACGGCTTCTATGAGACGGCGAGGCGCATCGTCGGCGACCCTTCGAACCCGTATGCCGCAGCGCTCGAGCTCGAGGCCTGGTTCCGCTCAGGAGCTTTCCGATACGACCAGACGCCGCCTCAAAGCTCGAAGCTGCCGCCGCTGGTCGCCTTCGTCATGCGCACTCACCGCGGCTACTGCCAGCATTTCGCCGGCGCGATGGCGTTGATGCTCCGGTATCTCGGGATTCCCGCCCGCGTCGCCGCAGGCTTCACGAGCGGCGAGTACGACCGCGGCAAGCACGAATGGACTGTCACCGATCACGACGCGCACACGTGGGTCGAGGCCTGGTTCCCCCGATACGGCTGGCTGCCGTTCGACCCGACGCCCGGCCGGGGATCGCTGAACGGGACGTACACGGCGTCGTCACCGCACTTCAATCTCACGGGCGGGCTGCTCGCGGTCGCACAGCACTTGAGGAAGCCCGGCGCGTTCGACCTGCGCAGGCTGAGGGGCGCTCACGGGAATGCGGCGACGACTCCGCTCCGGTTGAAGGACCACGCGAAGCCTGGCCCGACCGGGGCGCGGATCGGCGCACTGCTGCGGCTCCTCGTACTCGTTTTCGCAGCGCTCCTGGCGGTCGTCGCGGCAGCGAAGATCGCCGTTCGCAAGCGCCGGTATCTCACGCGCGATCCGCGCAAGCTTGCGCGCGCATGCGTGCGCGAGCTGTCGGACTTCGCTGCCGACCAGGGTGCGAAGGTGCCGCCGAGTGCGACCTTGCGCGAGCTTGCCCAGGTGATCGAGGCGGAGCTGGGCGTCTCGGCATCCGCGTTCGTATCGGCCGCTGCGGAAGCGAGGTTTGGACCCACCGCCCACGCCCGCGGGAAAGCCCACGCGGCGCGGCGTGAGCTGCGGTCGCTGCGCCGCGACCTGAGGGCGGCGCTGACGCGCACCGAGCGTGTGGCCGGGCTCGTCTCCCTCCGGTCGCTCGGGCTGACGGGATGAGCGGTTTTGTACGTTTCGAAAATTGGGCCAACCCGAGATTTGACGGATGCGCTTGACTTGATGCAGGAGAACTTCCGTAACTGAGCAGGAGCGAATGAGCGAGACCTACAACCTCTTTCAGCAGGGCCGGGCTCACCTTCGGGAGGGCATGGCCGCCCAGGCCACCGTCTCGCTCGAGAAGGCGAAGCGCCGCGAGCCTGAGAAGGCCTCGATCCGCGAGGCGCTCGGGATCGCCTACTTCCGCATCCACCGTTACGTGGAGGCAGAGAGCGAGTTCCGGAAGCTGCTCGAGCTCGCGCCCGCCGACGACTACGGCCACTACGCGCTCGGGCGCTGCCTCGAGAAGCAGGGGCGCCAGACCGAGGCCCAGGGGCACTACAAGCTCGCGAGCTCGCTGCGACCCGCCAGCAAGCACTACTCGTCACGAATCCGCGACGTCGCTTAGCCGGCCATGCGCGCTGTCGTCCAGCGCGTCTCCCGGGCTCGCGTCGTTGTTGCTGGCAATACGGTCGGCGCCATCGGCCGGGGCCTCTGCGTGCTCTTGGGCGTGGCGGCCGATGACGGAAGCATCGATGCGGAACGCCTCGCCCAGAAGATTGCCCGTCTGCGCATCTTCGAGAACGAGGCCGGCAAGTTCGGTCTCAGCCTGGTCGACGTCGGCGGCGACGCGCTGGTCGTGAGCCAGTTCACCCTGATCGCCGAGACGTCGAAGGGCAATCGGCCCAGCTTCGCCGGAGCGGCGCCGCCGGAGCAGGCCGAGCCGCTCTACGAGGCGTTCTGCGCTTCGCTGCGGACGCTCGGCCTTGGCGTCGAAACGGGGCTGTTCGGCGCGCGAATGCAGGTCGAGCTCATCAATGACGGCCCGGTGACGCTGTTTCTGTCTTAGACATATGTGTTTGACCTATAATCACGGCGATGAGACATCGCCACCCGCGCGGGGTTCGCAGCCGGCGTCAGACCAGGCCGGGTCACTGGCACGTCCGAGCGCGCGTCGAGCGCTTCGTCGAGCCCTCGCTTCTGCTGCTCCTTCGTGAGCGGCCGCTGCACGGCTACGAGCTGATCGAGCGGCTCCCCGAGGTGGCGGGGGAGGGTCGCGTCGACGTCGGCAATCTCTATCGGCTCTTGCGTGCGCTCGAGGCGGAGGGCCTCGTCAGCTCTGAGTGGAGCGCTGACCTCCCCGGCCCGGCGAAGCGCACCTACGAGCTGACGGCCGAAGGCCGGCGCCTGCTCGACCGTTGGGCCGAGGCGCTGCGGCAGGCCCAGGCCGACGTCCAGAACTTTCTCGATCGCTACGACCAGGACGAGAGGAGGTGAACCGATGCACGGAAGGAGACATCACCGGCACGGCGGCTGCGGCCGTGGCCGCCGCTTCCCCGACGCGGAGACGTTGCTCCGCCGCCTGGAGGAGTACCAGCGCGACCTGGAGGAGGAGACGGCCGATGTGGCTGACCTGATCCGCCGGCTCAAGGAGGAGAAGACGCAGACGGCAAGTGTCTGAGGCGGTGCGCCCCGCACCATGCGGGGCGAAACGCCCTACCGAATCGTGATTCGATTCGGTGGCCAGTACGTGATCGAGGCAGGCCCAATGAAGCTCGAGCGGGCGACCGGGCCCCAGTCGCGCGAGTCGCAGGACGCCACGCGGTTGTCGCCCATCATCAAGTACTGCCCCGGCTCGAGCTTCGGCCACCTGTCCGTGTGCTGGTCGCGCTCCGACGCAGGCACGTACGGCTCCGCGAGCCGCTTGCCGTTGACGAACACGAAGCCGTTGCGCTCCGACACGGCCTCGCCCGGCAACCCGATCACCCGCTTGATGAAGATCAGCGAGCCGCTTTCCCCGCAATCGGCTGCTGCGGCGGGCGCGTGGAAGACCGCGATCTCGCCGCGGTGGGGATCTCGGAAGCGGTAGACGATCCGCAGCGCGATCACTCGGTCGGAGTAGCGGGCGCGGCAGCCGCTGGCCGGCTTCGCGCAGTGCAGGGTCGGTTCCATCGACGAGGATGGGACGCGGTACGGCTTGGCCACCTCGGCCTCGAAAACCAGAACGAGAGCGACAGCAACCGCGATCGTCAGCACCCAGTCGAGGACGCGCCGCCACGGTCGCGGTAGGCGGCCGAACAGACGGTCGGCGATCACCGGGTCGCCCAGGCGAACGCTTCCGCCCAGGCGTCGTAGAGCATGTGTCCCTTGCCGCCGACGAGCTCGAAAGTGGCGTTGGGCAGTCGCTCGGCGACGCGGCGCCCGAGCGCGTGGGGCGCCAGCACGTCGAGCTCGCCCTGCCTGCGCCCGTCGGACAACGCGATCGTTCCCTCGCGGGTTTCGGCGGGGATTGCGGACACGGGCCTTGCTATCCTGCCAGCACCACATTTCACCGGCTTGGCGAAATGGGCGCGCGGCGCCCATTTTTTATGACGTAGGAGGACAGATGGAAGGTGTACACACCAAGGAGCGTCAGCTCGAGCACGAGCTGACCGGGCGAATCGAAGAGCGGGTGCCGGGCACGGAAGTGCTCGCCGTCGAACTGCTCGGCCCCGAGCGCTTCTGCATCTACATCGACCATCCCGAGGGCGTCGACCACGCCCTCTGCGAGCGCGTCACCCGCGAGCTCGACGACTACCGGCGCGAGTACACGATCGACGTCTCTTCGCCGGGCCTCGAGCGCCCGCTGCGCAAGCCCGCGCATTTCGAGCGCTTCGTCGGCCGCCGGGTCGCGCTCCGCACGGCCGCCGAGATCGCAGGCCGGAAGCGCTTCAAGGGCGAGCTGATCGGGGCGGACGAGCAGGCTGTCCACCTCGCCACCGAGCCGCAGCCAGTGGACATCCCGTACGAGCAGATCGTGCGGGGCAACCTGATCGACGAGGGAAACAAATGAGCAGAGAGATCATCGAGTTCGTCCAGGAGCTCGAACGAGACAAGGGAATCGAGTCCGACACGCTGATCGAGGCGCTGGAGGACGCGCTGCTTGCCGCCTACAAGAAGACGCCGGGCGCGTCGCGCCATGCCGTGGTCGAGCTCGACCGCGAAGAGGGTGACTTCCGCGTTTTCTCGATCGAGCTGCCTCCCGACATCGAGGAGCGGCTGCTCGAGGAGGCGCGCGAGCGCGTGCTGACCGAGCTCGAGCAGGCCGAGGAGGAGACCGGCGAGCGCTCGCACGTACTCGTCCAGGACGAGGACCTCGAGATCGACTGGTCCGACGTCCCCGAGGAGCAGGTGAAGCGGGCGGATGTGACGCCGGAGAACTTTGGCCGCATCGCGGCGCAGACCGCCAAGCAGGTCATCACCCAGCGGATCCGCGAGGCCGAGCGCCAGATGATGTACGAGGAGTACATCGACCGCGTCTCCGAGGTCGTCACCGGGATTGTCCAGCAGGCGGGCGACCGCAACAACGTGCTCGTCGACCTCGGCAAGGTCGAGGCGCTCCTGCCTCGCTCCGAGCAGGTCGATGGCGAGCGCTACGAGCAGGGCTCGCGCATCAAGGCCGTCATCACCGAGGTTCGCTCCGGTACCAAGGGCCCGCAGGTGATCGTCTCCCGGCGCGATCCCGAGCTGATCAAGACGCTGTTCGAGCTCGAGGTGCCCGAGATCGCCGATGGCCTGGTCGAGATTCGCGGCGTCGCGCGTGAGCCCGGCTACCGCTCGAAGATCGCCGTCGAGTCGCACGCCCAGGGCGTCGATCCGGTCGGCGCCTGCGTCGGCCCGCGCGGCTCGCGTGTTCGCATGGTCGTCTCCGAGCTCCGCGGCGAGAAGATCGACATCATCCCCTGGAATCCCGAGCCCGCGCGCTTCGTCGCCAAGGCGCTCTCGCCGGCGCGAGTTCGCGAGGTCTACCTCGACGACGACGGTAAGGAGGCGACGGTCGTCACTCCCGACGACCAGCTCGCGCTCGCGATCGGCAAGGAGGGCATGAATGCCCGCCTCGCCGCCCGCCTGACCGGCTGGAAGATCGACATCCAGTCCGACAGCGAGTTCGCCCAGGCCGAGGCCGAGGCTGCCTTCGGGGGCGGGGGAGAGGACGAGGAGTTCACCGGCCGCTGCGCCGCGATTCTCTCGAACGGCAAGCGCTGCCCAAACGCGGCGCTGCCCGGTTCGCGCTACTGCGGCGTTCCCGCTCACCAGGAGCTCGCTCAGCGCGAGATCGAATCGCCGGATGTCGAGCCCGTGGTCACCGAGCCAGAGCCGGAGCTCGAGGCGCTGGCCGATGAATTGCCGCCGGACGCCGAAGCTGTCGGCCCGGCCGTGCCTGAGCCTGGCGACGAGCCGCTCGAGTCCGAGGCGCCCGCGGACGTTGCTGCCACACAGGGTCCCCCGGCGACGGCGGTCGCCGACGCCGAAGGAGAGGTCGACCTCGACGTTTCGCACCCGCAGGTCGCGCCGCCGGAGGAGGTTCCGGCCGGCATTCCGGTCGAGTCGGCTTCGCACGACGGCGATGACCAGGCATCTGCGAGCGTCGCGGAGCCGGAGGACGGTTCCAGCGCTGCGTGAGTACACCGTAATGGCGGCACCGTCGCTTGCTCCGTTCGGAGTGGGTACCGACCGATCGGGGTCAGTGGCCACCCGAGTGAATCGGGCGGCCTCTTCAGCGACTTCGCAAGCGAAGTCGCGGCGGACGTGCGCCGGCTGCGGGCGGAAAGCGCCGCAGGCCGAGCTCATACGCTTCGTCGCGCACGAGGCGTCCCTGACCCCTGCCGCAGGAGCGCCTGGCCGCGGCGTCTACACATGCCGCCGGCTGGCCTGCTTCGAGCGCGCGAGGGCGCGAGCCGCGTTCAACCGAGTCCTTCGACAGACCGTGCGGGTCGATCCGGCGCTTGCACGGCTCTACACTGACGCCGATGGCTAACGGCCCGAACAGACCAAACCGCCCGATTCGGCCCCGTCAGGGCGCCGTCACCGGCCGCCGCAAGCGCCGCGTGGTGATCGACAACGCGGCCGCGAGGCCGCGCGAAAGCCCGCGCCAGGCGCGCGAGCGC
>Ga0209156_10002809_pt1 | contig 13480 bp, 12 predicted proteins | sample GraSoiAngelo_124_FD_185881 | JGI IMG/M metagenome (GOLD analysis project Ga0209156, IMG submission 185881) | Grasslands soil microbial communities from the Angelo Coastal Reserve, California, USA - 14_0927_05_20cm (SPAdes) (version 2) | ecosystem: Environmental > Terrestrial > Soil > Grasslands...
AAACCTGGTACTTTCAGGCGTCCAACGTGCGCGACTTTGCCTGGGCCGCCTCCCCCGATTTTCGCTGGGATGCATCGGCCTGGAACGGCGTCCTGATCCAGACGTTCTACCGGCCGGAGGCCGCTCCGTGGGAAGAGGCCAACCGGATGGCGTGGTTCACGATCAAGCATTTCAGCGAGACCTGGGGGATGTATCCCTGGCCGCACGCCACCACGGTCGAAGGCCTGATCGAGGGGATGGAGTACCCGATGCTGACCTTCGTGCCTTCCATCGACAAGCGCGAGGATCAGTTCTGGGTGCTCACCCACGAATTCGGCCACGAGTGGTTCCCGATGATGGTGGGCTCGGACGAGCGCCGTTATCCCTGGATGGACGAAGGCTTCAACACGTTCATCGACTACGGCTCGGCGGAGGGCTATTTCAAGGGAACGGCGTACGGCGACACGGTGCGGCGCGAGCTGCTGACCGACTATCGCATCTCGGCCGTCCCGGGGGCCGAGCAGCCGCTGATCACCAAACCGGTCGAGTCGCGCGACCTGGCGTGGACCGCCTACGAGAAGCCCGCGTTGATGCTCACCATCCTGCGCGACGCGGTGCTGGGCAAGGACACGTTCGAGCGTGCGCTGCGCGAGTACGTGCACCGCTGGTCGTTCCGGCACCCGCAGCCGGCGGACTTCTTCCGGACCATCGAGAACGTGTCGGGCAGGGACCTCGACTGGTTTTGGCGCGGCTGGGTGTACACGACGGCCCGGCTCGATCAGGCGGTCGATTCCGTGACCGCCGGGGGCGACACCGCGCTCGTCTTCCTCTCGAACCGCGGCCAGATGGTGCTGCCGGTGACGCTGGAGCTGCGCTACGCCGACGGCCCGGCCGAAACGCGCGACCTGCCGGTCGAGATGTGGAATCTGGGGAGCCGCTTTACGGCACGCCTCCCGACCGCCCGGCGGGTCGTCGGCGCCGTGGTGGATCCGAAGGGCGCGTACCCGGACGTCGATCGCTCCAACAACGCGTGGCCCAGGTTGGAACGGCACTAGCCGGACGACGCTTGCGCATCGCGCTCCTCACGTCGAGCCGGTTCTGGCGGGGCTCGAGCAGCGTGTTCGCGGTGCTGTCACGCGGCCTCGCCGAGCGCGGCCACACGACCACGGCGGTGGTGGCGTACGATGGCGTGGCCGCCGGGTTCCGGGAGCGCCACCTGGCCGTGCGCACGCTCCCCGTGGGCCACACTACCCTGCGGGGCGCGCGCGCCCTGCGGCAGGGCCTCCGGGACCTGGCGGCGGAGATCGTGCTCGTGGACCGGGCGCGCGACATCCGCCTGGCCGCGTTCGCTGCGCTCCGCACTCCGCTCGCCGTCGTGTACTGCATCAGCACGCCCCGTCCCCCGCGCGACCTGTTGACGCGCTTCGCGTTCCGGCGCGTGGCCTTGACCGTGTTCCTCACCCGTCAGCTCGCCGAGCGTAGCCTGGCGGAGGCGCCGTTCATGCGGCGGGCCGGGCATCGGGTGATCCCGAACGGCGTGGACTGCGTTCTGTTCCGTCCGGACGAGGCGGCCGGGCGCGCCTTCCGGCAGCGCCACGGGCTGGGCGACGGCCCGATGGTGCTCGGGGTGGGCGCGCTCGAGCTCGAGAAGCGGTGGGACCTGCTGCTCGAGAGCCTGGCGCTGCTGCCGGCGCCCGCCCCGCCGCTGGTGCTGTGCGGCTCTGGAGCACTCGAGGGCGCGCTCCGGGCGCAAGCGGGGAAGCTCGGCCTGGACGTGCGGTTGGTCGGCGCGGTGGACCCGGCGCAGCTCATCGGAGCCTACAACGCGGCGACGTGCGTCGTCCACACGCGCCCCGACGAAGTGTTCGCGCTCGCGCTGATCGAGGCGCTGGCATGCGGGCGGCCGCTGATCGCCTCGGGCGGCGGCGGCACTCCGGAGCTGGTGGGCGACGCCGGCGTCCTGGCCCCGCCGGCAGATCCGCGCGCGTTCGCCCGCCTGCTGCAGGACCTGCTGGGCGATCCGGGCCGGCGGGCGGCGCTCGGCGCGGCCGGACGGCAGCGCGCCGTGATGCATTTTTCGCGCGACCGGATGGTGCGCGACTACGGCGAGACGCTGGAAGCGTTGGGGGACGCGGCGCGAGGCTAGTGCAGCCCGCTCCCGCCCGCGAGCTGCTTGACCAGATCCCCGATGACCGCTTTGGCGTCGCCGAACAGCATCCACGTGTTGTCCTGCACGTACAGCTCGTTGTCGATCCCGGCGAAGCCCGGGTTCTTGCTCCGTTTGATGGCGAGGACGGTCTTGGCCTTGTCCGCGTCGATGATGGGCATGCCGTAGATAGGACTGCCTTTGGCGTAGCGCGCGGCCGGGTTCACGACGTCGTTGGCGCCGATCACGAGCGCCACGTCGCACTGCGGCATGTCGGGATTGATCTCCTCCATCTCGACGAGCGCGGTGTACGGAATGTTCGCTTCCGCGAGCAGCACGTTCATGTGACCCGGCATGCGGCCCGCCACCGGATGAATCGCGAACTTGACGGTGATGCCCCGCTTGGTGAGCTGATCGTACAGCTCGCGCACCTTGTGTTGGGCCTGGGCGACGGCCATGCCATATCCCGGGATGACGACCACGAGGTTCGCCTGCTCGAGCAGCTGCGCCGCCCCCTCGACCGTTTCCTGCTTCCAGGCTTTTTGCTCTGCGATCGCGGCGGTCTTCTGCACCGTCCCGAACGCCCCGAACAGCACGTTCGTGAACGACCGGTTCATGGCCCGGCACATGATGATGGAGAGAATGAGGCCGCTGGACCCGTCCAGCGCGCCCGCGGTCACCAGCAGCTTGTTGTCGAGTACGAAGCCCATCGCGACGGCCGAGAGCCCGGCGTAGGAGTTGAGGATGGAAATGACGGTAGGCATGTCGGCGCCGCCGATCGGGATGATGAGCAGCACACCGAACAGCACGGCGAGCCCGACGATCGCGTAGAAGGCCTGTCCCGACCACGCCGCCGTCGGGTGCAGCACGACCAGGACGCCCAGGGCCGCGGCGAGCGCCAGCACGCCGATGTTGACGACGTTCTGCCCCGGATACGTCACGGGCCGCTGCGGAATCCACTTGACCTCTTGCAGCTTGCCCGCGGCCATGAGGCTCCCCGTGAAGGTGAGGAATCCCAGGATCACCTCCGCCACGATGGCGCTGGTGCGGAACGTCGTGAGCTGCGCGGGATTCTCGGTGAGGCCGACGACGTATTCCGCGGTGCCGACCAGTCCGGCGGCGAGCCCGCCGAACGCATGCGAGAGCGCGGTCCGCTGCGGCACCGCGGTGAGCGGTACGAGGGAGAGCGGGACGCCGACGATGAATCCGGCGACGATCGCCAGGCCGATCCAGCCGTGGTGGACGATCTCCGGCTGGATCCACGTCGCCCCGACCGCGATCACCATGCCGGTCACGCCCGCGACGACGCCGCGGCGGGCCGTCTTGGGGTCGTTCATCCAGTGCAGCGAGAAGATGAACAATGCCGTCGCGAGCACGGCGGCCGCCTGGGCGATCGCGTGGATCATTGCTTCTTGAACATCTTGAGCATCCGGTCCGTGATCAGAAACCCGCTCACGATGTTGGTCATGGAGGCGAACAGCGCCACCGCGCCGATCAGGCGAATCGTCGTCGGGTAGTCGGCGCCGGCCACCACGATCGACCCCACCACAGCGATCGCCGAGATCGCGTTGGTGAGCGACATGAGCGGCGTGTACAAGAGGCGCGAGACGCGGCGGATCACTCCCAGCCCGATGAACGTCGCCAGCACGAACACGAACACCATGGACCAGTAGTCGGTCATGTCTTCCGCACCTCCCCGGCGTGGGTGACGCAGGTTTCGCGAATGATCTCGTCGTCGAAATCCACGACGAGCGCGCCGTCTCGCGTCACGTGTAACAGGAAACTGGAAATGTTCTTCGCGTACATCTGGCTCGCGTGCAGCGGCAGGGTGCTCGGGAGGTTGAGGGGTCCGAGCACCACGACGCCCGCGAGACGCACCTCGGTTCCGGGCTCCGTGACCTCGCAGTTCCCGCCCGTCTCGGCGGCCAGGTCCACGATCACCGCGCCCGGCTTCATGCCCCGCACGGCGTCGGCGGTGATCAGGATCGGCGCGCGCTTGCCGGGAATCGCCGCGGTCGTGATCACGACGTCGGTGTCCTTCACGTGCTGTGCGATGAACGCCAGCTCGCGGCGGTGGGTCTCCTCGGAGAGCTGCTTCGCGTAGCCACCCGCGGCCTCCGCCTGCTCGCCGATCTCGAGCTGCAGGAATTTCGCGCCCAGGCTCTCCACCTGCTCCTTCACGGCCGGGCGCACGTCGAACGCCGACACCACCGCGCCGAGCCGGCGCGCCGTGGCGATCGCCTGCAGCCCCGCTACGCCCGCGCCCAGCACCAGCACGCGCGCCGGTGACAAGGTTCCGGCCGCCGTCACGAGCATGGGGAAGAGCCGGCCGGCGGTCGTGGCCGCGATCAGGACGGCTTTGTAGCCCGCCACCGTCGCCTGCGACGACAGCACGTCCATGGGCTGCGCGCGCGTGATCCGGGGGAGCAGCGCGAGGCTGAACGCCGTCACCCGGCGGCCGGCGAGCGCGGCGACGACGTCGCGCTCCGCCGCCGGCTGGAACACGGCGACGAGCGCCGCGCCCTCGCGGCACAGTGCGACCTCCGCGGTCGAGGGTGGCTGCACTTTGAGGACGACGTCGCTCCGCCCGAAGACGTCGGCGGTCGGCGCGACCACGCCGGCTCCCGCCGCACGGTACGCGTCATCGGGGAACGCCGCTGCGGCACCGGCGCCCTGCTCCACGGCGACCTCGAGCCCGGCCTTCACCAGCCGTCCCACCGTGTCGGGGACGAGCGCGACACGACGCTCGTTGGCCGCGGTCTCTTTCGGGACCCCGATCTTCATGACGCCTCGAGATGATATCGGTGAAACCGCAACGATCGACTTCCGAGCTACCCCTTTGGTAGCGTGCCCTTCTCCCGTGCCTGCGCCAGCAGCCGCTCCGTGAAGTCGAGCCGCTCGGCCAGCTCGCTCACCTGCGACTCGAGCCCCAGCATGCGGTCTTCGAGGTCCGACACGCGGCGCTCCCCCGGGGGCGGATCTGCCTCGTCGCCGGCGACGTCCCAGCGCACCAGCCGTCGCCCGTCGGCGTCCCGGAAATCACCGGCGGCGATCACGACCACGTCGTACAGGTACCAGATGCCCAACCCGCCGAGGGTGAGGCACATCCAGATGCCGCTCTGCACCCGACCGGCGTAGAAGCGGTGCAGCCCGAACGCGCCGCCCACGACCGCGAGCCCCAGCGCCACGGCGCGGGAGCGCTCCGACACCGCACGCCCGCGCTCTCCCGGCTCGCCCGACTCGTAGCGCGACACCGCCTCCGACGGCACGGTCAGGAGCGACCGTTCGGCCCGCTCGGCCCGACTAGGGCGTCGAGCTCCTGGCGCGGGATCGCACCGGCACGGCGGGCCACCTCGCTGCCGTGACGAAACACGATGAGCGTCGGGATGGCGCGGATGTCGAAGCGGCGCGTCGTCGCCGGATTGCGGTCGGTGTCGAGCTTGACGACCAGCACGTCGCCCTGGCGCTGGCGCGCGAAGTCGTCCAGGATCGGCGCCATGATCTTGCACGGGCCGCACCAGTCGGCATAGCCGTCCATGACCACCGGAACGTCGGTGCCCTTGAGCACGCCGTCCAGCGTCGCGTCGGTCACCGCGATGGGCCGGTCGAGCAGGATCGGGCGCCCGCAGTGGCCGCACTTGGGGCGGTCGGCGATGCGCGTGAGATCCACCCGGTTGAGGGTCGCGCAGAAGGGACAGGCGACGGTCGCGTGCTTGCCGACTTCGGTGACGGACACTGCACACCTCCCTCGGTGATAATCTACATCTCGACGATGGCCTCCGCCTCGATCTCCACGAGCATCTCGGGGGCCACCAGCCGGCTCACCGCCACGAGCGTGGTCGCGGGGCGGATGTCCTGGAACACCTCGCCGTGCGCCCGCCCCACGCGCTCCCAATCCGCGATGTCGGTCACGTACATCCGGGTTCGCACCACGTCGCGCAGCGACGCGCCGGCCTGGACGAGAGCCCGCTCGATGTTCTTGAGCGCCTGGACCGCCTGTAGATAGGCGTCTCCGATGCCGACGATCGTCCCGTCGGGCCCGGTCGCCGTCGTGCCCGCCACGTGCACCGTGGAGCCGACGCGTACGGCGCGCGAGTAGCCGACGACCGGCTCCCACGGCGCCCCGCTCGAGATGTTTTGCCGCGGCATGTCAGCGCACCGCCGGCGCTTCGTTCCGGGTCTCGTGCGCCACGCCGTTCTTCCCTGCCTGCTTGGCCCGGTACATGAGGCGGTCGACCGCCGCGAGCAGCTCGTCCACCGATTCGGGGGGCACGAGGAACGTGGCGACGCCGATGCTCGCTGTCATGCGCCAGCCGTGCGCCGGCACCACCTCGGCCAACGCCCCGCGCAACTTCTCGGTCGCGAGCCGGGCGGGCGCGGCGCTCGCCTCGGGCAGCAGCACGACGAACTCATCCCCGCCCAGACGCGCGACGACGTCGCTCGAGCGCACCACACCGCTCAACGCGCGCGCGACCGAGCGCAGCACGGCATCGCCCGCGAGGTGGCCTAGGCGGTCGTTCACCAGCTTGAAGTCGTCGAGATCGAGGTAGGCGACGGAGAAGGGATGCGTGTAGCGCCGGGCGCGCGCGATCTCCGCCTCGGCGACCTCGTAGAACGCGCGGGCGTTGGGCGCGCCGGTGAGCACGTCGCTGCGTGCCAGCTCCCGCTCCCGCGCGTGCGCCAGACGCAGGCGCGCGAGGGCCTCCGACACGAGCACGAGCGCGGCGAGCCGCAGCGCGGCGTTCCAGTAGGGAATCGACCAATCGGAGTAATCATGCTGCGCGAGCGCGTCCGCGAGCATCCAGGCGAGACCGGCCGCGCACGCGATGATCGCCCCGGGCCAGCGTCCGGCGTACCACGCCACCAGGACGACCGGGGCCACGTAGAACACCAGGGGGGTGAGGTCGGGACCGGTGACGAAGTCCACCCACCCGAGCCCCGCAACCATGACGAGCCCGGCGATCACGAGCACGGCGGCCGGCAGGCGCGCGAGCCAGGCGTCGAGGCGCCCCCCGATGGAACCGTCGATGTGCACCCACCACCCCTGTCGGCGTCGGTCGCCCGGAAGATAACGCGCGGGGCGCGAGCGCTAGCACATCGCCAGCTGGTCGGGCGGCCCGGCCGGATAGCGCACGACGCCCCCAGGGAGAATGCGCGCGTGCGCCGACAGCGTGTGCGGATCCAGGTGGGCCGGGCCGAGGATGTGACGCACGCTCTCCCCCCGGGCGAGGAGGGCGTCGGCGATCAGCTGGCGATGGCAGCGCCACGGCACCGCTTCGGCGCACAGCAGCGTCGTCGGCCGGGCGCGGGCCAGCTCGATCACCCGGCCCAGCGCCTGCTGAAACGCGTCCGTATCCATGTAGTCCGCGTAGCCGCGGAAGGCGGCGCTGCGCCACGCGGTGTTGGCGGAGTCGGGCCGGGCGGTGCGGCGACCCCCGAGGTCGGCCTCATGGTGGTAGGCGATCCCGGCGCCTTCGAGTGCGACAGCCAGTGCATCGCGGGCGAAATGGGGATGGCGCCGCGACGCGGGATAACGGCGCACGTCCACCACTTGGCGCACGCCGTGCGCTTCCAGCAGGTCCAGAAAATCGTCGAGCTCGCGGGTGGAGTGGCCCACGGTGTAGATCATGCCGCAAGATACTTGACCACACGGTGTGCCCCGGTGTACACCTGACGGTGCGGACACCGGCAAGGGAGGGGCGATGACGGAGAAAGAGCAGTTCCTCGGAACCTGGGAGCGGGAGGTCCCGACGACGCTCAAGGTCCTGAAGGCGTACCCCGCCGCCAAGGCGGACTTGAAGCCGCACCCGAGGGCGCGCAGTGCGAAGGAGCTGGCCTGGACGTTCGTGTTCGAAGGCTTCGGCGGAGCGCAGGCGGTGGACGGCGAGCTCAAGTTTCCGCCCAAGAACATGCCGCCCATGCCGGATACGTGGGACGGCATGGTGCGCGAATGCGAGCGTGCGCTCCGGACGTTGGGCGACAAGGTTCGCAAGGCGAGCGACGCCGACTTGAACAAGACCGTCAAGTTCTTCACAGGCCCGAAGCAGATGGGCGACGTGCGGCGGCTGGATTTCTTCTGGTTCCTGCTGATGGACATGGTGCACCATCGCGGCCAGATGTCGGTCTACCTGCGGATGGCGGACGGCAAGGTGCCCTCGATCTATGGACCGTCGGGGGACGAGCCGTGGACGTAACGTGAGAGACGGACCGGCCGATTACATTTCTGCATCCCATGAGCCGCCCGGCTGCTTTCGACAACGAACTCGGCGACTTCACCGCCGACGTCCGTATCCTTACGCTGACCGCGATGGCCGCGCTGATCGGCGTGATCAGCGCCTTCGTCGCCCTGGCGCTGCTGCGGCTCATCGGGTTCTTCACCCACCTGTTCTATTACCACGCGATCGACAGCAGCCTCATCTCGCCCGCTGGCAACCGCCTGGGTCTCTGGGCGCTGCTCGTCCCCATCATCGGGGGCCTCATCGTCGGACTCATGGCGCGGTACGGCTCCGAGCGAATCCGCGGTCACGGCATCCCGGAGGCGCTCGAGGCGATCCTCATCGGGCAGAGCCGCATGTCCGCCCGGGTCGCCGTACTCAAGCCGCTGTCCTCCGCCATTGCCATCGGGACCGGCGGACCGTTCGGCGCCGAGGGGCCGATCATCATGACGGGCGGGGCGTTCGGCTCGCTGTTCGGCCAGGCGTTCCATCTGTCGCCGGCGGAGCGGAAGACGTTACTCGTCGCCGGCGCGGCGGGCGGCATGGCGGCGGTGTTCGGCACGCCTCTCGCCGCGGCGCTCCTCGCCGTGGAGCTGCTCTTGTTCGAGTGGAAGCCGCGGAGCTTCGTCCCCGTAGCCTGCGCCGCGGCCGTCGCGGCCGCTGTGCGCGTGCCGCTGCTCGGTCCCGGCCCGCTCTTTCCGGTGCCGCCCCACGCCACGCTGGCGATACGCGAGCTCGTCATCGCGCTCGCGCTCGGCATCACGGCCGGCTTTGGGTCAGGGCTGCTTACGCGGCTCGTGTATGTGTGCGAGGACCTGTTCCGCAAGGTCCCGATACACTGGATGTGGTGGCCCATCCTGGGCGGCGCGGTGATCGGGCTGGGCGGTCTCCTCTCCCCGCGCGCGCTCGGCGTCGGCTACGACACCATCCACGACCTGCTCACCGGGCGGCTCGTCGGGGTCGCGCTGCTCGGGCTCATGGTGACCAAGGCGGTGATCTGGGCCGTGGCCCTCGGTTCAGGGACGTCGGGCGGCGTGCTCGCCCCGCTTCTCATCATGGGGGGCGCGCTCGGCGCCCTCGAGGCGCACTGGATTCCCGCGGGCGACACCGGGCTCTGGGCGGCGCTCAGCATGGGCGCGATCATGGGCGGCACCATGCGCGCCCCGTTCACCGCCGTCGCGTTCATGGTGGAGCTGACGCACGACGTGAACGTGCTGCCGGGGCTGCTCGTCGCGTGCGTCGCCGCCGACGCCGTGACCGTGCTGCTCATGAAGCGCTCGATCCTCACCGAGAAGGTCGCGCGCCGCGGGTATCACCTGACGCGCGAGTACAGCGCTAATCCGCTGCACCTGCTGCGGGTGCAAGACGTCATGGAGCCCCCGGTGCTGCAGGTGGGCGACCGGTCGCCGGCCGTCAGCTATCCCGACGAGCTGCTCGATCACGCCCTGACCAAGATGCTCGAGCACGAAGTCGACCTCTTGCCGGTCGTCGACCGGGGCGAGCCCGAGCAGGTCGTCGGATACGTGGCGCGCGACGGGATCCTGGCGGCCTGGGTGCAGTTCGCCCGCGACGAAGGGCGCCGCGAGCCCGGCTGGCTCGCGGCGCAGTTCCGCAAGGTGCGCGCCGCGCGGCGACCTAGCGGTTCCCCGCCCCCGTAGCCGGCTCGGCGCCGGCGCGGCGGTACTTCTGGAACCAACTCATCATGTAGAGCTGCGTGCGCATGAAGTTTGACGGCTTCGACCCCGTCCCGTGGTACTCGTCGTTGAAGCGCAGCATCACCGCCGGGACACCGCGCACCTTCAGGGCCGCGTAGAACTCCTCGGTCTGCGGAATCGGCGTGCGCCGATCCAACTCACCCGTCATCAACAGGGTCGGGGTCGTGACGTGCCCGACCTGCATCAGCGACGAATGGGCGAGCCACTCGTCCGGCTTGTCCCAGAACGCCTGATGGAAGAAGCTGTAGGTGAAGAGCGGGATGTCGGTCTGCCCCGCCATGCTGATCCAGTCGATCACCGGGCAGCGCACCGCCGCGGCCGCGAACCGGCCGGTGTGCCCGATCACCCAGCTCGAGAGCACGCCGCCCCCCGAGCACCCCGAGACGTACATACGCGTCGTGTCCACGTACCCCTTCCCGATCACCGCATCCACCCCGGCCATGAGATCGTCGTAGTCGGGGCCGGGGTAGTTGTGGTCGATCGCGTTCGAGAACGCGTCCCCGTAGCCGGTCGAGCCGCGCGGGTTCACGTACAGGACCACGTACCCGTTCGCGGCGAAGTTCTGGAACATGTAGCTGAACGCCACGTTGTACATCGCGAACGGGCCGCCGTGGATCTCGAGAATGAGCGGGTACTTCCTGGCGGGCTCGAACCCCGGCGGCTTGACGATCCAGCCCTGCACGCGCGCGCCCGCGCTCGAGCCGTACCACACCTCTTCGACTTTCGCGAGCCGCTTGTTCGCGAGCACATCGTCGTTGACATCGGTGAGGCGCGTCAGGCCGCCGCCGCGACGGAGGTCCAGCCGCACGACGTCGGGGGGATGGTCGGGGTCACTCCGCATGCCCACGCCGACGAGCGTGCGGGAGAGCGACGACAGCGATGCCACTTGCACGCCTTGCGTGACGTCGCGCACGCCGCCCGCGAGGTCGGCGGACCGCACGTTGATCGACCCGCGATCCCCGGCGGCGAAATAGACGTTCTTCCCGTCCGGCGCCCAGCGAAGGTCGATCGGGTCGCGGTCGAGGCTCTTCGACACGTCCCGCGCGCCCGAGCCGTCGATGCCCATGACCCACAGGTCGGAAGTGCGGTGCGTCTGCCCGGTCGAATCGTAGCCCGTGAACGCGACGCTCCTGCCGTCGGGCGACACCACCGGGTTCGCCCAGAAGCCGGGCCGCGACACGAGCGGCCTGATCGTCCCGCTCGCCACATCGAGCCCATAGATACGCGACACCTGATACTGGCGGTCCCAGGTCGTGTCACGCAGCCCGTCGAACACGATGGTGCGCCCGTCCGGAGTCCAGTCGTAGCCCGCGCCCAGCACCAGACCGTCGAAGCGCGCCCCCACGTTCCAGCGCCCGCTCGTCAGCGCCCGCGGCGTCCCCCCGTCCGCCGGCACCACGAAGAGGTGGGTGAAGCCCTGGGTCATGTACCCGACCCGATCCTGGCGATAGTGCAGGCCGTCCACCACGCGCGGCGCCGGCGTCCACTTCGCGCCTTCGGGGGCCTTGGGGAGCGAGATGCTCCACGCGGTGGAGTCGGGCACGAGCATCACGAAGGCGATCGCCTTGCCGTCCGGAGCCCATCTCGGATCGCCGGGCTTTTCCGTGACGCGCGTGATCTGGGAGGACGCGCCTTCGGCATTCATCCATCTGACGAACAGCTGCGTTCCCTTGGGATCACCATCGGCCAAGTAGAGAATGCGCGTGCCGTCGGGCGCCCAGCGCGCGTCGCTGCCCTTCACGAGGAAGCGGTTGTGCGAGCCGTCGGCGTTCATGATCCACAGCGCCGACTCCCACTTGTCCTCGAGCTTGTTCACCCAGCGGCGGGTGTAGACGATCTGGGCCCCGTCGGGAGAGATCTGGGGATCGGCCACCTGCTCCCAGTCGAGGTAATGGTTCACTGTCAGCAGCGTGTCGGACGCGATTTCCTGGGCAGGGAGCAGCCGCGCCAGGGAGAGTCCGACGAGCAGCACGAGGGCAAGCGGCAGCGTACGGCGCATGGATCGTCCTCCTCGAGAGTTCAATACGACAAGTCGAGCCGCGCCGTCCAATAGCGCGCCAAAGGCTGTGTGAAGAAATCCGACGCGGACAACTCTTGCGACCCCGCCGCGTTGACCTCGGGATCGAGGCCTCGGTAGCCGGTCCAGGTGACGAGGTTCCGGCCAGCCAGTGTGAGCGTCATTTCCCCCCCGCCCACGTGCTGCGCCCAGGCGGCGGGCGCGGTGACAGTCACCGACACCGCGCGGAGCTTGAGAAAGTTGGCTCGCTCGATCCATCCCGCCGCGCTCCCGGCCTGCCAGGCAGCCCAGGCGAGCTGGTCGCGCAGCGGCGTCGTGGGATCGTTGCGCGCGCGGCAATTTCCCCTGGCGCAGCGTATCAGCTCCGTGTCGTTCAGCTCGCTGCTGCCCGCGCGGTACTCCAGCAACGACGCGACGCGGATCCGGCGGCGCCATGTCAGGGCCGTCGTGAGCGCGGCCCCTTCGGTTGGAAGCGGCGTCCCCAGGAATGCCCGTTCCGTTCCCAACTGCACCTCGGCCGGCGATAACACGCCGTCGTGATTCGCGTCGGCGTATCCGAGGATGGGCGTCCCCGAATAGCTGCCCAGTGGCAGCCCTGCTTCCACGATCTGCGACACGCCCCCGCCTCCGGTGAGCACGAACGGGAAGGCGCCCGCACTCACGACGCGGTTACGATTGCCCCAGGCCGACAGACCCACGTCCCACGCCACGTTGTCGCTCCGCACCACGCTCGCTCCGAGCGCCAGCTCGATGCCCTTATTGGCGACTTCCACGGTATCGTCGATGGGCGGAACGCCGAGGATTGCGAAGCGCAAGGGGCTCCAGCTGTGACGGCTGTAGACCGTGGCGCTCAGGTTCATCCGGCCGCGCAGCAGCTCGGCGTCCACGCCTCCTTCGAGCTCGTGCATCCAGTCCGGCCTCGGTCCCAACCCGACCGGTCTTATGAGGAAAGGCACCGCTGGCGGTACAAAAGGCACGCCCGGCAGGTGGTCCGTGGCACCATACGCCGCCCGCAACCGCAGCGAGCCCAACAGGGCGGACTCCGCCGTCGGCACGTGCCACGCGATCCCCACATGCGGAGCAAGGCCCTTGGGTGCGCTCTGGTCGGCCCACGTCGTTGCGTCCCGCCGCAAGCTGCCGGTCAGGAACAGGCGGTCACGCCAGGCGAGCTGTTGCTCGAGGAAGAGTCCCGTGGTCGTGGCGTGGATCGGCAAGCGGAACCACTGGGATTGGCTGAAGCCCAGAGATGTGGTCGCCATGCTGTCGAACGCGTTTCCACTGTGCTTGAAGTATTCGACGCCGCCGATCGCTCGGGCGGTGAGCGTCGCTGACAAGGGAAACGTCGCGGCGGCCGTGACCGCGACGGTGTACCGGTTGCTCTGCAGTCGACCCTCGGCGACGCGCGACA
>Ga0209156_10002813_pt1 | contig 13469 bp, 15 predicted proteins | sample GraSoiAngelo_124_FD_185881 | JGI IMG/M metagenome (GOLD analysis project Ga0209156, IMG submission 185881) | Grasslands soil microbial communities from the Angelo Coastal Reserve, California, USA - 14_0927_05_20cm (SPAdes) (version 2) | ecosystem: Environmental > Terrestrial > Soil > Grasslands...
GGCGTGGTGATCACGTTGAGGAGGCGCCGCTCCATGATTTTGAAAGTTTCAGACTGCTTGGAGTGGGGCTCGGCCTCACAATGATAGACGAATAGGCGCGGCAGATAGAGCATTCCCGACATCCAGGCGATGATTGCGATCACATGGAATGCCTTGAGCCACACATACATGCCTCACCCGCTCCTCATCTAGCTTCTACCGCACGCACGCGGGCAAGCATCTGCTCCACATGCGCAATCGGCGTCTGCGGCAAGACGCCGTGTCCGAGATTGAAGATGAACGGCCGTCCGGAGAACGCCTTCAGTATCGCCTCCACGGAGTGGTCCAGTGCAGCGCCACCAGCGAGCAGCACCAACGGGTCGAGATTTCCCTGCACCGGCACGTCCATCGCAACATGCTCCCGCACGAAAACGGGATCGACTGTCCAATCGAGGCTAATGGCGTCAACCGGCACGCCTTCTACATAGCGCAACAGTGTGGTGCCGGCACCGCGAGGAAATCCGATTAGTTTTGCGTTCGCGACCTGGTGGCGAACCTTGGCGATAATTCTCTGGATAGGTTCGATGCACCACCGATGGAATTCTTCTGCCGGCAGTACACCGGCCCAGGTATCAAAGATCTGCACCGCATCGACGCCTGCCTCCAGCTGCCGAACAAGGTAGCTGGCAGATGCCTCGATGAGTTTTTCGATCAGGTCACTAAATCCCTGCGGATCCTGATAGGCAAAACGCCGAGCCGGCTCCTGCTCGGATGTACCACTACCTGCGATCATGTAGGTTGCTACCGTCCACGGCGCGCCGCAAAACCCAAGCAATGAAACGCCCGGCGGAAGATCCTCCTTTACTCGCTCAATCGTCTCGTAAATTGCTGTAAGTACACCATGATCAAGTTCGGTCTTCAGCCGTATCACGCCTCGGCGATCTGCAATTGCATCGAGCTGCGGTCCCTCGTTCAGGGTAAACTGTACAGACTGTCCCAGTGCATATGGGACGACCAGGATGTCAGAAAACAGAATTGCCGCATCGAAACCAAATCGACGGATCGGTTGAAGCGTCGCTTCAGCCGCGAACTCAGGCGTGAAACAGAGCTTAAAAAAATCTCCGGCTTTCTCACGCAGCTTTCGATATTCCGGCAGATAGCGGCCGGCCTGTCGCATCAACCAGATCGGCGGCGGACTGCGACACTGGCGATTAAGAACATCGAGAAGAGGTTTTGTCACAAGCAATATCCCGATGTGACCCTTCCCTTAAACGTAGATCTTAAGAATCTTTGTTTTTATTGTTGGAGTGTTGATTTGACTCGTACATCTCTGTCCACATGCTGTCCACGTTGAGCAAAGTTATTCCGGTCCTGTGGAGCAAATTGTAATCCATGGGAGCTAGTTCGAGAGTGCAGGCTTTATCGCTTCTTCCATCCTGTCTTGTGATTGGTCATCCAGATCTGATTCACATTTACCCGGTGAATCCGCCCATGATTGCCAGCACTCTCCCCACATCTATAGTGGGGAATGCCTGAGGGCTTCGGCCGATCCTAGACTTGCACTTGGGTGCCACTCGTGGCCTTCTCCCCAACAATCCACAGCTAGTCCCCAATGCCGCAACGTACTGGTAGCAGCTATTTCCATCTTCATCTTGTGTCGGATGCGACCGGCGAGACGTTGACTACCGTCGCCCGCGCGGCGACGGCGCAATACACGAAAGTCTCGGCCGTGGAACACATCTATCCTTTAGTCCGGACGCAGAAACAACTCGATCGTGTACTGGCTGAAATCGAAGAATCGCCCGGTATCGTTCTCTACACCCTCCTTGACGATGTACTCCTTCAGCGACTTGAAAATCATTGCCGTGAGCTGAGCCTGCCCTGCTTATCGATCCTGGGACCGGTGCTGCAGCTTCTACAATCCTATCTTGGAACTGAAACATCGCATCGTGTCGGGGCGCAACACACCCTGAATGCTGATTATTTCAAGCGTATCGATGCGCTCAATTACACCATGCTGCATGATGATGGCCAGCATCTGGAGGGCTTGGAAGAAGCTGATGTGGTGCTCGTCGGGGTATCGCGTACGTCCAAGACGCCCACCTCGATTTATCTGGCAAACCGCGGCGTAAAGACCGGTAACGTACCGGTCGTGCCAGGGGTTGAGATCTCGAGGCATGTAGAGCAGCTCTCACGTCCGCTTGTAGTCGGGCTCTATGCTAGCCCGGAGCGGATCGTGCAAATCCGCCAGAACCGGCTGCTCGGTCTAAGGGCGCATCACGACGCGGACCAATATATCGACCGCAAGGCCGTTGCTGAGGAGGTCGCGTTCTCCCGCAAGCTCTGTGTCAGGCACAACTGGCCGAGCATTGACGTGACCCGACGCTCGATTGAAGAGACCGCTGCCGCAGTAATGAGCTTTCTCGCCGAACGCCGCCGCCAGCCGGTCGCTTGAGCGATGCCGCTTTGGCTCGCCGATGAACCGCTCATACTCGCGTCCAGGAGCGAGATCCGGCATACCATCCTGCAGGATGCCGGACTCCCCGTCGAGGTTCAGGCTGCTGATATCGACGAGCGGGCCATCGAACAGTGCAGCACGGGCCGGGATGCGGGCGAAATAGCGGCGCTGCTCGCGCGTGAGAAAGCGCGGACGGTCGCCGCCCGCTTTCCCCGACGGCTCGTGTTGGGAGCGGATCAGATGCTAGCGCTTGGCAAGCGGCGATTCGCAAAGCCCAGCGACCGCGCCGGCGCGCGCGATCAACTCGAAGCGCTCCGCGGTCAAACGCACGAGCTTCATAGTGCGATCGTACTGGCGCACGGAAATTCAATTGTGTGGGAACATCACGAAGTTGCGCGGCTCACAATGCGCGCCTTTTCGGATCAGTTCCTCGAAGCGTATCTCGATGCCGCGGGGGAGGTTCTCACGGCAAGTGTTGGCGGCTACCAGCTTGAGAGGCTCGGGATCCACCTTTTCGAGCGCATTGAAGGCGACCATTTCGCCGTTCTCGGGCTGCCGCTCCTGGCGCTGCTGCAACATTTCCGCCAAACGGGATGGCTGGCCGGATGAATTGTCGGGCCCCTTAGGCTATGGGGGCGCATGTTCATTCTCGGCCTCACCGGCTCGCTCGGCATGGGAAAGTCCACGACGGCACGCTTCTTTGCCGAGGAAGGCGTGCCAGTGCATGACGCCGATGCGGTCGTGCATCGTCTGTACGAGGGGGAAGCTGCCGGCGCGATCGAGGCGGCATTTCCGGGCACAACCGCGGGTGGCAAAGTCGACCGCGACCAGCTGGCCGCGCGCGTCCTCGGCGATAGCGCGGCACTGAGACGGCTCGAAACAATTGTCCACCCCCTCGTGCAAGAGGCCGAGCGACGCCTTCTGGCCGAAGCCGAAGCTCGCGGCGAGAAGATTGCGGTGCTCGATATCCCGCTTTTGTTCGAGACCGGCGGCGAGGAGCGGGTCGATGCGGTCGTGGTCGTATCCGCGCCACCCGAGGTGCAACGCTCGCGCGCGCTCGAACGCCCGGGCATGACGGTGGACAAACTCGACGCGATCCTCGCGAAGCAGATGCCGGACGGCGAGAAGCGCCGGCGGGCGGATTTCGTCGTGGATACCTCACGAGGTTTCGAGTCGGCGCGCGCCCAGGTGCGTGCGATCCTTGACGCGGTTGCTACAATGCCGAAACGGCGGCGGTGATTCGGCAGCCGCGGGCCTCATTGCGGAAACGAGACGTGCGCGAAATCGTGCTCGATACCGAGACCACGGGACTGGATCCCTTCCAAGGGCACCGGCTAGTGGAGATCGGCTGCATCGAGCTCGTCAATCGGATCCCGACTGGGCAGAGCTTTCATCGCTATCTCAATCCTGAGCGCGAGATGCCGGCCGAGGCGGTCTCGATCCACGGCCTCTCGATCGAGTTTCTGAAGGACAAACCGTTCTTTGCCGAGATCGCCGACGAGCTTCTGGCATTCATCGGCGATGCGCCAATCATTGCGCACAATGCCCTTTTCGATCTGACCTTTCTCAACGCCGAGCTCGAGCGTGCCGGTAAACTGCTGGTAGCACGCGAGCGGATGCTCGATACGCTGCTGCTGGCGCGCCGCAAGTACCCCGGAGCGCCCAACCGGCTCGATGACCTGTGCGCGCGTTATGGCATCAATAATTCACATCGCACCAAGCACGGCGCGCTGCTCGACGCCGAGCTTCTGGCCGACGTCTATCTCGAGCTGATTGGGGCCAGGCAGGCTCAACTTGTCCTCGTGGAAGTGGGGGTAGGCGCGACGGTCGCGTCCGTCGGTCCAGCCGCCGTTGCCCTCCGTCCCGAGGCGCTCGCGGTGCGATTGAGCGACGAGGAGCGCGAAGCGCATATTGCCTTTATCGCCACGCTCGGAGAAAACGTGATCTGGCGCGACTATCTCAGCCTGCCGGCCGCAGCCGCCTGAAGCCAGCTCGACTTCTTACCATGGCAGCACGCCAACCGCGCTGCCCACGGCTCACGTCGCAGACGGGAGAGATCAAGGATTTCTAGCTCGACGGGGTCGTTGGAGGCGCCGCCTGCATTTGCGTCGCGCGCTGCTGATATAGCGCGACGAAATCGACCGGATCGAGCAGGAGCGGGGGAAAGCCACCATTGCGCACCGATGTTGCGACGATCTCGCGCGCGAATGGAAATAACAGGCGCGGGCATTCGATCATGACGAGAGGCTGCACCGTCTCCGCCGGTACATTCTAGATTCGGAAAACGCCTGCGAATGTCAGGTCGAACGCGAACAAGACCGTTCCCGAGCTCTCGGCCTTGCCCTCGAGCTTGAGCGAGATTTCGTAGTCGGTCTGGGCGAGTTGTTGGGCGCCGACATTGATTTGAATATTGATCGCCGGCTGCGTTTGCGGCGGTGTCAACGAGCGCGGCGCGTTGGGATTCTCGAACGAAAAGTCTTTGATATATTGGCCAAGCACGCTGAGCTGCGCGGGCGTTTGCTGAGCGCTTGGGCTCGGCGGGGGCCCGCCATTGCCGGTGGTCGCCATCGACTGTCCCTCTCACTGCTCACAATTATCGCAGTCGGCGGCGTGGCTAACACAGGCGCTCCGGTCGGACAAGGATTTCACCGCCTGCGCTCGGACTTGCGGGCGGCGATCCCACGCCGCGCTTCACATCGAGGCTCATCCAATGCGCCATTGGACGCCACCGGCGTGCTCGTGCATGCGAATTTTTCGACACAGTCGGCGAAACGGCCCGCCCATTCTAATGCCTGGAAATATCACCCGGAATCGGGCGATCCGGAAGATGCCGCGGCCCGATGGGCGCAAAAGCGAGATTTAGCTGCTCGCAATCGCCGCGCAGGACCTTCCAGAGCTTACGCATGAGGTGGCGGTGAAAGGCGGGCCCGCTGTGCCCGGCATCGATGGCGCGAGGATGAAGCCCGGTCGCAGCGTGGCTGAAAACATCAGCAATCCGATTAATCTCTATTTAACCAAGGACATCGGCCTGTTCCCGCTTCAGTTTTGGGTCACCAGCCTTGTTGGCGCCATGGTTCGGATCGTCTATGGTCACGTCGGTGCGACGCATGCACCGGGCTCGGCGCAGGCCTCTGGATCAGCGCGGTCGCGCACTTACATAACTGAAGCGGGAACCGCCTCTGCTTCTGCAGATTTCCTGTCTGCCTTGCCAATGATCCCGCGGTTCCCTCACGGCGATCGAGAGCGTGCGAGACGTGTTCGACATCTACACCATCATCTTCTTGGCGCTGGCAGTGTTCATCTTCCTGCGCTTACGAAGCGTCTTGGGCCAGCGCACGGGCCGCGAACGACCGCCTTATGACCCCTATTCTGCCCGCGATGCGGTGCGCGGAGCCACCAACGATAATGTGGTCACGCTGCCCGGCCGCGCTGCTGATACCGCGCAAAAGCCGGTCGAGCCCACGGAGCCCGGCGAGCGCTGGAAAGGCATCGTCGAAACCGGATCGGCGCTGGCGGCCGGGCTCGATTCGATTGCTCGAGAAGACAAGACTTTCGACGTCAAGCATTTCATCGCCGGCGCGCGTGCAGCCTACGAGATGATTGTGTTGGCTTACGCCGAAGGCGATCGCCGCAACCTTAAGAATCTGCTCTCCCGCGACGTCTACGAGGGCTTCGAGGCAGCCATCAGGGAGCGCGAGACCAAGGGCGAGACGGTCGAGAGTCGTTTCGTCGCCATCGACAAGTCCGACATTGCCGGCGTCGAGCTGCGCGGCCGCACCGCGCAGATCACGGTGCGTTTCGTCTCGCAGCTCATTTCGGTCACCCGCGACAAATCCGGCAACGTGATCGACGGAAATCCCGACAAAGTGACCGACGTCACCGACGTGTGGACCTTCGCGCGCGATCTCTCCTCGCGCGACCCCAATTGGAAGCTTGTCGCCACGGAAGCCGGGCAGTAACCGGGGCGGAACGCGATGCCGGCGCGCCTGTGCGTCTTCCTCGGAAGCATCGCCGTGGCGGCTTTCTGGCTGGCCGGCTCGCTTCGCGCCGAACCGGGCGACGAACTATTCAAGCTTGCGGATACTCAGCTCGAGCCAGTCAAGTGGGGCGACGTTGCCGGCTGGGCGGCGGACGATCACCTCGCTGCTTTCGTCGCTTACCAGGCCAGCTGCCAGATCTTTCGCAGCATCAAGCAGCCTCGCGATGACCGCCCGGTTTTCAACGCGCTGTGGGAAGTCTGCCGGCGCAGCGCGCGCGTGCGGGCGACTGATAAAGAAGCCGCGCGCCGGTTCTTCGAAGATAATTTCCGACCGGTCGAGATCACGCGGCTTGGCGAGATGCAAGGTTTCTTGACGGGGTATTACGAGCCGATCGTCGCGGGCTCGCGCTTCCCCAATCCGGAATTCCACGTCCCGCTTTATCGGCGTCCGCCCGATCTTGCGGCCGCCGGCTACAAGCCAGGGGCCGAGTTCCCCAACAAAGGCGCCCTCGTCGGTAGGCGTAACGAAAAGAACGAGATCGTGCCTTATCACGATCGCGGGGCGATCGAGGCCGGCGCCCTTGATGGGCAAAAGCTCGAAATCTGCTGGCTGCGAGACCCGTTCGAGGCCCTGGCGATTCAGATCCAGGGGTCGGCTCGCGTGATCCTCGAAGACGGCACGCCGCTGCGCATCAACTACGATTCCCACAACGGCTATCCCTACACCGCCGTCGGCCGCGTGCTCATCGAGCGCAATCTCGTCCCGCGCGAAGAAATGTCGATGCAACGCATCCGCGACTGGATGGCCGCCAATCCCGACGAGGCGCCAAAGGTGCGCGCGACGAACCGCTCGTACATCTTCTTTCGCATCACCGGGCTGTCGAACGAGGGTGAGCCCGTCGGCGCACAGGGTGTTCCGCTCGTGCCCGGGCGCTCCATCGCCGTCGACAAGATTCACGTTTACGGCACGCCGTTCTTCATCGACGCGAGCTTGCCGATCGAGAGCGCAAAGCCGACGACGCCATTCCGCCGGCTGATGATCGCGCAGGATACCGGCTCGGCGATCGTCGGGCCTGCGCGGGCCGACCTCTATTGGGGTGCCGGCGATGACGCGGCCCGGATCGCCGGCCGCATTCGCCACGCGGGCCGTTTCGTCATGCTGCTTCCGCGCGAGCTCGACATGATCGAAGCCGGCAAGCACATGCCGCTTCCGGTGTCCAAACCGATAATCCCCGAGATCGAAGTCAAGCGGGAGCCGAGCAAGTCCAAGCACGCCGTCGGCAAGAGCGAGGACGAAACCCGGGGAAAGAAATTGCGCCGGCAGGTTGGCCCGGTGCGATGGCGGCCGCGAACATGAGCGAAACCAAGCGCGGCTCCCGCCGGCTCAAACCCGAGGAGCGCAAGCTGTGGGGCGAGATCATGCGCTCGGTCGCACCGCTGCGGCGACAAGCCGGACCGGCCGACCAGATTTCTTCGCAAGCGACCGGCGAAACGGCGCCTTCGACGAAATCGCATGCGCCGGCGCGCTCCGCGCCGGTCCCGAGTAGGCCAGCGGCGCGGCTCGAGCCATTCGAACGGCGGCTCAAGCAGCGGCTTGCGCGCGGGAGCGAGCCGATCACCCGGCTCGATCTTCACGGCAAGACGCAAGCCGAGGCCCATGCCGCGCTGCTTTCGTTTCTGCGCCGGGTGCAGCGCGACGGCGTCAAGTTCGTTCTGGTGATTACCGGCAAGGGCCGCGGTGCGCGCGACGATTTCAGCGAGCGCGGCGTTCTCCAGCGCCAAGTCCCCCACTGGTTGGGATTGCCGGAATTCCGCCGTTACGTGTCCGGCTTCGAGGCCGCGCATACCCGCCACGGCGGGGCGGGCGCGCTCTATGTGCGCGTCAGGCGTCAGAAGTCAGGAGACTCTCCCGACTTCTGATCGCTGATTGCGCAATCCTGCCCTCAGCGCGTGACGACGACCGTCGTGCCCCAGCCGACCCGGTTGTAGAGGTCGAGCACGTCCGCATTGTGCATGCGGATGCAGCCGTAGGAGACGAACCCCCCGATCGACCCCGGATTGTTCGTGCCATGGATCGCGTATTCGCCGCCGCCGCTCAGCGTCAGCGCGGCCGCCCCCATGGGATTGCCCGGGCTTCCGCCGGGAATCACGTTCGGCAGCGAAGGCTTGTCGCGCTTGACCTCGGCGGGCGGCGACCATGCCGGGCGCAATTGCTTGCTGCTGATATAGGCCGTGCCCGACCATTGCTTACCGATCCGGCCGACGCCGACCGGATAACGCACCGCCTTGCCGTTGCCGAGCACGTAATAGAGCGCCCGCTCGCTGGTTTTCACCACGACCGTGCCGCTTGAATACGAGCCGGAAAATCCGACGATTTCGCGTGCCTGCGCCAGCTGCGGCATGGTCGCAGCCAGCACGCATGCGGCCGCCGCGGCCGCCAATGACCGTGAGAGATGCATGATTCGACCGTGTTTTTTGCCCGTTAATCCCCTTGATCGTCGGCGTCCGACAATCCGCTTGGATTCCCCTCATGCGGGCGACGACGGATCATTAACTATAATAATCGAATCGGTCGGGAAGCTCAGCCGAAACCGCGCGTCGGCAGCAACGAACGCTCAGAATCCTAACGACTGTGCCCTGCGCGCCACACCGCAGCGGGACGCGACGGCGATGAGCGCGCGAACGGAGGATTTTCATTTCCGTCGGATCGACAGTCGTGCCGCGCACTCGGTGTGCTCCCCTCCCCCTTGTGGGCAGGGGAATCGCATTTGGCCATAGTGGCGGTGTTGCGCTGGCGGGCGATATGGATTCTGAAGACGACTCCCGAATCGGAATGGGGGGGTCGTCCGATGCAGAAATTCAAGAACCTTTTCCAAGACGTGCCGGACCCGCGAGCGGACAATGCGCGGCACGATTTGGTCGACGTTTTGGTCATTGCGTTGGCGGCGGTGCTGTGCGGAGCGGACAACTGCGCCGACATGGCGGAGTTTGGCTGTGCCAAGGAAGCTCTGTTGCGCCAGTTCCTGCGGCTGGAGCACGGCATCCCAAGCCACGATACCTTCAGCCGGATATTCAGGCTGCTCGACCCGCAGGCATTCGAACCAGTATTTCGCCGGTTCCTGGCGGAATTTGCCAAGGAGCTGCACGGCGTGGTGGCGGTGGACGGCAAAGCCTTGCGCGGTGCGTTCGAGCGTGGCCGCAAAACGACGCCGCTGCAGCTGGTCAACGTGTGGGCCGCCGAGGCGCGGCTTGCGATTGCCCAACGGTTGGCGCCCAAGCGCAACGAGGTCGCCGCAGCATTGGAAGCCTTGGAGCTGCTGGCACTCGATGGCTGCACTGTCACCGCCGACGCGCTGCACTGCCACGCCGAGTTTGCCCAGTGCATTCTCCACCGTGGCGGACAATACGCTTTGGCGCTCAAGGCCAACCAATCGGCGCTGTTTACCGACGCGCAGATACTGCTGGAGCCGCTGGCAGAACATCCGCAGGTACAGCAACCTCTTACCGGCAGCCATGGCCGCGACGAACGGCGCCAAGCGGTGGTCGTGCCTGCGGCAGGACTCGCGCGCAAGCACGACTTCCCTGGAATCAAAGCGCTCGCACGTATCGAGCTGCAGCGCCGGGTCGGCGATGCCGAGGAGCCACCAATTGTTCGATACTTCTTGCTGTCGAGACGGTGGTCGCCAGCGCGCGTGCTGGCAATCACCCGCGCCCATTGGGGTATCGAGAACCAGCTGCACTGGGTCCTCGACGTCGTCTTCGACGAGGACCGCGCCCGCAACCGCAAGGACCACGGACCGGAGAACCTCGCCATTCTGCGCAAGCTGGCACTCAATACTCTCCGCTCGCATCCGAGCACCGCGTCCATACGCCGCAAAATCAAACGCGCAGGGTGGGACGATGCCTTCCTCACCTCTATGCTCGCCCAAATGCGATAGCCCTGCTATGAAGGGGGTGGGCGGAGCGCCGCGGGACGACGGATCGATAGGCGGCGGCAAGGCGACGTGGATGCACCGCTAAAGCCGGACTGACGCCGCTATGGACCGGACATGCCTCGATCGGCCCACAAACTTGTTTGACGCCAGCTGGGAAAATGTTTGACTCAGCAGCGGCTAGCTCTTCGGCAGACAGGGGGAAGTGCAATGCCACACAGGAAATGGGGGCTGGCGCTTGCCGCCGCTGCGGCGGTTTGCGGGCTCGGCGAGGCGCAGGGCGACGAGGCACTGGCCAAAATCAAGACGATCGTCATCATCTATGCGGAGAACCGCAGCTTCGATCATCTCTACGGATTTTTTCCCGGCGCCAACGGGATCGCCAATGCGACGGAGGAGCAGAAGACGCAGCTCGACCACGACGGCAAGCCGCTGCCCTATCTCGTGGTCTTCGGTGCCGACGGCAAGCCTGATCCGCGCTTCCCCAAAATGCCCAACGCACCGTTCCGGATTGACGCGCCGCCCGTCAATGGCAGGCCCGACATGATCCTGCCAAACCCCATCCACGCCTTTTATCACAACCAGGAGCAGATCAACGGCGGACGCAACAACATGTTCGCTGCGATGTCGAATGTCGGCGGATGGGTAATGGGCTATTTCGGCGATGGCCAGCTGCGCCTGATGCAATGGGCCAAAGAGTACACGCTCGCCGATAATTTCTTCATGGGAGCGTTCGGCGGATCCTACCTCAATCACCACTGGCTGATCTGCGCCTGCGCGCCGCAGCATCGCAATGCACCGGAAAAGATGCGGGTAAGGCTCGATCCGGACGGAAAATTGACCAAGCGGCCGGGTTCTGCTTCGGCGCAGGATGGATCAGTGCAGGTCTACAGCAGCGGGATCGGCGGGCACCACGCAGCCGCCCTACCAGCCGAGCGGCATTCCGCCCGCGCCGGACGGCAATCTCGATCTGGCTGACCCCAAGGGCACGCCGGCATGGAGCGAGCCCCTGCCGCCGCAGACCGCCAAGACGATCGGCGATACATTGTCCGCGAAAGGGGTGAACTGGGCGTGGTACGCGGGCGGCTGGAGCATCGCGCTCGCGGACGGACGCCGGCCCGCGAGTGAAAAGCGCAAGATCATCTACACCCGCGAGAATGGCAGTCCCAACTTCCAGTCTCATCACCAGCCCTTCAATTATCATGCGCGGTTTGCGCCCGGCACCGCGGATCGCGCCGGCCATCTCAAGGACGGCGAGGATTTCCTGCGTGACCTCGATGCCGGCATGCTGCCCGAGGTCGCTTTCTACAAGCCGGTCGGCATCTTCACGCAACATCCGGGATATACCGACCTGGTGAAGGGGGACGATCACATCGCCGATGTGCTCGAGCGGCTGCACAAGAGCCCGCAGTGGGAGCAGATGGCGGTGATCGTGACCTATGACGAGAACGGCGGCTTCTGGGATCACGTCCCGCCGCCGCGTGGGCCCGGCTGGGGCGACCGCTTCGGTCCGGGCACACGCATCCCGGCGCTCGTCATCTCGCCCTATGCCAAGCGCGGCCATATAGACAAGACGAGTTACGACACAACCTCGATTCTCAAGTTCATCACCCGCCGGTTCGATCTCGAGCCGCTGGCGGGCGTGCGCGCAAATGCTGGCGACCTCAGCGCTGCTTTCGACCTACGCTAATAGGAGCTTATCCAAAGGCGATCGCCGCGGTTTGACCAATGAACTGATAAGCCGGTGGGAAACGCACGGGAGGTCTGGCGATGAGCAGCGACAAGGAAATCCTCGCCCTCGAGGACAAACGCTACGCGGCGATGTGCGACGGCGATTTCGCCGCGCTCGAGGCGATGCTTCACGATGAACTTCTCTATACTCACTCCTCGGGGCTTACTGACACCAAGGCGACGTGGCTTGCCTCCCTGCGCTCGGGAAAGACGAAGTACAAGAGTGCGGCCTGCAGTGATCGCAAGGTGCGCCTCGCGGGCGACGCCGCACTTGTCACCGGCCGCGCGGCGATCGAGGCGGAGATCAATGGCCAGCCGCGCAGCCTGAGGCTCGTGTTCCTCAACGCCTGGGCAAAAACGCCGACAGGCTGGAAATTCATCGCGTGGCAGTCGACGCCGCAGCCCACCACATAGGAGGGTCAGGGCTATCGCATATGAGCTGCTGTGTGAGGAAATATTGTGCTTCGCGATTCTCGCGCTGGGTCCCGGGTCTCGTTCCGCTCGCGTGAGAGCGCTCGCTACACTCGTCCGGGACACGAGAATTAACCGGAACCGCCGTGGTTGCGGTCTCGGAATGGCCTCAGAGCTGGCATGTGAGCGCGGTGGCCTTGAGGCCGTGCGAAAGGATCCGATCCGTTGTATAGTCGGAGAGCCGAGGGAACCGGGGCTGATACGCAAACTTCAGCAACGGAGGTCCGCCATGAAAGTCAAAGAGGCAATGCACAAGGGCGTCGATTGGGTCAGTCCAGAGACGCCTGTCACCGAGCTCGCGAAATTGATGCGTGAGCATGACATAGGCGCCATTCCGATTGGAGAGAACGACCGGCTGATCGGCATGGTGACAGACCGAGACATCGTCTGCAAAGGATTGGCGCAGGACAGCTTCGATGCCGGCCGCGCGATCGCGCGCGATGTGATGACCCCAGGCATCCATTGCTGTCGAGATGATGATGATCTCGCCAAAGCGGTGCGGCACATGGAGAAACTGCAGGTGCGCAGGCTGCCTGTGATCAACAAGGGCAGGCGGATGGTCGGCATCCTCAGTCTGGGCGACGTCAGCAATTCAGTGCCCGGTGATCTGCTGTCCGAATGCGTTAAGAGCGTTTCGGCTCACCACTGAAGACACGCCTGACGCTATTCGCCCGGCGGGAACCTATGCTCGCCGGACCGGTGCTGTGCAAACTTGGCGTCGAGTAATGCCCGACAGGCTTCCGTTTGGGAGCTTGAACGAGAATTCTCGACATCGAACGCATGGAGCGGCCTCCCCTAATGGCTAGCACCCAAACAATTGCCCAACACTACGGGCGTGCCGATCTCGGCACCGTGATCCTTGCTGCCCTCAACGCTGCGGGCAAGAATATTGATCGTCTTGAGCCTGATGATCTCGCAC